>Ga0207873_1000618_pt1 | contig 38135 bp, 24 predicted proteins | sample BGWIniCompost_FD_187373 | JGI IMG/M metagenome (GOLD analysis project Ga0207873, IMG submission 187373) | Cellulose adapted compost microbial communities from Newby Island Compost Facility, Milpitas, CA, USA - BGW Initial Compost (SPAdes)... ... | reverse complement strand
CCTCTGCTCGATCCTTCGCTGAGGCTCCACGGGAGCTTCCGGATCTGCCTTCGAACAACCGGTGCCCAGGGCAAGGACGGCAACCGCAGGCCAAAAATGCTGCAACCCTTCACACTTCTTCATTGCACTTTCCCCACTCAGCATCCAATGCCGAATGCCCCAATTCAGTGTGTGGCAGAGTGGCATGCGCCATACCACACGTCAACCATCACCGATGCCCTTTCTCGAACGGGACTGACGTGTTGAGCCTCGGCGGTCTCATGGACTTCCTGCGCGCCGCCTTCGTGTCAACGCCGGCGATTCGCCGCACACCCGTCGGCCCAGCGTGCTCGACCCTGTCCTGTGGCGCGACCCCACGGTGACCCGCTCAGGGCGAACGCGAGTCTCACTGCTTATTGGCACGGGGGCCATTCACCTCACCGATGACGGCGGATTCGTCGTCGTCGGCGAGGCGATCGGCTACCACACGGGGGCGGGACGAAGCTGGCCGGCCCAGCGTGCGCTTCGGCTGACAGAGGTATTGCCAGAGGCGTTGCGGAGGCGCCTCCCCCCGTGCCAGTAAGCAGAGGGCGCACTACGCCGTCGGCAGCTCGCCGTTGCGGCGCCTGACCGCCTCGAGGCCCGCGATGCAGAGGGCGACCCAGGCGGCGGCCGAGGCGTAGCCGGCGAGCACGTCGCTGAAATAGTGGACCTGGAGCAGCACGCGGCTCGTCCCCACGAAGAGGATCAGCGCCATCATCCCCGTGGTCACCGGGACGTGCCAGCGAGACGAGCTGTAGCGAACGATGAGGTACGCGAGCAGCCCGTAGACCACCACCGCTCCGGAGGCGTGTCCGCTCGGGAAGCTGTAGCTCGTCTCGACGATCCACCCGTGATCGTGAGGCGGCCGCGCCCGGGCGAAGATCTGCTTGAGGGCCACGTTCAGGAGCCCGCCGCCCGCCGTCGCCACCGACCACATGATCACCAGCGGCCAGCGGCGGGCCAGCCCCATCCCCACGGCCACCCCCACGGCGAGGGGCACCAGCACGAGCGCGTCGCCCAGGCGGGTGATGAGCGCGAAGGCGCGCAGCGTCGTCGACGAGAGGTGCCGCTCGAGGGCCGCGGCCAGCGCGACGTCGAACTCCGCGAGGGACTCTCCCACGCCGATCTCTTCCCCCAGCTCGACGAACGCCGTCGTCGCGACCGCCGCGATCACGAAGGAGACGACCGCGTGCAGCCCCAGATAACGAAACACGCTGAGGGAGCGCACGAACAGAGTCCCCACGACGGGCAAGCGGGCCAATCGCCGCGCCAGGCCGGTGTCTTGCCACCAGCTCCAGGTGCCCAGGGCCGCCCTCCAGAACACGGCGCCGCGGGTGCGCACGACGTACCAGAACGCCCAGACGACCAGCACGCCCAGGAGGGTGCTCGAGAGGAGAATCCCCACCGCGTGGCGTGCCAGAAACTGAGCCAAGGCGTCCATGGCCGACCAGTGCGTCGCCTAGCACGCGGCCTCATCGCGGTCACGGGCGGTGGTCGCGAGCCAGCGCAGCCCCCCTCCGCCCCCTCGACGCGCCTCCCGCCTTCCCCGCCCGGAGATCCGGTGACAGGATTCCGCCTCCTCGGGACCAGCGTCTCCCCACGACGAAGGAACACGCCATGGCCGCAGCGCTTCGGGACGTCCTCCTCCAACAGTTCGACACCGCGTGGATGCTCACGAACTACCACCTGGAGACCCTCACGACGGACGAGTGCCTCTGGCGCCCCGCGGCGCGCGGCCTCCACGTCCAGCAGCTGCCGGACGGCCGCTGGCGAGCGGACTGGCCCGACCACGAAGGCTACGATCTCGGGCCCTCGTCCATCGCCTGGCTGACGTGGCACATGGTGTTCTGGTGGTCGATGGTGCTCGACCACTCCTTCGGTGAGGCTCGTCTCAGCCGCGAGGACGTCGTCTGGCCTGGCTCTGCGGACGCGGTACGCACTGAGATCGCCCGCCTCGAAGCGGAGTGGCGGAACGCGCTCACGAACCTGACGGACGACGACTTGCGGTCGTCCCGCCGCAGCCGCTGGCCCCTCGCCGATCGCCCGTTTCACGACATCGTGGCCTGGCTGACCGTCGAGCTCTCGAAGAACGCCGCCGAGATCGGCTACGCGCGCTTCCTCTACGCCGCGCGCTCCGCGTGACACCGGCGCTCGACGCCCCTCACGCCACTCGACGCCCCTCACGCCACTCGGCGCACTGGGAGCTCCGACGACGCCCCCGCATCGCGGCGCAGTTCGGAGCCAACGCCGTGCGCGCAGCATCGCGGCCGACGGGATTGCGCGACCAGGGGAACCCCCTATGCTGCCCGGGAATTTTCGAAAGCCCCCGGTTTTTCTGCCTGAAAGGTCTCTGATGACACGGAGCGTCGGTACTGCTGCCCTGTTGGTCGCCACCCTGTTCGCGCTGGGCTGCGACAAAAAGGATGACTCTGGCTCCTCCGCGGGAGGCCCCTCCGCCCCGAAGGACTCCGCGACGGAGGCCCTGCAGGCAGCGAACGCGGAGTCCGGCGGGCGGCTCTTCGACAAGTCCTTGACCAAGAAGGCCTGCGAGCTGCTCAGCCCCGAGCGCGTCGGCGAGACCTTCGGCATCCCCGCCGCCGAGCTCCGCCCGATCGGCGCGGTGGGGTGCACCTACCAGTGGGAGAGCAAGGGAGCCGGCGAGCCGACGCGCCTCGACGTGCGCTTCTCCACCATCCAGGTTCACGCGGACGTGGCGACCGCCAAGCAGTGGTTCGCCAACGCGACCAAGGGCATGAGCCAGGGAGAGGTCAAGGACGCGATGGCCGCGGTCACCCGCGCCGCGAAGGAGCGCGAAGAGGTCGACACCAAGGCCAAGGAAAAGACGGTGGACCTGGTGGGCGGCGCGGTCACTGACGCCGCCGGCCCCGGCGGCTTCCAGTTCGAGTCGGTCGACGGCGTCGGCGACGAAGCGCGCCTCGCCCTCTCCGATGGCGCTTTGTGGGTGCGCGCCGGCAACCTGACGTTCGTGATCTCCGCCTACCACGGCCCGCCAGCGCCCAAGCCCGATCTGAAGGGCGTCGGCTTGCAGGAGATGGCCAAGGCGGCCCTGGCAGCGGATCGTGAGTGGGTCAAAAAGACGCTGTCGAAGCGGAGAGAAGACGCCTCCAAGCTCGTCGCCGTCCTCCTGAAGGCGCTGCCCTGATCGGACGGAAGCTGCTCTAGAAGGAGGCCGGCGTCTCCTCTGTCCGAAGCGTCGGCGCGATCACCGTCACAGGTTGAGGTGGAAGTCGCAGAGGCGTAGAGTCCCTCCTGCTGGAGGGAGACCGCATGAGCCAACGCACACGGAAACGGAGTCTGGGGTTCGTTGGCGCTCTCCTGGCGCTGAGCGTAGGTGCCTGCCACGGCAGCGGAGGTTCGGACGACGCTACCACCGCCTGCCATGCCTATGCGGACAAGCTGCGGTCGTGCGGACTCATGAGCTCGGGTGTGGTCGACTGTGGAAGCGGCTCCGCCCGAGAGTTCCGCTGCTTTCAGCAATGCGCAAACGCCGCGAGCTGCTCCGCCCTCAGCACGGCGCTCTGTTCGGACGAGGAGACGCCTGAGGGAGAGGCCTTCGTGGGATGCGCGTTCGACTGCCTGGCCTCTCGTCCTCAGGAGGCAGAGTTTTCCTGTAGGAACGGCTCGTCCATTCCCGCGGCGTGGCAGTGTGACGGCCACGAGGACTGTAGCGATGGAAGCGACGAAGCCGGCTGTCCGACGTTCCGTTGCACTGACGGGGAGACGGTGCCCGAGTCATTCCAGTGCGATGGCTTCGAGGACTGCGCCGACGGGAGCGACGAAGCCGGCTGTCCCGAGTACGCGCACATCGTCTGTACCGAAGACGAGCCCCCGAGCCACCGGTAGCCGGGTCAACCGCGGTACCATCGTGCTGCCCCGCTCGATGGGGAGCGGATGCCGTTCGTGGCGTGATCGGCGGCGTCAGCGCCCGAGGAGGTGCCCTTCGAGGACGCGGAGGTGGCTCTCCGCGTCGTTCCAGACGGCCACCAGGTGCTCGCCACGCAGGTGCACCTGGGCCGTCCACAGGGGCGCTCCATCGAGGGGCACGTGCACGCGCCGGGCGGAGTCCGGTGTGATGAGCAGGAGGTCGTCCTTCTCGACGTCGATGGCGACGAGCCCGCCCGCGTCCATGCGGACCCCGGTCACCAAGGTCGAGAGCTCCTGCGTCCCCAGCACGCTCCCGTCGCGATCGAGAAAGGTAAACGTGTGCGCGCCGTCCTCCTGCAAGACGACGCGCTCGTCGTCGCAATGAAGACCGCCCTGCTCCCGCTCGAACGGCCCAACGACGAGCTGCGCCTCCTCCGGCGCGGACGCATCGATCCGCACGAGGCTCGTTCCCGCGGCGTCGAGGGCGTACATGAAGCCGGCGCAAGGCCCCTGGAACCAGGGGTACACGCCCGCTACCAGGCTGCCCGCGGGTCGCTCCCTCGAGGGTTCGTCGGGCTGGACATCGATGGTCGCGACGTACGTCACGTCGGGGTTCGACCAGAGATCCCACCAAGAGGTGAAGTAGCGCCCCGTCACGTCGCCCGCGAACTGGAGTTGGCGCCGAACGAACGGCGCCTCTCGCTCCGCAGCGGACAGCTCATGAATCCGCCTGTCGCTCGTGCTGCCGAGCTCGAACTCCCGCCACCCCCCATCGTCACTCAGGAGCCACCGTGCTCCCCGAGCCTGACGAAGCTGAAGGTCTCGCGAGTCACTCTGCAGCCCTGGGATGACTTCCCAGGAGCCGGGGTCGCCGAGGGCCGGTCCGACGATCCACTCGTGCCGTCCGTCGCCCAAGGAGACGAGCGCGTGGGGCCGCGTCCCCGCAACGCTCACGCCCAGCGCTTGGGGTGAGTGCACGACTCCCGTGGGGCTGGCCACGGTCCCCGAGGCGTCCCGCATCCACTGGATCGTCACGCCGCCGGACGGGTCCTCCCCGTCGAGGAACGCCGTCATCGCGGTCAGCCCTCGTAGTCCACCGACATCCCGCGCTCCGATCGCCACCGACGGCTCGTAGCCCTGCACCCAAGCGAGCAAGTGCCGGAAGTCAGCGTCCTCCGGGTCTCTCTCATCGACCGGAGCGCACGGGGTGGGATCGGCTCGCCACGCACAAATGGCTTGCAGGCGCCCGCCGCCCGCCCCTTCCAAGGCGGGCTCCCACGTGTACTCGACGAGGAGCTGGGCTCCATCGGGGGAGAACCCCAGGCGAGGAGAGCCATACTGCCCCGGGAACGGCTGCTCCACGTCGCGCACCCGCTCGACGCTACCGTCCTCGGCGATGCGGAAATGCGCGAGCGTGGCGCCCTCCAGGATGACGGCCTCGAGCCCCTCGGGGCCGAAGAAGAGCGCTGGAGGGTCCATCCCCTCCGTCGGGAGCTCGACCGCCAATCGTTCGTCCCCCGAATCGAGGAGCACGGTCACCTTTTGGCAACCGAGACCCACCGCCCAGCGCTCGTCCGTCGCGGCCAGGGAGACGCGGCCCAAACAATCTTCGAGCTTCTCTTCCTCGGATCCGTCGCGGAGAAAAACGCCCTCCCCCGAGGTGTAGACGACGAGCTCACCTCCTCGGGCTGCCGCGAACTCCCGGACCGACGCGCCGACGTGCGTCCGCTGGAGCACGTTCCCCTCGAGATCGAGGTCGACACGGACGAGCTCCGAAGCGACCGCCATGCCCATGCTCTGAAGCAACGCGAACCCACCCGGCCGCGGCAGGAGCAGCAGCTCGTAGATCGCGTCCGCGTACTTCGGCAGGAGATGTCCCTCCCCTCCCAGCGTCAGGGGGCCCGGGACGGGACCGACCACCGCACGGTCGATCCAGACGCCGTCTCTGGTTTGGCTCGCGACGAGGAGCACCCCCTCGGACAGGGCAGCGCTCACCTGGATCGTACCCGGCGACGCTTCGTGCGTGAGCACTTCCCGGATCTGCTGGAAGGTGAGCTCCCCGTGTTGCTCTGGCTGCTCTGGCTGCTCTGGCTGCTCTGGCTCCCCGTGCTGCTCCTGCGGCCCCGGCGACCCCGGCTCGTCGCCCTCCGGCGAGCGACTCACCAGACCGCAGCCAACGACGCACGGGGCCCCCAAGACCAGAAGAACCCAGTGTCCCATCCAGCGCGCCGGCATACGACCACTCAGGCAACCTCCGCGCCATCCCCCACCGTCCCCGATCGCCCAGAAAACTTCGCCTCTCTCTCTCGACGGTCCCCCCCGTTGGGCACCGTAGTGCTCACCTAGGAGCACTCGAAGAACCAGGTTGGGCGAGGAGAGTGCTCTGCCTTCACCCCGAGCACTCAGCCAGCTCGCCTCCGAACCGCTCGGAGCTCGATCCGCACCGTCGTGAAGTCGATCCGCAGCGCCCGAAATGTCCCTCGCACCGCGGGAATCCTCGTCTGCACCGCCAGGAACCCGATCCGCACCGCCAGGAACCCGATCCGCACCGCGCCGGAGCCGATCCGCATCACCCCGGGCCTGATCCGCATCGCCCGGGAACCGATCCGCACCGCCCCGGAGCCGATCCGCATCACCCCAGGCCCGATCGGCATCGCCCGGGAACCGATCCGCATCGACCGGGGCCCGATCCGCACCGCGGGCCCCCTTGGTCCAACGGCCCGGAGCGCGTCCAGCGCGCCCCGGAGCCCGCTCTCAGTGCACTGCCGCGCGGAGCGGGAGCTGCTGGACGAGGCCAGCTTCGAAATCCAGCAGCTGGTCGGCTCGGGCCTGGACCTCGGATTCGTCGGCGAAGGTGCGCGCCAAACGGAAGAACAGGGCGTGGTGTCGGGCCTCGGCGCGGGTGAGGTCCAGGTACATCTCCTTGAGGGGGTCGGACTCGGGGAGCGCGTCCGCCACGAGCTTGAGCCGCTCGCAGCCGCGCGCCTCCACGACGCCCGCGACGAGCAGCGCGTCCACCAGGCCCTCGGTGCCGCCACGACGCACGCGGGCGCGCAGGGAGTTGACGTACTCGTCCTTGTAGTCCGCGCCGAGGCGGAGACCGCGCGCCGCCATGACGCGGAAGACCCGGTGGAAGTGCTCGAGCTCTTCCCGCGCGAACTCGATCATCGGCTCGAGGAGCTCCGGCCGATCCGGATAGCGGACCACGAAGGACATGCCCGTCGCCGACGCTTTGCGCTCACAGGCGGCGTGATCGATCAAGAACGCGTCGAAGTCCGCCAGGACGACCGCGAGCCACTCGGGGGACGTGGGAATGCGCAGATCCAACATGTCGACGAGTGCGCGGCCTATAACTCAGAAGGATCCCGCGAGCCAGGCGCTGCCACCCCCGGGCGCCGCCGCCACGTCGAAGCGCCACCCGCCCGCGGCGCTCGCCGCGTCCCCCCGCGCCCGCTCCGCGCTCGGCTCCGTCAGCCAGAGATAGGCAGCGCCCCCCAAGGAGACGAGCCCGACCGCGAACGCCACCTGCGCCACGGTGGCGGCGTTCCGCGCGCGCCGATCGTAGCTCTCCGCCGCCCCGCTGCAGACCGGGTCGCACTCCGTGCGGGCCAGGCGGTGCAGGCTCGTCGAGTGGATCGCCGCGGACACGCCGACCCCGGCGCCCACGAAGCTGAGCCCCGTGAGCGCGATGGCCGTCACCCGGTGCGCGCTCGGTCCGCTCGCCGCCGGCTCCGCCGCGCCCTCGCCGCCTCCCTGCCCCGACGAGGCCTCCGCTCCGTGAGCCACGCCCGCGGGGTGCTCCGCGAAGACGACCGCGCCGGTCGAACTCGGGGCGCCAGCGCGCGGGGCGCCAGCGTGCGGTGTGGCGCGCGGAGCGGCGTCCGCGGCGCCGTCCTGCGGGGCGCCGTCCCCCGGGCGCATGTCCTGAACCGTGAAGTTCCCCGGGGGGTCGGCGGGGAGAGCGGCCTTTGGGGTGGCGGTTGGGGGAGCGGCGGCTTCCTGGACGGCGCCTGGCGGCACGGCGCCTGGCGGCACGGCGTCCGGGGTACTGCCGTCCCGGGTACTCACCCCTGATTCGTCTTGCGGAGGAGGAGCGTCTTCCCAGGTGCGCTCTCCTTCGTAGGGGTTCTCCGAGGCGCTCGGTGACGTCTCCGCTTGACCCCGCCCCGCGAGCAGCAGCGCTCCGCTGCACAGGAGCGTCGCCGTCCTCGTCTTCGCTCGAACCAGGTTCATGGGCCAGCCCCCAGGCTAGCGCAGCTTCCCCGTCGACGGAAAACCAAGCGCGCCGTTCCGATGGAGCGACGTCGTCACTCTCCGCACACGTGCACCACCAGGCGGCGCTGGTGGGGACGTGCGCGGTGTTCCCAGACATAGAGGCCTTGCCAGGTCCCGAGTGCCAAACGCCCGTCGCTGATCGGGATCGACTCGGAGGTGCGTGTGATCGCGCCCTTGGCGTGGGCGGGCATGTCGTCGGGGCCCTCGTCGTCGTGCTCCCAGGCGCGCCCTTCCGGCGCCAGCTCCGAGATCCAGCGCTGCAGATCGCGCAACACCGCGGGGTCCGCGTTCTCCTGGATGACCAGGCTCGCCGAGGTGTGCTGGATGAACACCGTGCACAGACCGCGGCGCACCCCGCTCCTCGCCACGACCGCCGCCACCTCGGCCGTCACGTTGACAAACCCGCTCCCACGGGTAGGCACCTCGAGGGTCTCCTGATGAATCGCCATGGCACGCGAGTACTCTGATCGTCCCGGCCGCGCCAGCAGCGAGACGTCCCAGACCCTCCCGGCGGCGTCCGATCCGCCCGTCTCCTACCAGCGGGCGCGCCTCGGGGACCTCCTCGGGCGAGTGCGGGAGACCTCCAGCGTCGTCGAGCGGTTCTTCGACGGAGGTCCCCTCCGCCGGTACGTCTGGCAGCTGGCGCGCTCCATGGAGATGCACCGCGCCGGACGCAACGCGAACGCCATGGCGTTCGATCTCTTCCTCGCCCTGCTCCCCATGCTCGCCCTGGCCGGCTGGGCCCTGACGCACTTCGTCACCGCCGGCGAGGAGTCCCTGCGGGCGAACAGCCTGCTGGCGGACCTCACCCCCGACGAGCTGAGCGGGATCATCCGGACGCATTTCGAGTCCCTGTCCGCCGCGACCCTCGCCCCCGTCGCCGCCATCTCCGGGTGGTGGCTCGCCTCGTCCGCCTTCCACACGATGATCGGGGTGTTCGAGGAGGCCTTCGACTGCCCACGCCGCCCCTGGTGGAAGTCCCGCCTGCTCGCCCTGGGCTACGCGCTGGTCGGCATGGCCGTGCTCGTGCTGAGCAGCGTCCTCGGCATGACCCTCACCACGCCGCCGGGCCTGCTCGGCGAGCTCATGGTCCAGCTGCGCGCCCACGGCCTCCTGCGCCACACCCTCGTCTTCGTGGGCTTGTCGGTCATGACGGCGTTCTTCGCGCTGCTCTACGGGGTCGCGATCCAACGCCCCGGAGTGCGGCGACGGATCTGGCCGGGCGCCACCCTGGCCGCGGGCCTCGGCAGCAGCGCCTCGTTCCTCTTCGGCTACTACGCGCCCCAGGTCGCGCGCTTCGCTCTCTTCTACGGAGGTCTGGCGGCCGTCGCCATCCTGCTCCTCTGGCTCTGGGTCTGGTGCGTGGCCCTGCTGCTCGGCGCCGAGCTGAACGTGCTCCTGGAGGACCGCCAGCGCGGACGGGCCTGAACGCTCTTCAGCCGATCGGCGAGCCCGAGCTCGCGGCGGGGCGTCCCGCGTCGGAGGCGTCCACTGCCGCGCGATCCGCGGCGCCGGGCTGGGGCGACCCATCCCGGGCCGCGGGCACCTCCGCCTGCAGGGCCTGCAGCACGCGGTCGAGCTCCCGCTCCAGGCGCTCCATCAACGCCCGGGAGTCGTCGCCCGCTGCCTCCAGCAGGCTGCACAGCTCCGCCATCGGCTTCGCTCCGATCGCGAAGCAGCTGCCCTTGAGGCGATGGGCGAGGGCCTTCTGCTCGGCGGCGTCTCCCCGCTCCACGGCCGCACGCACGGCGCCGACCTGGTCCGGCGCCAGGGACGTGAAGAGCTTTGCCACCGCCGCCGAGCGCCGGAAGTTGGGATCGAGGGGCGGCTCCGCGTCCCGGGTCTCCTCGCTGGCGTCGTCGCGCTCCGAGGCCGGGCCGAGCCAGCTCTCGAGCACCTCCAGCAGCCCGGCGAGGGTGAAGGGCTTGGTGAGGTAGCCGTCCATGCCCGCCGCCTCCGCCTTGCCCCGCTCCCCGTCGAAGGCGTGGGCGGTCACCGCCACCACCGGGGTGCGCGCCTTGATCCCCTCCCAGCGCCGCAGCCGCCGCGTGGCCTCGTAGCCGTCGAGGACCGGCATCTGACAATCCATCAGCACGAGGGGATAGTCCCCCTGCTCGAGGGCCTCGAGCCCCGCCTGGCCGTCACCGCGCACCTCACAGTCCACTCCTAGCTCCGCCAGCATGGACTGCATGACGCGCTGGTTGACGAGGTTGTCCTCCACCACGAGCACCTTGGGATGATCGGAGAATCTGCGCGACGGCAGCTCGTTGGGCTCCACTTGGGGGGTGATGCTGCGCTCGCCGGCGGCGACGCGCTCGAGGACGTCTCTTACGTCCCGCTGGCGCAGGGGTTTGGCGAGGAAGACGTCCACGTCCGGCGCGGGGCGCGCCGCGCCGAGCTCGAGCACGGTGATCACCCGGGTGGACGGATCGATCTCCGTGAGCGCGCCCCGCAGCTCCCCCTGCTGCGTCGAGCGGCCCGCTGCCGCGAAGCACAGGCGGAAGGGGCGCCTGCTCAGCGCCGCCTCCTGCGCGAGGGCCAGGGCCTGTTGGGGCGTGGCGCAGCTCACGACGGCGACGTTCCAGCCCTCCAGGAGCTCCGCGAAGGTGCGGCGAGCGAGATCGTCCGGCTCCTGGACGAGCACCCGCGCGTCGAAGCGGGGCGCGAGCCGCGGTCGGCTCGGTTGGCGCACGGGCACGGTGAAGCGGAACGTGCTCCCCTCCCCGAGGCGGCTGTCCACGGACAAGGTGCCCCCCATGAGCTCGACGAGCTTCTTCGAGATGGCGAGCCCGAGCCCCGCGCCCCCGTAACGCCGTGTGAGGGAGCCGTCGACCTGGGAGAACTGACCGAAGATCAGCGCCTGGTGCTCGGGGGCGATGCCGACGCCCGTGTCCGCCACGGAGATTTCGACGGCGCCCTCCGCACCTTGCTCCGGGAGCCAGCGCGCCCGCACCTCGACGTAACCGCGCTCCGTGAACTTCACCGCGTTGCCCACGACGTTGGTCAACACCTGGCGCACGCGGTTGCGGTCGCAGCGCACGCGCTCGGGCAGGTCCACGGCCACGTGACAGGCGATCCGCAGCCCCTTGGCGTTCGCGGTAGGGGTCGACAGCTCGGTGACGGCCTCCACCAGCTCGAGCACGTCGCAGGAGCGATCTTCGTTCTGCACGCGCCCCGCCTCGATCCGCGACACGTCGAGCACGTCGTTGAGGAGCGCGAGCAGGGCGTCGACGGACGTCTGGATGGCGTTCGCGTAGCGCCGCTGCTGGACGTCGAGCCGCGTCTTGCGCAGCAGCTGGGTCATGCCCACGACGCCGTTCATGGGCGTGCGGATCTCGTGGCTCATGTTCGCCAAGAACTCGCTCTTCGCCCGTGTCGCCTCGACGGCCTCGCGGGTCTTCTTCTCGAGGGCGCCGAAGGCCGTCTGGGTCACGCGCACGAGGGGCCCGATGTAGAGCTCGACGAACAACAGGGACGCGAGCAGCGCGAGGATCCCCGCCCCCGCGCCGATCTCGATGATGTGCCGGCGCAGCTCCTCGCCCGCGCGGAGCCGCGACTGGGAGATGGCGACGCCCACCTTGCCCACCCGCTCCCCGTCGGCGACGACGTCCACCCAGGTGACGTAGGCGCCGCCCCGATCCGACACCTCGCCGGCCGGACCCCGGAAGAGATCGACGCCGAGCTCCCCCCGCGCGTGCTCGAACAGGACGTCTCCGGCGCCGTCCGTCACGCGCACGGCCTCGACGTCGTCGTCCTCGAGGAGATCGCGCACCGCAGCGCGGATCTGATCCCGGTCCCGCAGGTGCACGCCGCTCTCCGTCGAGCGGGCGAGCTCGACGGCCCCGCGCTGGGCCTTCCATTGCAGATCCCGGGCCGTCGCGGGCGTGAGCTGATCGAAGATGCGCGAGACGAGCACGAAGCTCAGGGCCGAGGCGCCGAGCAACACGAAGACGATGAACGCCGTGAGCACGAGCTTGAGCCGCGCCGTGGACAGGATGCGCGCCCGCTGCGCGGGGTCGAGCACGACCTGGGCCCCGCTCTGCGGGCCGTCGTCAGGAGTTCGTTCACCGTGGGTCATACACGCCTACGCGAGCTCCGAGGACATCGTGGCGGTCGGCCCTCGGGCGGGTGCCCTCGACGTCGGGGCACGACTCGGCATGGTAACCTAGTCGAGTCCAGGTTGGACATGCTCTCCGCGCTGCGCGAACGAGTTGGGTAGGAGCCGCGCCGTCGAAGGCGCAGCCGCCGCTCCGCCGTGCCGCCCTGTGGGGGCGGAGAGCTCATGACCGTCGTTTGTATGCGCGCGCGCGTGCCTCCGCCGTCGTATGCTTGAAAGAGTGAGCTCCATGAAAGTTCTCGTCGTCGACGACGACCCCATCGTGCTCGCGGTGACCCAGGAGCGACTGGAACGCTCCGGGTACGAGGTCCATGTGCGCAACCAGGCCCTGGGCACCTCCCGCTGGATCACGGAGAACGTGCCCGACGTGGTGCTCCTCGACGTCATGATGCCGGCCCTCAGCGGCACGGAGCTCGCGAACGTGCTGCGGCGCAACGACATCCCCTCGATCGTCATCTTGTATTCGAGCAAGGATCCCGCCGAGCTGCAGAAGCTCGTCGCGGAGACGGGGGCCGCCGGGGCCATCTCCAAGTCGGAGTCCGACGAGGGATTCATGAAGCGGTTCGAGTCGCTCCTGCGCCTCGCCCGAGCCGCAGCGTCGAAGCCCCCGGCGCGCAAGGAGTAGCGGAGCCGGGCGGAGGGCCTCGCAACGCCGCGGCCGCACGCGAGGGCACGGCGACGCGAGGGCACCGCGCGGAACCGAAGCGCGCGGTGACGGACACCGCGCACCCCGGCGCGCGAAGCGTCACGTCACGGGGTGCGCTCGAGCTGGATGCAGACCCCGACGTCGTCGGAGAACCCGGCGAGGGCCTGACAGAACTCTCCCTCGGCGCACTGGCTCTGGGTCGACACGGTCGAGCACAGCTCGAGGCAGCCCCGCGACAAGCTGCACACGTGTCCGAGGGAGCACGACAGGGGGCCGTCGCAGGGGTCCCCCTTCTTGCCCGCCCCGGGGGCGACGCAGCTCGTGGTCCCGTCGGCGCGCACGGGGACGCAGGCGGTCCCCACGCCGGGGCACGAGGACTCCTCGGAGAGCTTGCATTGATCCGCCCGCACGCAGACCGGCGCATCGAGCCTCCCCTCCGCGCCGACGACGCGCCGCGGGGCGCAGTAGGTCCCCGCCTCGCAGGACCCGCTGTCGCCGAGGCAGCAGTAAGGTTGGCAGAGCCCCGACGCGCCCTCGCCCACGCAGGTGTACCCGGGAGCGCAGTTCACGGGAGACAAACAGGGCGCGCCCAGCTCGCCCTCCCCCGCCGGCAGGCAGGCGCGGACGACGGCGCCCTCCTCCCGCACGAGGTGACACGCGGCCCCTCGACTGGACTCTTCGTCGTCCCCGGCCCCCGAATCGCCCGCGGCGCCGGAGGCGAGCTGTCCCCCCATGCCCCCAGGACCTCCGGGACCTGGATCGCCAGGAGCGCCCCCGCCCGTGCCAGGGGCCCCCGCCGCCGCGAAGGGTTCGCAGCTGTCCGGGTGATCCGGGACGCAGGCCTCCTCGAGATCCGGGCGGCACAGGGAGTGCATCGCCGGCGGGCTCTTGCCGCCGCTCCCGCCGCCACCGAGATCGAGGTCGAAGTGATCCCGCGGGCGGTCACTGCCGCCACCGCCGCTCCCGCCGGGCGTGTTCCCGCCGAGGTCGTCGCTGGCGCAGCGCAGCGCGCCCAGGCTCGCGACGAGGGCGACCCAACCAAGCACACGTGGTGAGAAGCGAAGAAGCACGGGAAGCGAGCCGCAGTCTAGCATCCGCCCGCCCCCCCGGCATCAGGCCGCCGGAGGACCGTTCACGGGACCATCAGGGAGGCCGTTCACGGGGACCGCCCCGAGGGACCCCAGAGGGACCGCGTCCAGAGGGGCCGCCCAGAGGAAACGCTCAGGGGAGCTTCACGTGGCGGAGCAGCACGTTGTTGGCGCTGTCGTAGACGCGGAGCGTGACCAAGGCGGGGCCGCTCGGCGAGAGCACGCTGGCGTCGAGATCGAACTCCTCCCGCTGCTCGTCGAAGACGCCGTCCGTCGGGAAGAAGGGGATCCACTGGCCAGTGCCCGCGAGCCCCAGCTCGATGCGCTGGATGGGCCCGACGCCGTCGAGGGCGACCCCGCGGATGCGGCGCCCGTCGACGCGCAGCTGCTCCACCGTGGGCGGGGTGTTGTCCACCAGGATCACCTGGCTCTCCCGCTGGTGGCGCTTCACGCGATCCGGAGGGTTCGACAGCTCGTCGCTGGCGAGGACGCGCACCCGATAGCGCCCCTCGGGGAGATCCGACGTGTCCCAGGAATAGCTCTCCGAGGTGTGCACCTCGTGGGGCTCCAGGATGTCGAACCACTCGTTGCTGCCGACCAGACGATACTGCAGGCGGAAGCGCAGCTCGTCCTCGTCCGGGTTCTGCACCTTCCAGGACAGCTTGATCTTGCTGTCCGGCTTGCCCTCCACGGGGCCGCCGGACTTCTTCGCCCCGCTCGACCCTTGCACGTCGGCGCCGGAGGTCGCCTTCACCTCCGAGACGAGGGCGCGGAGGTTGTCCGTCACGAAGGGCACCTGGAGGGACCGGAGCTCGGCGTTCTGATCGCGGTTCCAGCGCGCGCGCACCTGGAAGAAGCGCCCCGGCGGGCTCGCGATCGGCCCGGGTCCGACCATCGGCTTGCTCCAGTCCGACCAGGTCTCGTCGGGCTCGGCGGTGTTCCCGCTGCGCGTCGAGAGCTCGAGGGTCCCCGAGGCGTCCCAGGTCATCCGCCCGAACCGAGCGCGGTGGCCCGCGTCGAGCACCTTGCTGGTCCACACCGCGTCCGCGCCGCCGACGCCGCGCACCGCACGGAACACCACCGGATCGCTCCCCACGACGAACCCGGAGGTGCCTTGGATCGCGAGGGCCGCCACCTGCCGCTCCTCCGTGTCCGCCAGCAGGAGGGAGTTCTGGTCCGCGTCCACCGTGAGCACGCGCCCCTCGCTCCCCGTGCCGACGTAGGGCTGCCCGTCGGGCCCGAGGGTCAGGCTCACGAAGTGCTCCTTGGTGTCGTCGAGGAGCTGCTCGGGAGCGCCGTCCGGGCTGAAGCGGTACAGGGTCCCCTTGCCCTTGAGGGCCGAGCCGGAGCCTGGCCGCGGGGGATCCGTCGGCGAGGGGAGCTTGCCGCCACGCCCGCCCCCCTCGAGCTGGTTGGCGATCGCGTAGACGGCGCCCTCGCGGTCCACCGCGATGCCCCGCACCTCCGTGCGGCCGAAGTCGTAGAGCACGGTGGCCCGCCCGGGCCCCGTGATCGAATAGAGGATCGCCGCGTCGCTCGCTCCGGCGTACACCTTGCCGCCCGCCGCGGCCACGCTCATCAAGTGCTCCTGGGCCGCGTCGAAGTAGACCTGCGCCTGGCCGTTCTGCGTGATGCGCCAGAGCTTGCCCTGAGGCCCGGTGGCGGCGAAGAGCGCCTGCTGCTGGGCGTCGTAGGCGAGCGCCCAGACGTGGTCGCTCCCCTCCAGCGTCACCCACTCCTCGAGCCGGTCCCCCTTCAGCTCATAGATTTTGCCCTCCGGCAAGCTCCCCACGAAGACGCGCCCGCCCCAGCCCTCCACCAGCGAGGTGAGCGCGAGCGCCTTGGTCTCCGCGAGCACGGACGCGCGCCCCCCCTGCACCCGCACGAGCTTGCCCTCGTTGCCGGTGGCGAGGAGCACCGAGCCGTCCGGACGCCGCAGGGCGCCCCAGACGCTGGCCGCGCCCTCGACGGGGGTCGCCCCCAGGTTCAACCCGGCGCGCAGCTTCCCGGTGGAGTCCACGGCGACACCCGCCAGCTCTCCTCCTTCGAAATCCTTACCGCTGTCGAGCACGAAGTAGCGGGTGCCCACCGCTTCCGCGGGGCGAGTCCAGGCGCCGCTGACGCCGAGGGCGGCAATGAGAAGGAGTCCTGTGTGCAGTTTCATGGATTTTGGAAGGGAAGGAGACGAACGTCGAAGGAACGGTGGGGACGGGCGCGGCTCGCTCGGCGCTCACCCGTCAACGCAGGGCAGGGCGGATTCGCACGGACACGGAGTCCTCGCCCACGACGAACTGGCGCGTGCTGGCGACGTGGCGCACCTGCGTCCCGAAGCGGCTCGGGTTGATCGAGCTGTGGACGGAGCTCAAGGCGTCGACGGCGCCCGGCGGCAGGTTCTCGGCGATCCGTCCCCGGTGGGCGACCCCGCTCGACCCCGCGTCGAAGGACACCACGATCGACCGCGCGGGGTAGATGGGATCGGTGAAGTTCGCGATGAGATCCTCGAGGGACTCGGGAGCGGCCCGCTCACGCTCCACGGCGTATCCGGGCTCGAGCCGCAGGTCGAGCTTCTTCCCCGCGAAGCGCCGGGGGATGGGCACGGTGATCACCCGCGTCTCCGTGGGTGCCCCGAAGGACTCGAGGGTGACGCGGATGCGCGCAGGCTCCCCGGGATCGAGCTCCGGCTGGAGGAGCTCCGCGCCCCGGAGGCGCTGCACGTCCTGGGAGAAGCTCAGCTGGATGTCGAAGTCCACCGCCTCGATGAAGGCGTGCTGCCAGGGGTTGTTGAGGAGCGCTCCCGCGGCGCGCACGAGCACGGACCGCATCAGCTCCTGGGTCTGGGGAGTGCCCGTGGGCGAGGCGCCGTAATCCTCGAGCACGAGGTCGCCGTAACCGGCGATGCGCACGGTGCTCTTCGCGGACCAGGTGACGTCCCGCCGCTCCGCCGCCGCCGTCTGCAGCGCGCTGCCGAGGGAGACCCCCAAGAACGCCGGTGTCATGAACTTGTCGTGGGCGACCTCGAAGTTCCACTCGGAGCGCGGCGCGCCAGGGACGCCGTGGATCTTCACCCGCACCGGGATGATCGGCGCCTGGGCGGAGTGCGACACCACGATCGACGCCAGCCGATCGTTGACGAGGGCCCCCACCGGCCGCACGGGCGAGCCGATCTTGAAGGAGCGCATCTGGCTCGCCATGAACCAGTGCACCTGACCGATGGCCGTGGGCAGCGCCGTGACGCCCACTTCCATCATCGGGTGCCCGAACGCGACGAGGCGATCTCCTTCCACGCGGGTCACGGTGCCGAGCCCCATGGCGCTCATGTCTCCACGCACCATCTGCACTCCGATGGCGCCACCATCCTCATAACGGGTGGGCGCGCCGGGCTTCGTGCCTCCGCCGCCGCCCGCCTGGAGGGGCTCGAGGCCCAAGGGACCCAACAGATCGTTCGCCGCGGCCACGGAATCCGGCGTCATGCCGCCGATGAGGAGCGGCGTTGAGACGGGCACGAGCGGCGCGCTCTGTCCGCCCAAGGTCGACTGTCGGCGCTGGGCGAGCTGCGCGGCGTGCTCTCCTAGGTCGTACTGCTCGGGCGCTCCACGAAAGCGCGCCTTGCCCCCAGCGGCCTGGGCCGACGCGGACAGACGCTCGCGCGGCGCCGGGATCGTCTTCAGGGGCCACCCGAAGATCTCGTCCGGCAGCGGGCGCATCATGTCGTCGAGCATGTTCCGGATCGGGGTCACCCCGGCGACCGGCTCTTGCCCGAAGGTCCAGCCGTAGGCGTACGCGCCGATCATCTTACCGTCGATGTAGATCGGACTCCCGCTCATACCCGCGACGACCTTCGCCACCTCCAGCCGAGGGTGCTTGGTCTTCACGAGGATCAGCTCCTGACGGGGCCGAAAGTTCTCGAGGACGTCGATCACCTCGACCTCGAAGCGCTCGGGCTTCGTGCCCTCGAACACCGTGAGGCCGTACCCTTTCATCTTCGGTCGAATCTCGGCGACGGAGAGGATGTCGGGGCGCGACGTCTTGCCGTCGGCGCGGGCAGAGTGGATCGCCGGCAAGGACGCGACGAGTCCCAGCGCGGCCGCGGCGAAGAGGAGTGGTGTGGAGCGCACGGTGTCTCGGTCTAGCTAGAGCGGTGAGCGATCTGCGACAAGGGGCGAGCCGACGCCAGGGGACGGGCCGCGGAGGGCCCCGCTCGGAGGGCCCGACTCGGAGAGTCGAGCAGAACGCGACCCAGCCGAGCCAGCTTCATTAAGGCCGCGGAATTGGCGTCCGATGGACATAGCACCGCGCGTCGAGAAAGTGCCGCTCCCGCACCGGGCCGCCCGGAAAATGCACTCGAGCGGCGGTTTTTGTAAGCTCGGGTCGATGCAGCCCGAACTCGCGCGGCCGGCGGCGCCAGCGCTCACGCCGCCCCTCCTGCCGCCCTCCGAGCTGGTGGGCTTCGGGCTGCTCGTCTTCGCGTTCGCCACCCTGATCACCATCCACGTCGCCCTGGCCTATCGCGTGGGGCGGCTCGGGTCGCGCTGGCGTGGACTCCTGGCTTTGTTGGTCCCCCCCGTCGCCCCCCTCGCGGGATTTCTCCTGGGGCTGCGCCTGCTGCCGTCCCTGTGGACCGCCTCCGCCGTGGGGTATCTCATCGCCCTGGCGCGCGCGCTGAGCTGACCTCGTCCTCTCCCTGGCCGCGAGCCGGCCGAACTCAGTCAGGACAAAGGGGCTCTCCTCCCACCCGTCCCTTCGCCCCCACCGTGTGATGACGGCGTTGGAGCAGACGGCGTCCGATCGACGACGCCGGGCGCGGGATCGAGGGCGCCGAGCGACGGGACGGATCATGCTCCGTGAGTAGGGGACCTCCCTACACCTCGGCACCTCGCCCGGGGCGAAGCAGGAAGGCATCGAGGCGAAGGAACGGACCGACGCAGTGGAAAGAAACGGCGCGACAGGAGCGCGTCGGGGGTCGAACGGACGCACGGGTTTCGAGCCGAGCGACCCCTGATCTAGGATCCCGGGCGGGTGGTCCAGGCCGGCGGGTGTGGGGTTGCGTGACGTATCGCCCGGGGGCGCGCTCCGCCCGAGCGCAGCTCGGCGCTCTCGGCACCGCGGTCGGTCATACCGGAGACGAAGGTGGGAAGCGCAAAGGAGGCGTCCGGAGAACCAGACGATCCGCCTGGGGTCGACGAGATCCTGGTGGTGGACGACAACCGCGCCAACCTCGTCGCCATCCAGGCTGCTCTCTTCGGTCTGGGGGGCCGCGTCGTCACCGCCAGCTCCGGTCCGGAGGCGCTGCGCCGGCTCCTCGAGCGGGACTTCGCCCTCCTGATCCTCGACGTGCAGATGCCGACGATGGACGGCTTCGAGACGGCCCGGCTCATCCGCGCCCGTCAGCGCTCCCGGCACACCCCCATCATCTTCGTCACCGCCCACCACCGCGACGATCGCGACGTCTCCCAGGCCTATCAGCTCGGCGCCGTCGACTTCCTCTTCAAGCCGATCGTCCCGGAGATCCTGCGGGCGAAGGCGACGGTCTTCCTGCAGCTGCAGGAGCGCACGCGGGAGGTCGCGCGGCAGTCCCAGCTGCTGCGTGAGCACGAACGGCGACGCCACGAGCTCGAGCTCGCCGAAGCGCGCCGTCGCTGGGAAGAGGACGCCCTGCGACGGCGCATGGAGAGCGAGCGGCGCATCGCCGCCGACATGGCGCGGCGGGCCGACGAGCTGGCGCGCACCGTCGCCGAGCTCGAGCGCGCCGAGCGTGAGTTGACCCGCATGAACCGCGCCCTGGCCGAGGCCGATCGGCGCAAGGACGAGTTCTTGGCGGTGCTCGCCCACGAGCTGCGCAACCCCCTCGCACCCATCGTGAACAGTCTCGGCGTGCTCAAGCTCCTCCTCGGGGACGCGCCCGATCCCGGGGTGCGGCGCGCGGAGGAGGCCATCGAGCGACAGACGCGCCATCTCACCCGCCTCGTCGACGATCTCCTGGACTTGTCGCGGATCAACTCCGGGAAGATCGAGCTCCGCACCGAGCGGCTGCGCCTGAACGACATCGTCTCCCAGGCCGTCGCCCTGGCCCAGCCGTCCATCGAGCAGCGCCGGCACGAGCTCCGGGTCCACCTCCTCGAGTCCGGCGGCGAGGTCGTCGCGGACGCCGTGCGGCTCGCCCAGGTGCTCTCGAACCTCTTGAACAACGCCGCCCGCTACACGGAGCCGGGCGGCGTCATCGAGCTCACCTGCGCTCAGGACGAGACCCACGCCCGCGTCACCGTGCGCGACAGCGGGCGCGGGATCCCCCCCGAGCTGCTGGACAAGGTCTTCGACATGTTCGTGCAGGAGCAGAGCGGCGGCGGCGGGCTCGGGATCGGTCTGAGCCTCGTGCGCAGCCTGGTGCGGCTCCACGGCGGCACGGTGACCGTGGCCAGCGACGGGCTGAATCGCGGTAGCGCCTTCACGATCGAGCTTCCCCGAGCCGGCACGCAGCAGTCCCTCCAGCCCTCGGAGCTCCCCAGTCCGCTCCCGCCTGCGCTCCCCCGGCGCGTGGTCGTCGTCGACGACAACCAGGACGTCCGCGAGACCCTCGGCGAGCTGCTGCGCGGCTGGGGGCACGAGGTCGTGCTGGCCGCCGACGGGGCGGAGGGCGTCGACCGGATCCTCGAGTTTCGTCCGGACGTCGCCCTCGTGGATCTCGGGCTGCCGGTGCTCGATGGCTACGGCGTGGCCCTCGCCGTGCGCGCCGCCCAGCGTGACGCGCCGCGCACGCGCCTGATCGCCGTCAGCGGCTTTGGCCGTGACGCCGACAAGCAACGCGCCCTCGAGTCGGGGTTCGACATGCACCTCGTCAAGCCCGCCGCGGCCGAGGCCTTGCTCCGCGCCCTCGCCTACGGCGCCTCGTCGTCGGCGCCCCCCTGCGCGCCCCGATCGACCGCGGATCCCTCCGCGGGCTGAGCCTTCCTTCCTTCGTCCCCCCTCCACGGAGCGGGCACGTCCCCTCCCCTGCCCCCTGGATCCACATGTCGACGCAACTCGCCCCTCAGTCCCAGACCCAGGAGTCCCCTCACCCGCGCGCGCTGCTCGCCGCGCTCCGCGCGTTCCGGCGTGGCGAGCTGTCGACGCGCCTACCGGACGATCTCACGGGCGTGGACGGACAGATCGCCGAGGCCTTCAACGACATCGCCCAGATGGTCGAGTCCCTCCGGGACGAGGTCGTGGATCTCCGCCACGCCGTCGGCAACGAGGGGCGCACCCAGCGAAGGATGAGCGTGGCGCAGGCCCCCGGCGGGTGGGGCGACTGCGTCCACTCCGTCAACGGGCTCCTCGACGATCTGACGTCCCACAACGACGAGCTGGTCCGCGTGGTGAGCGCGGTGGCGCACGGCGATCTGACCCGGAGCATCGCCCTGGGCGCGGACGAGCAACCCCTGCGGGGGGACTTCCTGCGCTCGGCCCGGACCGTCAACGCCATGGTGGAGCAGCTGTCGGCCTTCGGCTCCGAGGTGGCGCGGGTCGCGCGCGAGGTCGGCGTGGAGGGCAAGCTCGGCGCGCAAGCGCGCGTCCAGGGCAACTCGGGGATGTGGCGGGAGGTCACCGACAGCGTCAACTTGATGGCGAGCAACCTCACCGCGCAGGTGCGCGAGATCGCCCGCGTGACGACGGCCGTCGCCCAGGGGGACCTCACCAAGACCATCAACGTCGAGGTGAAGGGCGAGATCGAGCAGCTGAAGCACACCATCAACACCATGGTGGGGCAGCTGAGCGCCTTCGCCGACGAGGTGACCCGCGTCGCCCGTGAGGTCGGCACGGACGGCATCCTCGGGGGACAGGCCCAGGTGCGCGGCGTCTCCGGCGTGTGGCGCGAGCTCACCGAGAACGTCAACTCCATGGCCAACAACCTGACCCTCCAGGTGCGCAACATCGCCGAGGTGTCTCGGGCGATCGCCGGCGGTGACCTGTCCCGAAAGATCACCGTGGAGGTGAAGGGCGAGATGCTCGAGCTGAAGAACACCATCAACACGATGGTCGACCAGCTGAGCTCCTTCGCCGACGAGGTGACCCGCGTCGCCCGCGAGGTGGGCACGGCGGGCATCCTCGGCGGTCAGGCCCAGGTGCGCGGCGTCTCCGGCGTGTGGCGTGAGCTCACCGAGAACGTCAACTCCATGGCCAACAACCTGACCCTCCAGGTGCGCAACATCGCCGAGGTCGTCACGGCCATCGCGGAGGGTGATCTCAGCCACAAGATCACCGTCGACGCTCGCGGCGAGATCCTGGCGCTGAAGAACACCATCAACGCCACCGTCGACAAGCTGAACCGCTTCTCCGCCGAGGTGACGCGCGTCGCGCGCCTCGTCGGCACCGAGGGCACCCTCGGCGTGCAGGCGGAGGTGCGCGACGTCTCCGGCATCTGGAAGGAGCTCACCGACAACGTGAACCTGATGGGGCGCAACCTGACCGATCAGGTCCGCGACATCGCCGAGGTGACCACCGCCGTCGCCAACGGCGATCTCTCCCGCAAGATCACCGTCGAGGTGCGCGGGGAGATCCTGACGTTGAAGAACACCATCAACGCCATGGTGGACTCCCTGAGCTCGTTCGCCGACGAGGTGACCCGCATGGCCCGCGAGGTCGGCACCGAAGGCGTGCTGGGCGGACAGGCGGTGGTGCGCGACGTCTCCGGCATCTGGAAGGAGCTCACCGACAACGTGAACTCCATGGCCAGCAACCTCACCAACCAGGTGCGGAACATCGCCGACGTCGCCAGCTCCGTCGCCGCCGGTGACCTGTCCAAGAAGATCACCGTCGACGCCCGCGGCGAGGTGCAGGACCTGAAGAACACCATCAACGCCATGGTCGACCAGCTGAACGCCTTCGGCGCGGAGGTGACGCGCGTCGCTCGCGAGGTCGGCGTCGAGGGCAAGCTCGGCGGCCAGGCCTCCGTCGAGGGCGTGCGCGGCATCTGGAAGGAGCTCACGGACAACGTGAACCTCATGGCCAGCAACCTCACCAACCAGGTCCGTGACATCGCCATGGTCACCGCCGCGGTGGCCAGCGGCGACCTCACCCGCAAGATCGTCGTGGACGCCCGGGGCGAGATCCTCGGGCTCAAGAGCACGATCAACACCATGGTCGATCAGCTCAGCGCCTTCGCGGGCGAGGTGATCCGGCTGGCCAGCGAGGTGGGCGTCGAGGGCAAGCTCGGCGGCCAGGCGGACGTGCGCGGCGTCGCGGGCACCTGGCGCGATCTGGCCGACTCGGTGAACTCGATGGCCACCAACCTGACCAACCAGGTGCGGAACATCTCCCAGGTGGCCACCGCCATCGCCCAGGGCGATCTCGAGAAGAAGATCGTCGTGGACGCCCGGGGCGAGATCCTCGAGCTGAAGAACACCATCAACACCATGGTCGATCAGCTCAGCGCCTTCGCGGCGCAGGTGACGCGCGTCGCCCGCGAGGTCGGCACCGAGGGCAAGCTGGGCGGGCAGGCCTCCGTGGAGGGCGTGCGCGGCATCTGGAAGGAGCTCACGGACAACGTGAACCTCATGGCCAGCAACCTCACCAACCAGGTCCGCGACATTTCTCAGGTGGCCACGGCCATCGCCGAGGGCGATCTCGGCCGCAAGATCACGGTGGAGGTGCGCGGCGAGATCCTCGACCTGAAGAACACCATCAACACCATGGTCGACCTGCTGAGCTCCTTCGCGGACGAGGTGACCCGCGTCGCCCGAGACGTGGGCGTCGAGGGTAAGCTCGGCGGGCAGGCGGAGGTGCGCGGCGTCTCCGGCATCTGGAAGGAGCTCACGGACAACGTGAACCTCATGGCCAGCAACCTCACCAACCAGGTCCGCGACCTGGCGACGGTGACCACCGCCGTCGCCAACGGCGATCTCTCCCGCAAGATCACCGTGGAGGTGCGCGGTGAAATCCTCGAGCTGAAGAACACCATCAACACCATGGTCGATCAGCTGAGCTCCTTCGCGGCGGAGGTGACCCGCGTCGCCCGCGAGGTCGGCACCGAGGGCATCCTCGGCGGCCAGGCGGAGGTGCGCGGCGTCTCGGGCACGTGGCGCGAGCTGACGGACAACGTGAACGTCATGGCCCGCAACCTGACGGAGCAGGTGCGCGGCATCGCGCGGGTGGTGACGGCCGTGGCCAACGGCGACCTCGAGCAGAAGCTCACCCTCGACGCGAAGGGGGAGCTCGCGACCCTGGTGGAGACGATCAACAACATGATCGTCACGCTGCTGACCTTCGCCGATCAGGTCACCAACGTGGCCCGCGACGTGGGCGTGGAGGGGAAGCTCGGCGGCCAGGCGGACGTCCCCGGCGCGGCGGGCATCTGGCGGGATCTGACGAACAACGTGAACGAGCTGGCCGGTAACCTGACGCGCCAGGTGCGCGCCATCGGCGACGTGGCCACCGCCGTGACCAAGGGCGACCTGACCCAGTCGATCACCGTCGAGGCGCGCGGAGAGGTCGCCCTGCTCAAGGACAACCTCAACCAGATGATCGTCACCCTCGCGGAGACGACGCGCGTCAACAAGGAACAGGACTGGCTCAAGACCAACCTGGCACGCTTCACGCGCATGTTGCAGGGGCAGCGCGACCTCCTCACGGTGGCGCGCCAGGTGCTTTCGTCGCTGGCGGAGGTCGTCGACGCGCAACACGGCGCGTTCTACATGGCCGATCGCTCGTCGGGGCGCACCGTGCTGCGGCTCTTCGCGTCCTACGCCCACACCCAGCGCGCGAGCCGGGTGGACGCCTTCGAGTTCGGTGAGGCGTTGGTCGGCCAGGCCGCGGCGGAGGCCAAGCGGATCCTGGTGACGGACGTGCCCGCCGACTACATCCAGATCGGCTCCTCCTTGGGCAGCGGCCGGCCCTGGAACATCGTCGTCGTCCCGATCCTCTTCGAGGGCGACGTGAAGGGCGTCATCGAGCTGGCGTCCTTCCACGCCTTCAAGGAGATCCAGCTCGATTTTCTGGAGCAGCTGCTCGAGAGCCTCGGCATCGTCGTCGCGACCATCGAGGCCACCATGCGCACCGACGAGCTGCTGCGGCAATCCCAGAGCCTCGCCCAGGAGCTCCAGACGCAGCAGGAGGAGCTGCAGCAGACGAACGAGCAGCTGGAAGAGAAGGCGCGCCAGCTCACCGAGCAGAAGCTCGAGGTCGAGCGCAAGAACCACGAGGTCGAGCTCGCCAAGGAGGAGCTGGAGGAGAAGGCCGAGCAGCTCGCCCTCACCTCTCGCTACAAGTCGCAGTTCCTCGCGAACATGTCCCACGAGCTGCGCACCCCGCTGAACAGCCTCCTGATCCTCTCGCGGCAGCTCTCCGAGAACCACGGCGGCAACCTCTCGCCGCCCCAGGTCGAGTACGCGCAGACGATCAACCAGGCCGGCGCGGACCTGCTGGCGCTGATCAACGAGATCCTCGATCTGGCGAAGATCGAGTCCGGCACGATGGCGGTGGACGTCTCCGACATCCCCTTCGTGGATCTCTGCGAGTACGTCGAGCGGTCCTTTGGGCAGGTCGCGGCGGAGAAGAAGGTGAGCTTGTCCATCGAGCTCTCGGAGGACCTCCCGCAGTCCATCCGCACGGACGACATGCGGCTGCGCCAGGTGCTCCGCAACCTGCTCTCGAACGCGTTCAAGTTCACCGACCGCGGCGAGGTTCGGCTCAGCATCACTCTGCTCGCTCCGGACGCGGCGCGCTTCGACAGCAAGCAGCTGAGCGAAGCCTCCGCCGTCATCGCCTTCTCGATCAGCGACAGCGGGATCGGCATCGCCAAGGACAAGCAGCAGATCATCTTCGAGGCGTTCCAGCAGGCGGACGGCGGCACCAGCCGGCGCTACGGCGGCACCGGGCTCGGCTTGTCCATCAGCCGGGAGATCGCGGCTCTGCTCGGAGGCGAGCTCTCGGTGGCCAGCGAGGTGGGCGCGGGCAGCACGTTCACCCTGTACCTCCCCCTCGACGCGACGCCGGCCGCGCCCTCCCGCAGCGAGCCTCCCCTGCAGCTCACGCCCGTATCGGCGCCCCCTTCCTCGACCCGCACGGCGCCGAAGTCGGGCGTCTCCGACGACTTCTTGAACATCACCCCCGGCGACCGGGTGCTCCTGATCATCGAGGACGAGCCCGTCTTCGCGCGCGCCCTGTTGGCGGAGGCGCGCGCCCAAGGGTTCCGCGGCGTCGTCGCTCCGAGCGGTGCCCAGGGGCTGCAGTTCGCCCGCGAGCTGGTGCCCCAGGCGATCACCCTCGACCTCCGCCTGCCCGACATGGACGGCTGGGTCGTGCTCGATCGGCTCAAACACGACGCGCAGACGCGGCACGTGCCGGTCTACGTCATCTCGGCGGTCGACGAGGCAGGGCGCAGCTTCGAGCGAGGCGCCTTCGGCTTCCTGCACAAGCCCACGCGGGGCGCAGACATCGAGCGGGCCGTCGCGGAGCTCGTGCGCTTTTTGGATCGCAGATCCAAGAAGCTCGCGATCGTCAGCGCCGACGAGCAGCGAGGTGCGCAGCTCCGCGACCACGTCGCGTCGAACGAGCTCGAGTACGTCGTGACCCACCCCACAGACGCCCTCGCCCGCCTGCGGGAGCGGGCCGTGGATCTGCTCGTCGCGGACCTCGCCTCCGTCGAGGGGTGGCCCGCCGAGCTGCTCGAGGCCCTGGGACCGAGCGGCCCGCTGGGGACCCTCCACGTCCTGCTCTACGACGCGAGGGCCCCCGGGACGGACTCTCTCGGGCGCGACGTCCCTGAAGCCAGCGCCCCTGAAGCGGTGGAGCGCCTCCTTGCCGCCCGCGACGCCCGCAGGACCAAGCTCGTCCACGGCCCCGAGCAGCTGTTACAAGAGGTGACCGGGCTCCTGCACCTGAGCGAGACCGGGCTCACCCCCGAGCTCCAGAAGGTGCTGCGGGATCCCACGTGGAGCGCCCGCCCCTTGGCGGGACGACACGTGCTCATCGTCGACGACGACGTGCGCAACATCTTCGCCCTGACCACCGTGCTCGAGCAGTACTCGATGCGTGTCACCTTCGCGGAGAACGGCGCGGACGCCCTCCGCAAGCTCGACGAGGACACCCCGGACCTGGTGCTGATGGACATCATGATGCCGGAGATGGACGGGTACGAGGCGACCCGCCGGATCCGCGAGCGCGAGGGCTCGTCCCACCTGCCGGTGATCGCCCTGACGGCCAAGGCCATGAAGGGAGATCGCGAGAAGTGCCTCGAAGCGGGCGCTTCGGACTACGTCACGAAGCCCGTGAACCCGGAGCACCTGCTGTCGGTGCTCCGGGTCTGGTTGCACCCGTGAGCTTCGAGGTTCGGGGCGCCAGCTTTCAGAGCGCCTGCCCCTCCGGACGCAGCACCAAGAGGACGTGGGACCAAGCGTCTGCCGCGCACCCCGACCAGCTCACGCTGAGAGAGTTTCCGGTCGCGAAGGCGTACCCCTGGGACACCGTGGAGGCCGACGTGGTCAGCACCGGCAGGGTGGACACGTTGATGCCGGTCGGCGCCGGATTGCCGTCCAGCGCCCGCGCCTCGGTGAGGACGCTAGCCACCCAGGCGCCGGCGCTGGTGACGACGTTGACGGAGGACGCAGTGGGCCCACACGCGCTCCCGCCGTGGCTCACGAGCCCCCTGTCGATCCACGGACTCGACTGGTGAACGTTGATGAGCTCGATGACGCGCGCCGCCCACCGCTGGCTCCCCGACAAGCCAGTGGGCACGAGCGACACGGTATGATTGCCGGCCTCGCTCGGCAGGTCCTCGCTGAGCTGATAGTAGATGCCGGCCCAGGCCTGGTTGTCGTAGCGATTGACGATCTGCTCCATTGGCTGCCCGGCGTAGTTGACGACAGGAGGCAGACCACCCGGGTTGGCCTTGTTGCCGAGCAGGAGCACGACGGCGCGGAACGCGTTCGCCGCCGCCGGCGTCTGCAGCTGGTGAGTGAAGGTCAGATCAGTCGTCGACGACACCGCGTCCGTGTCGTCGTTGACGACCTCGATGGGGAGATAGGCCTTGCAGCCTTCGGCGGTACAGTACGGAGTCGCCCCGCTGCAGACGTCGCCGCAGGACAAGCAGTTGCTCGTCGTCCCCAGAGGCAGGGTGCACTTGCGCTCGGGATCGCTCGTGTTCGGACAGAAGCCGGTGGCGCAGCTCACCGAGCAGCTGCCCGAGCTGCAGCTCGCCGACGCCACGTTCGTCTGCGCGCTGCCGCCGCAGATCCGATCGCAGGCGCCGCAGTTGTCGCCGTCCGCGGTGACGTTCACCTCGCAGCCGTTCTCCGCGTCGCCGTCGCAGTCCTCGAAGCCGGCGGCGCAGCCGTCCCCGTCGAAATCGATGCGACACACGCCCTCGTCGCAGACGCCCTGGGCGTTCGCCGGCGCACACACCTCGCCGCACCCACCACAATTGCTCAGGTCGGCGTCGGTGTTCACCTCGCAGCCATCGGAGGCCCGCTCGTTGCAGTCGGCGGTGCCGGAGGCACACACCAACGTGCAGCGGCCGTCGTCGCACTCCGCCGCCGCGTCGTCCGGCGGCGCCTTGCAGTCGCCGTCCAGCACGCAGGCCTTGCCCACCTCGCACCCTTCGCAGGGGCCGCCGCAGTCGACGTCGATCTCCCCACCGTTCTTCACCCGATCGGTGCAGCTCGCCTCCGCGCAGGTGCCGCTCTTGCAGATCGTGCTCGCGCAGTCCGCCCCCTTCGCGCACTTCTTCCCGGCCTCGCAGGGGGCGCACTCGGCGCCGCCGCAGTCGACGTCCGTCTCGGTGCCGTTGCGTACGTCGTCCACGCAGGAGGCCGACTGGCAGCGGCCCCCCGTGCAGCTGTCGTTGACGCAGTCGCCGTCGGCCCGGCAGTCCCGGCCGAGGGCGCAGGGAGGGCAGTCGATACCCCCGCAGTCGATGTCCGTCTCGTCCGCGTCCTTGGTCCGGTTCTCGCAATGCGAGACGGGCCCGCTGCCCCCCGGCCCGATGTCTCGCTCGCTGAAGTCGAAATCGGGGGTCAGGCACGAGGTGGGCAACAGGGCGGCCACCAGCAACGTGAGCAGCCAGCCTCCCACTTGGCTGCGGCGCTCCCAGCCCGCGCGGAGGAGGGAAACAAGGAAGGGCATTCCTTTACGATACCATGCACCGCTCGGCCGTGAACCGGGGATGCCGCGCCGCGCGGGAGTCGATCCGAGACGCCTGCCATCGTGTAGGAGAAGGTCGCAGAGCGGGGACTCGTCGCTGGTGCGGCGGGGCGGGGCCCCATCCGTCACGGGGGGCGCCGCGCTAGCCCCCGCGGGAAGGAGGCTCCGTCATCAGCGCATCGCATCGCAGCTCAGGATCGAACCGGAGCGAGGCGCGACCTGAGAAAGGCGACCACTTCCTCGTCGCTGCGCTCCGGAGCGCCCGGCAGGCGCACGAAGGCGCGGGCCAGGGGGCGCCAGCGGCCCAGCATCAGGAGCAGCCAGATCTGGAAGTAGTCGAGGCCATCGAAGACCACGGCGTCGTTGCGGCCGTACTCTTCCTTTCGGTCCTCGAACTCCTGCGCCATTTCCGTGTAGTGCAGCGCGGGGCGGAAATGGTGAACGATGTGGTAGCCGTCGTTGAAGCAGCGGCGGTTGTAGCGGGTGTTGATGCAGGTGATGCTGTTCTTGAAGGGGCTCGCGCTGTCCGAAGCGTCGACGAAGGCGTGCTGGGTCCAGTTGCCCATCATCATGAGTGTGCGCACCACGAGCACCGGGATCACGAAGACCACGAGGGTCGCTTGCCCGCTCACGAAGAAGCCGAGCAGGGCGGCTCCGGCCCAGAACCCCAGCTCACCGGACGCCACGCGACGCGCGAGGCGCTTGCGGTTCTTTCCGATCAGGTAGGCCACCAAGGTCGGCAAGCCCACGAAGAGGAACTTCACGTAGTAGTGGAGCCACGCGAGGAAGCTGTCCCGCTGATAGCCCATCGTGGAGCTCAGGTCCTCGGCGCCGTTGTTCTCCTTGTGGTGCATGCCCAAGTGGTGCCCGAAGTAGGTGTTCGGGGTCTGCCCGTAGAACACGGCGAGCACCACCGGGATGTAGTGGTTCAACACCCGGTAGCTCTTCTTGAAGAGCGGGCGATGCGACACGCAGTGCAGCATCAGGATGTAACGATCGAAGAAGAACACTCCCCAGATCGCCCAGTACCCGGCGGCCAGCCACCAGCTGAAGCTCCCGAGCGCGAACAGCAGCGCGGCGAAAGGCAGCTGCACCAGCGTCATCGCGAGCCCGAGCTCGACGAAGACGTGGTCGCGGGGGTCGTTCAAGACGGCGCTGAGCCAAGCGCGCCAACGCGCGAGGAGGCTCCTCGACGACGCGCGACCCGCACCTTCGGACGTGGGAACAGGACCCGTTGCAATAGGTTCGACGTCGACGTCGAGGGCGGCAGCGCCGTGCGGAGATAGCTGAGTCAAGGGAGGGCCTTTCCGAGCAAAGGGTTCCCATACACCAGGCCTTCCGAGCGGTCGACCGGCCGAGAAACCTCTCGACGACGTCATCTCGCCGCTCGCGGAGAGGCGCCCTGGAGATTCCGTCTAGAGATTCCGCCGAAACGGTGAACGTCCAGGGCGGCCATCGCGGGGGCCATCGTGGACGCCGTCGGGCGCCGGCGCCGGCCACGCTCCTCTCCGAGAGCCCGCAGATTCCTCGAGCCGCCTCCCGACGACCACGCAGGCGCAAGAGGGCCGCGATCTCTCCGTCGGAGATCGCGGCCTCTGCCTCACCTCACTTCACGACGATGCGACGCTTGCAGGAGCTCGTGCACTCCTGACTACCCGTGACGCCATCGTCGCACTCCTCCGGGGCCTGGACGACGCCATCGCCACAGCGGGGCGCGAGGGTGCAGTCTTCGTTGCAGCCGCCGTACTCGCCCGTGTTGGCGTCCTTGCCCAGGTCGCACTGCTCGGGGCCGTTGCGCTCGCCGTCGCCGCAGTAGGGAGCGGGCTGGCAGTCGTAGCCGCAGCCCTCCCCGTTCGCGGAGTAGGCGCGGTTGTCGAGCCCGTCGTCGCAGGTCTCTCCCGCCGCGGCGTCGATGACGCCGTCACCGCAGTAGGGGCCCCAGTCGCACTTCGTGTTGCAGCCGTCGTAGGCGTTGTCGTCGTTGTCGTCGCCGTGGTCGCAGACCTCGTAACCGGCCTGCACGATGCCGTCACCGCAGAAGGGCGGCCGCTTGCACGACGCGCCGCAAGAGTTCGCGTCGTAGGCGTAGACGTCGTCGTTGTAGCCGTTGTCGCACTGCTCACCCTCGCCCTCCTGGACCAGACCGTCACCGCAGTGCGGTCCGCGGAAGCAGGCCGTGCTGCAACCGTCGTACAGGTCGTCGTCGTTCAGCTCACCCTCGTCGCACTCCTCGTAGGGTTGTTGGACGTCGCCGTCGCCGCAGCGGGGCCCCCACTCGCACTGGTCGGTGCAGCCCCCGTACTCGCTCGAGTGGAAGGGCCCGTAGTCGCAGGACTCCGTCTCCGGGTGCAGGATGCCGTCACCGCAGTGGGGCAGGATGAAGCAGTTCGCATCGCAGTACGGACCGCCGTCACACTGCTCCGCGCCGTTGCGGATCCCGTCGCCGCAGAAGGGACCGGTCTGGCAATCGTAGGTGCAGGAGCCTTCGCCATAGCCGCCGTTCTCGGCCCCGAGATCGCAGGTCTCGTGGCTGGCCTGGTGGATCCCGTCTCCGCAGAACCCTCCGAAGCCGCAGTCGGTCGTGCAGCTCCCGGGGCCATAGCTGAAGTCGTTGTTCGCCGCGCCGTTGTCGCAGACCTCGAAGGCGGCCTGGATGATGCCGTCACCGCAGGTGGGGGGAGCCACGCAGCCGGGAGCGCAGGCGCCGCTGGCGATACTTCCGCCGTAGAGGTCGCGGTTCTCCCCATTGTCGCAGTCCTCACCCTCCTGCACCACGCCATCGCCGCAATAGGCGAGCATCGTGCAGTCGGTGTTGCAGCGCCCGGACACGCCGTCCTCATTGTCCTCCCCGTCGTCACACACCTCACCCGCCACGACGATGCCGTCGCCGCAGATCGGGGTGCAGAAGGAGCGGGGCGCCAGGAAGCCCGACATGGTCAGAGCGAAGTTCGACTCCGAGGTGTGTCGCTCGGCGTGGAAGAGCACGATCTCGTAGACCTGTCCCTTCACCAAACCGAAGCGGCTGTCCTCATTGTCCGCCTGCTCCGCCGCGTCGTAGCAGTTGCCGAGGGGCGGCAACGTGCCCTGGCCGTGCACCGAGCAGTTGCTGTCCGTGCCCGTGGGCGAGCCGTCGTCGCCGAGGACGACCCGACCGGACAGCTCCGAGTGCACGCCGCCGATGTCCACGGCGAGGCGACCGTTGACGAACACCCAGACGTCGTCGTCGCCGGTGAAGGTGAGGGTCTCGCCGCCCTGGTACTGGAAGAAGTAGCGGAGCTCCGTGGTGAAGTGGAAGTTGTGGGCGCGACAGGTCGCGTTGCAGGTCGCGCAGGAACCGTTGCAGTTCTCCTGACACTCGACACCGCTGCTGTTGCCTCCGCCGCAGTTCGGCACCTCGCTTCCGACAGAACCAAAACCCCGACCATCGAGGGGGAAGAAGTCGTTGTCTTGGAAGCGGTACGTGGTGGAGCTCGAGCCGCCCTGCTGGGTGAGGGTGAGCACGTCCGGGATGACCTCCACGTCATAGGGGCCGTCGTCCCGATACCAGGCGGCGAAGCTGTTGGCGGACAGAATCCCGGTCGTCGAGCGGTTGTTGACCCGGAGCTCCATCTTGCCGTCGTCGTCCAGACGCCCGCAGGTGTCCTGGTTCGACGTGGTGCAGGGCGTCCCCGCGATCCCGGGCACGTGGTCCTTGTATCCGTACTGGAAGTCCGGGTGCCCCCCACCGGAGGTCGCGTTGCCCGCCTTGAAGTCCCGGTAGGTCACCCGCATCTGCACCGTCTCCGGGGGCTCGAGCAGGTCGGTGCAGTGGAAGCCCTCCTCCTCCTTGCAGTCGGAGGAGCAGCCATCGCCGCTCGTCAGGTTGCCGTCGTCGCACTCCTCGTCACCCGTGATGAGCCCGTCCCCGCAGGAGAGGGTCACCACCGGGTTGGGGCCGGGGGTGACCACCGGCTCGTTCTGGCAGGTGGGACCGCAGCCATCGCCACCGATGGCGTTGCCGTCGTCGCAGCCCTCGCCCGGCTCGGTCACGCCGTTGCCGCACACGGACTCGACACAAGAGATGTCGTCGTCGGGGCCGGCGGCGTCCAGCTCCGCCTCCGAGGGACAGGTGTGCCCGGGCTCGACACGACAGCTGGCGTTGCAGCCATCGCCGTTCGTCAGGTTGCCGTCGTCGCACTCCTCGTCCCCGGTGATCTTGCGGTCCCCGCAGCGTGGGATGCAGGCCTTGCCCGGGACGGGGCAGACCCAACCATCGTCCACGATGCACGAGGTGCAGCCGTTGTTGGACTCCGCGCCGGTGTCGCACTCCTCACTCGCGGTGAGGACGCCGTCGCCGCACACCTCCTCCACGCACACGGAGGACTGCAAGCCGGAGCAGAACCAGCCGTCCTGGACCTGACACTCGATGCAGCCGGCGGAGCTCATCGCCCCCACGTCGCAGGTCTCTCCCGCCTGGGGCTGGAGGATCCCGTCACCACACGAGGGGAGCGCCAGGCAGACCCCGGGACGAGGACAGTTGTAGCCCTCCTCCGCCGTGCAGGTCGCCGAGCAGCCGCTCCCAGGGGCCGGAGGATCGCAGGTCTCGCCGAACTCGATGACCGAGTTCCCGCACACCGCCTGGCCGATCACGTCACCGTCGTAGCCCGTGCAGGTGGCGTTGCAGCCGTCGACGCCCGGCGGATCGCAGACCTCACCGGGCTCCACCACGCCGTTGCCGCACGCGATCGTCGACGTGCACCCGTCGACGCCGCACTCGTAGAAGGGCTCGACCTTGCACGCCGCCGAGCAGCCGTCCCCGCTCAGGCGGTTGCCGTCGTCGCACTCCTCACCACCCATACGGACGCCGTCGCCGCAGATCGGCGCACATTGCCCGTTCGAGGAGCAACGCCAGCCGGGCTCCAGGGTGCACGTCGAGGAGCAGCCGTCTCCACTCTGGGGGGGCATCTGCCCGTCGTCACACTCCTCGTCAGGGGTGCGCACGCCGTCACCGCAGATCTGCTCGATGCAGGGCTGCCCGGGCTCGCCACAGAAGAACCCCTCCTCGATCTTGCACTCCGCAGAGCAGCCGTCGCCGTCTTGGGGCGGCATCTGGCCATCGTCGCACTCTTCACCGCGCTCCCGCGTCCCGTTGCCGCACACCGGCAGCGGCATGCACTCCTTGTTCGGGCGGGGACAGACCCAGCCGTCCTCGATGCTCTTGCAGTCCGCGGAGCAGCCGTCCTTGCCCTTGGTGTTCCCGTCGTCGCAGGCTTCGTCCCCTTCGATGAGGCCGTTGCCGCAGGTGGCGATGGGGACGCAGGGCTCGTTGGGCTCGGCGCAGAAGAAGTCGGGATCGACCTCGCGGCAATCCGCGGAGCAACCGTCGCCGTCCTTGGTGTTGCCGTCGTCACAGAGCTCTCCGGGCTCGAGCTCACCGTTGCCGCACTCGGCGTCGGGCACCTCGTCCGAGCTACCGCCGCCGGTGCCGCCCGTGTCGTCGCCGATGTCGATGATGCTTCCACCGGAGCTCGTGCCGCCACCGCTGCCGGGAGCCCCTCCGGGACCTGGCTCGGTGTCGTCCCCGCCAACCTGGGCGGGGCTACCGCAGGCGAGCGCCGCGGGCAAAAGGAGGCCCCACAGGGCGTGCCTCCAGGACGGGAGAGAGAGGGCGAAGCGACTGACAAGGCTAGGAGGAATCATCGGCGTGGCACCCTGAAGAGGCTGGCCCGAGTGAACACGCCAGCCCCCCGCCGATTATTGAACGATTACCCAGACGAAAGGAATGGGCATTCCATCATCCGACGGAGAAACCTCTTGAATTATGAGTCGTCTGAGGGGCCGGCCACGGTAGGCGCATCCCGGCGCGTGTCAGGACGCGTAGGTACACGTGACAGCTCCTGCGCTCGAAATCGCCCGGTGAATCCGCTCCCGCTGAAGAGGCCGAACACGCGCATTGCCCATCGCCGGCCCGCGCTCTCCGTCGGCGCCGACTCCCGGCGCCTGCTCTTCGGCGACGCGTCGGTGACTCGCCACGCCACCGCGCCTCACGCCTCACTCCTCGCGGCGGAAGGGTCTCGTCTTCGTCAGCGTGGTCAGACCGGAGAACCCTTCTTCGATCCAGCGATCCCGCACGCGCCGCGCGAGCTCCCGCTGGCCCTCCCACTGCACCACGACCGCGTAGACGAGGCAGCCGTCCTCGTACGCGGGGTACGCCGCCCAGGCCGCAGAAAAATCGTAGCGGGTAAAGAAAAAGCTCAGCTCGCCGTCCGTGGCGTGCACCACCAGCGGCTCGCGACGCCAGCTGCTCGCGTGCTCGGAGACGGGGGTGTAGCGCACCCGATAGGAGGACGCGCGGTCGAGGGCTTGGCGTTCGAACTCCGCCATGCACGCGGCGCTGGTGGGAGCCTCGCCGTCGGGCGTGCGCACGACGAACGCCGCCGAGAACACGTGGCGGTCGTCCCCGTAACGGAACGCGGCGAGGTGATCGACGAAGCGGATGCGCACGCGCCGCCAGTTCTCCCAGTCGGGCAAGGGAAAGTGGACCTGGTCGTCCTTGTCGTTCCGCCAGCCCCAGGGCTGTTCGAGCTGGCGGTCGAGCGCGGCGACGTGGGGTTCGTAGGCGTCTCCACCAGGGCGCTCCCTCGTGATGGATTCGGGAGAGGGGGGCATCCCGGGGGGACGACGCACAGGTGTGGTGCAGGCCGCCGCGAGCGCGCAGACGAGCGGGCAGCTTCGCCGTGCCCAACGCCCGAGTCTCCGCCGCGACGCTCCTGCCCCTCGCATGGCTACACCGTGGAATGGATGAGCCGGATCTCGTTCCAGTCGTGTTGACCGAGCCCCAGCTCCCCCGCGTAGCGCACGTAGCGGGGCTCACGTCCCGAGCGCGCCAGATCCGGGATCTTGCGCGCCTTGCGCTCCTCGTCGATGACACGCCAGCCGACCGTGTCGAGCGCCACGGGATCCGTCGAGGCGTACACGGAGCCGTGGGGAACGCGCGTGCGCGGATCCTTGTCGAGGGGCCCCTTGTCGTAGGTGATCTTGAACGCGTCCACGATGTGCAGACGCACCCGGCTCTGCACGATCGGGTGGTTGTACAACATCGCGATCTGCGGGCTCGCCTGGTTGGCGTGGTGCTCGTGGGGGTTGTCGATGTTGCCGTGGGTGATGTTCTTCATGGCCCCGGTGAAGCCGCAGATCGAGTGGTCCTTCATCATCGTCATGTCGATGACGGCGGTCGCCTCCGTGAAGTACCGACAAAACCGCGTCTTGATCCCCCGGTAGATGCGCACCGGCGCCATCGGGTGGTTGCGGTTGTTGTGGGTGGCCGTCGTGACCCCGGCGGGGAGCTGCCACTGCCGCACTCCGACCCGCGTGCCCATGAGGTAGGTGGGGTACTGCTCGTAGACGGTCAGCCGCTCAGGAGGGACGCCGCAGGCGAGCACCGCCTCCACCACCGGTAGGATCAGCTCGAAGTTGACGGCCATGGTGTGGCCGACCTGCCCGGCGATGCCGTTGACCTTGATGGCGACCACGTCGTCCGGATGGATGAAGCGCCGCATCGCGGCGGTCGCGTCCGGCGCGCCCGTGAGGTCGGTCAGGGCACGCTCGAGGAGCCGCCGCGCCACCTCGGGCTCGGGCCACAGCTGGTTCTTCTGCATCATGGACGGGAAGTCGCCCTTGGCCTCCGCCCGCACCACGCGCCCCGGCGCCGCCAGCGGCTGAAAGCCAGCGGGGGGGCGGGCGATCAACGACGTGTCCGCTCGAGCGTCCGCCGGCTTCTCCGCCTCCTCGCCTCGTGCCTTCGTGCCCCAGGCCAGCAGGGCCGTCGCCGCCGCGGCGCCCGCGAAGCGACGTCGATCGACGCGCCCGACGTCCGGGCGCCGTTCGCCCCGCGTCTCGCGCTGGTCGCACGACGACTCATCTTCTCGACGCCCTTCCTCGGAGGCGAACCCCGACGAACTCGGTGCAGGGGGATTTCTGCTCATGCTCGTCCATTTCGCTGCGAGCCGCGCGCGGTGTCACGGCCGTCGGCGCGGGCTCGCGCCTTGGCCTCCGGGGCTATCACGCGGGCAGGAGGGCGGCAAAGCGCGGCTGCGGTGGCCCACCTCCGTGCTAGAGTCCGCGGAGATGCGGCCGCGTTTCGGGGCTACGGACAGCGCGCGCGCGACCAGTGACGCGCAGACGACCACGAGCCCGCGGAGGCCCCTGCGTTGGCCGAGCCTCGTCGGCTTCACGGCGTTCTTCACCGCGGCGGTGGGCGCGGGGGTCCTCGTCGGTCGCTGTTCGGCGACCGCTCCCGAGTCTCCGGCGCGCACGACCGTGGTGCGCCCCTCCCCCTCGGTGATCGTCGCCGTCCGTCAGCTGGCGCGGCTCGAGGGCGCCGTCTTCTCCATCGAGCGCATCATCGACGTCCGGGAGAAGCAGTCGCGCTTCTTCGACCTCCTGAAGACGGAGGACGCGCTCCTGCTGGTCGCGGCAGGCGAGGTCACCGCCGGCGTCGATTTGGGAGAGCTGCGCCCGGACGACGTGCTCGTCGATGACGAGCGGCGCCAGGCCATCGTGCGCCTCCCCCGCGCGGTCATCCTCTCTCGACGCATCGACAATCAGCGAACGTACGTGCACACGCGCCGCACGGACGCGTGGGCCGTTCGTCAGGAGCACCTGGAGACCCGCGCACGACAAGAGGCGGAGCGGACGCTGGAGGAGGCGGCGCTCGGCGGAGGCATCCTGGCTCAAGCCGAAGAGAGCGTCGCCCGCACGGTCGACACGCTGCTCCGCTCCCTGGGTTACGAGCGCGTCGAGGTTCGCTTCCGCGACGCGGAGCCGTCCATGCCCGAGCGCCCGAGCCCGGCGCCTCGACGCTGAGCGGCACCGCTCCAGGGGAGGCCGGGAGACAGCGCGGGGCTGGAGCCGCCGAGACGCAGAGCCACGCGGACGCAGGGCCGCGAAGCGATGGTGACGCGAGCCCGCGTGTGCGGCGCACCGCGACGGCTCAGGGTGAACCCTCGGGAGCCTC
>Ga0207873_1000617_pt1 | contig 38140 bp, 37 predicted proteins | sample BGWIniCompost_FD_187373 | JGI IMG/M metagenome (GOLD analysis project Ga0207873, IMG submission 187373) | Cellulose adapted compost microbial communities from Newby Island Compost Facility, Milpitas, CA, USA - BGW Initial Compost (SPAdes)... ... | reverse complement strand
GAACCGCTCCTTGGTCTCCTCGTCGAGATCGACTGAGTCCGGGCCTTCGAACGGTCGCCATCCGGGGAAGGGCATGGTGCCGTCGACGATGTCGAAGAAGTCGGCGTAGGGCTGTCCGTCGGGAGTCGGGAATCCGCCGACGAGCATCACCTGGCGCACCGCCTCGGGCCGGCGGTCGGCCGCCATCCAAGCGAGGGTCGATGCCGCCGAATGGCCGACGACGAGCGGGTTCACGGCGGAGTCCACGGCCCGCAGCACGGCATCTAGCTGATCGTCGAGAGTGGCGGTTGTCGATCCATCATCGACGCCGGGGAGGCGCACAGGTATGGGTAGGTGTCCCAGCTGTTCGAGTTCCCGCGCCACAGCATCCCAGGCCGACGCCTCCAACCACAGTCCGGCGATGAGCACGATGTCGGCCACGCCGCCACCTCCTCCCTACTCAGCGAACTCGCCGATCGTATTGGACTGCCCGACCTACGTCCGACGTCTGTCCCTCCAATCACCTATGTTGACAACGCGCACAAGAAGGAGGGAAATGAGGGCTCGGATATGGCCGTCGGCCATCATCGTCGCACTCGTCTTGTCGCTGATCCCGACCGCGGCCTTGGCTGCCCCGGGAGGGAACGGACAGGGGAAGTGGGGAATCGAAGTCGTGTCGTCGCCTCCCGAATACGTCTCCGGAGATGACGCCCGCCTGCTCGTACACGTCCCCCGCGGACAGATGGGGAAGGTGAAGATCACCGTGGACGGACGCGATGTGACGGACCGATTCACACCTCGGGACGAGGACACTCTCGAGGGTGTCGTGGACGGGCTCGTGCTCGGCGACAACGTCGTCGAGGTGCGCCCCAGCAACAGTCGTGGCAAGGCCAACGCCTCGATGACGCTGACCAACCATCCGATCACCGGCCCGATCTTCTCCGGCCCGCACCAGGACCCGTTCCTCTGTTCGACGGAGAGCCACCGAGGCAACGCCGAGCTGGGACCGCCGCTCGACGGAAATTGCACCATGGAGACGGTCGTGTCGTTCAAGTACCGGACGACGAGTGGAACGTGGGCCGACTACGAACCGGGAACTTCCCCGGCCGACATGGCTACGACCACGACGACGGACGGTGAGGCCGTCCCCTACATCGTCCGGTGGGAGCGGGGCACGATCAACCGCTTCATCTACTCGATCGCCGTCCTCTCCCCGGAGACCCAGGACATCGACACGCCCGACCTGTCGGCTTGGAATCGGCGCCTGATCTATGCATTCCAGGGAGGAGTGGGCATAGGCCACTACCAGGGGAACCCGTCCCGAAGCAACATGCTCTTCGAGTACGGCCTGGCCAACGGGTACGCCGTCATCTACTCGACCGGCACCAAAACGGGCGAGCACTACAACCTCGAACTGGGTGGCGAGACGGCGATCATGGTCAAGGACCGGTTCGTGTCCGCCTACGGGCTTCCGGACTACACGGTCGGGATCGGTGCCTCGGGTGGCGCTATCCAGCAGTACGTGTACGGGCAGAACCACCCGGGCCTGATCGACGCCGCCATCCCCGTCTACTCGTATCCCGACATGGTCACCCAGACGATCCACGTCGGCGACTGCGAGCTCCTCGAGCGGTGGATCGATGTGAAGGTGCTGAGCGGGGATCCGAAGTGGGCCGATTGGGAGAACCGGACCCTGCTGGAGGGCTTCAACGCCATCAACGGGTTCGACAACGACTACCTCCAACTGATGCCCCCCGGCTTCCCCAGCGGGAGCTCCGAGTGCGTGAACGGGTGGCGAGGCCTGTCGCCGCTGGCGCTCAACCCGCACTTCGGCACCGCCCCGGGCGTTACTCCCGAGCAGCAGGCGAATACCGAGTGGAGCCACTACGGCGACCTCATCAACATCTACGGGGCCAACCCCCAAGACGGATTCGCCAACCGGACGTGGGACAACGTCGGCGTGCAGTACGGGCTGAAGGCTCTGGTCGACGGTCACATCACCAAGGACGAGTTCCTCGACCTCAACGCCAACGTCGGATCGTGGAAGAACGAGCCGGACATGGTGCAGGAGGGCTGCCCGTTCATACAGACCGCCTGTCCCAGACCGGAGGACTTGGTGGGCCTTCCGGCGATCCCAGATGTCTACCCGAATCGGATCGACCCATGGTCCTGGCGCAACATGAACCTCTCCCCCGACGGTGGCCAGACCCCTGCCCCAAGGGCCAGCGCCGACCCCGGAGCGATCGAGGCGGCCTACGAGCACGGACTGGTGTTCACCGGGGACCTCGAGATCCCGATCATCGACTGGCGCAACTACCTGGAGCGGGAACTAGACATGCACAACTCCCACCAGTCCTTCGCCGCCCGGCAGCGTCTCCTGAACCACGACGGCGATGCTTCCAACCAGGTCATCTGGTTCACCGATGGCAACGACAACGGCGACGAGTTCGACCAGACGCCGCTGGCGTTCGAGGTGATCGATGAGTGGATGGCCAACATCGAGAAGCGGCCGTGGCGCAGCGTGGCAGAGAACAAGCCCGAGATGGCGGTGGACGCCTGCTTCGACGCCGAGGGCAACCTGATCTATGCCGGCGACGACGCCTGGTCCGGGATCCTCGACGACGAGCCACCGGGCCCGTGTACCGAGCGCTTCCCGCTCTTCTCGACGTCACGGATCGTGGCCGGTGGGCCGATCACAGGCGATGTCTTCAAGTGCGAGTTGCAGTCCGTGGAGGACGCCATAGCCCGCGGGGTCTATGGGGACGTCACGTTCACACCGGAGGAGATCGCCCGACTCCACCAGATCTTCCCCGATGGGGTGTGCGACTACTCGGGCAACTGACCCGGAGCGGGGCGGGCCGGACCGGCCCGTCCCGCTTCGTCGTCTGCTGGGCGGCGCCCGACGAGGAACCAGGTAGGAAGCTCGCCTTTGCCCTTGACCTCGATGGTCCCGCGGGGAATGCAGACGAATTCGTCCTGGACCAGGCGGTAGGTCGACTCTGAGATCTGGATCCTGCCCGGCACACCGTGGGATTCCATCCGGCTGGCGGTGTTCACCGTGTCGCCCCACACGTCGTACTGGAACTTCGTCGTGCCGATCACTCCGGCGACGACGGGGCCGGAATTGATTCCGATCCGGAACATGAACGGGCCGTTGCGGGCGCCGTCCAGCATCTCGAGGGCCAGGGCTGCTGCCGCCTTGGCGTGGTCGTCCCGAGCGATCGGAACGCCGGCCGCCACCATGTAGGCGTCGCCGATGGTGCGGATCTTCTCGCAGCGGTACTTCGCGGCGAGAGTGTCGAAGTGGGTGAAGATCTCGTTCAGTTGATCGACCATCTCTTGTGGGTCGGCACCGGCGTACCGCTGGGTGAACCCGACGATGTCGGCAAAAACGACGGATATGGCGTCGAAGCGCCTGGGCTCGACCCAGCCCTTCTCCTTCAACTCGGCCGCCACTCGAGCCGGGAGGACGTTGAGCAGCAGCGCCTCCGCCCGCGCTCGCTCCACGCCCACGCGCCGCAGGAAGTAGACCAGGACAGCGGTGAGGATCACGAGGTTGCCGATGAAGACCGCCGCGAAGAGGAAAGCGCGCAGTGCCGGGTCAGGGGGCAGGCGACGGGCGGCCAGGTCCCTCTCCAGGAAGGCGAACACTATCGCCGTCGCGACGAGGAAGCCGGCAGCCACGATGCCCTCCCGACGTCCGAGGAGGAGCACCAGGGCGAACACCAAGGCGATTCCCCAGGCGAAGTGACCGCCCGAGTAGGCATATCCGCCCAGGGCGATGTGGACGACCACGAGGTCGGCGATGCTCGCAACCGCCGCGGTCACGGCCGGCCCCACCACCTGGCCGGTCGCGAAATACCAGGCGAAGGTGACGAGATAGACGGCGGCGAGACCGAGCGTCCAGTACCCGGCGTCCATCTCGCCGCGATCGAGCATGAACCACGCCAGGAAGCCGGTCATCAGCGCCGACCCGAGGAGGGTGGCACTCACCAACTGGACGATCGCCCGCGGGTTCTCGATGGTGGCGATGCCGGCCGTGGGACGCGTGCGCGCCGCCAGCCTCCCCCAGATGTCGTCATGAGACGCCCTCGGGCTCCGGAGATCGTTCACGACGACTCACGTTATTGGACGCTCGCGAGTCCCGCGGTGCCGGACGGCTTAGGCACCGACCCGGGATAGGGTTGAGGCGATGTTCCGGGTGCTCCTCAACCTGATCTGGCTGATCCTCGCCGGTGTCGAGTTGGCCGTCGGCTACGTGATCGGCGGGTTGGTGATGATGATCACCATCGTCGGTATCCCCTTCGGTCTCCAGGCATTCAAACTGGCTGGCTTCACACTGTGGCCTTTCGGACGGGCGGTCGTTCCCACCGACGGCGGATTCTTCACGAGCGTCGGGAACGTCGTGTGGCTGATCCTCATCGGGTGGTGGCTGGCTGCCGCCCATTTCGTCTTCGGCATCCTCCTGTGCCTGACGCTGATCGGTATCCCGATGGGTGTGGCCTCCTTCCGGATGGCGGGTCTCGCCTTGTGGCCGTTCGGCCGCAAGGTCGTGGAACGCTCCGCCCTCAGCGCTCTCCCCGAGGGATCGGTGACGGTCGACCGGCCGTGACATCTGTCACGCCCAACTCCTGATCGCCGCCACTACCGGAATCGTCGCCTCTCGGGCATCTTCGCCTCGTACGCGAAGAGAGGACTTTCGATGACACATGTACTCGCGGTCCACGACGTGAGGCACGCCTACGGGGACAATCTGGCCCTCGCCGGCGTCACCCTGTCCGTCGACGCCGGCGAGTTCGTAGCCCTGCTCGGCCCCAACGGTGCGGGCAAGACCACGTTGGTCCGGTCCATCATCGGCTTGATCCAACCGGCCACCGGTTCGATCGAGGTGGCCGGTGGATCGCCGTCGCAGGCAGCGGTGCGCCGCCGTCTCGGCGTCGTCCAGCAGGACGTCGGATTCCCTTCGACTCTCACCGTCCGGGAGATCGTCGAAGGAGCCGCCGCCCGGGCTGGAGCCGACCGGGGCCGGGCCGAGGAAGCGATGGCGGAGATGGGCTTGCGCGATCTCGCCGAGCGCCGGGCCTCGAACCTGTCCGGAGGCCAGCAGCAGCGCCTGCAACTCGCAATGGGCCTCGTGGCCGATCCCCTGCTGCTGGTGCTGGACGAGCCCACCGCCGGGTTGGATGCGGCGTCCAGGAAAGCGTTCTGGGCGACGCTCGACGAGCGACGCCAGCGAGGCACCGGAGTGCTGCTGACCACTCACATCGTGGAAGAAGCGGCGGCCCTCGCTGACCGCATCGTGGTGCTCCACCGGGGACAGGTCGTGGCCGAGGGCACTCCTGCCGAGCTGAAGCGAACTCTCCCGGGGCGCCGGGTGACTGCCCGCACGTCGTTGCCGGCAGAGGTCCTCCGCGCCGTCGACGGTGTGGTGAGCGTCACCACCCACGACGGAGAGGTGGACATCACGGCCACCGAGGCGGAGCCGGTCGTTCGCACGATGCTCGACCTCGATCCGGCGACGAGCGACCTGGTGGTCGCCACCGCCTCGCTCGATGACGTACTGATCGCTTTGACTGACGGAGAAAAGGAGTTGGTGGCATGACCGCCAGAGCCATGTGGTTGGAGATCAGAGACGAACTGCTCGGGATCCTGCGGGAGCCCACGGCGCTGTTCTTCTCGGTGTTGATGCCGGTGGGGTTCTATACGTTCTTCGCCGCCGTGTTCGGAAACCAGGGTGGTGACATCGGGACCGAAGCGATTGTCCCGTTCGGGACGTTCGGCGTTCTCGCCGTGGTGCTGATGAACCCGGGTATCGGCATGGCGGATGCCCGCCAGCGCGGCTGGCTCCGGGTGAAGCGGGTCTCCGGGATCCCGCTCTGGATGACGGTGACCGCCAAGGTGATCGCTTCGATCCCCTACGCACTGGCGGTGTTGGCTGCCATCACCACGTCGGCGGTGTTCGTCGGCGGTATGCAGTTCGAGCCCGCAGAAGTGGCGGCCGTGTACGCGGTCTTGATCCTCGGGGTGCTCCCATTCGCCTTCTTCAGCCTGGCGATCGGATCGCGGGCGGGGACGAACGCCTCCGCCGCCATCCTCAACGCCATCCTGATGCCGTCGGCGATAGCTTCGGGGCTGTGGTTCCCCTACGAGATGCTCCCCGACATCGTGGCCCGAATCGGGAGCATCCTTCCCACCTACCACCTCGCCCAACTGGCCATGGTTCCCGTCGATGGTGGCGCATGGCTGGGTCACCTGCTGGTCCTAGCCGCCACGGCGGCGCTGGGCGCGATCGTGGCGACGATGGCGTACCGTACTGCTCGACTGTGAGCCAGACGACGGAGACGACCCGAGAGGAGACCCCTCAGCCGAATCGCTTCCACGAGCTGTGGTACCTGATCTTCTTGGTCTTCATGTTCGTGGCGCCCGCCTTCAACCCGGAGGCGGGCGCTGACGACTGGTTGTGGGCCGCGGCGATCGTCGTGGCCACTGCCGCGATTTTCGTGTACGCCTGCCTGCGGCGTCGCCACTCGCTGATCGCGGCGGGTGTGTTGATGGTCCTCGCCGTGGTGGGGACTCTGCTCGAAACCGCGGCGATGGGTGCACTCCCCATCTACGCCGCGGCTCTAGTCGCCCAGGTCGGCACGCGCCGGCAGGTGATCCAACGCTTGATGCTGATCTCGGTGATCCTCCTCGCCACGGCGCCCTTCTCGCCCATCCCGATGCCGTACCTGCTCTTGGCGCACGGTCCGGCCCTGATCCTGGTTTGGCTCGTTGGCCTCTCTGTGTTCGAAGACATGTCGCGTAGCCAGGAGGCGGACAGGCTCCGCGCCGAGAACGCCCGAATCCAGTACCTGGCGACGGTCACGGAGCGTGAGCGGATCGCCCGGGACCTCCACGATCTCGCCGGGCAGGCCTTGACCGCCGTTGCCATGCGGAGCCAGCTCGTGCAAAGGCTCGCCGACTCCGACCCCGAGCGGGTCAAGCGGGAAGCGGCTGCCATCGAGGAGACTGCCCGTCAGACGCTGTCCTCGCTGCGGGAGACGGTGGCCGGGTGGCAGCAGGTCGACCTCGACTTCGAGTTGGCCAAAGGTCGTGATGCGCTCGAGGCAGTGGGTGTCACGGTCGAGGTCGAAGGGGACTGGCGCCATGACCTGGCTCCGTCGGTGGAGACGGTCCTGGCGCTGGCGTTGAGGGAAGCCGTCACCAATGTCGTGCGCCATGCCCGGGCGTCGCGCTGTGTCATTTCTATGAACGGCTCGCCGGGAGAGGTCGTCCTCGAGGTGGCCGACGATGGGGTCGGGGCCAGGGGGCCCGAGGGGTCGGGTTTGCGGGGGATGAGGGAAAGGGTGATGGCAGCCGGCGGTCGCGTGGAAAGGGGCGGTCCGCCGGGGATGCGCCTCAAAGTGACGGTCCCCGTGGGAGCCCAATGATCCGAGTCGTCCTGGCTGAAGATCAGACGATGGTCCTGTCGGCTTTCGCCTCACTCCTCGACCTCGAGGAAGACATCGAGGTGGTGGCCACCGCCACCGACGGGCGCCAGGCACTGGAGGCCGTCCGAGAGCACCATCCCGATGTGCTGCTCACCGACATCGAGATGCCGGAGATGAGCGGGCTCGATCTGGCCAAGACCGTCGCCGAGGAGGGCTTGCCTACCAGGGTGCTGATCGTCACCACCTTCGCCCGCGCCGGGTATCTGCGCCGTGCGCTGGACGCGGGTGTCGCCGGATACGTGCTGAAGGACGCCCCTATCGGTGAACTGGTCGACGCCTTGCGCCAGGCGCACAGCGGCGGGCGGGTGATCGCTCCGGAACTGGCGGTGGCGGCATGGGGCGAGACCGACCCCCTGACCGATAGAGAGCGCGACGTGCTTCGCTTGGTGGGCGATGGCCTGCCCAACCGCGAGATCTCAGAACGGCTGCACCTGGCGGAGGGAACGGTCCGCAACTACCTGTCGTCGGCGATCCTGAAGCTCAACGCCCGTAATCGAACCGAGGCGTATGCGGTTGCTCGGCAGCGGGGGCTGCTCTGAAACCACCCGGGTCGCTTCCGGCACCTGGCCCTAGACTGGCGGCGATGAATCGCCTCAGAAACCTCCTCTTTCTCGCCACCGTCGTGGGTACGGTGATCACTTTCCTGCGCAATCGCCTCGCCGAGCCCCCGACCGTGGACAGGGGAGGGTGGAGACCTGTCGCACCCCCTCGATGAGGGTGGTCGTGGCCGCCGAGAGTGAGGCGACCCGCCGGGCGGCATTGAGTCTCTCCACTCATCCCGACGTCGAAGTAGCGCTCCTCGCCCCCACGACGTCGTCGCAGTTCGCCGTCGTCGACTCGGCCGTCGGCTACGACGCCGTGATCGGTGGCGAGAGGGCGGTGCGAGCGGCGGCCGAGGCGGACGTGCCGGCGGTCGTGCCGGGAGCGCTCCAGGGGCACCAGGGGATCGAGCACTGTTCGATCCCGGGCCTGGCGTTGGCGCTCGCCGCCGATCTGGAGAGCCCGGGAACCGTCGCCGTCGCCATCCCGGGTCACGGCGGGGGCGACGAGACGATCGTATTCCCCTCCCCCATCGACTCCCGCCGGGCGCACCCGGAGACCTTGACAGGGCGCACGCTGTTCATCGCCGACAGCCCGGAGAACGTGTCAGCGGCGATGGCCCTCGGGCGGGACCGTCATCTGGTGATCCTCGACGACTACCGGTTCATGGAAGGGATCGCCCTCGCCGCTGGCGTCGGGCCGCTGCTCGCAGGTTTCGAGCACGGTCCGGTGTGGGAGCACGCTGCGGCGTACCTGCAGGCGGCGACAGAGATGGGCTTGGTGATAGGCGAGCGAGCCGCCTGATCAGCGGACGGCCGGCGCTTCCTGAGTGGGGAGGTCTGCGTGCTCGGGCGGAGGCGTGGTCCGTCCGCCGTTGGTCTGTTGGGTGTTGTAGCCGGCAGGCGCGTGGAGCACAGGGCCGTTGGCCGGCCCCAGGTGCTCTTCGAGGATGACCACTTCCAGGCCGCCCACCACGTCGGTGACGAGGTTGAACATCACGGCCGTGAGGGTGGCGAAACCGGTCATCATCACCCACCAGACGATCGAGCCGAAGACCACGAAGCGGAAGAACTGCTCGCTGTTGGCGAACGGGTCGGTGCCTTGCTCGATCAGGGTGATCCTCACCAGGAACTCCGTGATGGCATCGGGAATGCCAGCGTTTTCGATCACCGACCAGAAGATGACGATCCCGAGGACCATCGCCACGGCGGCGACGCCGAACAGGACCGCCGAGACCTTGAGAACGGTCCAGGGATCGATCTTTCTGATGATGCGCCGTACGCGCCTGACTGTTGCCATAGGAATCCTTCCTGGCAGTGTATGGGGAAGGCCTGTACTAGACCAACGACTGCGAGGGGAAAGGGGTTCCCCGAAGGTTACTCGTCGTGATCCCCATTGCCGATGACGGTGAACGCCGCCAAGGTCCCGTCGCCGACGTTGATCACCTTCACACCGGTCGAATCGCGCTTCTGACGGCTGATCGAATCGACCGAGGTGCGCATGGCGACACCGCTGGAAGAGACGAGGAACGCCTGGTCCCCCGGCGACACCGCAGCCGCGCCGACGAGGGTGCCCCTCACTCGGGTCAGCTTGAAGGCCTTGACTCCCAGCCCGCCGCGGGCCTGGGCCCGGAACTCGGCGAGCTTCGTGCGCTTGCCATAGCCGGATGAAGTCAGGAGCAGGACCTCGTCGCCGTCCACGGAGGACGTGGCGCTGACGACGTAGTCCCCTTCCCGCAGCTTGATGCCGCGCACACCCTGGGTGGCACGGCCCATCGGGCGCAGGTCGCTCTCGGGGAAACGGATGCCCATCCCGTCTTTGGTGAAGATCAGGATGTCGTTTTCGCCGTTGGTGGTGCGGACCGAGACGAGCTCGTCACCGTCGACCAGCTTGATGGCGATCAGGCTCTGGTACTTGGAGTCGTACTCCTTGAACTCGGTCTTCTTCACCTGGCCGTGTTTGGTGACCATCACCAGGTACCGGTTCGTCTCGTAGTCGCGGGTGTCGATCACCGCCTCGATGCGTTCCTCCGGCTCGAGGGGCAGCACCGATTGGGCGAGGACGCCCTTGGCGGTGCGGCTCTGGCGAGGGATCTCATGGGCCCGGATCCGGTGGACCATCCCGGTGTTGGTGAAGAACAGCAGGTAGGCGTGAGCGGTGGTGTGCACCAGATGGGCGATGGCGTCGTCTTCGCTGAGGTCGGCGGCGCGCACGCCCCGGCCACCCCGGCCCTGGGTGCGGTAGGTGTTGGCCGGAACCGACTTCACATAACCCGTGCGGGACACGGTGATGATCAGCTCGTCGTCGGCGATCAGGTCCTCTAGGGACATCTCGCCGTCGTCGGGGACGATGACCGAGCGGCGGGGGTCGGCGAACTTCTCCTTGATCTCGCCGAGCTCCTGCTTGATGATGTCCCGCCGCTTCGCCGGGTCGGCGAGGATCGCCTTCAACTCGGCGATGAGGGCCTGGAGTTCGGCCAGTTCCGTCCGCAGCTTGTCGACCTCGAGGGCGGTGAGACGCCGCAGCGGCATGTCGAGGATGGCGTTGGCCTGCACCTCGGAGAGCTCGAACCGTTCCATGAGGGCGGTGCGGGCCGCGGCGGTGTCGGCGGAGCCGCGGATGATGCGGATCACCTCGTCGATGTTGTCGACGGCGATGATCAGGCCTTCGAGGATGTGGGCCCGCTTCTCGGCCTCGTCGAGACGGAAACGGGTCCGCCTCTCGATGACCTCCATCTGATGGTCGAGGTAATACCCGACCATCTCGGCGATGTTGAGGGTGCGGGGCACCCCGTCGACCAGCGACACCATGTTGTATCCGAAGGTGTCCTGGAGCGGGGTGTTCTTGTAGAGCTGGTTGAGCACCACCTGGGGGACGGCGCCCTGCTTCAGCTCGATGACCAGGCGGGTGCCCACCCGATCGGAGGACTCGTTGCGGACCTCGGCGATGCCGCTGAGGCGCTTCGACTCGACCAGTTCTTTGATCTTGGCGACGATCCGCTCGATCGACACCTGGTACGGGAGCTCGGTGACGACGATGGCGGTGCGACCCTTGCGGATCTCCTGCACGTCACACACGGCGCGGACCTTGACGCTCCCCCGGCCGGTGGTGAGGGCCTCGCGGATCCCGGCCCTGCCGACCAGATAGCCGCCGGTCGGGAAGTCGGGCCCCTGGATGAACTTCATCAGGTCCTCGGCGGTGGCATCGGGGTGGTCGAGCATGTGGAGGCAGGCGTCGATCACCTCGCCGAGGTTGTGGGGCGGGATGTTGGTCGCCATCCCCACCGCGATCCCCTGGCTGCCGTTGACCAACAGGTTGGGGAAGCGGGCCGGCAGCACCGTGGGCTGCTGCATCTCGCCCGAGTAGTTGTCCTCGAAGTCGACGGTGTCCTCGCGGATGCTCTCGAGGAGCATCATGGCGAGGGGGGTCAGGCGGCACTCGGTGTAGCGCGGCGCTCCCGGAGGGTCGTCGGGGGTCCCGAAGTTGCCCTGCGGGTCGATGAGCAGGTGCCGCATCGAGAAGTCCTGGCCCATCCGCACGAGGGCGTCGTAGATCGCCTGGTCGCCGTGCGGGTGGTAGTTGCCCATCACGTCACCAACCACCTTCGAGCACTTGCGGTGGGCGGTGTTGGGCCCGATGTTGTTCTCGTACATCGAGTAGATGATCCGCCGCTGCACCGGCTTCAGACCGTCGCGCACGTCGGGCAGGGCACGCGAGACGATCACCGACATCGCGTAGTCGATGAAGCTCTGCTCCATCTCCTCGACGATCTCGAGCTGCGGGTAAGGATTCGGTTCAGTAGTCATTTGTGTTTCTCAGGCGGAAGTCGGGACGGAGGAAGCCGCGGTGGACGATCTCATATGTCGAGGAACCGGACGTCGGCGGCGTTCTGCTGGATGAAGGCCTTCCGGTCGGCCACCACATCGCCCATCAGGATCGAGAACGTCTCCTCGGCCCGAGCGGCGTCCTCCATCTCTACCCGCAGCAGGGTGCGGGTCTCGGGGTTCATGGTGGTCTCCCACAACTCGTTGGGGTTCATCTCACCGAGACCCTTGAACCGGGTCGGCTTGACCTTCGGGTGGTCCTTCTGGAACTCCCTCAGGGCAGCGTCGTCGTGGAGGTAGTGGACCTTCGACCCGACCTTCACCCGATACAGCGGCGGCTGGGCGATGTAGATGTAGCCCGCTTCGATTAGGCCCCGCATATGGCGAAAGAAGAGCGTCAAGAGGAGGGTGCGGATGTGGGCGCCATCGACGTCGGCGTCGGCCAGCAGCACCACCTTGTGGTAGCGGGCCTTGGTGAGGTCGAACTCGTCGCCGATGCCCGTTCCCAGTGCGGTGATGATGTCCTGGACCTCGGCGTTCTGGAGGGCCTTGGCCAGCCGGGCCTTCTCGACATTGAGGATCTTGCCTCGGATGGGAAGGATCGCCTGGGTGTTCGAGTCGCGCGCCTGCTTGGCCGGTCCCGCCGCCGAGTTGCCCTCGACGATGAACAGCTCCGACTCGCCAGGGTCGCGGGACGAACAGTCGGCCAGCTTGTCGGGCAGGCCGCCGGACTCGAGCCCCGACTTGCGCCGGGTCAATTCCCGGGCCTTGCGGGCCGCCTCCCGGGCTTTGGCGGCGTTGATCGACTTCTCGACGATCCGTCGCGCCTCTGGGCTGTAGCGCTCCAGCCACTCGGGCAAGCGGCGGTTGAGGACCTTCTCCACATAGGAGCGTATCTCGGTGTTGCCGAGCTTTGTCTTCGTCTGCCCCTCGAACTGGGGATGACGGACGCGCACCGAGACGACGGCGGTCAAGCCCTCCCGGACGTCCTCACCGGTCAGGTTGGGATCCTTCTCCTTCAGGAGGTTCTTCGCCCGGGCGAAGTCGTTGATCGCCTTGGTGAGAGCCTTGCGGAAGCCTTCCTCGTGGGTGCCGCCCTCATGGGTGTTGATCGTGTTGGCGAACGACAGGACCGACTCGTTGTACGAGGTGGTCCACTGCATCGCCACCTCGACCTCGCCCTCGTCGTTGGAGTCGACGATGTCGATGATGTGGGGGTGGAGCACCTCACGCTTGGCGTTGAGGTGCTTGACGAAATCGATCAGGCCGCCCTTGTAGTGGAAGCTCTGGGTGACCGGCTCGTCGCCCCGCTCATCGGTGAGAACGATCTCGAGCCCTCGGTTGAGGAACGCCATCTCCCGCAAGCGGGCGGCCACGGTTTCGTAGTCGAACTCCGTGCCCTCGAGGAAGATCTCCGGATCGGGCCAGAAGGTGATGGTGGTGCCGGTCCGCTTGACGGCCGCCCCCTTCTTGGGGTTCTTCGAGTCGGGTACGCCGCGGCGGAAGCTCTGGGTCCAGACGTGCCCGCCCCAGCGCACCTCGGCTTCCAGACGCTCGGACAGGGCATTGACCACCGACACGCCAACACCGTGGAGGCCACCGGACACCGTGTAGGCGCCTTCCTGGAACTTGCCGCCGGCGTGGAGAGTCGTGAGGACGGTGGTGAGACCCGAGAGGCCGGTCTTGTCTACCTTGTCCACTGGGATGCCGCGTCCGTTGTCGACGACGGTCACTCCCCCATCGGCGCGCAGGGTCACTTCGATGCGGGAGGCGTACCCTGCCATCGCCTCGTCCACGGAGTTGTCCACGACCTCCCAGATGAGATGGTGGAGACCTCGTGGTCCTGTCGTACCGATGTACATGCCCGGGCGGAGCCGGACGGCCTCGAGGCCTTCGAGGACGGTGATGTCTTTAGCTCTGTACGTGTCGCGCGTGGCCGTCACAACACTCCTTCAGGGGATTCAGGGACCTGGCGGCACAGGCAGACCTGCCTGCGGGGAAGAGGATTTACACTCGTGTAAGTCTACCGGAACGGAGGCTGTTTCCCAAGCTCTCCGACGCCTCCTGGCGAGGTTTCGCCGCTCTGTGGTGGCGTTTCGGTTCGTCGGGCAGGCGGACGCAGATCCACTCCTTTGATGGTATCGGCGCCGAATTCGGCGGCCAGCCGCTGATGCAATTCCCCCACCGCGTATCGTAGGAACGCCACGCCGCGTCGGTCCTTCGCCTCCACCACCAGGATGCCGTCTCGCAAGTGGATCGGCGAGGCTTGATCCGCCCACCGGGGCCCGGCGATCCGCTCCCAATCCCGGGCGATCGTCATCATCACCATGGGCTCGGCCAGTCCCAGCCGGCGCAGCGTCGATTCGAGTGCCTCCTCGAGTGGTATCACGACGCCTCCTCGAGTTTGCCATCGCTCACGTCCCAGCGGCGCCCTCTGATGGGCACGTCTTCGGGTCGGGCCGACGAGATCAACGTCTGAGCTGGGGGGAGCGCGGCGGCCAGCCGCTCGGCTCTTCCCTCGTCGAGCTCGCTGAACACGTCGTCCAAGAGGAGCACAGGCGCTGACCCGGTCCTGTCGGTGACGGCGCGGTGGACGGCGAGCCGCAGCGCCAGGGCCGTGCTGCGCTGCTCCCCTTGGGAACCGTGGACTCTGACGTCGTGGCCGTCGAGGAGGAGCGACGGGTCGTCGCGGTGAGGCCCCACCGTCGTCACTCTCCGTTCCATGTCGTGGCGCCGGTTGGCGGCAATAGCCTCGGCCAAGAGGCGGGCGTATTCGGCGGCGCTGATCGTGGCGTCAGCCGAGCCGCCCCATTCGCTGTCGTACGAGAAAGAGAGGCCAGAGGCGGTGCCGCTGATGGCGCGGTAGGCCTCGTCGACGAACGGTGCGAGTTCTGTCATCACTGCGGCTCTTCTCGCCATCACCTTGCCTCCTGCCTGGGACATCCTCTCGTCCCACACCGACAGCGTCACTTCGTCAGGCGCTCCCATCTTGAGGAAAGCGTTCCGCTGCCGGACTGCCCGGTCGTATTCGGCGAAGTCGAGAGCGGCGGCGGGCCGGAGCTGGACGGCGGCTTCGTCCAGGAGGTCCCGGCGGCGGGCCGGGCCCCGTTTCACGATGTCGAGATCTTCAGGGAGGAACGTCACGACTCGGACGATCTCGACCAGGTCCGAGACCCTCCGGAGTCGCTGGCGGTCGAGTTGTGTCCGACGAGGACCATGGCGGGGTATCTCGATCTCGACCAACGCCTCTCCCCGGTCTTCTCCCCTGTCGACCCCCCCTCGAACATAGGCCCGCTCCGCTTCGTCGTTCACGAGGGCATCGTCGGTGACGCTGCGGAAGGAGCGCAGGGTCGCCAGATATCCGACCGCCTCGAGGGCATTGGTCTTGCCGGCCCCGTTGGGGCCGATCAGTAGGTTCACACCCGGGTCAGGACGCCACTCGAGGTGACGGTAAGAGCGGAAGTCGGTCAGTTCGAGCCAGGCGACATGCACAGCCGTCTAGACACGGACCGGCATGAGGAGATAGATGAAGTTCGAGTTGTCCCCGCCGTCGACCACGCTCGGCCGGACACCATCTATCACCTGGATCCGGACGTCCTCACCCTCGACCGCACCGACGCCATCGGCGAGGTAACGCGGGTTGAAGGCCACGGCCACCTCTTCCTCTTCACCGGCGTAGACACCGGAGATGTGCTCGGTCTCCCCGCCGACGTCCTGGCGGGTGACGGTCACGTCGACGCCTCCTTCCGACAGCTTCAGCCGGACCGGGATGTGGTCCTCGGCGACGAGTGACACCCTGCCGAGCGCCTCGAGCACGTCTTCTTTCTTGACGATCACCTGGTTGGGATAGCTCTCCGGGACCAGCGACCGGTACTTCGGGAAGGAACCCTCGATGAGCCGCAGACGGAGCGTCCCCCGCTCCGAACTGAAGACGGCCTCCCTCTCCCCGAGGCGAGCCGTGATCTTGGCGGCCCCGATGGTCCGAGGCAGTTCGCGCAAGCCGCGGGCCGGTACCAGACCGGTCCCTTCCAATCCCACCCCGGCGAGATCACGCACGGCAAGCCGGTACGAGTCGGTGGCGACGAGGCGGAGGCCTTCCTCGGAGGATTCGAACAACACACCCGTGAGGATCGGACGCGCCGTGTCGGTCGAAGCAGCAACCACGACCTGGTTGATGGCATTCGCCAGCTCCTCACCGTCGACTTCGACACCGTCCCCCGTCGTCTCTGTGATCTCGGGAAAGTCTTCGGTGTTGAGGGGACGGATGGAGAAGCGAGGTCCCCGGCCGACGATCTCCACTTCCCCATCCGACGTGCCGATCGTCACCTGCCCCGGTGGCATGCGTCGAACGGCATCCGCCAAGAGCCGACCCGGGATGACCACCCGACCTTCTTCCATCACCTCGACCTCCATGGAAGCCCGGACAGTCATTTCGTGATCGGTACCGGTGACCCAGAGGTTCGATCCAGCCACCTCGCACAAGAGCCCCTGGAGGACAGGGATGGCAGTGCGAGCACCGATGGCCCGGTTGGCCCGGCTGAAGATGTCGGCTAGGTCGTCCCGCTCGGCTCGGATTCTCACAGGGGTTTTCCCTTCTTCTCTTTCCTACTTGATCGATCTTTTGAAACTCGTAGCCGTAGTAGAGCCTGTGGATTGTGGATGATCGTAGAGCATCCGCTCAACCAGGCCGTTTTCGGCGCGATCAGGGCTGTGGACAAACACCGTCGGGATCCACATGAGTTCAGTCTCGCTCCTGAGGGTTGTGGACATGACCCGGGATTTCAACAGGTCCATGTTCAAGTTCCCCGCAACTGCTGGGACAGGCGGGTCACCTGGTCGAAGACTTCCCGATCGGTTTGGAGCAGGGTCGTGACTTTCTCGATCGAGTGGATCACTGTCGTGTGGTCCCGTCCCCCGAAATGGGCGCCGATCTTGGGAAGGGAGAGATCGGTGAGATCCCGACAGAGATACATCGCCACCTGGCGGCACAGGACGAGTGGTTGGCGGCGGCTCTTGCCCACGACCTCATCGACGGAGAACCCGAAAGCCTGCGCGGTCGCCCGGATTATCTCCTCGGCCGTGAGTTGTTTCGGCTGGTGGCCAGGGAGGAGGTCCTGGAGCACGGACTTGGCCATCGCCAGGTCGATCTCCCGGTCGGTGAGCGTGGAAAACGCCGTGACACGAGTCAAGGCGCCCTCGAGTTCGCGGATGTTGTCCGACACCAGGCCGGCGATGAATTCGAGGACGTCGATGGGCACATGCCGGGGAGCCTGCTCGGCGTTGCGCCGCAGGATGGCGAGGCGCGTCTCGACGTCGGGCGGCTGGATGTCCGTGAGGAGGCCCCACTCGAATCGACTGCGCAGACGGTCCTCCAGCGTGGACAGGTGGCGAGGGTGACGATCGGAGCTGATCACCATTTGCTTGCCCGAATCGTGCAGGTCGTTGAACGTATGGAAGAACTCCTCGAGGATCTGTTCCTTGCCCTCGAAGAACTGGACGTCGTCGAGCAAGAGGATGTCGACGGACCGGAAACGTTGCTTGAAATCGTCGACCCGCTTGCGGCGGATGCATTCGATGAAATCGTTCAGGAAGTTCTCGGAGGTGACGTAGCGCACCGACAGGTAGGGATACAGCTCACGAGAGTGGTGCCCGACTGCGTTCAGCAGGTGGGTCTTGCCGAGACCCGCCGAGCCGTAGATGAAAAGAGGGTTGTAGTTGATCCCTGGGCGCTCGGCGACGGCCATTGCCGCGGCGTAGGCGAATCGATTGGAGGGCCCGACCACGAAGGTGTCGAACCGGTACCGGCCCATCAGGCTCACGGGGGCGTGCTGCTCGGGTTCGGCCGGAGCCGGCGGCTCCGGCTCCGACACGTCGATGTGGAACATCGGCGCTTGGGGGTCCTCGGAAACCCGATAGCCGACTCGAACCTGGGACCCGTAGGCGGCGGTGGCCGCCGCCTGGATCGCATCGTGATGTTTCTCGCGAATCCACTGCAGGTGGAACTCACTCGGCACTGACAGGACGATCTCGTCGCCTTCCTGGTGATGACACGTGATCCGGCTGAGCCATGTCTGCCAGCTGCTCTGGGGCACAGAACCACGCAGGAAGTCGACGAACGTCCCCCAGCGATCCGGGGATTGTCGTACTTGGACCAAGAAACCTCCTTCCGGTTCTGTCGGCCGGGCAGCCAACGGAGTTATCCACAGCCGTCTCCACAGCTGTGGGTAAATCCCAACGACCCGGGGGCTGTTCACATGTCGGCGCGCACAATCACCACGGCGTGTTCGGGGAAGTGAGCGTGGTGTTGCTCAGTGGCGGGGGAGTATGCGAGCGGCCCCCGGCGGGCGTCAAGAGCGCGGAAATCGGACTTGGCGGCGCTGCGAGGTATTCTCCGGTGGCGGAGAAACCCTGGTCAGAGCGAGCTTTGCCAGGGGTTTCCTGCACCGGTCGGAGCCGAATTGGGACGAAGACCCACCAATCTGGTTTTCGCGAGGATGACATTTTCTTCGCGACTCTCGGAAACCAGGTGGTCACCCGCCCCGTATGGGCCTCGAGCGCCTTTGACAGGGCGTAGAGGCTCTCCGTAACCTTCGCCGGTCCGCCCCGTCCACCGAGTCGAATTCGTCATGAAAAGAACGTATCAACCCAAGGTGCGCCGCCGGAAGCGCAAGCATGGATTCCGGCACCGTATGCGGACGCGCTCCGGCCGAGCCGTCCTCGCCGCCCGCCGTCGCAAAGGACGGAAGCGCCTCGCCGTCTGAAACGACGACCCTTCGGACTTCCTCGGAATTCCGGCGGGTGCTATCTACAGGCCGACGGATCCGCCGGGGTGCGGTGACCGTGGTCGCTGCTCCCTCCCCGACAGAGGGACCCCGAGTCGGTCTGGTGGCAGGGCGAGGCGTCGGCAATGCAGTACGACGCAATCGTGCGAAACGGCGCATACGACACGCACTGCGAGAAGTGTCATTGGAGCAAGATATGGACTACGTGATCATCGCCGATCGCCAGGTCGTGGAGGCCGACTTCCAAGACCTGATCGGTTGGCTTCGCCGCGCAGTGGAAGCCCTGAGATGAGGAACCTTCCGCGTCGAGCCGTCGCCTCTCTACTCCGGATCTACCAGATTCTGGTAAGTCCCTTGTTGGGCGCCAACTGTCGCTACCAGCCCACGTGCTCGACTTACGCCCGGGAGGCCATCGAGCGTTTCGGTGTGGCGCGTGGCGGGTGGATGGCGCTGCGCCGGCTCTCCCGGTGCCATCCGTTCCATGCCGGAGGCTTCGATCCCGTGCCCCAGGGAGGGCGTGACTGATGGGCGCCATCTTCGATTCCATCCAGGCGGCGCTGGCTTACCTCCTCGACGTCTTCTATCAGGTGATCCCCAATTTCGGACTGGGGATCGTCATCCTCACGGTCGTCGTCAACCTCCTTCTCTTCCCGCTGACGCTGAAGCAGACGCGGGCGACGCGAGCCTTCCAGGCCATCCAACCGGAGATCAGGCGGATCCAAAAGGAATACAAGGATCGGCCCGAGGAGATGCAGAAGGAGTTGATGCGGGTCCAGAAGGAGGCCGGGGCCTCTCCCGGTGGCTGCCTGGTTCCCCTCCTCGTCCAGATGCCGATCTGGTTCGCGCTGTTCCGGGTGCTCGCCCAGGTGCAAGTGACCGAAGAGATCCTCCCCCGGATCGCCCGCTTCATACCCGACGTGAACGTCGGTGACACGGTGGCCGGGCTTCTTCGCTGGCTGCCCGACGGCTCGGCCTTGGGGCAAGCCGTCGCCGCCGGCAATACCGACTTCTTGGGAATGCATCTGTCGTGGTCACCCGCCCAGGCGTTCGCCGAGGGAATCGTGACCGCTCTCCCCTACCTGTTGATGATCATCTTGATGGTGGCGACCCAGTACATCCAGACCTGGCATTCCACCTACGGGCAAGCCAAACCCGAAGGCCCTCAGGCCGGGGCCCAGCAGGCGATGACGAAGATCATGCCGCTGTTCCTCGGGTTCATCTCCTGGAACTTCCCGGCCGGTCTGGTCCTGTATTGGGCGACCGGCAACCTCTTCCGGCTCGGTCAGCAGATCGTGATCTTCAAGATCGACGGTCGGCCCACTCCAGCCGCCACCAACGGTGAAGGAAGTGCGTCGGCCAAAGTGACCGAGCCCGGAGACGAAAACCGCAAGAAGCCGCAGCCGAGCTCGAAGAAGAAGAGCCGGCGCAGAAGGAGCTGACGTGGCGTACGTCGAAGTCAAGGCGAAGACAATCGAGATGGCCATCGAGGCGGCGATGCGCGAACTCGGCGTCACGGACCGGAATCGTCTCGAGATCGAGGTCCTCCAGGAGCCTGAACGAGGTTTCCTGGGAATCGGAGGCCGGGACGCCATCGTCAAGGTCAGTGAAAAGAAGCCCGGACGCAAACGGAGTCGGAGCAGGAAGAAGAAGCGAGAAGGCCGCCAGCCCGAGTCGGCCAAGCCGAAGAACTCCTCCCGACCGGCCCGGCAAGGCGAAGGAAAGGCCAAGAACATGCGCCCTGACGCGGGTAACGAACCGGCTCAGCCCAAGCAGCCGCAAGAGACCTCGAACGGCCCGGATCCTCGCCAGGCGCTGTCGCCCGCCGAGCAGGAGCCTCTGGTGCGTGAGTTCCTCGAGGGCCTACTCGAAGCCGTGGGCCTCGAGGGCCGGGTCGAGACCCACATGGACGAAGACGTGGTGGTCGCCAATGTCATCGGCGAGCAGACCGAAGCCCTGGTGGGGCCCCGCGGTTCGGTCATGGAAGCAGTGCATGAACTGACCAAGACCGTACTGCAGCGAGCGGCCCAGGATCCTGCCCGGGTGCGTATCGACATCGCTGGCTACGCCGAACGGAGACGCCAGGCGCTCACGATCTACGCCGGTGAGCTCATCCAGCAGGTGTTGGAGGAGGGCGGCGAATTGATGTTGGAGCCGATGTCGGCGGCGGATCGCAAAGTGATCCACGACGTCGTCGCCCAGCACGAGGGAGTGCGGTCGTATTCGGAAGGGGAAGCGCCGGCTCGGTACGTGGTGATCGCCAAGGTGGACACCGAGGTGGCGCCAGAGGAGCCCGTAGCCGAGGAATCCCCGTCTGAAGAGTCACCGGGGGCGGAGACGGGAGAGGCCGACGCATTCGGCGATGGCGCCACCGGGGAGAGTGGGACCGAGTACGCACCTGAGCTCGAAGAGGAACAACGGGTAGACACCGAATAGGTCAACCCTCTAGTTTCACGTGAAACATGGGCCCGGGGCAGTAGCCTCGGGCCCATGTCTGTGCAGGCGGCGGTCCGAGCGGGCGAGTGGGCCGGGTGGCCGCTTGGTCCTGCACAACTCGAGTTGCTGGAGCGATTCGCCGATTGGCTGATAGGAGAAGCCGTGCCCGCCGGCGGGCTAGGACCCAACGAGGCCGAGCGGGTGTGGTCCCGCCATGTGGGGGATTCACTCCTCTTTGCTGGGGGATGGCCTTTGTCTGAGCCTCCTCAGTCCGTGGTGGACGTGGGAACAGGGGTGGGTCTGCCCGGGATCCCCTTGGCGATCTTGTGGCCTGACTCCCACATACTTCTCACAGACCGCTCCGGTCGTCGGGTCGACCTGGCGAGGAGGGCGGTACGTGTCCTTGGATTGATGAACGCAGAAGTCGTTCAGGTGGACGCCGGGCGTCTGAGAAAGGAGGCGGATCTGCTCGTCGCCCGGGCGGTGGCAGACGTTGACCTGGTCCGGCAGTGGGTTCGACATCTCGTCAAGCCCGGCGGTCGGGCGGTGGTCGGGGGATCGTGGGAAGAACGGCCGGCTGCCGATCCCGACTTCGATGTCGTCGAGGTCCCGCCCTGGGTGCTTGACCGGCCCGTCTGGCTTCGTATCATGGCCGCCGCATGACCCGGGCAACCATCGTCGCTCTCGCCAACCAGAAAGGGGGCGTGGGCAAGACCACCACCGCGATCAACCTGGCGGCCGGGTTGGCATTCCAGGGTGTCAAGACTCTCCTGGTCGACCTCGATCCCCAGGGCAACGCCACCTCCGGGTTGGGCATAGACCGTCATTCCATCACTCACTCGATATACGACGTTCTTTTGAAGGATTTCCCAATCGAGGATGCGATAGAACCCACCAGTGTCCGCGATCTCTTCGTGGTACCGGCCACTATCGACCTGGCCGGTGCCGAGATCGAGTTGGTGCCGGTCTTCAGCCGCGAGCGGCGCCTCGGGAACGCCCTGAAGCAGGTCGAAGACGAATACCAGGTCATCTTCATCGACTGTCCCCCGTCGTTGGGTCTGTTGACGGTCAACGCCCTGGCAGCTGCCGACGAGGTGATGATCCCGATCCAGTGTGAATACTACGCCTTGGAGGGGCTCAGCCAGTTACTCCAGAACGTGGACCTGGTGAAGTCGAACTTGAATCCTGGCCTAGAGCTCGCCGGCGTGGTCTTGACCATGTACGACGCCCGAACTCGGCTGTCGAAGGAGGTCGCCGACCAGGTCAGAGAACACTTCGGCGACACCGTCTATCGGGCATTGATTCCACGATCTGTTCGGTTGTCGGAGGCACCTTCGTACGGAGAGCCGATCGAGGCTTTCGACGGGATGAGCCGAGGAGCGATCGCCTATCGCGAGCTCGCTCGGGAGTTCCGTCGACGGCACGGGATGGACTGAGGAGAACCATGGCCCAACGACGCGCCGGTTTGGGGAGAGGACTGGAATCGCTCATACCCACCGCCGAGGGGAGAGAGGACTTCCGCCGTCTCAAGCTCGACGAAGTGGTTCCCAACCCGAACCAGCCCCGGACCCATTTCGACGAGGAGGCACTCGCCGAGTTGGCGGCCTCGATCGCGGAAGTAGGCGTGCTCCAGCCCATCATCGTGCGGCCGCTCGACGACGGGAGTTTCGCGCTGATCGCCGGGGAGCGGCGCTGGCGAGCCGCTCGCCAGGCGGGTCTCACCGAGATCCCGGCCGTGATCCGCACCTCCGACGACCAGCACAGCCTCACCGAGGCCTTGATCGAGAATCTCCAGCGCCAGGACCTCGGTCCGCTGGAAGAGGCAGCGGCCTACAAGGCTCTCATGGAAGATTTTGGAATGTCTCACGAGCAGGTGGCGCAGGCGGTCGGGAAGAGCCGTCCGGCGGTGACGAACACCCTGCGCCTACTACAGCTGCCGGCCGCAATCCAGGGGATGGTGGAGCGAGGCGAGCTGTCGGCCGGTCACGCTCGGGCGCTGCTTTCGATCGAGGACGCCGCCTATGCCCAACACATCGCGGCGCGGGCGGTGGCCGAAGGGTGGTCGGTGCGGCAGATGGAGGAGGCGGCCCGCGCTCGAGCCGGAACCCCCGCCAATCCAGCCCCGCGCGTACGGGAGATTCGCCCCGTCGAGATCGTCGAACTCGAGCAGCGCCTCCGAGATCGGCTGGGCTCCAAGGTCGACATCAAGTACAGAAACCAGAAGGGGAAGGTGGAGATCACCTTCAACTCGTTGGAGGATCTCGAGCGGATCTACCGCCAGTTCTTCACCTAGCTCCGCCCCGCACGTCGGAAGAAGTCCTCGACTCCCTCGACGACGGCAACTGCGGTCTTCTCATCGAGATGGGCGGATTCGACGACGATGGCGGGGGCGCGGGTCTCTTTGAGCATCGGAGTGGCCCGTCCCTCGTATTCGATGCCCAACCGGGCGGCGACCGCCTGCGCCAGCATCGCCCCGACCTCGCTGCGCCCGAGATTGGACGAGTAGTAGTAGACCATCGGCGGATCCTCGTTGACGCCGAACGAGACGATGAGGTCGGCGCCGAGTCGGTTGGCTCGGCGGGCCCGCAGTCGCTCGGGCATCGTCACGTCGTGGCTGCGGGAGAGGAGGGGCACACCTCCGCGTTCCTGGAGGGCGATGGCAGCGGCGTTGGCGGCGATCCAAGAGGCGGCGGCTTCCGACTCGGTGCGGCAGGCGGCGTCGATGAAGATCCGGGCGCCGACGATGGTCGGGGGACGGGCACGCAGCCACTCCAACTCCCGGATCGCCTCCCGTCCCGCCCGCAAGGTCGCCCGCGTCACCAGCCGCAGTTCCGTGATGACTTCGGGACCCACCAACCCGTCTTCTGCCAGGTGGCGGTTGCGCTGGAATTCGAGTACCGCTCGCTGGGTGTCAGGCCCGAAGACCCCGTCCACCTTGCCGGCATCGAAGCCCAAGCCGTTGAGGCGGCTCTGGAGTTCGGCCACGTCGTCTCCGCGCAACATCGGGCGACGCAGAAAGAGGAGACGATCACCGAGGCGGTATCCGGCCTCATACAGGGCACGCCACGTCTCGGGACCGACCACGCCATCGGTGTTGAGGCCGCGGCTCCGTTGGAACTCGATCACCGCCTGGCGGGTTCCGTCGCCGAACTCGCCACGGGGGTCGTCGCCACACGTGAGACCGAGCGCGGTCAGCCGGTCCTGGATGTCGCGGATGGGTTCCCCGGTGTCGCCCAGCCGATACAGGCGCATCCGGGCATGGTACGGGACTCACGCCCTAGACGGGTCTGGGTTCGGACGCGGCCCGTATCAGACCTGACCGAGATCGATGGGTCAGGCGTCAGGTCAAGAACTCGGCGAGTTCCTGCTCGAGCGCCGCCTTGGGACGGGCACCGACGATGCGCTTCTTCTCCACACCGTCCTGGAAGACGATCATCGTGGGAATGCTCATGACGTCGTAGCGCCCGGCAGCCTGGGGGTTCTCGTCGATGTTGAGCTTGGCGATCGTGATGGAGTCGTGTTCGGCGGCGATCTCCTCGAGGATCGGAGCGATCATGCGACACGGCCCGCACCACTCAGCCCAGAAGTCGACGAGGACGGGCTTGTCCGAGTTGATCATCTCGTCGAACTCTGCATCGGTGATGGTCACAGGTTGGCTCATCGGGGTGTCTCCTTGTCTTTCGCTCCAGACGTCATTCTCGGGCAGCCAGCCAACGTTCGGCGTCGATCGCCGCCCGGCAGCCAGTGCCGGCGGCGGTCACCGCCTGTCGATAGTAGGAGTCGGCCACGTCACCGGCAGCGAACACGCCTTCTACCGAAGTGCGGGTCGATATGCCGTCTTCGAGGACCACATACCCGGCGGCGTCGAGTTCCAGCTGGCCTTCGAACAGTTTCGTGTTCGGGGTGTGGCCGATGGCGACGAAGACGCCGTCCGTCTCCACGTAGCGGGTCTCGCCGGTGACGGTGTCTTCCAACGTCACGCCCTCGACCCCGTCTTCGCCGTGGATCTCCTTCACCACGGCGTTCCAGATCACGTCGACCTTGGGGTGCTCCAACGCCCGGCTGGCCATGATCTTCGAGGCCCGGAACTCGTCGCGGCGGTGGACGATCGTCACCTGCGACGCGAACTTGGTCAGGAAGAGAGCCTCTTCCATCGCCGAGTCGCCGCCGCCGACGACGATCAGCCTCTTGTCGCGGAAGAAGAAGCCGTCACACGTGGCACAGGCGGACACGCCCCGGCCGGTGAGGCGTTGCTCGCCGGGGACGTCGAGCCACTTGGCTGAAGCGCCGGTGGCGACGATGACGGCCTCGGCGCGGTATTCGTCGGCACCCACCCACAGCCGGAAGGGCCGCTCCGAAAAATCGACTCGGTCGACGTCGACCGTTTGTAGACGGGCTCCGAAACGTTCCGCCTGCTTGCGGAATCGATCCATCAGCTCCGGGCCCATCACACCGTCGGGAAAACCGGGGTAGTTTTCGACGTCCGTCGTGATCATGAGCTGGCCACCGGCCGAATAGCCCTCGAAGACCATGGGGTCCAGGTCGGCGCGGGCGGCATACAGAGCGGCGGTGAGTCCGGCCGGCCCGCTCCCGATGATGGCCAACTTCTCAGTCGTTGACACTTGTGTTCAATCCTTGCTCCGCTTGCTCCACAACAACGCCCCGGCGATGAGAAATAGTCCCGCCAACACGCCCCAGGCGGCAGCGTCGCTGCCGAGGGCGATCGCCAGGGCAGCGAAGACCGTCAGGAACAGGAAGATGGCTGCCATCAGCCCGAAGGCGGCGGCGATCAGGCCCAGAGTCGACAGGCGAACGACCTTGGCTATCCGGTCGACGGTCATCGCGCGCACGCGGGTAGCGATGTCCTCGAGGAACGTCGCCAGACGGGCGGGGAAATCCTCCATCATCGGCAGGTTAGCCGCGGTGTGTTCGCTCACCCGTTCGGGTACACGACCGAGCAGTCTTCGCTGCGGAGGACCTGCACCGACGGTTCTTCCTGGTTGCCGAAGGCGAAGAACCACACCCGATCGCCGTCCATCTCGGCCGCCTCGGCCGCCAGCAACTGCTCGGTGTCGACCTCGGCCTCACAGGCGAAGGGTCGCTCGATTCCGACTTCACCGCCGGTGACCCGGTCGAGAAACTCAGCTACCACCTCGGGGAGGTCGGGAGCGGAGAATGCGCGCAAGGCTCGGTCGGTCGTCGCTTCCTCTGGGGCGCCGGCCTGTTCCGTGTCGTCCGCTGCGGCGGCAGTGGTGGCAGAGGCGCCGCCGTCGGCTGCCATCGGAGTGAACTCATCTGCGGCAGCCGTCGTCGCGGCGGCGATGGCCGTCTCCTCTTCGGAGCGGGGCAACTCTGCGGTTGTCGACTCCAGCGCCATGTCTCCACCACGGCCACCGAGGAGGACTCCTCCGACGGCGACGACAGCCGCCAGGACGGCCACGGCGCCCGCCATGCGATACCACCACGCGCCGGACCGCCAGGTGACACGCTCGGCGGCCGGCCCTGTTTGCGAGCCGTCGATCTCGGTCCAGATCGATTGGCGGAGGCGACGACGCTCCAGATCGGTGAGGCGAGGGGTGAGGTCGTTTCGCACAGCCTCCAAGATGAGGAGGTTGTCCTCGTAGTACTCGGCGCAGTCCGGGCACGACTCGATCAGTTCACGCGCCGGGGTGGGATCCTCGAGGGTTCCCCGGGCGAAAGCGGCGACGAGATCGAGGTCATGTCGTTCATGCATCGGGTCGCTCACTTGGATGTCATCCCCATGCCTCACGGTTCCCGAGAATTCGGGCCAGCTCCTTGCGCGCTCGGTGCAAGCGGGACTTCACGGTTCCTTGCGCCACCTGGAGGATCTCTGCCACCTCGCCGATGGGGAGACCCTCGACGTCGGCCAGCACGAGTGTCGTTCGGAACTCCTCAGACAGAGAGGCGAGAGCCGTCGTCAGCCCAGGCCGCAACTCGACCGAGGAGAGGGCGGCATCGACCCGGCGGTCGGGTGGCTCGTAGCCCTCGGGGAGAGGGTCGGCGGGTCGTCGTTTCATCCTCCGCAACAGGTCGTAGCAGGTGTTCACCGCCACCCGGTAGAGCCAGGTCGAGAACTGGGAATCACCGCGGAACTGGTCGGCCTTGCGGAAGACGGTGAGGAAAGTCTCCTGGACCGCGTCGAGGGCGCTCTCGCGGTTGCGCATGATGCGCAGGCAGACAGCGAAAACCCGGTCCTCATGACGCCGCATGAGCTCGTCGAAAGCTGCTCGGTCGCCGCGGGCGGCGCGAGCCAGAAGATCCGGATCTGCGACGTCTTTCACCGGGCCTCAGGCTACCGGCCAGCTCTGGACGCTCTCGACCTGTCTCCGGGTCAGCGGAACCGCAGCTCCGAGAGCGACGCCTGGAAATCCCCGTCGCGGGGGGGAAGGTCTGTGAACCAGATGAGCCATGTGCCGTCGGCCCGGGGCGGCAGCTGGAGGGAGGTGGGTCCGGGCTGGGAGTTGAGTCGTCCCAGCACTTCGTAGTCGTCGAGGTTGTCGGTCGGGCGTGGCGCCCACCTGACCTCGAGTGACGCGCCCGCTCCGAGCCCGCTGAGCTCCAGGATGCGGGGAGTGCCTGACACGCCGACCCGCACGCCGACGCCGGGCTTCAGCAACGGGAGGGGATCCAGATAGGTCTCGGTGCGCCACTCCGTGGACGGGTCGCCGTCGAGGAGGTTTTCCACCATCTCGTCGTTTTCGTCGCCGCCACCGAAGGGGTCGAAGGCCTCGGCGGTCGACACCGACACGTCACCGGTGGCGGCCGGGACCGTCGAGGTGCTCGGTGTCTCGGCGACGGTGGTGCTCGGAGAAGGGGATGTTCCTCCGGCCTGTTCCGCCGCCGGGGGAGGGGCTATCGGCAGGCTGTCGGGCGTGAACAGGCGGCCCAGGCCCACGAGCCCCGCCGCCGCTGCTACGAGGGCGATGGCGGTGAGGAGCAGGCGCCTCGACGGTCGGGGTGATTCCGGTTGGGGCCGGCGCGGCGTGGGGGCGCTGGCGAAAGCCTCGGCGAGGGTCCGCGCCGACACGTTCGTGGTCCGGCCGGCGCGCAGTATCCGGTCGACATCGCTACTCAGCCCGTCGATCGCCTCCGAGGGTGGAGTGGTGCCAGGAGGAGAGCCGGTGAGAGCCTCCTCGAGGACTTCAGCCAGGCGGCGGACGTCATCGTGGGGGCCGGCGCCGCGGGACCGGCGACCGAAGGCGCCGAGCTTCGCCGGGTGGGCAACGGTGTATGTGATCGCTCCCAGATCGATGCCGCCGTGGACCACCCCGGCCTCGTGGAGGCAGGCCAACGCCGCGAAGAGGCCGGAGGCATTGGGGAGGAACTCGTCTGGTTCGATGGTGTCGCCGGCGTCGAGGCGGGCTTGCAAAGTGGCGCCGCCGGTCCACTCGGACACGGAGTAGGCCCCGTCTTCGACCTCCTCCACCAAGTAGATGGCGGAGAGATGGAGGTGACTGACGGCGGAGGCACGCTGCACGGCGGTGACGAACTCACGACGTCGTTCCGGTGAGGCTTCGGGGCCCAGGAGGCGAATGAGCACTGGCCGATCGAGGGAGGTGTCGGTGGCGAGCCACTCCTCGATGTCGTCGTCGCGTCCGAGACGCACCTCCAGCCGGAACCGATCGGGTATCGCGATCGGCATCAGGCCTCCTCCTTGGCGAGGACGTGGAGGCGGGCACCGAGCCGCACGAACCCCTCGTCTTCGTAGAGGCGAGCGGCGGCGAGGTTCTCGGGCTGGGTATTGAGCAGCATCGTCCGAGCGCCGTGCCGGCGCGCCCAGTCGATCGAAGCCCGCACCAGGGAGCGGCCGATGCCTCGCCTCGTGTGTTCCGGGTCGACGGCGAGACGTTGCAGGTACGCAACAGCGGCCATCTCCCCGACGATGGCAAAACCCGCCACCGAGCCAGCGATCTGCACGACGAGGACCGCCGAGGTGGGGGTGGCGGTCATGGCATCGGCGAGGCCGGCTTTGCCGATCCTCCAGATGTGATCGAAAGCCCTGTCGTCGATGGCAGCCAGGGCGGCGAGGTCGGGCGACTCCTCCTGTGTCACTCTGTGCAGGGGCGGGGGAGGGGGTCGGCGCAGATCCTTCTCCAACACGACCAACTCGAGGTGGTTCTCGAACCCGGCGCGGCGCCACGGCGAGGACTGTTCGTCGGGCATCGCCGGCGAGAGGACTCTCCGCACGCCGCGTTCGCCGAGCCAGGCCACACACGCGCCGAGGAAGCGGTCGCCGCCGCGCTCCAATCGCAGTGACGCCAGCTCGGCCGTTTGGTCGTTCCATGGCCGCGCCTGCGCAGCGGCCCAGCCGCGTCGGAGCCTGACAACGCCCGGCCAGTGGCCTTTCGTGCGGAGTTCCGACTTCACATGTGAGAGAGTACGGAGGTGCAGTTGCTGCATGTGACTCATCCGAGCGGACTCGACCACGACACCGGTCTCTACCACCCCGAACGCCCCGCTCGGCTGAAGGCGGCGGCGGAAGGCCTCCGGCAATCCGGGGTGGCGATCGAGGAAGTGACGGCTGTGCCGCTCGAGGCCGCCGACCTCCAGATCGTCCACGATCCCCTCTACATCGAAGCGATCCGGCGCTTCTGCGAAGCGGGTGGAGGGGACCTCGACCCCGACACCCACGTCTCGTCGGGCTCGTGGGCCGCGGCAGTCGCCGCGGCGGGGGCGGGGCCCACCGCAGTCGACAGGCTGGAGAGGGGTTTCGGTGGCCCGGCGGTGGTGACGGTGCGTCCGCCCGGCCACCACGCCCTCAAGAACCGGGCGATGGGTTTCTGCCTGTTCAACAACGTGGCAATAACGGCCGCCCGTTTGCGTGACGCCGGACACCGGGTGGCGATCGTCGACTGGGACGTCCACCACGGCAACGGCACACAGGAGGCGTTCTACGCCGACCCCCGTGTTCTCTACGTCTCCCTCCACCAGTCGCCCTTCTATCCATACGAAGGGCTGGCGACCGAGATAGGCGAAGGCGAGGCCGCCGGCACGACCCTCAACATCCCGCTTCCGGCATTCACCGCCGGAGACGTCTACCGGCGGGCGTACGAGGAGCTGGTGCTTCCGGCGCTCGTGGCCTTTCGGCCGGATTGGATCCTCGTCTCGTGTGGCTTCGACGCCCACGCCGGCGACCCTCTGGCCGAGCTGCGCCTGACCGAGGAGGACTACTTCTTCCTCGCCGCCGCACTCCCGAAGTTGGTGCCGGCCGACCGGGTGATCGTGTTCCTGGAGGGCGGCTACCACTTGCCGGCGATCAAGGACTCGATGGCGGCGGTCGCCCGGGCCCTGGTCGGTGAGGTGTCACTGTGCGAGCCGTCGCCGTTCCAGAGCCCCCCCGACAGCCATGAGCTACTCGGACGGGTGGCGGCCGTTCTCCGAGGCAGGGTGGTCGGCCTGACCTAGGTGTCGGGCATCAAGTCGCGGTGCGAGACGGCCGATATCGCATCGTCGACCACCCAGGAACCACCACTCATGCCGATAGCCATCGATGACCTCCTTCGCCGCGTCGTGGAACGCAACGCCTCCGACCTCCATCTGAAGGTCGGTTCCCCGCCCGTGATCCGGGTCGACGGGGAGCTCCAGCGACTCGAGGAGTTCGAGCCTCTGAAGACCACCGACACCGAGACCCTGGCCGCCGAGCTGTTCACTGCCCGGGCGGCCCGCGACTTCAAGTCCACCGGTGAGGCCGACTTCGCCTATGGCAAGCCGGACCTCGGCCGATTCCGGGTCGCTGCCTTCCGTCAGCGCGGGTCGGTGTCGATGGTGATGCGGCGGGTCGTCCCCGGCTCCCCCAACTTCGAGGAGCTCGGATTGCCCCCCGTGGTCCGCAAGCTCATCGAGACCGAAGTGCCCGGCATCGTCTTGGTGACCGGCCCCTCGGGCTCCGGCAAGACCACCACCGTCTCCTCGATGGTGGATTGGATCAACGAGAACCGCCCGGTGTCGATCGTGACGATCGAGGATCCGATCGAGGTCCTGCATCCCGACAAGCGGGCGGTGGTGGCACAGCGCGAGATCGGGGTCGACACGATCGACTACTCCAGCGCGGTGCGGGCGGCGATGCGCCAAGACGCCGATGTGATCGTGTTGTCCGAGATCGCCGATCCGGAGACGGCCCGGGCGGCTATCACCGCCGCCGAGACCGGCCATCTGGTGATCTCGACGATGCGGACGAGCGATCCAGCCGAGACCGTCTCCCGCATCGTGGGGTACTTCCCGGCGTCGCAGCAGCAGATGGTCCGCTCGCAGTTGGCCGGCCTCTTGAAGGGCATCCTGAGCCAGCGGTTGCTGGAGTCACTCAACGGATCGGGCCTGGTGCTCGCCACCGAGGTGCTCGTCAACAACGAGCGCGTCCAGGAATGGATCATGTCCGAGCAGACCGGGGCTCCTCTCACGGAAGTGATCCGTGAGTCGGAGTTCTTCGGGATGCAGACGTTCGACCAGTCGGTACTCCGATTGGTGTTGTCCCGCCACGTCGACGTCGAGACCGCCCTCCCGCACGTCCGCAACGGCCACCAGCTCCGCGCCAAGGCCATGGAAGCGGGACTCCTGTCCTAGTCGGCGGTCGGCGGTCGGGAGCCGGGCAGCGCTCGCCGCACTTTCGGCGGCACGCACATACCCACGTATCCTCGGGCGCGTGATCCCGGAGCGCATGCGCTGGCTGGTGGATCCGAACCTCCCCCCGATGCAACTGGGGGAGTTGTTCGCCGCCGCCGGATATCAGCTGTATTTGGTGGGCGGGTCTGTCCGCGACGCCTTCCTCGGCCGGACCGAGGAGCGCGACGTCGATTTCGACTTCGACTTCGCAACCGATGCGCGCCCCGACGATGTACAGGAGATCCTCTCGGGGTGGGCCGACTCGGTGTACACGGTGGGCAAGGCCTTCGGCACCGTCGGTGCCATGAAGAACGGCCGGAACGTGGAGGTGACCACGTTCCGCAAGGAGATCTACCGGGACGACTCCCGCAAACCCCACGTCGAGTACTCCGACGACATCGAGGTGGACCTCTCCCGGCGTGATTTCACCGTCAACGCCATGGCCATCTCCTTTCCGGATGTGACGCCGGTGGACCCGTACGGAGGCGCCGCCGACCTCGCTGCCCGGGTGTTGCGTACCCCGCTGGAGCCGGAGGTGTCCTTCTCCGACGACCCGCTGCGGATGCTGCGGCTCTTCCGTTTCCAAGCGACGCTCGGGTTCCACCCCGACCGGAAGGCTTTCGAGGCCGTACGCGACATGGCCGGCCGGCTGCAGATCGTCTCGGCGGAGAGAATCCGGGACGAGTTCTCGAAGCTGATGGTCGCTCCCGACCCCGGCCCGGCGCTCGAAGGCCTCATCGAATCGGGATTGGCGGATCAGTTCATCCCCGAGCTGTCGGGGTTGGCGATGGAACAGGACCCGGTCCAGCGCCACAAGGACGTGCTCGCCCACACCATCGCTGTCGTCCGCAAGACGTCACCCGATCTGGTCCTCCGCCTCGCCGCCCTCTTCCACGACATCGGGAAACCCGATACCCGCGAGTTCGGGCCGCAGGGCGTCACCTTCCATCACCACGAAGTCGTCGGTGCCCGGATCACGAAGAAGCGGCTGCGCGAACTGCGTTATCCGCGTCAGGTCGTCGAGGACGTCTCGAAGCTCGTGTTCCTCCACCTGCGTCCCCACACCTTGAAGATGGGCTGGACCGACTCGGCAGTCCGCCGCTATGTCAGGGACGCCGGTGACCTGCTCGACAGGCTGAACGAGTTGGTGCGCTGTGACGTCACGACGGCCAACGAGAAGCGGGCCCGGGCGATCCAGCGTCAGATCGACGAGTTGGAAGAGCGCATCGAGAAGCTCAAGGAACAGGAGGAGCTGGCCAAGCTCCGCCCTCCGATCAACGGGCGCCAGGTGATGGAGTACCTGGGGATCGAGCCGGGACCGATGGTGGGGGAGATCATGGACATCCTGTTGGAACGGCGGATCGAAGAAGGCCCTTACGACGAGGAAGAGGCCTACGCCATGGTGCGTCGATTCGCCCTCGACAAAGGCCTGCCCGATCCCGGCGAACGTTGATTTCGCCTCTATTCGCATATGCGTATAATCACTCCGATGTTCAAGACCGCCGTCTTCGGCGCCTCGGGTTATGCCGGAGGCGAGCTGGTCCGGATCCTCGACGACCACGAAGCCTTCGATCTCGTTCACCTGGGTGCCCACAGCCAGGAAGGAAGCCGCCTGGCCGACGTCCATCCTCAACTCAGTAGCGGGGATCGTCTGCTCGGGTCCAACGATCCTGACTCAGTCGACCACCTCGACGTCGCCTTCCTCGCCCTGCCGCACGGTGCGTCGGCTGAGGTGGGCAAGGCGCTGCGCCAACGCGGGGTGGTGGTCGTCGACCTGGGCAGCGACTATCGGCTGGACACGGAAAGCCGATATCAGGAGGCGTACGGCTCACCGCATCCGTATCCCGATGAGTTGAGCCAGTGGGTGTTCGGACTGCCTGAGCTCTTCGATGTCAAAGGCGCCCAGGCGATCGCCTCGCCGGGCTGTTATCCCACCGCCGTGCTCCTCGCCGCCGCCCCTCTGCTCGAGGCGGGCCTGGCTTCGGCGGAAGGAATGGTCGCCGATTGCCTTTCGGGCGTGTCCGGCGCCGGCCGGGCCGTGAAGGCAGAGTTGACATTCGGCGCCGTCGACGAGGGTGTCCGTGCCTATGGAGTCACCACTCACCGGCATCGGCCAGAGATCGAGATGGCGCTCGATGCCCGACTCGGAGGACAGCACCGGGTCGTGTTCACTCCCCATCTCGTCCCGATGCAACGCGGCATCCTGGCCACCGTCACGCTGGTGGGGGAGTGCTCGACAGAAGACGCCCGCCGCTGCCTGGCTGACTTCTACGCCGATGCGCCGTTCGTCGACGTGATCGACCAGCCGCCGCAGACGCGGTGGGTGGTCGGGTCGAACCGGGCGCTCGTCACCGCCTTCTCGGACGAGCGGACCGGGAGGCTCATCGCCCTGTGCGCCATCGACAACCTCTTGAAAGGGGCAGCTGGTCAGGCGGTCCAGGCTGCCAACGTGGCCCTCGGCCTGGAAGAGACCGCCGGGCTCGCCCAGTCGGGGTGGATGCCGTGAGCGTGACCGCCGCGCAGGGATTCGTCGCCGGCGGAACCGCCGCCGGCATAAAAGCCGACGGTTCGATGGACCTGGCACTCGTCGACGCCGGGCGGCCGGTGTCTGCCGCCGCCGTGTTCACCTCCAATACCGCCGCCGCTCCGCCGGTCCACCTCTCCCGCCGGCACGTCGCCGACGGTTCCGCCCGCGCCGTCGTCATCACCTCGGGGTGCGCCAACGCCGCCACCGGTGAGGCGGGGATGGCCGCTGCCCAGCGGGTCGCCGAGTTGGTGGCCGACTACCTGGGCTGTGAGCCGACCGACGTGCTCGTGTGCTCGACCGGACCGATCGGCACCGACCTGCCCACGGATCGAGTGGCCGAGGGTCTGACCCGGCTGAGGATGAGCCGCGAAGGGGCTGCCGACGCCGCCCAGGCCATCCTCACTACCGACAGTCACCCGAAGGAGTCGGTCGCCCGGGGCCAAGGGTATGTCGTAGGCGGAATGGCGAAGGGCGCCGGGATGATCCGTCCCGACATGGCGACGATGCTGGCGGTGATCACCACCGACGCTCGACTGGATGCGGGGACCCTCGCTCGCAGCCTGCGCCGAGCCGTTTCCCGTTCCTTCAACGCTCTCAACATCGACGGGTGCGAATCGACCAACGACACGGTCGTCCTCCTCGCCTCGGGGATGAGCGGCATCGAACCCGACGCGCAGGCGTTCGAGGAGGTGCTGGAAGGGGTGTGCCGCGACCTCGCCCGTCAGATGGCCGAAGACGCCGAAGGCGCCAGCCGAGTTGTGACAATCGAGCTGTCGGGGGCGGATGACGACGCCACGGCTCTAGCTCTGGCGCGCGCTATAGCCGACTCGGCGCTGGTCCGTTCCTCGTTCTATGGCGCCGACCCCAACTGGGGTCGTTTGCTGGCTGCGATGGGCGCTACCCGCCTGCCCCTGGACCCGGACGCCGTCACCATCGCCTACGCCGGCGTGGTCGTGGCCGATGGCGGCGTGGACGCCGGTGCCGACCTCGACCTGGTTGCGGAGAAGCTGGAGGATGACTTCACCGTGTCGATCCGGGTAGGTGACGGGCCCGGCTGCTGCGAGCTCCTCACCACCGACCTGACCCCTGATTACGTCGTGTTCAACGGAGAACGGTCGTGATCGGCCACAGCAAACCCGACATCCAGAAGACGCGCATCGCCAACTCCATGGGGCGCGCTCGCATCCTCTTGGAGGCGCTGCCCTACATAAAGCAGTTCCGGGGGACGATCGTCGTCATCAAATACGGGGGGTCGGCCATGGAGGACCCCCAGTTGCGGGAGAGCTTCGCCGGCGACGTCACGCTGTTGTCGATGGTGGGCATCCGGCCGGTGGTCGTCCACGGCGGCGGCCCCCAGATCAGCGCTGCCATGGCCGCCGAAGGCATCGAACCCCGCTGGGTCGACGGGCTGCGCGTCACCGATGAGGCGACGATCGGAGTGGTGCAGAAGACCCTCGTCGGTGTCATCAACCCCGAGATCGTGAGGTTCCTCAACGGCCACGGCGCGGCGGCGATCGGCATCAATGGGCTCGACGCCGACTTGTTCCGCGCCATGCCCCGCGACGAGAAACTCGGCTACGTGGGCGAGATCACGTCCGTCAACACCCGGCTGATAGAAGGCATGCTCGACCAAGGGCTGATCCCGGTGGTCGCCTCCATCGCCCGGGGCGAGGACGGCCACGTGTACAACGTCAACGCCGACACCGCTGCCGGCGTCCTGGCCAAGGCGCTGCAGGCGCAGAAACTCGTCTACCTCACTGACGTGGAAGGTGTGTACGAGAACGTGGACGAACCGAGCAGCCTCATCTCGAGGATGGACCTCTCGGACCTGCACCGGCTGCTCGAGCACACGGACGGGGGCATGCTTCCCAAGCTGCGATCGGTGGCCGACGCCCTCGAAGGCGGGGTGTCCCAGGCCCACATCCTCGACGGCCGTGTCCAGCACGCCCTTTTGCTCGAGATCTTCACGTCGGAGGGGATCGGGACGATGGTGACGCCATGACCAGCCTCATCGAGCGCGAGGCGCGCGTTCTCATGCAGACCTACGCCCGCGCCCCGGTGACGTTCGTGGCTGGGGAGGGATCGTGGCTGGTGGACCCGGACGGGAACCGGTACCTCGACTTCCTCACCGGACTCGCGGTGACGTCGGTGGGTCACGCCAACCCGGCCGTTGCGGCCGCCGTCGCCGCCCAGATGGAGCGGCTCGTCCACGTCTCCAACCTCTATTACTCGGAGCCGATGGTGGAGCTCGCCGAAGCCCTGACCAACCGGGCCGGCCTCGCCCGCGTGTTCTTCTGCAACGACGGGGCCACCGCCAACGAGGCGGCGATCAAGCTCGCCCGCCGGTACGGGCAGAAGAACGGCGGCCCCGAGCGGTATCGCATCGTCAGTCTCGACGACTCCTTCCACGGACGGACGCTCGCCACCCTCGCCGCCACCGGTCAGCCCGCCAAGCAGGCCACGTTTCAGCCCCTGCCACCCGGCTTCGTGCAGGTCCCACCCGGCGACCTCGCGGCGATGGAGGACGTGGTCGACGACTCGGTTGCCGCAGTCATGGTGGAGACCACCCAGGGCGAGGGCGGAGTGCGGCCACTGGACCCCGACTATCTGGTGGCACTGCGTCGCCTGTGCGATGCGCGGGGCGCCCTGCTCATCGTCGACGACGTCCAAGCCGGGATGGGCCGCACCGGCACCTGGTTCTCGTGGCAACAACTCGGGTTCACCCCCGACATCGCCACCACTGCCAAGGCACTGGCCAACGGCCTGCCGATCGGGGCGTGTATGGCGACCGATGAGGCTGCGTCCGCCTTCGAGCCTGGTGACCACGCCACGACATTCGGTGGAGGCCCCGTCGTCTGCGCCGCCGCCCTGGCCGTGATCGACGAGATCGAGGGCCGCGACCTCCTCACCAACTGCAGGGAACGCTCCGAACAGCTGATGGCGGGTCTCGCCGACCTGCCCGGCGTGAAGGCGGTTCGCGGTCGGGGACTGCTCGTGGCGGCACAACTCGAAGCGGAGATGGCCGGCGACGTCGCTCGCCGAGCGCTCACCGATCAGCGGCTCGTTGTGAACGCGGTGCGTCCCGATGCGATCCGCTTCGCCCCGCCCCTCAGCGTCTCTGCTGCCGAAGTCGACGAGGCCCTGGAGAGATTTTCCTCCGCTCTGGCCTGAGCAGCCCTATCCGAGGGGGTAGCTTGGGAGTCCCATGGCGGGAAATGTGGTCGTCGACGATGTCGCGTCGGATCCGGCACCACCGAAACAGACCCCGACCTGGATAGGGGTGCTGGCAGCGGCGGTCGTGGTCGGCGTCGCCCTCATCCCTGGTGGAGGTTCGGAGACCCCGTCCACCACGGTCAGCATTCCGGAGGTCGTGACGGCCGAGGACCGATGGCGGCGCCTCGAACTCCCCGCCGAAGGGGTGCTGGCCGACGTCACCGTGCTGGGAGACGGCTCCTACCTGGCCGTCGGCACCGGGCCGCAGGCGTGGCTGTCACCCGACCGGGAGACGTGGACGTGGGACCTCTCCGATCCCCTCGATTGGGGTCACATGGCAGACGTGAGCGACACTCCGCAGGGCCCGGTGGCAGTCGGCTTCGTGCGGCCCGCCGATGGGGTCACCCGCGCCGCGATCTGGTTCCGGGACGAGGGGTCGTGGCGTCAGGTCCTCGAGGCCCCGCACAAGCCTTCGGAGCTCCTCGGGGTGGCGGCCGGCGGCGGGCAGATGCTGGCGTGGGGATGGCGGGGGACCGACCGACCGTATGCCGCCACCGGCGATTCCATCCTCTACGCCTCCGACGACGGCGCCGAATGGAGCGAGCTTCCGGTGCCGGAGGAGATGCGCGTGCTCACGGCCGCATACGTCGGACCCGAGTGGCTCATCGGCGGGTACGCCGTCGGCAAGCCGGCAGTGTGGCGGAGCGCGGACCTGGAGTACTGGGAAGAGAT
>Ga0207873_1000616_pt1 | contig 38146 bp, 30 predicted proteins | sample BGWIniCompost_FD_187373 | JGI IMG/M metagenome (GOLD analysis project Ga0207873, IMG submission 187373) | Cellulose adapted compost microbial communities from Newby Island Compost Facility, Milpitas, CA, USA - BGW Initial Compost (SPAdes)... ... | reverse complement strand
CGCCTCCCGCACCAGGATCAGCGAGTCGCGGGCGAGCTGCAGGCCGTAGTACGCCCGCCGCACGTTGAGGCGCACGGCGTTCTGCTCCTTCTTGACGTCGTGGCGCCCCAGTTCGATATCCGCCTCCGCAGCGTCCCACAGGTTGGTGATCTTGCCGAACGTCCAGAGGGGCACGAGGCCCTCGATCCCCACCTGCCACGCCAGGGCCATGTTCGACGTGAGCGCGACGTCCGAGTTGGGGCTGTAAACGGCGGTGCCCCGGACCGTCGGAGCGATCCCGGCGCCGCCGGCGACCCGGAACTCGCTGAAGGGGGCCGTCTTGGCCTCCCAGAGGCGCGCCTGCTTGTGAGACAAGCGCGCGCGCGCCTCCCGCACCTTCGGATAGTTCTGCTCCGCGAGGGCCAAGCACTGCGCCAGGGTGAGCTGCCGTCCGCGCGCGGGGGCCGGGGCCGTCGCGAACTGCCACGTCGACGGCACCGCGGGCTCTCGGATCTTGCTCGGGGCGCCCTGCGGGGACGAGCCTGGCGACGAGTCGTCGTCCCCGGGGGGCGTACGCCCCTCTGTCGAGCGCTCGTCCTCGGTGTCATCGGTCGCGGCCGCGCCACGACCCTCCCGTGCCTCGGGCGGTCCTGCGGGTTGAGCTAGTGCGGCGCCGCCCCACAGCGCCCACGCGCCCAGGAAGGCCAAAATGCAGCCGGCTCGCATCGCGCGGCGCAGACTACCAAAAACTGGGGCACTGCAAATCGGCCAGCGACGCCATCGCCCTGGAGGCGCCGGGGTCAGGCACGCCGCGTCCGTGCGAGCCCCGCCTTGCGCGCTGCCCGTCGGAAGTTCGAACGATCGAGCCCCGCCTGCCGCGCCGCCTCCGACACGTTCCCCGCGGTGCGCTCCAGGAGCGCCGTGAAGTACCCGCGATCGAACTCGTCGATGGCGCGCTGCTTGGCGAGCCGGTAGGGCAGGTCCGCCAACGCAGCCGCCGTCAACGCCGAGGCCGGCGCCGTCGACGAGGGCGGAGGTCCCGACATCCTCGAGCTGCGGGTCATGGGCAGCTCGGCGGGACCGATGCAGCTCCCCTTGCAGAACACCACCGCGTGCTGGATCGCGTTCTCGAGCTCGCGCACGTTTCCCGGCCAGGGCTGGGACTGCAAGACGTTCATCGCCTCCGCGTCGATGCGGCGCACGTCGCTCTTGGGCCCCGTCGCGTATTTCTGCAGGAAGTGATAGGCGAGGATCGGGATGTCCTCGGGGCGCTCGCGGAGGGTCGGTAGCACGATCTGCACGACGCACAGCCGGTAGAAGAGGTCTTCCCGGAACCGGCCCTGGGCGATGCGCTCCTTGAGGTCCACGTTGGTGGCCGCGATGACCCGCGTGTCCACGCGGCGGGTCTCGTCGGAGCCGACCCGCTTGATTTCCCCCTCCTGCAGCGCCCGCAGGACCTTGACCTGCGCCAGCGGCGGGAGATCGCCGACCTCGTCCAGGAAGATCGTGCCGCCGTCGGCCGCCTCGAACAAGCCGGCGCGCGTGCTCGTAGCCCCCGTGAACGCCCCGCGGACGTGGCCGAAGAGCTCGCTCTCCACGAGATTCTCGGGGATCGCGGAGCAGTTGACGGCGACGAAGGGGCGGTCCGCCCGAGGCGAGTGCTGATGGATCGCCCGCGCCGTCAGCTCCTTCCCCGTCCCGCTCTCCCCGAGGATGAGGACCGTGGAGGACGTCGGCGCCACCCCGGTGGCCATGCGATACACCTCACGCATGCGGGTCGAGCTCCCGATGAGCTCTCCGAACTTCTGCATCTGCTCGAGGCGGCGCTCGAGCGCGACGGTGCGGTCCCGCAGCCGCCGGTGCTCCGTCGCCTTGCTCACCGTGTGCACGACCTCGTCGTGGGATCGGAACGGCTTCGTCAGGAAGTGATAGGCGCCCGTGTGCATGGCGCGCACCGCCGTCTCCACGTCCGCGTAGGCGGTCATGATGATCACCTCCGTGTCGACCCCTCCGCCCCGCAGCTCCTGGAGGAGCTCGAAGCCACCGATGCGCGGCATCATCAAGTCGATGAGCGCCACGTCGATGGCCTCTCGGGCGAGCAGGTCCATCGCCATGCGCCCGTCGTCGGCGGTCATCACGTCCATGCCCCGCGTGGTCAACACCCGCGCCACGGTGCGTCGCATCTCCGGTTCGTCATCGACGACGAGGACCCGCGGCGGAAGCCGTTCGAGCTCGGATGAGAAGTCCTCTGACCTGCGCGTTGCGTCCACTACCCCCTCCATTTTTCATCGTCTCCGGGCGCCTTCGCCCCGACGAGACCGCCTTTTCGCTCGGCCTCGCCCTCGCTCGACACGCCGCCCTCCTCCCCAGGAGCTCAGCGCGCCGACGTCACTCCGAACCGTGCGAGCCCCCGAAACGAGGCCCCGCACCGCCCCCGCCCCGGTCACCGGTGCTCGTCACACCAGCGTCGGAGCCGACGGGCGTGTAAAGATACCCTTGCTGTTGGAAAACGCACACGCGATTGCCCCCGTCGAGCTTCGCGCGTCGGAGCGCCTCGTCGGCCCCCCGCAAGAGAGCATCCTTACTGCGGACGTCTCGTGATGGGAAGAGGGCGACCCCCAGGGACACCGTGAGCTTGTGCCCAGCGACCGGCCGGTATCCCACGTCCCTCCAGATGCGCTCGGCGGCGGTGACGGATCCGGCGAAGTGGGTGTTCGGCAGGATCACCAAGAACTCGTCTCCGCCGAACCGCGCCACGACGTCCACTTCCCGCAGCGAGCGCCGCAACGTGCTCGCGACCCAACGCAAAGCTTCGTCGCCGACGCCGTGCCCCGCGCTCTCGTTCACCACGGCCAACTGATCCACGTCGAGCACCAAACAAGCGAGCGGCTCTTCGTAGCGCTCCGCCCGCTTGAACTCTTCGGCCAGCCGCGTGTTCAGGTAACGGTAGTTGTAGAGGCCCGTGAGCTCGTCGTGGACGCTGAGCCGCTCGAGCTTCGCCCGGGCGCGCGCCACGTGATCGTGCAGGTGTTTGATGCGGAGCATGGCCTCGATCCGGGCCAGGAGCTCCCCCTCGTCGAAGGGCTTGCAGACGTAGTCGTCCGCGCCGATGCGCAGCCCCTCGACGCGGCTCGCGGTGTCCGTCTTGATCGTGATCAGCACGACCGGCAGGAAGTTGTCCCCCGCCCCCGCCTTGATCAGCCGACACGCCTCGAGCCCGCTCATGCGTGGCATCACGTGATCGAGGAGGAGCAGATCGACGTCGCCGCCAGCGGCCCGCACGACGGCGGCCTGCCCGTCGGCCACCGTCTCCACGCGATACCCGTTCGCCGTCAGCACCCGCTCGAGCATCGTGCGGGTGACGCGATCGTCGTCAGCCACCACGATCAGCTCCCCGCGACCTGGTTTGCGTCCCTGTCCTCGCGGGCTCCCCAGATCCGAGCCAAGTGGGTTCGCGAGCGGGTCATCCCCGATGGAAGCGTCGTTGGCCAACATCCAGCAGAGTAGCGGACCGAGCGGGAGCGTTGAAGCTCCGCCTGGGAATCGGGGCCGAGTCGAGTAGGATTGCGCTCCCATGGTGCCACCCCTGCCTCCGTCCAACCGCCCGCCGGGCCATGGCTCCGATTTCCACGCCGAGGGCGGTGCCGCCCCTGGGCCGGGCGTTCCCCCGGGAACGGAGCGCGGCCCCGCGGACGGCCCCAGCAGCGCCGGGTCCGCCTCCCGACGGGGCGGCTTACCCCTGGCGCCAACGGAGCTCCACGCGCTCTTGGGTGCGGGAACGAGCTTCCGCGGGACGATCTCCTTCGCCGGGCGCGTCCGCATCGACGGAAGCTTCGAGGGCGAGATCCACGGCGGCGAGCTGCTGGTCATCGGCGAGGGCGCCGACATCCGCGGACAGATCCGCGTCGACGCGGTGATCGTCCAGGGAGGTCGGGTCGAGGCGGACATCACCGCACGCCGCTCCATCGAACTCTACGTCCCCTCACAGGTCACCGGCGCCCTGCACAGCCCGGAGATCTTCCTCGACAAGGGCGTCCAGTTCTCGGGGCAATGCAACATGAGCCCCGTCGACGACGATCACTGAGGCGCGGTCTGCGCGGGAGGCCGTGAGTCGGGACGGAGGCGCAAACCCCGCTCCGGGCCTCTTCTTCGAGGCGACGCCCCGGGTCCCGCCGGGCCTGCGTCCGGCCTGGTTTTCAGGCGCGCCCGGGCCTCCTCGATGACGGCGCGGTAGCGGGGATCTTCCCGCAAGGCCCCGAACTCGGACTGCGTCTCGGAACGGACGATCCAGTCCTCCGTGGATCGATGGGTGCGGAGGAAGCGCGGCCGCTCGAGGCTCCCGGCGGCCTCCAGGGCCGAGGAGAAGCGCTCGAGACAGGGATCGACGTCTCCCCGCGCGCACTGGACGCGCGCCTGGTTGTAGAGGACCTCGGCGCTCTGCGGCCACCGCTCCTCCGCGCGACGAAGCGCCGCGTCCGCCCGGTCGAGCTCGGCGCGGTCGAAGGCGCCCCCGTCCGTCGGCGCCAAACGGAGGGCCGCGAAGGCGTCCCCCATGTGCAGGTAGTACTCTGTGCGACGAGATACGCCACAGCCCTGCGCCACGAGGTTGGTGGCTCGATCGTAGTAGTCGCGCGCACGCCGCGCCGCGTCCGCGTAGCCGAGGGAGTCGTCGAAGAGCGTCGCGTCGCCGCGCGCCGCGAGGGCCGTGGCACTGTGGGGCTTTTGTTCGAGGAGGCGATCGAGCAACGCCCGCGCCTCCGCGTACTGCTGCCCACGAAAGAGCCGGTGCGCCTTCACGAGCTCGGCCCGCGGAGGGTCGTCGCTGCGCCCGTTGGGACAGGGCGCCGCGGAGACGGCGACCTCCGCGGCAGGAGGTGGGGGCGGCGGATCTTTCCCGCAGGCCCCGACGAGGCCCGCGAGGAGCGTTACCGCAGAGATTACCTTAGTCTTTTCCAACGGTTGAACCCTCAGCACCGGTCCCTTGACCCCAGGCCGCGCCCGGGGAGGAGGGACCATGGAATCTTACCGAGGCTACTGAACTCTTGGGCCCTGCGCCTTGCGGAGGGCCTCGATCCATGCACAATTTGCAGCCCGCTTCGGCGAGGTGAGCTCGTCTCCTCCCCGGGGACGGTCGCAACCCCTGAACTTCAAGGACCCGCTACACGTCCGCGGGTGCTGGAACGGCGGAGCCCAGGCAGAGTCACCGACGGTATCACGAACCCTCGGCCCCTCAGCCACCCCCAACCAACGAAGAGTCCACCCTATTCCCCCACGCGAGCTCCAGGGCGGAGACGTTGACGGAGTCCGTACCTTCAGGACCTACCCCGATGAGCCTTCCCGCGAAAAATGGACTGTACGACCCGCAATTTGAGCATGATGCCTGCGGCATCGGTTTCGTTGCAAATATCCGGGGTGAGCCATCGCACGACATCGTGCGCAAAGGTGTGGACATCCTCCTCAACCTCGAGCACCGCGGCGCTTGTGGCTGTGACCCCCTGACCGGCGACGGCGCCGGCCTGCTCGTCCAAATCCCGGACCCGTTCTTCCGCCGGGAGTGTGTGAAGCTCGGCATCGAGCTGCCGACGGTGGGGCAGTACGCCGTAGGCCTCGTGTTCCTGCCGAGGGATCGATTGGAACGGGACAGGTGCCGGCAGATCTTCGAAGACAAGATCCTCGGCACCGGTCAGCGTTTGCTCGGCTGGCGCGAGGTGCCGGTCGATGAGTCGGCCCCCGGCCCACTGGCCCGAGAGTCGGCCCCCTACATCGCTCAAGTGTTCGTCGGCTCCACCTGCGAAGAGGAGACGATCTTCGAACGGAAGCTGTTCGTCATCCGCAAGTGGGCGGAGCGGACGGTCCGCGAAAGTCACTTGCGCGAGAAAGATCGCTTCTACGTTCCGAGCCTGTCGGCCCGGACCATCGTCTACAAAGGGCTGCTCCTGCCCGGTCAGCTGACCCGCTTCTTTCGGGATCTGGAGGACCCGGAGTTCGTCAGCGCCCTGGCGATGGTGCACCAGCGCTTCTCGACGAACACGTTCCCCACCTGGGAGTTGGCGCAGCCCTTTCGGGTCCTCTGCCACAATGGGGAGATCAACACGAACCGCGGCAACCAGGCGTGGATGCGCGCTCGCGAGCAGCTCTTCGGCGGAGAGGTGTTCGGCGACGATCTCAAGCACATCCTGCCCATCATCGCCCCGGGGATGAGCGACTCGGCCAACCTCGACATGGTGGCGGAGCTCCTCGTGCAAGCGGGCCGCTCGCTCCCCCACGTGATGATGATGCTCGTGCCGGAGGCGTGGCAGAACGATCCCCTCATGCCGCAGCACAAGCGCGACTTCTACGAGTACCACTCGTGCTTGATGGAGCCCTGGGATGGGCCCGCGGCCCTGGCCTTCACGAACGGCCGGCAAATCGGCGGCCTGCTCGACCGCAACGGCCTGCGCCCCGCCCGCTACACCGTGACCAAGGACGGGATGGTGGTCCTCGGCTCCGAGGCGGGCGTGTTGCCCGTCGCGCCAGAGAACGTCGAGCGCCACGGGCGCCTCGAGCCCGGCAAGATGTTCCTCGTCGATCTCGAGGAAGGCCGCATCATCGAGGACGAGGAAATCAAGGAGCGGGTCTGCGGTCAGCGCGCTTACGGAAAGTGGGTGCGCGACAACAAGATCTCCCTCGACGAGGTCGACGCCCCGCCGGTCACCACGCAGCAGGAGAGCGCTCCCCTGCTCACCCGGCAGCGCATGTTCGGCTACACCCAGGAGACCCTGCGCCTGCTGCTCGCCCCGATGGCGAGCGAGGGACAGGACCCGGTGGGCTCCATGGGCACGGACACCCCCCTCGCCGTGCTGAGCGATCAGCCTCAGCTGCTCTACTCCTACTTCAAGCAGCACTTCGCCCAGGTGACCAACCCCGCGATCGATCCGATCCGCGAGGAGCTGGTCATGAGCCTGAAGACCTACGTCGGCGGCGAAGGCAACGTGCTCTTCGAGCTCCCCGACCAGGCGCAGCAGCTGGAGTTGGAGCACCCAGTCCTCACGAACGAGCAGCTCGCCAAGCTCCGTCATGGCCGCTTCGAGCAGCAGCGGATGCCCCCGACCCTGCCGATGCTGTACAGGGCGAAGGACGGCACCCACGCGCTCAAGGCGGCCCTCGACGAGCTGTGTCGGCAAGCCTCCCACGCCGTGCTGAACGGTCACAGCATGCTCATCCTGAGCGACCGGGGCGCGGACGACGAGCTCGCGCCCGTCCCGGCGCTGCTCGCCACGAGCGCCGTGCACCATCACCTGATGCGCGCCGGCACCCGCATGAAGGTCGGGATCATCGTGGAGACGGGTGAGGCCCGTGAGGTGCACCACTTCTGCCTGCTCACGGGCTACGGCGCCGGAGCCGTGAACCCTTACCTCGCCTTCGAGACCATCGAGGATCTCGTCCGGAGCGGCGCGGCGCCGGGGCTCCACGACGTCGAGGTGGCCAAGAAGAAGTACATCAAGGCCATCAACAAGGGCTTGCTCAAGGTGATGAGCAAGATGGGCATCAGCACCCTGCAGAGCTACCACGGGGCGCAGATCTTCGAGGCGATCGGCCTGTCTCACGAGGTCATCGACCGCTACTTCACGGGCACGGTCTCCCGCATCCAGGGGATCGACCTGAGCGTCATCGCGGAAGAGGCGCGCATGCGCCACGCCACCGCCTACCCCTCCACGACGGCCGTGCCCGCGGCCCTGGAGGTCGGCGGCGAGTATCACTTCCGCGCTCAGGGCGAGCGCCACCTGTGGAGCCCGAGCGTCATCGCGAACATGCAGCGCGCGGTCCGGCAGGAGGACGTCTCCAGCTACAAGGAGTACGCGCGGCTCATCAACGAGCAACCTGGCGGCCCCATCACCTTGCGTAGCTTGTTCGAGCTGGTCCCCGCGGAGGCCCCCGTGCCCCTCGACGAGGTCGAGCCGGCAGCGGAGATCGTCAAGCGCTTCGCCACGGGCGCGATGAGCTACGGCTCCATCAGCGGTGAGGCCCACGAGAACCTCGCGATCGCGATGAACCGCATCGGGGGCCGCAGCAACACCGGCGAAGGCGGCGAGGATCCGCGCCGTTTCCTCCCCGATGCCAACGGGGATCTGCGACGCAGCGCCATCAAGCAGGTCGCCTCGGGGCGCTTCGGCGTGACGACCCACTATCTCGTCAACGCCGACGAGCTGCAGATCAAGGTCGCCCAGGGCGCCAAGCCCGGCGAAGGCGGGCAGCTCCCGGGGCACAAGGTGGACGCGATCATCGCGCGCACGCGGTTCTCGACGCCGGGCGTGACGCTGATCTCGCCGCCCCCGCACCACGACATCTACTCGATCGAAGACCTGGCGCAGCTGATCTTCGATCTGAAGATGGTCAACCCGCGGGCGCGTATCTCGGTCAAGCTCGTGGCCGAGGCCGGCGTCGGCACGGTGGCGGCAGGCGTGGCGAAGGCCCACGCGGATCTCATCCTGATCTCGGGCCACGACGGCGGCACCGGGGCCTCCCCCCAGACCTCGATCAAGCACGCGGGCGTCCCCTGGGAGCTCGGGCTCGCCGAGACGCACCAGGTGTTGGTGAAGAACGATCTGCGCAGCCGCGTGTTCCTGCAGACGGATGGCCAGATGCGCACCGGGCGCGACGTCGTGATCGCGACGTTGCTCGGCGCCGAGGAGTACGGCTTCGCCACGGCTCCGTTGGTCGCGTCGGGCTGCATCATGATGCGGAAGTGCCACCTCAACACGTGCCCCGTCGGCATCGCGACCCAGGACCCGGTGCTGCGCGCGAAGTTTCAGGGCAAGCCCGAGCACGTCATTCGGTTCATGTTCTACGTGGCCGAAGAGGCGCGGGAGTGGATGGCGCAGCTCGGCTTCCGCACCATCAACGAGATGGTCGGCCGGGTGGATCGCATCCGCGTGAAGGACACCCGTCACTGGAAGGCGCAGCGCCTCGACTTCTCGGACCTCCTGACGCCCGCCGCGGCCCGGGACGGCGTGGGGACCTACAAGTCCCTGGAGCAGGATCATGGCCTCGACAGCGCTCTGGACAACGAGCTGATCGAGCTGTGCAAGCCCGCGCTGGACTCGGGGCAGCGGGTGGAGCTCAACCTCCCCATCCGCAACGTGAACCGCACCGTGGGCGCGATGCTCGGCGGTGAGGTCGCGCGGCGCTGCGGGAGCCAGGGGCTCGCAGAAGGAACGATCCGCCTGAACTTCGAGGGCACGGCGGGGCAGAGCTTCGGCGCCTTCATCACCCAAGGCATGCACCTCCACCTGGAGGGCTGCGCCAACGACTACGTCGGCAAGGGGATGTCCGGCGGCCTCATCTCCGTGCGGCCTCCGCGCACCGCCACGTTCCGCGCCGACGAGAACATCATCGTGGGCAACACGGCCCTCTATGGCGCGACGAGCGGCCGGGCGTTCTTCTGTGGCAAGGCCGGTGAGCGCTTCTGCGTCCGGAACAGCGGCGTCATCGCCGTCGTCGAAGGCGTGGGCGATCACGGCTGCGAGTACATGACCGGTGGTCGCGTGCTCTGCCTCGGCAGCACCGGGCGTAACTTCGCGGCGGGCATGAGCGGCGGGTTCGCCTTCGTCTACGACGAGGACCGGACTCTCGCTCAACGCTGCAACATGGGCATGATCGAGCTGGAGGCCTTGAGCACCGAGGACGCGGTGTTCGTGGCTCAGCTGCTCGAGCAGCACGTGGAGTACACGGGCAGCGAGAAGGCGCGGGCCCTGCTCGCCAACTGGGAGCAGAGCCTGAGCAAGTTCGTCAAGGTCGTCCCCGTCGAGTACCGCCGGGTGCTCGAGCAAACCAAGGGCCGCGACCTCGAGGCCGCGCCGACCCGCGACAGCCTGCGCGTCGTGCAGTCGGCGGATCCCCTGAGCGGCGAGGCCCAGGGCCTGAGCGGAAGGTGAGCTCCACGGTCGCTCTTCGCACCACTTCTCGCACCCACTTTCGGGGATCTCGGCTCGGCTTCACGCTTCCCGATCCCCCGCGCACGAGTGAAGACACATGGGCAAAATTACGGGTTTTCTAGAGTACGGGCGGGCCAAGCCGCAGAAGCGCCCCGTCGAAGAGCGGATCAAGGACTACCGCGAGTTCGAGCTCCCCGTGGTGCAGGACGAGCTCGAGAAGCAGGGGGCGCGCTGCATGGATTGCGGCGTCCCCTTCTGCAACACCGGCTGCCCCCTCGGAAACCTGATCCCCGATTGGAACGATCTCACCTTCCGCAACCAACCGCGCGCGGCGATCGACTCGCTCCACTCGACCAACAACTTCCCGGAGTTCACGGGTCGGGTCTGCCCCGCGCCCTGTGAGGCCGCCTGCGTGCTCGGGATCAACGACGATCCGGTCAGCATCAAGATGATCGAGCACGCCACGGCGGACCGCGCCTTCGAGGCGGGCTGGGTCGAGCCGCGACCGCCCCAGCACAAGACGGGGAAGAAGGTGGCCGTGATCGGCTCCGGGCCGGCGGGGCTCGCCGCGGCGCAGCAGCTGGCTCGCGCTGGTCACGACGTCACGCTCTTCGAGCGCGACGACCGCGTCGGCGGCCTGCTCATGTACGGCATCCCGGACTTCAAGCTCGAGAAGCACCTCATCGCCCGCCGGGTGAAGCAGATGGAGGCGGAGGGCGTCGTGTTCCGCACCAGCGTGGACGTGGGCCGCGACCTCGGCGCCGAGCAGCTCCGCCAGGACTTCGACGCCATCTGCTTGGCCATCGGCTCCCGGGTGCCCCGGGACCTCCCCGTGCCGGGTCGCGAGCTCGCGGGCGTGCACTTCGCCATGGATTTCCTGACCCAGCAGAACCGCAGGAACGCCGGGGAGACCGTGCCCGACGCGGAGGCGATCCTCGCGACGGGCAAGCACGTGGTGGTCATCGGCGGCGGCGACACGGGCAGCGACTGCATCGGGACGTCCCATCGCCAGGGCGCCCGCAGCGTCACGAGCTTCGAGATCATGCCGCAGCCCCCGCCGGAGCGGGCGCCGTCGACCCCCTGGCCCCTGTGGCCCCTCATGATGCGGACGTCGAGCTCCCACGAGGAGGGCGGTGAGCGCAAATTCAGCGTCTCGACGGAGCGCATCAACGGCTCCGACGGGCGCGTGACGAGCCTGAGCTGCGTCGAGGTGGCGATGCGCGACGGCAAGCTGGAGCGGGTCGCCGGCACGGAGTTCGAAATCCCCGCGGATCTCGTGCTGCTCGCCATGGGCTTCGTTCACCCCGAAAAGCGGGGTATCGTGGAGCAGCTCGGAGTCGAGCTCGATGCCCGAGGCAACATCCGCGTGAACCCGACGACATTCCAGACGAGCGATCCGAAGGTGTTCGCCGCGGGCGATTGCCAGCGAGGCCAGTCCCTCGTCGTCTGGGGGATCGCGGACGGCCGAAAGGCTGCCCGCGGGATCGACCAGTTCCTGACGGGACGGGTCGAGCTCCCCGCCGGGAGCCACGCGGACCCTCGCTTCAAAGACTGAGACGGCGTATGGGCACCTTCCGAGGTCGAGCACGGGTCACCGAGCTCGACCCTCCTTGCTTGTCCGATGAACGTCACTTGCCCCGCCTGCTCCAGCCGCTACGCCATCCCTGACGAAAAGATCGCTGGCCGTCGCGCGCGCATCAAATGCAAGCGGTGCGGGCAGCTCGTCTCGGTCGACGGGCGACACCTCACACCGCCTCAAGCCCCGCCGCCGCCATCCGCTCCCCCCCGAGCGGCCCCCGCGGCGGCGCACCCGTCGGCTGCGCCAGCGACGCCGTCCCGGTGGACCCTCGCGCAGCCGTCGGGCGCGAAGGCCCAGATCGACACGGCGACCCTCGTGGCGCTGTATCGCGAGCAGCGCGTCGAGCCCGGCGCGCTGCTCTGGCGCGAGGGCATGGACCGTTGGCTGCCCCCCTACGACATCGCGGAGATCGTCGACGCGCTGCAGCGGGCGGGGTTGACCGTACCGGGCAGCGATCTCGGCGCCAGCTTCGATGAGGACGAGGAAGCGACTCGCGTCGCCCTGTCTCCCCTCCTGCCCTCTCAGGTCCAGAGCCCGGCGCCTTCGTCCGAGACAGCGGCGGCAGACGAGGACGCCTTCGGCGACGACGAGGTCACCCGTGCCTTCGAGCCGTCCCCCTTCGCCTCGCCCGCGCCCTCCGCTCCCCACGCCGCCGCGGAGGACGTGGATGACGACGAGGTCACCCGTGCCTTCGAGGCGTCCTCGATCTCCTCCCCCCACGCGTCCGATCTGGACGAAGAGGCCACCCGCATCTTCGAGTCGTCCCCGCGCTCGAGCGGCCCCGCGGGGCCGCCCCCCCCGGCGCGCCTCGATCCGTCGTTCCTTGGCCCGACGACGGCCCCCCCGGCGGAAGAGGCTCCCCGGCCCTTCGAAGCCCGCTCGATCCTGTCCGTGCCGACCCACGACGAGATCAGCGACGTCTCGGGACTCGCAGACTCCGTGCCCGCGCTGCAGCGGACCTCCGTCTCCTGGCGCCCCTCGGCGCCTTCGAAGCGCCGCAGCCGGCTGTGGTGGCTCCTCGTGCCCGCGCTCCTGGCGAGCGGAGTCGGCGTCGTGCAGTGGCGAGCGCCCCACTGGATCGACCGCCTCGAGGCTGAGCTGCTCGCCCTGCTGGGTCGCGCCCCCGCGCCCTCGGGGGCGGAGACGCTCCCCCCCTTCGACACGGAGCACGTCGGCGCCGTGCTCGAAGAGGCGGCGCGGGCAGCCCCGCGCTGCAAGCTCCCCGATGGCCCCACGGGGCCCGGGCGGGTGCACGTGAGGTACTCGAACAGCGGACGCACGGAGGCGGCCGAGGTCTCCGAGCCCTTCCAGGGGACCGAGGTGGGCGAGTGCTTGACGGCCCTCTTCGCCGCCACCCGCGTGCCCCCCTTCTCAGGGAGACCCGTCATCGTCGGGAAGAACTTCACCGTCGAGTGACGGGGGGACGGGACACTGCGAAGAGTCCTCGCCCTCCCTGGGCGAGCTCGCCCCAGCAGGGCGAGCCAATCGGTGGCTTCAGGAGCGAGCGAACGGTTCGCCGCAGGCGGGCCGCTCGTCGCGACCAGAAAGGTCACCGAGACCCGTCGACTCGCGAGCAGCCGCGGGCTGCTCGCGCAGACATGGCCCGGAGAGGTCGGATGAGCCCGTCGGGCTCCCCGCACGAAGGTGCGGGGCTGGTGCGGGGCTCGAGGGGCTGGTGCGGGGCTCGAGGGGCGCTCCGAGCCTGCGAGCCGTGCACCAGCGTGCTCGCCGCGCCGCTCGAGGCTCACTTGTGGATGTGGATCAGCGTGCCTTCTCCCATGGCGTCGCTCGAGTAGCCCGCGTGCCAGTGCGGAGGGACGTCCGGGAGCGACCAGCGGAAAACATAGCGCGCGTCGATGGGCGACAGGTTGATGCAGCCGTGGGAGCGGGGCCGACCGAAGTCGTCGTGCCAGTATGCGCCGTGGATCGCGTAGCCGCCCTTGAAGTACATCACCCACGGGACGTCCCGCAGCTCGAACTCCGAGTCCGCCTCGTCCGAGTCCATCTTCGTCGTGATGTGCTTTTGGTAGACGCGGAAGGTGCCCTGGGGCGTGCTCAGGGTCTTCGCGGGATCGCCGATGCCGTCGCGCCCCGTCGACGTGAGCGTCACGTACACCGGGCGCGTCCCCTCGTAGAGCACCACCGTCTGGCTGAGGAGGCCCACGTCGATCCAGCGGGCCCCCTTGTGCGCGAACCAGGGCAGCGAGCTCGGCTTGGCGGCCACGCGCAGATCCCCGCTGCGCAGCCACCTGCCGTCGTGAGCCTCCACATAGCGGGTCCCGCCCCAGTTCTTGACCTTGCCCGTGAGCCGCACGAACGCGCGTCGCGCCAGCGGCTCGTCCCGCTGGGGCTTCCCGCCCTCGAAGGACCAGTACCGGGTGTCCTCCCGATACACGAACCCGACCGGGAGCTCGACGTCCTGGAGCTCCTCGCCGTGGAACGGAGACCCGGAGTCCGCCTTGAGCTTGTCGGTGGGCAGGAGCCGTCCGTCCGTGCTCACGGCGAAGCGGCGATTCAGCGCCTCGGGACCCGCGACGAAGGTGTCGACGAGCGCGACCCCGGCGTGGCGCTTGATGCGCCCGGCGATCACGGCGTAGGGCGGCGCCTTGAAGGTGGACACGTTGGGCACCTGGCGCCCCCCGACGAGCCACCAGGGCACCGCGTCGTCTCCGGAGCCACCGAAGCGCTCATTGTATCCCATCGGGCGGGCGTGCTCCGGGATCGCTCCCAGCCCCGCCCCCGACTCGCTCAGGGGCACGTCGTTCGCGCCGACGTCCAGGGCGTCCCAGCGGTCCGCGAGCCGTTGGTAGTTCTTGAGATGCCGCTCGAGGTGGAGCTCGTACTTGAATTGTTCCTCCTTCGTCGGAACGCGGAGGTAGTTGGGCGCGATGGCCCGGACGAAGGCGTACTTGTAGGGGAGCGCCTGGCTGCGGTCGGGCTCCTTGTGGAACGCGCGCACGAGGGGGTGCTCCAGATCCAGGGTGGCGTTGTCGCCCACGCAGACGAAGCCCACGGGGCGGATCGCGTACCAGCCGCCCGGGCACCCCTCCTTGCCCACCGGCTCGGCGGATCGCGCCACGCTCGCCCCCAGGCGCAAGTATCCAATGCTCTTGGAGGAGCGATCGGGGGCCTCCTGGATCGGGACGATCATCGCGAGGGCGGCCAAGCGCGGACCGTCCTCGGGCACCGTGATTTGGCTCCAGTCAGCGGTCAGCGCGTCCTGCGACCCGTCCGCGCTCGGGACGCGTTTCGCGAGCGCGACGTCGTCGAGGTCGGCCGACAGCGCCTCACCGCACGCGACGCTGAGCAGGGCAGCGGCGAGCCCGATGGCCCCCAGGGTGCTCCCGGTGACGCCTCGTCCCGGCCGATCTGCTCGTCGTGGGGCGCGGCTCACCCGCTGGACCTTCGCGCTCATCCCTCCGCAATGCCAAATGTCATCGAAACCGCCAAAAAAACGGCGACTCGACCAAAATCGACCTACGGTCCGGCACCCCTTGCAACCGCTAGCGCGACGCGCAAGAAACCCAGGGAACCTCGGCGACGCGATCGCGTCGCCGACGCACGATGGCCCCGATCTCTTCCGCACCCGAAGGCGGCCCTCGAGTGCACGGAAGGGCTCAGCGTGGCCGTTCAAGTCAACTAAAGAGACTCTTCATGCCGAACGACACCCTGACGATCACGGACAACCGCAATGGCAAGACCTACGAGGTGCCGATTCAAGACGGCACCATCCGCTCCCTGGATCTGCGCCAGATCAAAGTCAGCGACGATGACTTCGGGCTGATGGGGTACGACCCAGCGTTCACGAACACCGCGTCGTGTCGTTCGGCCGTCACGTACATCGACGGCGACAAAGGCATCCTGCGCTACCGCGGCTACCCCGTGGATCAGCTCGCGGAGCAAGCCTCGTTCCTGGAGGTGGCGTACCTGCTCCTGCACGGTGAGCTCCCCACCCGGGAGCAGCTGCAGGATTGGGAGCACGACATCACCAATCACACCTTCGTCCACGAGAACATCCGCACCTTCGTCAACGGCTTCCGCTACGACGCGCACCCCATGGGGATGCTGGTGGCGACGGTCGGCGCCCTGAGCACCTTCTACCCGGAGGCGAAGAACGTCCAAGACGCCGAGGTGCGGCGCCTGCAGATCGTCCGCCTGATCGCCAAGATGCCGACGCTCGCGGCGTGGAGCTATCGGCACAGCATGGGCATGCCGTTCGTCTATCCGGACAACGAGCTCAGCTACAGCGCGAACTTCCTGCACATGCTCAAGCGCGTGGCCGAGCCGCGCTACGTGGCGCACCCCGACATCGTCAAGGCCCTCGACGTCCTGTTCATCCTGCACGCGGACCACGAGCAGAACTGCTCGACCAACGTGATGCGCAGCATCGGCAGCTCCCTCGCGGATCCCTACGTGGCCATCGCCGGCGCCGCGGCGGCCCTCTATGGCCCGCTGCACGGCGGCGCCAACGAGGCCGTGCTGCGCATGCTGCGTCAGATCGGCAGCGTGAAGAACGTGCCCGAGTTCGTGAAGAGCGTGAAGGACGGCACGGGCTCGCGGCTCATGGGCTTCGGCCACCGCGTCTACAAGAACTACGACCCCCGCGCGAAGGTCATCAAGGCGCTCGCGGACAAGGTGTTCGACGTCGTGGGCAAGCGCAACCCGCTCCTGGAGGTCGCCCTCGAGCTCGAGAAGATCGCCCTGTCCGACGAGTACTTCGTCAAGCGCAAGCTCTACCCGAACGTCGACTTCTACTCGGGCCTCATCTACGAGGCGCTGGAGATCCCCGTCGACATGTACACGGTGATGTTCGCCATCCCGCGCACCGTGGGCTGGCTCGCCCAGTGGGAAGAGATGCTCCTCGACAAGGAGCAGAAGATCGCCCGCCCGCGGCAGATCTACACGGGCTACGGCGAGCGCGCCTACAAGCCCATGTCGGAGCGCTGAGCTCCGCCCCCCTGAGGCCCCGACTTCTCCCTGAGACGGAGCGCGCCTCCAGCGCTCCCCTCCCTCACTCCTGCCAGCGGCCGCCCACGATGACCTCGTGCGCGGCCGCGCGGCTCGGGGGGATCACGTAGGCGAAGGCGCAGCTGCCATCGGACAGCTCGATCGACTCCCGCTGATAGAGGGAGGGACACTCCTCGAAGGCGTCGAGGGCCGGCAGCCGGTCCTCCGGGACGGCGTAGAGCTCTCCCTGAACCACGCCGGCCTCCACGCCGACCTCGAAGGCGCGGCGCTCGTCCCGAGCCCGGGGGCCGTCGGACGCGCCGGGCTCAGCCGCGGACGGGTGGAGACGCACCAGGGCCGGATAGTCGCCGTATCGGACGAGACGATAGCCGGGCGCCGTGGCGACCTCCCCGAGGCACTCCAGGCCCGCGAGCTCCTCGTGATGACGAAAGCCGCGCTTGAGAGACCCATAGACGAACAGGCGCACGCTGGACACCCGCGGAGTGTAGCCGCGCCGCCTGCGTCGCGGATCGATCCCGAAGAAAGTGGTGCGATGCCGCGGGCCCGCCGTGGCTCGCGCTGTGCCCGTCCCCGTACTAGAAACCGCAGCGGGCGGCGGTCCGTGACGACCGTCGCCGGGAACACCACACACCACTTTCCGGTGACGGGAGGAACGAGATGGCGACGGCGAAGGAAAAAATGCAGCAGGCTTCTGAGAAGCTCTCCCAGAACGCCGCCATGGCCAAGCAGATCGGGGCTGTCTACAAGTTCGTCCTCGATGGCGACGGCGGGGGCACCTGGATCATGGATCTGCGCGACGACCCCAAGGTCGTCGAAGGGGACGGCGACGCCCAGTGCACCATCCTCATGGCGGCGAGCGATTACGTCGACATGATGGAAGGGCGCGCCCAGGGCCAGCAGCTCTTCTTCATGGGCAAGCTGCGGATCGAGGGCGACATGGGGCTCGCCATGAAGCTCCAGAGCCTCACCGAACTGCTGAGCTGAGAGTCTACGGGCGAGGAGGGCTGCGGTGGTGCGGGTCACGTACTTGGGTCCAGAGGGCACGAACACCCACGCGGCTGCGTTGGCTCTTCATGAAGAGGCGCTCCGGGAAGCCGCCCAGGGCGGCGCCCCCTTGGAGTTCGTGCCCGAGGCGACCATCCGCGGCGTCTTCGAGGCGGTCGCCGCCGGGCGCGCCGATCGCGGCGTCGTGCCCATCGAGAACTCGACGGAGGGGGGCGTCGGCCCGACCCTGGACAGTCTCTTCGAGCTGTCGCCCGTCATCTCCGCCGAGTACGTCGCCGAGATCCACCACTTCCTCCTGGGGCGGGGCGACGTGCTCCTCGACCGCGTCGAGCAGGTGCTGTCCCACCCCCAGGCCCTCGGGCAATGTCGAGGCTGGCTCGCCGCCCACCTGCCCCACGCGGCACAGATCCCCGTCGCGTCCACCTCGACCGCCGCGCGCCTGGCGGCCCAGGATGGGCGGAGCGTGGCGATCGCCTCGGAGCTCGCCGCCCAGCTCAACGGGCTCACGGTGCTCCACCGCGAGATCGAGGATCTCGAGCACAACGCGACGCGCTTCGTCATGATCACCAGCGAAGACGCGCCGCCCACGGGCAGCGACAAGACGAGCCTCGTGTTCACGACTCCCCACGAGCGCGGCGCGCTGCGCCGCGTGCTCACCATCTTCGACGACGCGGGCCTGAATCTGACCCGGATCGAGTCACGCCCCCTGCCCCGCCACCGTTGGCAGTACGCGTTCTTCACCGACCTCGAGGGCAGCCGCCACGACGCCGCCGTGGCGACGGCGCTGCACCGGCTCCAGGACGTCTGCGGGACGGTCAAGGTCCTCGGGAGCTATCCGCAGAGCGCGCAGCGGGCGCTGCCTCCCCGTGGGGACGCGGAGGGCTACGCTTCTCCCGGCCCGACGGGCTAAGGTCGGGGGCGATGAACCCGCTGGTGAGCTACTTCGTCCGGGGCTGTCTCGCGACCATCCCCGTCGGGGCGACCGTTTACATCCTCTACTGGGTGGTGAGCGCCGTCGACGACATGCTGGGGGTCCCCATCCCCGGCCTGGGCCTCGTTCTCGTGGTGGCGGTCGTGACCTTGATCGGCTTCGCCCTGTCGAACGTCATCGGGCGACGCGCCTTCAACGCCGCCGACCGCATGCTCACGCGGGTACCCCTCGTGAAGCTGCTCTACACGTCGATCCGCGACCTCATCGGGGCGTTCATGGGGCAGAAGCGGAAGTTCGGCCGTCCCGTGGCCGTGCGACCGTTCGCGGGGAGCGAGGTGCGCCTGTTGGGGTTTTTGACGCGCGACACCCTGAGCCCCCTGCACCTGCCGGGGTACGCGGCGGTCTACTTTCCGCAGGCGTACAACGTCGCCGGCCAGGTGATGGCCGTCCCGCAGGAGCTGATCGAGCCGCTCGCGGTCGCCCCCGGCGAGCTCATCACGTTCCTGGTCTCGGGCGGAGCGTCGGGGTTCGGCGTCGGGACGCCCACCATCCCGCCACCGCCGCCGGACACGGGTGCCCCACCCCGCCATGAGGGCACCCCCGAGGACGTCCTCACCGGAGGCCCATTCCCACGAGACTGAGCCCCCACGCGCGCACGAAGCGGCCCGAACGCAAGTTTCAGCGGCGGATCGAACAGAGCGATACGAGCCAAGCAAACGCCCACCAGGTCCTCCCGCGCGGAGCTGGGGACCTGATGGGCGCGTCCATCTCGTGCTCGTGTTTGACCACGGGGCGGCCAAGACCGCCCCGTGATGCCCTCAGTAGCGGTAGAGCTCGGGCTTGTAGGGGCCTTCCACCGGAACCCCGAGGTACGCCGCCTGCTTCTCCGTGAGGGTGTCCACCTTGGCACCGAGCTTACCCAGGTGCAGACGGGCCACCTTCTCGTCGAGCTTCTTCGGCAGCAGGTGCACGCCGATCGGGAACTTCTCGGACCACAGGGCGAGCTGAGCCAGCACCTGATTCGAGAAGCTGTTGCTCATCACGAAGCTGGGATGACCGGTGGCGCACCCGAGGTTCACGAGGCGACCGCGCGCCAGCACGATGATCTTCTTCCCATCGGGGAAGATGAAGTGATCCACCTGCGGCTTGATGTTCTCCTCCCGAATGTCGGGGTTGTTCTCGAGCCAGGCCATGTCGATCTCGCTGTCGAAGTGGCCGATGTTGCAGAGGATGGCCTCGTTCTTCATCACCTGCATGTGCTCGCCGCGGACGACGTCGCAGCACCCCGTCGCCGTCACGAAGATGTCCGCGATGGGCGCGGCCTCATCCATCGTCACGACCTGGTAGCCTTCCATGGCCGCCTGCAACGCGCAGATGGGGTCGATCTCGGTCACGAGCACGCGCGCGCCGAGCCCACGCATGGCCTGAGCGCAGCCCTTGCCCACGTCGCCGTAGCCGGCCACGACACACACCTTGCCGGCGAACATCACGTCCGTGGCGCGCTTGATGCCGTCGGTCAGAGACTCGCGGCAGCCGTAGAGGTTGTCGAACTTGCTCTTGGTGACGGAGTCGTTGACGTTGATGGCGGGGCACTTGAGCTTACCGTCCCGGAACATCTCGTAGAGCCGGTGCACGCCCGTGGTCGTCTCCTCGCTCAGGCCGCGGATCGGATCGGCCCCTTCGAACAGCTCCGGGTGACGATTGTGGATCCACAGCGTCAGGTCACCGCCGTCGTCGAGGATCATGTTCGGGCCCTTGCCCCCCTCGAAGGCGTAGATCTGGCGCTCCAGGCACCACTCGTACTCCTCCTCCGTCTCGCCCTTCCAGGCGAAGACGGGGACGCCCGTCTTCGCGATGGCGGCGGCGGCGTGATCCTGCGTGGAGAAGATGTTGCACGACGTCCACGTCACCTCGGCGCCGAGCGCCGTGAGGGTCTCGATGAGCACCGCGGTCTGGATGGTCATGTGCAGGCAGCCCGCGATGCGTGCGCCCTTGAGGGGTTGCGACGCGCCGTACTCCTCACGGAGCGCCATCAGGCCGGGCATCTCCGTCTCGGCGATCTCGATCTCCTTGCGTCCCCAGTCCGCAAGGCTGATGTCGGCGACCCGGTAGTTCTTTCCTTCTTCGGTCTTCACGCCCCGGGCCGAGCTCTTCGGCTTGGAACCTTCGGTGGCTGCGAGCGTGGCGGGTTGGGTCATCGGCGTTCCTCTCGATTCGGTTCATGCGGGAGCAGCTGAGCCGCTCGGTTGGTGTACGGATCCCTCGGACGAACGAGCACACGCGGTCTCTCGTCAGGGTCCTCCGGGCAGGCGGGTTCCGATCGGTGACGAGGAACCAGGGGCTGCGCAGGGGTTCAGAAATCTGCCAGGCAACCGGTCCCCTGGCAACCGCCGCCCGAGAGCAGGGGTCCGCGAGGATCGGCCTTATGGCCGATCCGGCGCGCCTGGCCCAAGGACGGCCCCAAGAACCAGCTCCCAAGTACCGGCCCGAAGGCGCCCCTCCTCCGGCCCCCGCTCGGACGGCGCCCTCGGCCACGAGCGGTGACGGTCCCTGGCGAGGCCGGCGGCTTGCATGAGGGCGGGAGATCTGCTCGCTCCGGGTCAGCACCCGGTGCGGTCTCCGCTCCAGCAGCACGCTTATCGAAGCGCGCCCGTGACGGCGCGAGGAGGACCGCGCGCTCGGCTCCTCGCCCCTCCCCATGGGCACGTACTGGCCAAGCTCTGGCCCCAGACGTCCGCGTTTCGCTGTAAGCTATCTCATGGATCGGTTTCGCCGCTTCGACGAGGCCTACTACGAGCGCTTCTACCTGTCGCCCAAGACCCGCGTGATCAGCGCCGAAGAGCACGCGCACTTGGCCCAGTTCGTCTTCTCGTTCGCCGCCTGGAACGGCATCGAGATCAAGAGCGTGCTCGACGTGGGCGCTGGCGTGGGTCACTGGAAGCGCTGGCTCGAGAAGCACCACAAAGAGGTCAGCTACACCGGCACCGAGGTGAGCAAGGCGATGTGCAAGGAACACGGCTTCCTGGAGCGCGACATCGCCCGCTGGCGTGACCGGAAGAAGCATGACCTGATCGTGTGCCAGGGGGTCCTGCAGTACCTGCCGGATCCCGACGTGGCGCCGGCGGTCGCGAACCTGGCGGCCATGTCCCGGGGCCTGCTCTACTTGGAGGTGACGACGCGGCTCGACCTGCGCGAGCGCTGCGATCTGGAGCTCACGGACGCGGACATCTACGTGCGCAACGGCTCCTACTACCGAGGGATCCTGCAGAAGCACTTCGTGTCCGTGGGCGCGGGCCTCTGGTGGACCAAGGAGATCCCCCCGCCCTTCTTCGAGCTCGAGATGAGCTGAGGGCGGCCCTCGCGAGCACCCTGCCTCGCGAGCACCCTGCCTTGCGAGCACCCTGCCTCGCGAGCCCCTGCTTCGCGAGCAGCCCGCTTCACGAACAGCCTGGGGGCAGACGTCGCCAGCGCGTCGGACGGGTCCATTCCCGATCCATTCCGGGCCGGGATTGGGCTAGCCTGCGCGCACCGTCATGTCCGCAAGTACCTACGTCCGCCCCCTCATCAGCGTCCTGCTCATCACGCTCACCGTGCTCGGGCTGCTCAACGTCTACGCCGACAACGCCGAAGTGCAGGAGCGCGCCGAGGCCATCGCGTGTGGGGGTGAGCCCTGCTCCGCCCGGCTCACCGAGCTCCGTCGAACGGTGCTCGCGCAGACCTTCACCTTCGACACGCGCCGCCCGGACACCCCCGGTTCGAGCCGCACCGTCGTCGTGAAATGCCAGCGTGACTTCATTTTTGTGGGTGGCTACGCCTGTCAGGCGCAGTAACTTCCGCCCGTGCTCTCCACCGGCGACGTCCTGCGGGCGATCTCCGTGATCGCCGTGGCCTCGTGCTCGCTCGCGCTCCCTCGGGCGGCGCAGGCGCAGGCGCCCGCCGGGATCCTCGAGCGCAAGCAGGTGAGCGAGGGCAGGACGGACGTGGCCACGGAGGGGTTCCAGTCCGCTCCCGTGCGAGACCCGAACGCTCCCCCCGCGGACACCACGGAGCTGAGCGTCGCCGCGGGCGCGCTGCTCGCCGGAGGCAACTCCCGCTCCGCCGCGGGCACCGCCGTCGTGCGGTTCTTGGTGCGACGCTCCGAGAGTCAGCTGAGCCTGACCGGCGCCGCGAACTACGCGCAGTCCGCCGTCCGTGGCGAGGAGATGGAGCCGACGGTCGAGAACTACCAGGGCAACGCCCGCTACGACTACTTCCTCTCCCCCTCCGTCGCGGTGTTCTCCACCATGACGGGCCGCCGGGATCGGTTCCAGGGATTGGATCTGCGCCTCAACATCGGGCCAGGCCTCGCCGTGTACTTCCTGCGGCAGCAGGAGAGCCGCCTCTGGGGCGAGCTCGGCTACGACTACCAGCACGATCTGCGGACCGCCGAGGCGCTTCAAGACGCCGCGGCGGACGGGCTCACGCTCCTCCCCGACGAGCGACGGCACAACGCGCGCCTGTTCGCCGGCTACGAACACCGCCTGGACGACCGGCTCCGTTTCGACACGGGCGTCGAGTACATCCGCCAGCTCTTCGTCACCCTCGACACGTCGCCGCCGCGCTCGAACTGGCGCCTCAACTACAACTCCACCCTCTCGACGGAGATCGTGCGGCGTCTGTCCTTCGCGGTCGCGGTCACCGCGCTCTACGACAACAACCCGCTCCCGAACGTCTCACGCCTGGACGTGATCACGTCCCTGAACCTCGTGTACACCCTCCTCTAGAGCATCCATCGGTCGCCATCTGGAGCACCGCCCAGGTCGCCCCCCCTGGCCTGATGGGCTCGTCCCAGCCCGCGCTCAGCTCATCCAGACCGCCCCGCGGCGACTGTGCTCCCTTCCGGTGCTCGAGGTCGCGCAGGCTGCCTTCAGCGCTCGAAGCCCCGCAAATCGAAAGGCGGCCGCCCCTCCAGGCAGCCCCACGGGCAAAAGATCTCCTCCGGGATGGGTGGCGGAGGCAGCGGCTGCGGTGGTCGCCCGAAGGGATCCCCGCGGCGCAGCAGCTGCGACTCGTCGAAACGCGTCGTCAAGGTCACCCGCAAGCCGCCGGGCCCCGCGAACATGCGGAGCTTGGGTGCGCCGGAGCTGCGCGGCGCGAAGGCGTCGGCGGGGGACTCCGCCAGGGCGAGCCAGGCGGCGGTGGCCAAGGACACCATGCTCATCCCCAGGGCGATGCGCGAGAACTGGATGTCCCGCTCCACGGCGTCGACGATGGCCGCCTCGCACTCCGGGGCGCAGCCACGCATGCCCTCCAGCCCGTCGGCGGCGTAGGCGTCGAGCACGATGGCGGTGGCCAGAGAGGCGACCCCGACCCCCGCCATCGTCCACGCCGCCTCCGGCATCGGCCAGCTCTGATCCCGCAGCGTCTCGAGGCGATCCCCCAGGATCTGCAGCCGCTCCTCGGAGGGCGCGCGCCGGGGACGCAGCTCCACGGAGAGAACACGATGCTCCCCGGGGGCGAGGCGCACGCGCTGGAGTCGCCCCACGTGCCGATCGTGCTCGACGCGGACCAGGTGAGCGCCGGGGTCGACCTCGAAGGACGTCCCCAGCGCCTCGAAGGCTCCATCGACGAAGACCCGCGCCTGGTTCAGCTCGTTGCCGTCGGGATCGTGCGCTTTCACCAAGAGGCGCGGCACCTGGGTCCTCAGTCGCCGCAACGCCGCGCCACAGGCCCGACGCTGCGCGCCCTCGCACGGGGCGTCGCGGCAGCGCCGATAGGCGTCGCGGGCCGCGAGCAAGCGGTCCGTCGCTTCGAGCTGGACCGCCTGCCGATGCCAGCGCGTACACGCGATGGCCCGATCCGGGCTGGGCTGCGCTCCAGCGCCACCGGACCCCGTCAGCGCCAGCGGGACCGTCAGCGCCGACAGGAGGGTCCTGACCCGTAGCATGGTCCTCCCCCAAGGAGACGAGCCTGCGCGCCCGTGGATGCCGATCCCGGCTCCACCCGATCCAGGAGGCGCTCCCTCCCCCGCGCGGAGACGCCGCGCCTCCCTCCTTCAAGGTGGATCCGGCACGCGCACCCGAGTGCGGCACTCCATCCGCGCCCGGCTCCCGCCAGCAAGAAGCTTCCTCGCACGCCCCCGGCGAGCGGCTCGCGGGCCCAGGGCTTGACGGCCTGCGCCCATTTCGAGAAGAGCCCTTGGCCCGCGGCATGCTAGGGCGTCTGCATCGACATGCATCCTACAGACACGAATCGCGAGCCCATCTGGAGTTTGATGGGCGTCCTGTTTCAGGCCCACCCATGGCACGGCGTGCCCATCGGACCCGAGAGCCCCGATCGGGTCACCTGCTACATCGAGGTGGTGCCCGGCGATACGGTCAAGTACGAGATGGACAAGGCCTCGGGCCTGCTCCGCGTGGACCGTCCGCAGCGCTATTCGAGCCACTGCCCCATGCCCTACGGCCTCGTCCCCCAGACCCTCTGCGATCGCCGGGTCGCTGACCGGTGCATGGAGGCGACCGGCCTCACCGGGGTCGTCGGAGACGGCGATCCCATCGACATCTGTGTCATCTCGGAGCGCGTGATCCCCCACGGCAACCTGCTGATGAGCGCGCGGCCCATCGGCGGGCTCCGCATGATCGACAACGGCGAGGCCGACGACAAGCTCATCGCCGTGATGGACAACGACCCGAGCTTCGGGAGCTGGCAAGATCTGAGCGACTGCCCGCGCGCGTTCATCGATCGCCTGAAGCACTACTTCCTGACGTACAAGCAGGGGCCTGCGGACCACGAGCCTCGCTGCGAGATCGTGCAAGAGTACGGCGCCGCGGAGGCGCGCCACATGGTCACCCTCGCCCACGAGGACTACCTGGAGACCTACGGGCACCTCGACAGCGCCCTCACCGCAGCGCTCCGAGGCGCGACTCAGTAATCCCTCCGAGCTCCGCATCACGAGCGCACGCACCGAACGGACGCCGCCCAGACGCCGCCCTCGCTCCCCGCGGAGGCGGCGTCGTCATTCGCCCCTGACGCCTCCGCACTCCTCCAGCTCACTCGCACAAGCGCTCTCGCCCAGGCACCGCTGGCAGACCCCGGAGCTCGGGTCCGCGAAGCACTCCGTGAAACAGCGCTCGTTCGCGCAGGTCACGAGCTGCGCGTAGCACGCGGAGCACGCCACCGTGGAGCTGAGCTCCATGGTGACGCACGTGACGGCGCAGATCTCCACCTCGACCTCCACGCCGCAGATCTCTCCGCACTCGAAGGCCGTGCTCTGGAGCTGGCCGCTCGTCACGAAGGGACAGTCCGTCTCGTTCTCGCAAGCCGCGGTCCCTCGCGGATCGCAAGCGAGCCCGAAGCCACCACCGAGGCCGGCGGCTCCGCCGTCCCGCTCGCCGCCGGTGGCGCTCTCCGGGGATCCAGCTCCACCCGCGCCGCCCGTCCCGAGGCTGTCCCCGTCGTCGTCGTCCGTGCACCCCGACGCCACGCCGAGGGCGAGCGCCGCGATCGATCCGAGGATCCAAGCGAGTCTCATGCGCATCGAGGCGAACGTCGCCGAGCCGGCGGGTGCCCCCTCGTTCCCGCACTACGGCGCGCTCGATGCCGGCGATAGAGCGTCCCCGTACCCCCGGGCGTAAGTCCCCGCCGGGACGCCCGGGGCCGAGCGTTCGAGGGGTGAGGTGCCGTCAGAGGGAGCCGCCGGTGCCGAGAACACCTCCGCCGGAGCCGAGCATGTCGCCGCCGCTCCCGAAGATGTCTCCGCCGGTCCCCGTCAGGCCGCCACCGGTGCCCATCATCTCGCCGCCGCCGGTGCCCTGACCGATACCGTTCGTGCCGCCCGTCCCGTTGGTCTCCGCGTCGTCGTCGTCACAGGCCGCGAGGCCCAGCGCCACGACGGCCGCCGCGCCCAGGATGTACAGACTCTTCATTGCCACGTTCCTCCGCTTCCACCGCACCTGCGGCGGGGGGTTTGGGTTGCGGTGGTGACCTCCGGCCCGCGGCGAAGAACCAGACCCGCGCCGCCGAGCCAACGAGCTCACCGGCGGGGCTTACGGATCACCTCCGGAGCCGCAATAGATCTTCCTGCCCCATCGTCTGGAGGAAGCGTTGGCTGATGTCCTCGCTCAAGGCGTTCAGCTCGCCGATGCTCTCGCCTCCCTCCGGGTCGACGACCGTCCGCAACGGCCGAGTGCCCGGGGGCATCTCCACGAGCTCGACCACGGCGTGGACGACGTCGTGGAGCTCCGGCGACGTCGGGACGTCCCCGAGCCCCTCGTAGACGCTGACCCGCTCGCCGAGATCCGCGTTGTCACCGTACTCGGAGATGCGCTCGCGATCCTCGGGGATGAGGCTGTTTCGTTCGAGCTCGGCGGCGAAGGTGCCGGGCTCGACGATGACCGAGTCCACGCCGACCGCGGACAGCTCGTAGCGGTACGCCTCCGCCAGAGCCTCCACCGCGAACATGCTCGCGTCGAAGATCGCCAGGTTCGGCATGGCGAAGCGCCCGAGCACGCTGGAGATGTGCAGCAAGAGGCCGGAGCGGCGTTCTCGCATGAGGGGCAGCACCGCCCGGTTCACCCGCTGGACGCCGAAGACGTTCACCTCGAACACCTCCCGCACCTGCTCCGCGGTGAAGGACTCCGCCAAGCCGAGGGCGCCCAGGTTGGAGGCGTGGATCACCGCGTCGATGTGACCGGCGCGGTCCACGATCGAGCCCACCGCGCGCTCGACGGCGGCCTCGTCGACGACGTCCATCTCGAGCACATGGAGCCGGTACCCCTTCATCACCCCGACGTTCTGCAGGTTGCGGGCGGCGTTGACGTTCACGCCGAAGCAGTCGGGTAGGGCCGCGAACACCCAATGCCCCCGTTGCGCCAGGGCCACGGCCACATGGCGCGCCAAACGAGCGTTACACCCTGTCACAAGCACATTCTGCCGTCGCATCCCACCCCCCTGCGGTCCCGCCCATCCCCGTGGGCGACCTGTTCGGACTCGAAACGAGGCAGCGTCTCGAATGTCTGCGCGCCCGGCCGCTCCTTCCGTTCGTGGAGGGATCCGATCGAACGCGCGACTGACTCCTGCGGCCTCCCTCGTCAAATGTGACGAGCCCAAAGGCGCCCGGCAACGCCGCGACGCGCCAACGAGAGGGTTCTCTCGGGTCGCCTGCCCGCGTCGCGCGCTTCACGAAAATGCCGACGCTGCGCGCTGGTCGCTGCTGGCTAGCGTGAGGGAGCGCCGGCCTCGTGAGCGTCATCGCGAAGCGGGCGCCGTCGGCGAGGCGAGACCCGATCGGGCAGCGTCGCGCGGTCATTGGCAGGACCGCTGCCCTCGCGAACACTCGGGGGACGGGGCGACGCGGAGCGATGCCCTCGAGGGGAGGCCGAGGTGGGCGAGCGGAGGATGACGAAGGAGCTCTCGCGGCGAAGCGACGCTCGGGACTACGGCACGAGGAAACAGGGCACGAGGAAACAGGGCACGCGGGACCAGGGGTCGCGGGACCAGGGGTCGCGGGAACGGGGTACGCATCGAGGTACCGCGCAGGGCGCCGAGCGATGTTCAGCACAGGGCGCGACGCCGCTCCCGTGGTCAGCCCGCCCGTGGCGACTCCTCCCGTGGCCGCCCCTCCCGTGCGGAGCTTCACTCATCGGGATCTCATTGATCGGGAGCGCCTGTGGCAGCGCCCAACCGGACCTGGCCACGCCCGCGCCAGATGCCCCAACGCTGCCCGCGAACGGCGGCGCCGTCGACACGCGCGGCGCCGAGGTCGGCGCGGAGCGGGGGCGTCGTGCGGACGCCGTGGGCTCGGACTCCGCGCAGGACGCGGAGGGTGACGATCTGCTGGTGGGCGTGGAGTGGCGCTGGGTGCGCTTCGTCGACCCTCTCGCTGGCGCGATCGACATCCCCGAGCCGGAGCGCTACACGGTCACCTTCGACGACGCCGGGGTCGTGCACGTCCGTGCGGACTGCAAGGAGGGGCAAGGCGCCTACATGGCCGATCGAGCCGAGCTCATCGTGCGCATCCTGCGCACCACGGAGGACGACTGCGGGGAGGCCTCCCTCGCCGACGAGTTCGTGGACAACGTGAACTCCGCCTCGGGGTTCCGAGTGGTCGATGGGGAGCTGGTGATCTCCTTGCGTTGGGAGACGGGGACCATGCGCTTCGTCCCGAGCGAAGAGGACTCCGAGCGAGACTCCGACCAAGCCCCCGAGCGCCAAGCCCCCGAGCGCTAGGACCCCGACCCCTGGGCGCCGCCCGCCTCCTCTGGCATCGGCACCCAGGAGTCGTACTTCGGAGCGGCTTCGTAGGGCGGCAGCGCGCGCACCCAGAGCTCGAGACGTGAGCCGAGCTGCGGCGGCGTGAGGAGCAGCGGCACGGTCGTGATCGCGAGCAACCCTCTCCCGTGCCGCCCCTCCACGCGGGCGCTCAGCGCCAGGCGACGCGCCCGCTGAACGGCGTCGGTGGGCACCGTGAGGGACACCGGCAGTCGGTCGCCGCGACTCACGACCAGCTCACGGCTGGCGAGGACCCGCGCCGGCGCGTCGACCTCGGAGGCATCGGCGAGATCGACCCGGAGCACGGCGCCCGCAGGCAGGCGCCCCGGGACGTCGACGGTGACGTAGACGAGCAGATCCGTGGCTGCACCCCAGGCCGCGGCCTCCCGGACGTCATCGACCGCGGCCGCCGCGGCAGTCTCCCCGGGCGCGTCGACCGCCGAGGGCTCCTCGACGGCTCCACCAACCGCTCCACCAACCGCTCCCCCGACGGCGACCGGCACCCCTGCTCGCGGCGCGCTGCTCTTCCGTTCAGGTCCCCACACGCCGGGAGCGGGCGTCGGCCGTCGATGGCACCCGACCGCGACGAGCAACCCCACGACGACGAGCACACCGCGGCTCCCCGCACCATTCCCACGTCTCCACCCCATGCATCCCCCGATCGAGCAGCGACGTGGAGCGGTCCGGCGGAGCCAGGCGCGAGGGGAACGTCCCAGCCCCGGACACCCACGCAGGGCTCCTGGTAGTCCGTCCAGGAGACACCCGTGCAACTCTCATCACCTGAACCGTCGACATTTGTTCACGAGTTTGATCTAACGCGCGTGTGGATGGTTCGACCGCGTCAGCCGCGGATGTAGACGTTTCTCCCACCGGCGTGTCCGCCGCGACGGGATCCGAGCGCGCTGGGAGCCCCGAGAGCGCCGGCACCCCGAAGAGCCCCCAGAGCGCCGAGGGTCCCGGCAGCAGGGCCCGGGCGCGCGCGGCGTTCCCGTTCGTCCCGCGGGTGCGCCTCTTCGGGGAGCGCATGCTGGTGGAGGAGGGCGAGGGGGAGCACGAGGTGAACGCCGCCGTCCTGAGCCTCGAGTTCGACTACGAGGGCGTGCGCATCCGCCCCGCGGACGAGGCGGAGGAGATCGTCGGCATCGAGCGCAACTTCGCGGCCGAGGCGCGAGCGCAGCGCATCCTCGAGAGCTTCGGGGCCGTGGAGCTGTCGTGCCTCACGGGATGCACGCCGGACTTCGACTCCCAGGCGGACTACCTGGTGAGCCTCGAGGACAACGCGCACACGGGCTGCTCCTTCGTGGCGTACGCGGTGCGGGAGCTCGAGGCGCAGGGGTTCGAGGTCACCATCGACCGCTCCTATCCCTTCCAGGTGCTGCCCGCGGAGGCGCCCTGGTACGCGGAGGTCGCCCCCGACGACGAGCTCGATTGGTTCGGGATCGAGCTCGGGATCGAGGTGGACGGGGTGCAGATCAACCTGGTCCCCGCGCTGCTCGAGGTGCTCGAGTCGACGGCGGAGGGCACCAGCTTCGGCGCTCTCGCCCACTGCCCGTCGCGCTTCCGCGCCATCCCGGTGGGCAGCGGCAAGTACGCGGTGTTGCCCTGGGAGCGCCTGTCGCGGGTCCTGCGGGTGCTGGCGGACCTCTACCCGGAGGGCGGCAAGAACACCGAGCAGCTCGAGCTACCCGTGGCGCGCGTCATGGACCTGGCGGAGCTGGACGACGCCCTCACCTCGGACGGAGGCAACGTCAGCTGGCGCGGCGAGGTGGACTGGGTGGAGCGCGCCAAGGCCCTCCAGCGAGGGCCCGAGTGGAGCCCCCAGCCCGCCGCCCTCAAGGCGACCCTGCGCCCCTACCAGCACGAGGGCCTCATGTGGCTCGAGCACCTGCGGGACGCGGGGGTCGGCGGCGTGCTCGCCGACGACATGGGGCTCGGCAAGACCCTCCAGACCATCTCCTTGCTGGCGCGCGAGAAGGAGGCGCGGCGCATGGAGATCCCGACGCTCATCGTCACGCCCACGAGCCTCGTGGGGAACTGGCAGCGGGAACTCGAGAAATTCGCCCCGCACATCCGCGTGCTGGCCTTCACGGGGACGCGCCGCCACAAGCTCTGGGGGCAGCTCGACCGGGCCGAGGTCGTGATCACCAGCTACCCCATCCTGCTGCGGGATCTCGAGCGGCTCTCGGAGCGGACGTACCATTACGTCATCCTCGACGAGGCCCAGGCGATCAAGAACCCGCGCAGCCAGGCGAGCATCGCGGTGCGCTCGCTCCAGTCCCGTCACCGGCTCGCGCTGTCCGGGACGCCCGTCGAGAACAACCTCACCGAGCTCTGGTCTCTGTTCGAGTTCACCATGCCCGGGCTCCTGGGTCGCCCCGAGCAGTTCCGCAAGCGCTACCGCGATCCGATCGAGCGCTGCGGCGACGAGGAGACGCTGGTCGCCCTGCGCAACCGCGTCACCCCCTTCATCCTGCGGCGCCTCAAGGAGAGCGTGGCCCGGGACCTGCCGCCGAAGACGGAGCTCGTGCGCGCCGTGGAGCTCGAAGGAGACCAGCGGGATCTCTACGAGAGCATCCGCGTGGCGGCCCACGGCGAGGTGCGCCACACCATCGCCCAGAAGGGCATCGCTGGCTCCGCGGTGACGATCCTCGACGCGCTCACCAAGCTGCGCCAGGTGTGCTGCGATCCGCGCCTGGTGCCCGTCCCCTCCGCGCGGGAGGTCCAGCGCTCGGCGAAGTACGCGCTGTTCTTCGAGCTCCTCTGCGCCCAGCTGGCGGAGGGACGGCGCGTGTTGGTGTTCTCCCAGTTCGCTCGCATGCTCGGGCTGCTCAGCCAGGGCATGCGGGAGCGCGACATCGAGCACGTCACGTTGACGGGCTCGACCCCCGATCGGCAGAAGGTGGTGGACGCCTTCGAAGGGGGCGAGGCGGACGTCTTCCTGATCAGCCTCAAGGCGGGCGGGACGGGGCTCAACCTGGTCTCCGCGGACACGGTCATCCACTACGACCCCTGGTGGAACGCCGCCGCCCAGATGCAGGCGACGGACCGCGCCTACCGCATCGGCCAGAAGCGGCCGGTGTTCGTCTACAACCTCATCGCGGCCTCGAGCGTCGAGGAGCGGATGCTCGCCTTGCAGCGCCGGAAGCGCTATCTCGCGGACACCCTGCTGGGGACCCCCGGATCGGGACAGCTCTCGTTGGAGGACGTCGAAGATCTCTTCGCGCCCCTCGAAGACGAGTAACCTCGGGGCTCCGCCGGCGCAGGCCCCCTCCGTCCCTCTCCGACTCCACGCGTCCTCGCCGCGCCTCTCCCCGCATGGCCGCCCCCTCCCCTCGCCCTCCCCGCGCCTCCACGATCCCGCCCGCGGGCACCCGGGTGGATCGCCTGCGGCTGCTCGGAGTGCAGGGCTCCAGCAAGGTGATGGCCGGCGAGCTGTCGCGCTTGGCCGGGCGAGCCCTCGAGGGCGACGCCCTGGCGCGCTTCCGGGCGGCGACCCCGGCGAAGCTCGGCGCGGGGGGGCTCGCGTATCCCTTCGACGCGGAGCTGGCGACGATCGCGCTCCTGTATCACCGCACCTCGGCGCGGGTCCTCTGGGACCTGTACGAGAGCGACGCGACGCGCCTCGAGCCCCTCTATGAGAACCTCGTGGAGGCCGTGGCGGCAGACGACCGCCCCTGGCTCTGGGACGGCGCGCGCATCTCCGTGCTCGCCTTCGCGCCCCGCTCCGTGGCCGCGGGCGAGCGCCAGGTGGTCGGCACCGTGAAGAACGCCATCGTCGACGGCGCCGCGCGCCGCGGCTGGACCCTGACCGTCAGCCCCGATCGTCCGGATCTCACGATCCACGCGCGCTCCCACGTCGACCCCAAGGGCACGCCCCAGCTGACGATCTCCGTGGATCTGGCGGGGCGCCCGAAGCACGAGCGCGGCTACCGCACCCGCGCGGGCCAGGCGCCGCTGCGGGAGGACGTCGCCGCCTACCTCGTGATGCTCACCCGCCACGACGCGCGCCGCGAGGCCCTGATCGATCCCTGCGCGGGCTCGGGGACCCTCGCCGTCGAGGCCGCGAGCATGGCCCGCGCTCGCGTCGCCTGGTACTCGGGGCGGCGCGTCGCGGCGGAGCGGCTGCCCGCTCTTGCGTCGCACTTCCAGGCGCCGCGGCGGCCCCTCTTCGGTGACACACGCCCGCTCGTCTACGCGAACGAGCTGGATCCGGAGGTGTGTCGCCTCCTCGAGCGGAGCGTGGAGACGGCCGGAGTGGGACCCGACGTGCGCATCAGCTGCGGCGACTTCCGGGAGATCGATCCGCGGGAGCTGCGACGACAGGCGGAGGCCGCGGGACTGTCCGGAGGCGTCGTGCTCTGCAACCCGCCCTGGGGTGAGCGCATGGGCGGCGACCGCAGCGTCGCACAGCTCTACCGAGATCTGTCCCGCTGGTGTCGGGAGCTGCCCGGCTGGCGCGCGGGCTTTCTCGTGGCGCACCCGGAGTTCGCCCGCTGGTTCGGCGCGCGCCCCCGGTCGACGAGGCCGGTGATGAGCGGCCCCTTGCGGGCGACGTTCTACACGTTCGATCTGTGAGCGCTCGAGGGGAGGAGCGTCAGACGACGCCCAGCTGACGAGCAGAGCACGCGGCGGACCGAGCCCTGTGACGACGGCGCGCGCGGGCGGCTCCGCTCACCCCATGACGCCCGGCTCCCCACGACGCAGGCGCGTTCATCCCACGACGCAGACGACCCTGGACGACCCCCGGCGCAGCCGCCGCGCCGTCGCCAGCCGACCCACGACGCTCGACGCTCCACGACGCTCGACGACACAGCCGCCGCGCCGTCGCCAGCCGACCCGCGACGCTCCACGACCCACGACGCTCCACGACCCACGACGCTCCACGACCCAGCCGGCGCGCCGTCGCCCCACGGCGCTCTCAGTGGCGGACGGTGAACTCGCAGGAGAAGCGGATCCAGGTGCTCACGGGGCGACCGCGCGCATCGAGCGGCAATCCCCACCCCCCCGAACCCGAAAGGGCCGCCACACAGGCGTCCGCAAAGCCGGACCCGCTCGGCGTCTCCGAGAGCGGCTCCCCACGCACCACGGTCCCCTGGGGCGAGACGAGCAACCGCGCCCGTCCCAGGCCGCTCACCCCCTGCAGGCGCGCCGCTGGCGGATAATGCGCTTCGATGCGCGCCCCGAGGCCCGCGGGCTGCGTGGGCGCGCGGGAGAGCGCCGAGGCCTTCACCGTGCTCCCCTCCGAGCTCGGCGCCGCCGCGGCCGAAGTCCCCCTCCCCGACGGGTGACCCGCGATCCCCCCCTGGCTCCCTCCTGCCCCCAGCGCAGATCCGGAGGGCGCCGTGAGCACGCGGTCGAAGGAGACCGGGGTGTCCTGCTCCGAGGCGCCCTGCTCCGGAGCGTGCGCCACGAGCAGATCGTCGAAGGTCTTGGGGTTCTCCGCGTGGGGAGACGGAGCAGCGGCGCTCACCGGATCGGCGAGCGAGTCGGCCAGGCGCGAGGCGGCGGGCGGCGCGACGTGGGAGGCGTCCCGGCCGGAGACGGGCGCGGAGACGGGCGCGACGTCCCGGGCGAAGTCGAGGCGCTCGGGAGCCGGCGTCACCGCCTCGGGCTCTGCGTCGATCACTGGGGTCGCGGCGAGCCAGTCCACCTCGATCTCCGCGGAGGCGACGGGCTCGGGACGCACCACCACGCTCGGGCTCGCGCGCAGCGCCACCGCGAGCACGACCGCGTGGAGCAGGATCGCGGCGGCCACCGCGAGCACCCCGGAGCTCATCCGCGACGCGCCGAGCTCCTCGACCCGCGCGGTCCAGAAGCGCGCCGGTGAGCAGCCGTGGCAGTGGGCGTTGCACGCGCGGGTGTTCAGGGCGTGGGCGGTGATCAGGAGCCCCGAGAGCGCCAGGGACACGAACACCTCCCAGGCGGGGACGATCGCCCCCACCTCGAGCAGCGCCGCCAGCATCAGCGCGCCCGCCAGGGGCACGAAGGCCCGGCGGTCCCGATGAAAGAGCGCCCCGAAGGCCACGCCGCCCAGGCCCAACACGATGAGCACCCGGCGCAAGTTGGTCTCGGTGCCCTCCCCGGCGATGGCGGGGAGCACGCCGACGAGCAGGGGCGTCACGGCGCAGTGCAGCGCGCAGAGCCCCGAGAGGAAGACCCCGCACCCGTCCACCAGACGCAACGAGGCCGCCGCGGACGCGGAGGTTTGGGCTGGAGACGGTGAAACGGAGATCATCGGCGATGTCGTCGCCCGGTCGGGTGCACCCGACGAGGTGCGCCTTCCAGGGTGCGCCCCCCAGCGCGCCGGGGAGCTCGCGTCCTCGTAGAACGGTCGCTCACCCATTCGGTCCAGGGGACCGGAACGGTGCCCAAAAAGGGTGCCTGTTGCAACCCCGTTGCGCAAGGCACCCGTTCCCCCGGCGAGGCCCGGAGGCGCCTCTGCCTGGGCCGGAGGGAGGAGCTCGCGGTCTCCCCCCGCCTTGCGCCCGCCCGAGACGGGGGGGAAGATAGCGGAGCCATGGCTGGAAAATCGGTGCCCCTGCCGGACGGCGCGCTCCGCGAGATGCTGAGCGCCCGGGGTCTGCGGGTCACCGGGCCGCGCATCAGCGTCCTGCGGGAGCTGTGCAAGCAAGGTCCGCCGATCAGCCATCCGGAGCTGGCGGAGCGCCTCGCCGGGCAGGGCCTCGACCGGGTGACCGTCTACCGGAACCTCCTCGCCCTGATGGAGGCGGGGCTCCTCGTGCGCACCCAGCTCTCGGATCACGTGTGGCGCTACGAGCTCCCCCAGGGTGGGGGCGCCACCCACGGCCTGCACCCCCACCTGGTGTGCACGGACTGCGGGTCCGTCGAGTGCTTGCCCAAGGCCGCCGTGCGGCTCCAGGGGGCCGCGGCCCAGGCCCAGGTCTCCGAGGTCCAGCTGCGGGGCCTGTGCACGGACTGCCGCGAGTAGAGAGGGCGCGTAGGCCGGTGCCCCGGAGGCGGGTCGGCCTCGCCCACCGCTCGCCGCCAGCTGCCCCCTCCCCGCAGCCGCCGGGGAGACCTCGCCCCCCCCTGAGGAGCGCCGCCCAGCGCCGGACCTTGGGCCGGAAATCGCTCGTGAATTTTTTCAGCGAAGGGAGCCTGATTCAACGCTGGTTCAAACGAACGCCGCCTGGTGTCCCTCCTTGCGCGCGGGGGGCGATCCATGTCTCCCTCGTCCCCTCGCGGCTCAAGCCTTACACTGGAGTCGCCGCCGCCCCCGCGCGGCCCTCTTTCTGCTTCAAAGGATCCGAACGATGCGAACCGTTGCTTATCTCACTCCGCTCCTGTTGACCCTGGGGATTGCCATCGCCTGCTCCAGCGAGGGAGGTCGTGAGGGACCGCGGGGTGGTGGCAACGGGGGCGACGGCAACGGCGGCGACGGGAACGGCGGCGGACTGAACGGGAGCGGCGGACTCCTCATCGAGGACCCCGTCGGGGGCCCTCCCACGGGCGAGCTCCTGGAGCCCGAGTGCCAGGCCGACTGCGAGGATTTCCCCGCCGACCCGATCATCGACGGCGTCGACGACGCCCAGCGGGCGGTGCTCGATCAGCCCGCCTCCGGGGCGGGCCCCTGCGTGTCGGAGCCCGCGGACGGGACCATCTTCCCTGCCCGCTGGACGCGCCCGCGCTTCAACTTCCAGGGCGGCAGCGTGCACAAGATCACCTTGAGCGCCGAGCGGGAGCGCCACGATCTCGTCGTCTACACGAACCAATCGCCCTGGTACCTCCCGGCGGAGATCTGGGAGGGGCTCTCGACCAACGTCTTCAACGAAGACATCACGTACACCATCAAGACGAGCGACGGCTCGAGCGCGCCCACGGAGACGACGGGCAAGTTCCGCATCGTGCCGGTGGCGCCCGGCGGCAGCATGGTGTTCTGGGGCTCGACGGGGACGCTCGAGGGTCCCTACACGAACGCTCTGTACGGCTTCAGCGTCGGCGACGAGGCGGTGATCCACACCTTGGCCCCGGGCGACATCGCCGGGGTCGCCCTCTCGGACAACGCCAACCTGCGGCAGCAATCGACGGACGAGCCCGGCCAGTCCACCTGCGTGGGCTGTCACACCTCCACGCCCGGGGGCAAGGCCGTGGCCGCGGTCGATCACTGGCCCTGGAACGTGCGCCTCGCGAGCATCGAGGAGGGGGTCGCCGGCAGCGTGCCGGACTTCTTGACGCCCGCGGGCGCGGCCATGGCGTCCATGACCTGGCTCGGCGCCATGACCTTCAGCGAGGGCGACTGGGCCACGGGCGCCCGCCGCATGGTCGTGACCTGGAGCGAGCGCAGCATGTCCGGCAACGACGCCTGGAAGACCCACGACGGCAGCGTGCTCTCGAACGAGCCCACGCAGCTCGTCTGGATGGATCTGGGCTCCGACGCCGAGATGCCCGTCGACATCAACACGGCCACCGCCGACACCTACGCGAACCAGAACCAGGCGCTGCAGAACGCCATCGCGGCCCTGCAGGGCACCGCGTGGGACGTGATCCAGCGCACGGGCGATCCCGGGCACCCGGTGCTCCCCACCTGGAGCCACGACGGCAGCAAGATCGTCTACACCTCCACGGACATGCCCCAGGACGGCCGCATCGGCGAGGCGTCCGAGGTCGACATCTACCAGGTGCCCTTCGCCGGCGGGAACGGCGGCGAGGCGGTGCCCCTCGAAGGCGCCAGCTCCCCCGGGCACTACGAGTACTACCCCGACTACTCGCCGGACGACGCCCTCGTCGCCTTCAACCGCGTCGACGCCTTCACCACCAGCGGCGGTCGGGAAGATTCGTTCAACCACGTCTATTACCGCCCCGACAGCGACATCTACGTGGTGCCCGCCAGCGGCGGTGAGCCCGTGCGCCTGACGTCCAACGACCCGGCGTGCTCGAGCGACGGCAGCGCGGGCAGCCTGTACAACAGCTGGGCCAAGTGGGCGCCGACGAGCGTCTCGGACGGCGAGCGGACGTACTACTTCCTCATCTTCTCGACGTCCCGCAACTCGCCCTTCGACATCAGCCGCGGACAGGGCCGCACGAGCCCCGCGTCCCAGCTGTACATGACGACGATCATCCGCCACGCGAGCGGCGAGATCGAGAGCTCCCCGGCGATCTACCTGTGGAACCAGCGCGTGCTCGTGGACGCGGAGGGCAACCCCTCCGACCTCGGCACGAACAACGTCACCCCCGCCTGGGACGCCTTCAAGATCCCCCCGGTGCCGCCCGTCATCGTCCGCTGAAGCCAGCGAGTACGGCCCTCCCCCTCACCCAGGTCGCGCGGCAGGAGGTCCTGGAACCCCTCCGCCGCGCGACGTGGCACGCGTCCGTCGTTCGGCAGCGCGCGCACGTCGTTTCAAAGGTCGGGCCTCCGCCGCGCGACGTGGCACGAGCACCCTCGGCGGCCGCTCCCGCGGGCCAGCTCCCCGCGGCACAGCGCTCCCACACCGCTCCCGAACGGCGCCGTGGTAGGATGAAAGATCGGGCCTCGACCAAGCCAGGCCCTCGGCGGCCGCTCCC
>Ga0207873_1000614_pt1 | contig 38279 bp, 31 predicted proteins | sample BGWIniCompost_FD_187373 | JGI IMG/M metagenome (GOLD analysis project Ga0207873, IMG submission 187373) | Cellulose adapted compost microbial communities from Newby Island Compost Facility, Milpitas, CA, USA - BGW Initial Compost (SPAdes)... ... | reverse complement strand
GGTCTTCCCCGGCTACATCCTCGTGCGGATGAAGCTCGACGACGACTCCTGGTACACCGTGCGCAACCCCCCGGGCGTCACCGGGTTCGTCGGCGGCAACCAGAAGCCGACTCCGCTCTCCCGCCGTGAGGTGGAGCGTTTCCTCGGTGTGCAGAAGGAAGAGGAGAAGGTCAAGCCTCGCTTCAAGCCCGCCTGGGAGGTGGGGGAGCAGGTGCGGGTCGTGGCCGGCCCGTTCGCCGACTTCAACGGTGTCATCGAGGACATCAACATCGATCAGCAGAAGGTCGTCGTGCTCGTCAACATCTTCGGCCGGGACACTCCCGTCGAACTGGGCTTCGACGACATCCAGAAGAACTGAATCAGGACTGGAAGATGGGACGGAAACGACTCGTAACCACTGTCAAGATGCAACTGCCTGCCGGGCAGGCGACGCCGGCCGGCCCGGTCGGCACGGGCCTGGGCCCGCACGGCATCAACTTGATGGACTTCGTCAAGGCGTACAACGACGCCACTGCCAACCAGCGGGGCCAGATCGTCCCGGTCGAGATCTCGATCTACGAGGACCGCTCGTTCACCTTCGTCACGAAGACCCCGCCGGCGGCGGCGCTGCTGCGTCAGGCGGCGCGGGTCGACAAGGGCTCCTCCGAGCCCAACAAGGCGAAGGTGGGCACGGTCACCCGCCAGCAACTGCGGGAGATCGCCGAGACCAAGATGCCCGATCTCAACGCCAACGACATCGAAGCGGCGATGAAGATGGTGGAGGGGACCGCCCGCTCCATGGGCATCGAGGTCAAAGACTGAGTCGGCAATCGACAGTCGGCAGAACCGAGCAAGCACAGTGGGAGATGCCCGTTGGGGCATCGCCTGGACCACGAGGAGATGAAATGCCGCAACGAGGCAAGAGATACCGAGACGCCGCCAAGGGCTACGACCGCCTGACCCCATATCCGGCGGCACAGGCGCTGGAGTTGGTCAAGACCTTCGCCACCGCCAAGTTCGACGAGACGATCGAGGCGGCGTACAAGCTGGGCATCGACCCCCGCAAAGCCGACCAGGCGGTGCGCGGGACGATCTCGCTTCCTCACGGGACCGGCCAGGACGTTCGTGTCGCCGTGTTCGCCCCCGCCGACAAGATTTCGGAGGCGCTGGCGGCCGGCGCCGACGTAGCAGGAGGCCCCGAGCTGGTCGCCGAGCTCCAGGAGGGCCGCGACCTCGACTTCGATGTCGCCATCGCCACCCCCGACATGATGGCCGAGGTCGGAAAGCTGGGTCGGATCCTCGGTCCGAGGGGCCTCATGCCCAACCCGAAGTCGGGAACCGTGACACCCGACGTGGCCAAGGCCGTGTCGGAGTTCAAGGCGGGGCGCATCGAGTACCGCAACGATCGCTACGGCAACGTCCACGTCCCGATCGGAAAGGCGTCCTTCGACGTCGACCAATTGCTCGACAACTTGGCCGCCACCACTTCGGAGTTGCTCCGGGCAAAGCCGGCCGGCGCCAAGGGCCGCTATCTGCGCCAGCTCAGCGTCTCGTCGACGATGGGTCCGGGCGTGAAGGTAGACATCGGCCGTGTCGACGAACTGGTCGCCCGCGCCAGCTGATCCCAACCGCCCGATTCAACGGCCCGCGTCACTCGGCTCGCGATAGGGTGCGCGGGCCGTACCGCGCCACGACGAGTGCGGCCGCGGCCACGGTGAGCGCCGCGGTGGAGAACGGCTCGTAGTCTTCGCCTCCCGGAAAGAGGCTGAACACGCTCACGTTGTCAGAAGCGTGGAACAACACCGGCGCCGCCAGCGTGCGGTCCGTGTTGTTGTAGAGCCACACGATCAGGACTCGCAGCGCCACCGTGTGGATCCGCTGGGAGACGATCCAACCCCAGTCGCGACCCGCATGCAGATCGGGGATGACGTGGACCCCTGCCCACACCACGCCCACAATCAGGGCTGTGACCAGGGCGGAGTGCGAAGGTGACAGCGACTCCACCGCGTAACCGGTCCATCCGACTTCCTCGGCAGCGGCGGTCACCCAGAAGACGACCGTCAACACGAGCAGGCTCGTCGGATCGATCTCGAGATCGGAGACTCGTCCCTGGAGGCGGTGGACCATGTATGACACGGCATAGAGGAGCGGCAACAGGCCCAGCGTCGGGACGAGCCACCTGCCTCTCAGCCCTCGTCCATCCACCAACGAGCGGAGGAGGCGAAGGACTCCCATCCGGCCTTCCTTTTGGCCAACCAGAATCAGAGCGGCTACGAAGGGAGCGAGGAACATGAGCGCCGACAGAGGCAGGCCGACTCCCTCTTCGGCAAGGATCTCGGCATCGCCTCCCAGCAGCCACAGTGGAGCTGAGAGGACGACGACGAGCAGGAAGAACCGCCCCGCAGAACTCACCAGAGCACCCTAGAACGAGAAGAGAGCCCCCGGATTCGGTCCGGGGCTCCTCAGGAGTCGGGGGCTTCGAACGGTCGGCCCGTGATGCGAGCTCGGGGGCGCGTGCCAGGTCCACCAATGCGCTCCCCATCGGGTCTCGGACGTAGAGGGTCGTCGATCGTCCGTTCTGCGATGGCTCGCTCAGCTCGACACCAGCAGACGGAGGCGGTCGGTATCCATCTGCTTTGCTCGAAGCCCCCTGATGTCAACGCTGACTAGTTTCATAGGCCTCTCGACCCATGTCCAGGAAGATCGTGGAAAAGCCGGGCCTGATTGCGAATTGAGCCCCGAGATCGCCTGGACACCGGTTTGTCGCCGGCCCGGACGGCGGATACCATTCCGTCTGCAAACCAAATACCCGGCCCGAGACCGTTGGTGCCCGAAGGCTTAAGCGGACGTTAGTCCGGCCAGCGTAGGTCCCTTCTCTTGTTGGAACCCTCGGTCGCGTGCCGGGGGTTTTTCGATCCTACAAGGAGAGAAACATGCCGAGACCTGAGAAGGTCCAGGCAGTAGCCGAGATCAAGGAGAAGTTCGAGGCGGCTCAGGCCGTCTTCCTGACCGAGTACCGGGGCATCCCCGTCAAGGAGATGGGGAACCTCCGTCGGCGCCTGCGCGAGTCGGGCGCCGAGTACAAGGTCGTGAAGATGACCCTCGCCCGTCGGGCGGCCGATGATCTGGGCATCGAGGGCTTGAGCGAGCAACTGACGGGGCCGACGGCTCTGGCGTTCGCTCTGGAGGACCCGGTGTCCACCGCCAAGGCTCTGCGGGACTACGCCCGGGAAAACGAACGGCTCGTGATCAAGTCCGGCTACCTCGCCGAGCGGGTGTTGGCGCCGGAAGAAGTGGTCCGTCTCGCCGAGATCGAACCACGCGAGGTGTTGCTGGCGAAGATCGCCGGCGTTGCCAAGGCTCCCCTCTATCAGATGGCTTCGATGCTGGCCACGTTCACACGGGAGGCGGCGTCGCTCTTCTCGGCTCTCATCGAGAAGAAGGAAGCGGCCGGAGACGTGAGCGCCTCGGAGGCCGCCGAGCCGGAGAGCGCCGACAGCCCCGAGTCTGCCGACAGCCCCGAGAGCCCCGACAGCCCGGACAGCCCCGACAGTGCCGATAGCCCCGACGAGGAAGCGGAAGCCACCGGCGAAGCCGAAGAGGGCGAGGCGGAGGAAGCCGAAGCCCAGGGCGAAGGTGGCGAGGCGCCAGAGGCCGAGGCTGCTGCCGAGACCGAAGATTCAGACGACAACGACCCAGAAGACGACGACCAGGCCGAGGAGGAATGACCCATGGCCAGCATGACGACTGAAGAACTGCTCAAGGTATTCGAGGAGATGACGGTCCTCGAACTGAAGGAATTCCTCGATGCGTTCGAGGAGCGATTCGATGTGACCGCTGCCGCCCCGGTGGCTGTTGCCGCGGCCCCCGCCGCTACTGCGGGTGGTGACGGCGGTGCCGCCGCCGAGGAGGAGAAGGACGAGTTCGACGTGATCCTCGCAGCCGCCGGTGACCAGAAGATCCAGGTCATCAAGGAGGTGCGTGCGCTCACCAACCTCGGCCTGAAGGAGGCCAAGGAGCTGGTGGACAGCGCCCCCAAGCCGGTGCTGGAAGGCGTCGACAAGGAAGCCGCCGAGAAGGCCAAGGAGACTCTCGAGGCCGTCGGCGCCACTGTCGAGCTCAAGTAACCACCGCGAGCTCATCGATTCGAACGAGGGGTCGGTTCATCCGGCCCCTCGCTCGTGTCCGGGCATGCCCGGCGACACCGCCGTCTTCGCCAGCCTGGCGCTCGGGTGACGCGCCACGGCGTGATCCAAAGCGCCCTCTGCGACGCCTCGTCGGGAGCGGCTGATCAGTCGACCAGCGGCACGAAAGCCACCAGCTCGTGGCGTTCTCGCTCGAGCTTCCCGTCTCGGCGGCGGACCGTCCACAGACGCTGGGAGAAAGTCGAGCCGACCGGGATCACCAGCCGCCCGCCTTCGGCGAGCAGCTTCTCGAGTTTCTCCGGGATACGGGGCGCGGCCGCCGCCACGAGGATCGCATCGAACGGCTGTTCGTCGGCCACGGCCTCGAGGCCGCCGGTGATCACCGTCACGTTGCGGTATCCGAGTTCGGCGAGCCGTCTCCGTGCTGCCTCCGCCAACTCGGGGCGGATCTCTATCGAAACGAGCTCCCGGCACAGGCGCGAGTACACGGCGGCGGCGTAACCCGAGCCGGTCCCGACGTCGAGCACCCGATCGTCGGCGTGGATCTCGGCCATCTCCGCCATCCGGGCGACGATGTATGGCTGGGAGATCGTCTGGCCGTCGCCGATCGGCAGGGGGCCGTCGTCGTAGGCTCGGGACTGCAGCCGGGCCGGGACGAACCGATGCCGCGGCACCGTCTCCATCGCCTCGAGGATCCGCGGGTCACCTATCCCGCGTCGTCGAATCTGGCGCTCCACCATCAGGTGGCGCCGCCGTGTTTGCTCCTCCTCGCTCAGGTCCGGGCGGCCAACCACTCTCCGACCCGTCCCGTCTCGCGCTCACGGGCGGCGAGGTTCGCCTCGAGGAGTTCCAGGTTCTGGGCGAGAGCCTTGTCGGCGGTCGGGACGGGCGTCTCGGCGAAGAATGCCTTGACGTCGGCGGCTACATCCGGCCGGGAGAGGGCCGAGATGCCTTCGATGAGCCGACGGAAGGTCATCGGTGGGAACGCCTCCACGCATTCCTGCCAGCGGGTGCGGACCTCTTTCCATAGATCCCCGCCGGCCTGGCGGTTGCCGAACAGGGCACCGGCGACCCAGGAGCCGTCCTGGTTGCGGATCCGCCCGTCGAGCGTGGCGGCGATGACCTCGCGTCCCAGCTCGGCGTCGTCGAACCCTGTCAGGGCGCGCAAGAAGCGCTGCTGCTCCTGGGGGTCCATCGACTCCTGGTAGCGCTTCATGAAAGCGGTGTGGGTGTCGGCGTCGCCGTGGGCTGCCGCCACTCCGAGGGCGGCGGTGAGGAGCTCGGGGTCCTGGACCTCGCCGCCGTCGAGGTAGCTCGTGACCGTGGTCCGGGCCCACTCGATCGTCTCGGGCTCGTCGCCCAGGGCGCCGAGCGTGGCGATCGCCTGGCCGCGGAGACGGCGATCCAGGTCGGTGTCGTCAGGACGGGGCTGGCGCCCCAGGCGTTCGACCAGCGGGGTGACGACGCTGCGCACGAAGGCGGCGTAACGGTCGAGCTGCTCGTCGGTGATCAGGTGGTGGTGCACCCATCCGAGGATCCGGAAGATGAGCTGCCAGATCGCCTGCTCGGTCTCATCCGAGTAGGCGTCGATGAGCTCCAGCACCGTGGCCATCTCCGTCTGGCCGGCCTGGGCGAAGGCAAAGACGTCGTAGAGGAAGGCGTAGCGCTCGGTGGCATCGAGTGAGCCGAGGTTGTCGACCAGAGACTGGAGGAGGTCGTCCGAATAGCTCACCCGGTAGAAGCCGGAGCCGCCTGCGTTCGCCATCACCCACGACACCCTTTCGGGGATCTGGATGTCGGCCTCGTGGTCCTCGAGGAGGAACGAGAACGAGAAAGGGCCGCTCGCCGCTTCGCCGCGGATCTTGATCGGGACTTTCCAGATGGTGGTGTCGGACTCGTCGGGGATGGCGAGGAATCTCCTCTGGCTCAGGCGCAAGCGCCCGTCGACCGGCGATACGTCCACCTGCGGGTAGCCGCCCTGGAGGATCCACGTGTCCATGATCTGTCCGACGGGCCACTCCGACGCCTCGTCGAGCCCCGCCCAGAGGTCGGCGGTCACCGTGTTTCCGTACGAATGACGCCGCAGGTAGTTACCAACGCCTTCGCGGAAGGCGTCCTCGCCGATGAACTGCTCGATCATCCGCAGCACCGATGAGCCCTTGCCATAGGTGAGGGCGTCGAACATCTGGTCGGCCTCTTCCGGCGACCGGACCTCGAACTCGACGGGCCGGGTGGTCGTCAGGTGGTCGACCTCCATCGCCCACGGCCGCTCGACGGCGCCGAAGGTGAGCCATCGCTTCCATTCGGGGCGCCGGGCGTCGGTGGCTTTCATCTCCATGAAGGAGGCGAAGGCCTCGTTGAGCCAGATCCCCTCCCACCAGCGCATGGTCACCAGGTTGCCGAACCACTGGTGGGCCACCTCATGGCCGATGACGTCGAGAACGCGGAGCTTCTCGGCTTGGGAAGCCTTGGCGGGATCGAGCAGGAGCGCCGTTTCGCGGTAGGTGATCGCCCCCACGTTTTCCATGGCCCCGAAGGCGAAGTCGGGGATGGCGATGTGGTCGAGCTTGTCCCCCGGGTAGTCGATGCCGTAGTAGTCGCGCAGGTACCGGAAGCAGAACTCGGCGCACTCGAGGGCGTAGTCGGCGAGATGCAGCTTGCCCCGAGGGGTGATGACCCGGGTGGGCACACCGTCCACGTCCAGCGGCTCGGTGGCCTCGAACGGGCCGACGATGAACGCCACGAGGTAGGTGGACATCTTCATCGTCTCGGCGAAGCGGATCTCGGTCCGACCGTCGCCCAGGCCGTGGCGGGAGACCTCAGACGTGTTGGTGATGGCCATCAGGTCGGACGGCACGACGAGGGTGGTCTCGAACGTCGCCTTGAAATCGGGCTCGTCCCAGCAGGGAAACGCCCGGCGGGCGTCGGTCGACTCGAACTGGGTGGTGGCGATGTACTGCTCGTTGCCGTCGACGTCGGTGAACTTCGATCGGTAGAAGCCGCGGAGCTTGTCGTTGAGGATGCCGTTGAAATCGATCCTCAGCTCCCAGGGCCCCGGCTCGGCGGTGCTCTCCAGCACCAGCGTCACCCGTTCCATCGCCTCGTCGTAGCGGGGAGAGGCTCCGATCGTCTCTGTGCCGTTCGTCAGTTGGGCGGCGACGACTTCGATCTCGGCGGCGTTCAGGACGATCTCGTCGGCGGCGGTCTCGACCGTCACATCGATGGTCTCGGAGCCGGCGAAGGTGGCCGAATCGAGGTGCGGTTCCAGCCGGATCCGGTACTTGTGGGGGACGACGGTACGGGGAAGGCGATATGGATTGTCAGGCAAGTCGAAAGCCTCTGGTAGACGTCAGGACCATGCTACTGAGGGCCGAGGACAGTCATCCTCGGCTGAATCGCGACCGGTCGACGACATGGCGACGGTGAGTGCCCCGGCCGATGATCCGGTCGCCGACCCGGGCCACGACGGAGAAGGTGAGCCGGGGACCGTCGACTGCCACCAGTTCCGCCTCCACCGTGACCTCCTCACCCTCTCGAGCCGCTGACTCGTGGGACACGTCTACGTGGGTGCCCACCGTGGTCTTGTCGTGCTCTTCGAGCAGCGGCTGCACTGAGCGAGTAGCCGCCTCCTCCATGAGGCCGATCATCGTCGGGGTCGACAACACGACGATCGGCCGCAGGTGCTCGGGGGTCATGTCGGCGTCGACGGTGACCGACAAGGCGTGGCGCGCTCCAGGCGTGAGAGTGGAGGGAGACATGCCCGGCAGGCTAACCGGGTGTCTCCTGAGACTCCGCTTTGCCGGCTGAGGCGGGGCGGAGCCAAACTGATCGAGTGACGTACAGTTCGACGATTCTCTGTCGGGTCCACGGCACCGACCGTCCCGGTATCACCGCCGGCCTGATGGCGGTCCTGGCCGAGTCGGGCGCCGAGTTGTACGACGTCCAACAGGTGGTCGTGCGCGGCCGGCTGACTCTCGACATCCTGTTCACCGCTCCCGAGGGGCGTTCCACGGTGAAGGATCTCCTGTTCTACGGCTGGCAGGCCGGGCTCGACATCGACTTCGAAGTGGTCGACACCGCACCGACCCCACCCCAGACGACGGCCGCCGTCACGATCGTCGGCCAGAGCATCGGCCCGGCGGCGTTCGGCGCCGCCGCCGGCGCCGTCGCGGAGGCGGGGGCCAACATCGAGCGGATCGTTCGCATCGCCCGATATCCCGTCGTCGCCTACGAGTTGATCGTCAGCAACGGCGATCTCGACAGGCTGCGTGAGAACTTGATGCAGGCGGGTCAGGAGCACCGCTTCGACGTGGCAGTGCAGGAGGAGAGTCTCGAGCGGCGCTTGAAGAGGATGGTGGTGATCGACGTCGACTCCACGCTCATCCAGGACGAGGTCATCGATCTCCTCGCCGAAGCGGCGGGAGTCGCCGAAGAGGTGAAGGCGATCACCGACCAGGCGATGGAAGGCGAAGTCGAGTTCGCCGAGGCGCTGCGGAGACGAGTCGCCCTGCTGGGCGGATTGGACGTCGACGTGGTCACGAGAATCGCCCGGGAGGTCCGTCTGACTCCCGGAGCCCGGACTCTGATCCGCACACTCAAGCGTATGGGCATGAAGATCGCCATCGTCTCCGGCGGCTTCAGCCACGTCACGGACTTCCTCGCCTCCGAGCTCGGTGTCGACCACGCCGTCGCCAACGTGCTGGAGGTGGCGGACGGCAAGCTCACCGGCGGCCTGGTGGGAGAGGTCGTCGACCGAGCAGGCAAAGCCCGGATCCTGAAAGAGATCGCCGAGAAGGAGGGGATACCCCTCGAGCAGGTGGTCGCGGTGGGAGACGGTGCCAACGACCTCGACATGCTGGCGCTCGCCGGTCTCGGGATCGCCTTCAACGCTCGCTCGACGGTCCGGGAGAAGGCCGACGCCGCCCTCAACGTGCCCTACCTCGACGCTCTGCTCTTCATGCTCGGCATACCCCGAAAGGAAGTCGAAGCCGAAGAAGTAGGCCCCGTCCCGGTCCCGGGCCTTCCTCCGGTATGAGCCCGGTCGTCGGAGTCGTCGTCTCAGGCGGCGCCCTCGACGGTCGATGGATCACAGACCTCGCCAACCTGCTTCCCGAATGCGAGGTCGTCGACGCCGAGACACAGGCGGATGAGGTCGAGATCCTCGTGGTCGGCAACCCGCCGGCCTCGATCCTGTCCTTCTTCCCCCGGCTTCGGTTCGTGCAGAGCGTGTGGGCGGGGCCCGACCGGCTGAGAGAGCACCCCCTCGACGTGCCGGTGGCTCGCATGGTGGCGCCGGGACTGGTCGAGTACATGGCGGAGTTCGTCTCGATGGCAGTGATGATGCTGCACCGCCAGGTGCCGGCCTACCGGCGCGCTCAGGCTGCTCGGCGGTGGCAGCCGTTGCCCGCGATGCCCGCTCGGAGCCGGCGGGTGGGAGTGCTTGGTTATGGAGAACTGGGACGCCCTGCCGCTTCTCGCCTGGCGGAGGCGGGATTCGATGTCGTCGCCTGGGCACGTTCACCCCGCAACGACCCGATCCCGGTCCTCACGGGGCAGGATGGCTACCGGGAGGTGCTGGCACGCTCGGAGATCCTGGTCGACGTCCTACCCCTGACGCCCGAGACCCGGCACATGCTCGACCGGTCCGCCTTCGAGTCGATGCCGAAAGGAGCTTCGTTGGTCAACGTGGGGCGCGGGGCGCACGTCGTCGAAGCAGACCTGCTGCAGGCCCTCGACGAAGGCCACCTGTCGGAGGCGCTCCTCGACGTCTTCGAGGAGGAGCCCTTGCCCGAAGACCACCCGTTCTGGTCCCATCCTCGGGTGACGGTGTTCCCGCACGTGGCCGCGCCCTCCGAGTCGACCGACCTCGCCCCCTACGTGGCCGACAACATCCGTCGATTCATCGCCGGCGAGACGCCGCGGTTCCTCGTCTGAGGTCAGGCGGGCGCCTCGGTGCCGCCCTCCAGCCACTCGGTGTGGAAGTACTCGCCCCGGGGGCGGTCCCGGCGTTCGTAGGTGTGGGCTCCGAAGTAGTCGCGTTGGGCTTGGATCAAGTTGGCAGGTAGGTCGGCGGAGCGGAACGAGTCGTAGAACGCCAGGGCGGTGGCGTAGGCCGGCACCGGGATGCCGGCGCCGACTGCCGCCGCCACCACGCGCCGCCACCCGTCCTGGGCCTTGGCGAGTGCGGCCGAGAAGAACTCGTCCACCATCAGGTTGTCGGGCCGGCGGTCGAAGGCGGCGGTGATGTCTTCCAGGAACCGGGCCCTGATGATGCATCCGGCCCGCCAGAGCTTGGCGATCCTTCCCAGGTCGAGATCCCAGCCGTGCTCGTCGGAGGCGGACTTCATGAGCATGAACCCTTGGGCGTAGGAGACGATCTTCGAGGCGTAGAGCGCCTGTTCTATGTCGTCGACGAAGCCGTCGACGTCCTCGATCCGCCCCGCCGGCCCGGCGAGCGCGCCAGAGGCGCGGACTCGGTCCTCCTTCAAGGCAGAGACGATGCGGGCGTACACCGCCTCGGCGACCAGGGTGGTGGGCTGGGCCATCTCCATCGACGAGATCACCGTCCACTTCCCGGTCCCCTTCTGGCCGGCGGCGTCGAGGATCACCTCGAGGCGGCGCTCCCCGTCCACCTCCAATCCGAGGATGTCGCCGGTGATCTGGATGAGATACGAGTCGAGGATGCCCTCGTTCCAACGGCGGAATATCGATGCCATCTCGTCGTGGGACAGGCCGAGACCCTGCTTCATCAGGTGGTAGGCCTCGGCGATGACCTGCATGTCCCCGTATTCGATGCCGTTGTGGACCATCTTCACGTAGTGGCCCGACCCGTCAGGCCCCAGCCAGTCGGCGCAGGGAGTGCCGTCGGGGGCCTTGGCGGCGATCGCCTGGAACAACTCCGAGATGTGAGGCCACGCCTCCTCGTCGCCGCCGGGCATCATCGACGGGCCGTGGCGCGCCCCTTCCTCTCCGCCGGAGATTCCGCAACCCACGAAGCGGATGCCGGCCTCGGCGAGGCGCCGGGAGCGCTCCATCGTGTCCGTGTACAGCGAGTTGCCGCCGTCGATGACGATGTCCCCCGCCTCGAGGTGAGGGAGGAGTTGGTCGAGGACGGCGTCGACGGGGCGCCCCGCCGACACCATCAGCACCACCCTTCGCGGGCGCTCCAGCGAGGCGACCAGGTCCTCGACGGTGGTGAATGGGACGATGTCGGGGCGGTCGCCTTCTCCGGCGACGAACTCGTCGGTGACGGACGTCGTGCGGTTGTAGACAGAGACGGTGGCTCCGTTGTCTGCGAAGTTCAGGGCCAGGTTCTGGCCCATCACACCCAGGCCGATGAGGCCGATGTCAGAGGTCATGGGGGTACGGTACCGGCCTCGAGATGTACCCGATCCCTCGGTCAACGGTCGGCGGTCGAGTCTCGTATCCTCGGGCCATGCCTGTGCTCGGAATCGACATCGGCGGCTCGGGGATCAAGGCCAACATCGTCGATCTGGACCTGGGTGAGCCGATCGGAAAGAGGCTGAAGATCGCCACCCCCCAGCCTTCCATCCCCGAGGCGGTAGCCGAGGCGGTGAAGGAGCTCGCGAGCCGCTTCGATGTCACCGGCCCGGTCGGGTGCACCTTCCCGGCGGTCGTCCTCAACGGAGTGACGATGAGCGCCGCCAACGTCGACGAGGCGTGGATCGGGACCGACGCCGCCGCACTATTCCGCGAGGCATTGGGCCGACCGGTGACGGTGGTCAACGACGCCGACGCCGCCGGGTTGGCGGAGATGACATTCGGAGCCGGGAAGGGACGGGAAGGGGTCGTCATCTGCCTGACCTTCGGCACCGGCATCGGCAGCGCGCTCTTCACCCACGGAGTCCTCGTTCCCAACACCGAGTTCGGCCACCTCCACTTCCGGGGCTACGAGTCGGTCGAGGATTGGGCGGCCGCCAGCGCGCGGGAAAGGGAGGAGTTGTCGTGGGGAGAGTGGGGGAACCGGGTCAACGCCTACCTCCAGTACCTGGAGAGGATCTTCACTCCCGACCTGATGATCATCGGTGGCGGGGTCAGCCGGCGCTTCGACCAGTTCGCCGGCCACATCGAAACCCGGTGCGAAGTCGTGCCGGCGAAGCTCCGCAACGAAGCCGGGATCGTCGGGGCGGCGATGGCTGCTGCGGCGGCGAAATGACGCCCGCCAGGTCACGGTTCTTCGACACCCGGGCCGCCTACATCCTCTTCGCCAACGCCACCACCGAGAAGGCGGTCGTGGCCGAGCGAGTCGGTCGCGAGGTCGACCACCTCTACCCGCGGCCGCCGGGCCTGCGGGTGTTCGACGCCGGGATGGGTGACGCCAGCGTCCTCACCCAGGTCATGCGGAAGATGCACACCGTGTTTCCCCACATTCCCTGGACGGTGGTGGGCAAGGAGATCAGCATCGAAGACGTCCGTCAGGCGCTGGTGAAGCTGCCCGACCGCTTCTACGAGCACCCCGAGATGGTGTTCGTGGTCACGAACATGAGGTTCCGGGAGGCCACCCGCCTCCAGCCCGTGGACGGCTCCGATCTGCGATGGCGGGACATCCCGCTCGAGGGCGGGACCGCCCACGAGTTCGCCACCCAGATCCTGGATCTGCTCGAGTCGCTCGCCGACGACTGGGAGGTGACCACCAGCCCCCACACCGGGAACCCGGTGTACGTGAACCCGGCGGTCGTGGTCCTCTACCGGGCGGATCACGAGTTCATCCTCCGTCCCCTGATTCCGTCGCCGGAAGGCCCTCCCCCCGAATACGACTTGGTCATCGCCGCCCAGCCGTATCGGGCGGCGGCGCCGCTCGAATCGAAGGTGCGGAACGTGATCGCCCCGTTGGCGCAGTCACTGCGGCCGGGCGGGCGCCTGATCGGGATCCATTCCACGGGCCGTGATCCTGGCCTCGAGATCATCCGGCAGGTGTGGCCCGACGAGGACCCGTTCCGCCACACCGGCAAGGAGATCACGGACGAACTCCGTCGCCAGGTCGACGATCCGGGCCTGGAAGTGGTGCCGCTCGGACCCGAGGAGGCGACGTTCCGGTTCGAGATGCACTATCTGCCTTCGGAGGGCTCCGAGCACATCGGAACGTCGTCGGTCCTGGCTACCTGGAACGCCGCCGCCTACGTCGCCCAGATCGACGAGCAGCGGCTCAACGAGGCGATGCACAGCGGTGCCTGGGAAGACGCCGTCCGCCGCGTGATGGAACGCGAGCCGCGCATCTGGTTCGAGGACGAGGCCTATGTGATCGTGCGCCGCGATCAGGATGTGGCGAACTCGGCGAACGCCGCCACCGACTGAGGAGGGAGGCGGACATCCAAAAGGGTGCCTTCCTCCTCGTGCTTCACGGCGATCACCTCGCCCAGGCGGTAGGCAGAGGCCACCACGTCGCCCCGGTCATAGGGGATCTGGAGATGGACGAGTGTGGTCTGTTGTGTGAGGGCGTCGGCGAGCACCGTGCGCAGTTCGGCGATCCCGTCGCCCTCCTGCGCCGAGATGAACAGCGCATCGGGATACAGCTCCCGTAGACGGCGCACCGCCACCTCGTCGGCGATGTCGATCTTGTTGAACACGAGCAACTCGGGGATCTCGTGGGCGTCGATCTCGGCCAGCACCTCCCGCACCGCGGCGATCTGGCCCTCCGGATCGACGTCGGAGGCGTCGACGACGTGGAGGAGCAGGTCGGCCTCACGTACCTCGATCAGGGTCGACCTGAAGGCCTCGACCAGGTGATGGGGGAGCTTGCGCACGAACCCCACGGTGTCCGAGATCACCGCCTGGGGCCCGCCCTCCAGATGCAGCTTGCGCACCGTGGAGTCGAGGGTCGAGAAGAGCCGATTCTGGGCGAGCACCTGGGCGTCGGTCAGCCGATTGAGAAGGGTGGACTTCCCGGCGTTCGTGTAGCCGACCAGGGCGACGTGGGGGACGGAGCTGCGCTTGCGAGCCTTCCGCTGCGTCTCGAGTACCTGGTTCAGCTCCTCCAGTTCGCGGGTCAGTCGGGTGATCCGGGCCTGGATGCGCCGGCGGTCGGTCTCCAGCTTCGTCTCACCTGGCCCGCGCTTGGCCCCGATGCCACCCGCCTGCTGGCTCAGCTCTCGCCCTTTGCCCCGCAGGCGCGGCAGGTTGTAGCGGTAGAGGGCCAGCTCCACCTGGAGCACACCCTGACGGGTGGTGGCGTTGGCGGCGAAGATGTCGAGGATCACCGCTTCGCGGTCCACCACGTCGCACTCGAAGATCTTCTGCAGGTTCCGCTGCTGGGCCGGCGTGAGGGGGTTGTCGAAGACGACCACGTCGATGTCGAGTGCGGAGGTGACCTCAGCCAGCTCGGCGGCCTTGCCCGACCCGATGTAGGTGGCGGGGTCGATGCGGTCGCGGTTGACCAGTTCCGAGTCGATGGGATCGGAACCGGCGGTTTCGGTCAGTAGCGCCAGCTCGTCCAGCGAGCGGCGCGCTTCCTCTCGATCGTCACCGGGGAGGACCACTCCGATGAGGAACCCCTTCTGGCGCGCCACCTCCAGGTCGGTGACGGTGGCGGTGAGGCGGCGACCGGAGCGGCCAACGTGCGCTTCAGTCATGTGTCTCTCTTGTTAACAGCGGACGCCGCCGGAGCCTTCCGAATATTCGGAGCGGGCGCGATCGGCCGTTCAGAGGTACTGGCCTTCACTCTCGACGTGATCCAACTCCTCTTCGGCGATGATCTGCGACTCTCGCACGGCGATGACCGGTTTACCCGTTGTCGGCCAGATGAAGCGCCACGCTCCGGTGGGCACCGCCCAGAAACGCTGGCCGGTGGAGACGTCGATCAGGGTGAGGGCGTCGTTTCCATCGCGGGTGCCGACGGGCACGAGCAGACCGGACTTGGTGACCGACTCCTCCGGCGGCACGCCGACCCGCCAGCCACCCATGACCTTGAATCCGTTCTTCTTCTGGGACATCGCCACAGATTCTCGCAGGGCCGAAGACTGACGGCGATTCCGCTCACCGCCACCGGGAAACGAAAGGACCGGTAGCATCGGAAGCGATGGTCGATACCCACGCCTTCTCGGAAGCCCTCGAGTACCACGAGCATCCCCGTCCCGGCAAGCTCGAAGTCCGTGCCACCAAGCCCACCGCCACCCAGGCCGACCTGAGCCTGGCATACACGCCAGGGGTTGCAGAGCCCTGCCGCGTCATCGCCAAGGACCCGGAGGCGGCCTTCCGCTACACCAACCGAGGCAACCTCGTTGCGGTCGTGTCGAACGGCTCGGCCGTGCTCGGCCTCGGCAACATCGGGCCTCTCGCCTCCAAGCCGGTGATGGAAGGGAAGGGGGTCCTGTTCAAGCGTTTCGCCGACATCGACGTCTTCGACATCGAGGTCGACGCGACGGAACCGGCCGACCTGATCCGGTTCTGCGAGATGCTCGCCCCGACCGTGGGGGGCATCAACCTCGAGGACATCAAGGCGCCGATGTGCTTCGAGATCGAGCAGACCCTGCAGGAGCGGCTCGACATCCCCGTCTTCCACGACGACCAGCACGGTACGGCGATCATCGCCGGCGCCGGGTTCATAAACGCCCTCGACATCACCGGCCGCAAGCCCGAGGACGTCAAGGTCGTGTTCAGCGGCGCCGGGGCGGCGGGCATCGCCACCGCTCGCTTCTTCATCCAGCTGGGTGTGAAGCCCGAGAACACGCTGATGGTGGACTCCAAGGGAGTGATCCACTCCGGGCGCACCGACCTGACCGAAACGAAGCTCGAGTTCGTGCGGGACACGGAGGCGCGCACTCTGGCCGATGCCCTGGCGGGAGCCGACGCCTTCGTCGGAGTGTCGATCGCGGGGTGCGTGACCGGCGACATGATCCGGGAGATGGCCCCCGATCCGATCATCTTCGCCCTCGCCAACCCCGATCCGGAGATCTCCTACGAGGAGGCCCGCGAGGTGCGCCCGGACGCCATCGTGGCCACCGGGCGCTCCGACTACCCCAACCAGGTCAACAACGTCCTCGGGTTCCCGTTCATATTCCGGGGCGCTCTCGACGTGCGGGCCAAGGCGGTGTCCGAGGGCATGAAGGTGGCGGCGGCCCAGGCCCTGGCCGAGCTCGCCCGGGAGCCGGTGCCCGACTCGGTGCTGCGGGCGTACAACCTGGAGCGGCTGCAGTTCGGTCGCGACTACATCATCCCCAAGCCTTTCGACCCACGGGTCCTCGTGCGGGTCGCCCCCGCTGTCGCCCTGGCCGCTTCCCAGGAAGGGCTCGCCCGCACCCCGCTCGAGGACGTGGAGGCGTACCGGGAGGCCCTGCGAGCCCGTTTCCAAGCGTCGCACAGCCTGATCACCACGATCACCGCCAAGGCCCGGACGCAGCCGATGCGGGTCGCCTACCCGCACGGCCACGACCTGCGCATCATTCGTGCGGCCCGACGGGTGCTCGACGAAGGCATCGCCAACCCGGTCCTGGTGGGCGACGTCGGCCTCATGAAGGAGCTGGCGAGCGAAGCGGGCGTCTCCCTGGAGGGGATCGAGATGGTGGACCCCAACACCCAGGAGGAGACCCGGCGCCGATATGCCGCCACCCTCGAGGAGCTGCGCCGCCACAAGGGCATCTCCCTCCACGAGGCGCAGCGGTGGGTGCTCGATCCCAACATGTACGCCTGCCTGATGGTGCGGGAGGGCGCCGCCGACGCGGTGCTCGGTGGCCTCACCACCTTCTACGCCGAGACCATCCGCCCCGCCCTGCAGGTCCTGAGGGTCGAAGAGGGCCGGACCATCGTCTCCTCCCTGTATGTGGTGGTGATCGGCGGCAAGTCCTACTTCTTCACGGACTGCGCCGTGAACATCGAGCCCACCTCGGAGCAGCTAGTGGAGATCGCCGAAGCCGCCGTCGACATCGCCCAGCGCCAGTTCGACCGCGAGCCGCGGGTCGGGTTCATCAGCTACTCGGACTTCGGTTCGGCGGGAGGCGAGGAGCCGGCTCGGGTGCGCAAGGCGGTCGAGACGTTCCGGGAACGGCACCCCGACATACCCGTCGACGGGGAGATGCAGGCGGGGACCGCCGTCGTGGACGATCTGCTGCGCCGCCGCCGCCCCGACGGGCCGCTGCAGCGAGCGCCCAACGTGCTGGTGTTCCCGAACCTGACCGCCGCCAACGCCTCCTACCAGCTGCTCAACCGCATCGCCGGGGCGGAGGTGATCGGCCCGATCCTCTCCGGCCTGTCGAAGTCGGTCCATGTCCTCCAGCGGGACGCCGAGGTGACGGACGTGGTGAATCTGACCGCGGTGGCGGTGGCGGACGCCCAGCGTCGCCGGCGGGCCAAGGCGATCTGACCGTCCCGGCAGATCCGGCAGAAGCAGCCGCATGAAGATCTCCGTCATGTGCGGCGGGACACGCGGCGACGTCCAGCCGTACGTTGCGCTGGCCGACTTCCTCGCCGCCCGCGGTCACGAGGTCGTGCTCGCCACCCACGAGCCGTTCCGGCAGATGGCCGAAGCCCGGGGGCTCCACTTCGTTGGGCTGCCGGGCGACCCCCGACAGCAGATCCAAACCGAAGAGGGCAGGGAGCTGGTGGCGTCCCAGCGAACTTCGCTTCGGTTCGTGAGGCAACTCTCCGAGTTGATCGAGCCGTGGCTCGAGTCGCTCCTTCGCCAGATCCGGCCCCTCTGCGAGGCCGCCGACCTCGTCGTGTATTCGCCATTGGCGTTCCTGGCATGGCACGTATCCCAGGCGACGGGCACGAAGACAGTGCTCGCGGCTCTCCAACCGTACGCCCCGACCCGAGAGTTTCCGACGGTCGTGCTCGGCGAGCGGAACTTCGGGGGCATGCTGAACCTCGCCTCGCACTACGTCGCCGAAGGGCTGGCTTGGTGGTCGGTGCGTCGAACCGTGGAGCGCCTGCGAGTCGAAGAACTCGGCCTGCCGCCGCTCGGTTGGCGAGGCTCCGGCCCACACCTTAGGGCACGACATGAGCCACATCTCTTCGGTTTCTCCCGTCATCTGGTGCCCAAGCCCTCCGACTGGGGGCCCGAGCACCACGTGACCGGCTACTGGTTCCTGGAGCCGGCCGAGAGCTTGGCCCCCGATCTGGAGGATTTCATCTCATCTGGCGAGGCGCCGGTCTATGTCGGCTTCGGGTCGATGAGCACCGCCGACGCCTCGCGCACCGCCGAGATGGTCGTGGAAGCAACCCGACGGGCAGGCGTCCGAGCGGTGATATCGAGAGGCTGGGGAGGGCTGAGTCCCGCTGATCAGGACGAGCGAGTGTTCGTCGTCGACGAAACGCCCCACACCCTCCTGTTTCCCCAGATGCGGGCCGTGGTCCACCACGGCGGGGCAGGAACAACGGGAGCGGTTCTCAGGGCTGGCGTGCCCCAGGTCGTGGTGCCGTTCCTCGCCGACCAGGCATTCTGGGGCTCCCGGGTCGCCTCCGTCGGAGCCGGGCCCGAGCCGGTGCCCCAGCGAAAGCTGTCGGTGGCGACCCTCGAGACCGCCTTGCGAGAGGTGACCGAGAACACGTCCTACCGGGACACAGCCGCCGCCCTCGGCACTCTCGTGAGGAGGGAGAATGGGCTCGCCTCCGCGGCGGCGGTCATCGAATCGAAACTGAGGTGAGGCCGTGGACAGACGCGATGCGAGGGTCACCCCCTACGTCGCCGGCCTGCCGTCTCCTCGGAAGGAGATCTGCCGAGCTCTGCGGGAATTGATCCTGGGCAACTTTCCCGAACTGCGGGAGGACGGGTCGAGGGGGTGGGCAAGAAGATCCGCCACATCAAGATCCGCTCGCTCGACGAGATCGACGCCGATCACTTCGTCGACCTGCTGCGCCAGAACCTCGACTACTACTTGGCACAAGAAGGCACGTAGTGGCGGAGGCGGACGGGAATCGAACCCGCCAGGGGTGCTTCAACACCCCTCATCGGGCTTTGAAGCTCGGCGCAGCCCCACTGGGCGGTCGCATGTGTCGGGGTCGAGCGGCGGAGGCGGACGGGAATCGAACCCGCCAGGGGTGCTTCAACACCCCTCATCGGTTTTGAAGACCGAGGAGCCCACCAGGTGCTCTCACGCCTCCGATGAGAGCGTATACCGTGGAAGAAATGAGCGGAAAGCTCACGATCGACACGTTCGGTGAGCGCCGGGAGTGGACGGCGGACGAGTTGAGATCCCTCGCCGAGGGCGGGCGCCTGCGGGTCTCCGATGTCGTGGATGACCATCCCGAGGCCACCCACGCCACGTTCGCGTCGCGCGACGGGTACCGGGCGTCGATCCCGCTCGAAGTGGCCCGCCGCCAGGGGCTCCTCTTCCTCCAGGACGACGGGTCCGTCCGCCTCCGGGTGGAAGACGGAGCCACGCTGTGCTGGAACGTGAAGGACCTGGGGGAAGTGCGGTTGACCGTCGGCAAGGAACCCGACTCGGTTCCAGAGAATCCCGTTCATTGACGGGCCGCCGGTAACCTTTCCCCGGATATGGGGGATCAGTCGCTCGGACGCTTGATCAGGAAACGCCGCGAAGCCCTCGGCTTCAGCCAGGCGCGCCTCGGCGAGCTCGTCGGGCGTTCCGCCAGCACGATCCGCAACTGGGAGCGGGGCAAATCCTCCCCGGCCGTGCGGGAAGACGCCATCGCCCTCGCCGCCATCCTCGGCCTCGACGAGGCCGAGGTGCTCGAAGCAGCCGGATTCGACGTGGTCCGCACCGACGAACATCCGACGGTCGAGCAGGCATATGCCTCGCTCGCCCCGAAGGAGCCGCCGCCCGGTCGCCCTGAACCACCCCCGAGGGTGACACCGCCGGCTGGGTCGGCGACGGCTTCGGCTCCCCCCGAGAAGCCCTCCACGCCGGCGGTGACGTCGACCCCGGCGAAGCAGGACGCTGCTCCGGTCGATCCGGTGCGTCCCGCCGCCCAGGTTCCCGACGTGGTGGTGGACCCGGCCAGCGAAGAGCAGTCTTCTCCTCCATCCTCCTCCAAGCCGCTTCTGAGCTTCTTCGAAGAAGCTCCAGGGAACGCGGCCACCTCTCTCGACGACGCTTCCCAGGCGCGTCGTCGCGACCGGGAAAACCGTTCGTCCAGGTCACATCTGCGGTCGAGACGTCAGGAGACTGTATCTTCCTCCTCGGAGCCGGCCACGGAGCGCACAACGGAGCCCGGAACCTCGACCCAATCGCAGACGCTCGCACGGGCGGCGCCGCCGACCGTCCTCGAGGTCACGCCACCGGAGGAGGCGTCCTACATCGAGGACCCGGAGGAGCGCCAGCGATATCGCGTCCGCTACGTGGCGACGGCAGTTCTGCTCCTGTTCCTCTTCATCGTTCTCATCTGGTCGTTCGACCGGGCTACTGACGCCCTCGGGGCCATGTGGGACGAGTTCATTGGGTCTCTCGACCTCTAACACGAACCGCCGCCTCGACCGCTGCGTAGTGTCGGGGGTATGACCAGGCGGCTGATGGACCGCTTTCGTCGGGGCGATCACGAGGCCGTCCGGGAGCTGTATGGCCTCTACAGTCGGCCAGTGTTCGCTATTGCCCTGCGCTCCCTGGGCGATCGGACACTCGCCGAGGAGGTCGTGCAGCAGACCTTCGTGAACGCCTGGCGGGCAGCTGCGCGTTTCGACCCGGAGTTGGACCCGGCCCCCTGGTTGTACGCCATCGCCCGGCGGGTGGCGGTCGACGTGTATCGCCGGGAGCGGCGTCACCGTGAGGGCCGTCGCGAGGAGACCGATATGGCGGTGCTCCCGCCCTCATTCGAGGGGCTGTGGGAGCTGTGGGAGGTCCGTGCCGCCGTGGACGACCTGCCAGAGGACGAAAGACGAGTGATCGAGGCGACCTTCTACCGACAACTGACCCACACAGAGGCGGCTGCCGAGCTGGGGATCCCGCTCGGCACCGTGAAGTCGCGGTCGCATCGCGCCTTCCAGCGCCTGGCGGGTTTTCTCGACCATCTCGGGACGGAGACGGCATGAGCTGCGCAGAAGTGCTCGAAGCCATCGCCCGGGGCCGTCTCGAGGACCAGACGGTCGTCAACCACCTGTCGGTGTGCGCCGAGTGCCGCGCCAGGTCAGAATCGGCTCAGATCCTGGGCCGCCATCTGGCCGACCCGGTGATGTGGGAGGAGCCTTCATCCGACCTGGCCGATCGGGTCGTCGCCGCCATCGATGCCGAGACAGGACAGGAGGAGCGCCGTCCGAGCCGGTGGCGGATCCTCGGGGCGGCGGCCGCACTGTGCGTTGTCGTGGTCGGGGGAATGGTGTGGGGCAATCAGCCCGACTGGACCGTGGAGCTGGCGCCCGGGCCGGCGGCACCGGAGGCCGGCGGCGTCATAAGAGGCTGGAACCACGCCCACGGGACGCGAATGGTGCTCGAGGTGTGGGGGCTCGATCCCGCCGATGAGAACAGCTACTACGAGTTGTGGCTCACTGCCCCCGACGGACGCCACGTGTCGGCAGGCACGTTCCGGGATTCGGGCAGTTTCGAGGTCGTCGCCGGTGTGCGGCGAGCCGATTACCCCCGCATCTGGGTGACTCTGGAGCCGGCCGACGAAGATCCGGGACCCACGTCGCAGACGGTGCTCGACACGCCCAACGCCTGAATTGGGTTCCGCTTCGGCTTCGAGCGTGCCAGAATGGCTGCACCAGAGAAAGGAGGTGGTCCTAGTTGCATAGTTGTTTTTCCGGGACTCTGGAGGTGGCCGAGCGCTGAGTGGCGCGAAGCCTCATAGCGCCACTCCCTCACCCTGAGTGAGGACGGTGGCGACTCCAACTCGGACCACCGGCTCTGGGTACTGCGGGAGTGGTCCCACCGCAGCGGACGACGACCTCGTTTCGAGCCATCGGGCGAGATCGGAGCCGAAGCAAATCCCACGGGTCTGTTTCAGTGGAGGGCGCCTTCGGGCGCCCTCCACTCATGTCGGGACTTCGTTCAGGTCGGGACCTCAGTGGAGAACCCGTGGGCGGCGAGCCATTCGTCGTTGAAGGTCTTCGACAGGTAGCCCCGGCCCGAGTCCGGAATCAGCACGACCACCAGGGCGTCGTGGCTCTCCTCGGCGACACGCAGAGCGCCGGCCACCGCCATTCCGCCTGACGGGCCGGTGAGGATTCCCTCGACCCGGGCGAGCTTGCGCGCCGTGGCGAACGACTCGTGGTCGTCGACCATCTCCCACCGGTCGATGAGGTCGAGGTCGACCGTCTCGGGGTAGAAGTCCTCGCCCACCCCTTCCGTGTAGTACTGATGGATGTCGCCGTCGGGACCGGCGGTGTAGATCGAGCCCTCGGGATCCACCCCGACGATCGTCACGTTGGGGTTCCGTTCCTTCAGGTATCCGGCCGTGCCGCTGATCGTCCCCCCGGTGCCGACACCGGCTGCGAACACGTCGATCTTCCCGTCGGTCTGAGACCACACCTCCGGACCGGTCGTCTGATAGTGGGCAAGAGGGTTGTTGGGGTTGGAGTACTGGTCGGGGAGGAACGCCCCCGGGATCTCCTCGGCGAGCCGGCGGGCGACGGCGTAATAGGAATCCGGGTCCTCGGGGAGCAACTCGGTCGGCGTGACGATCACCTCCACCCCGTATGCCCGCAACAGATCGCGCTTGTCCTGGGAGACCTTGTCGGGAACCGTACAGATGACTCGATACCCCCGCACTGCACCCACCAGAGCGAGACCCACGCCGGTGTTCCCGGACGTCGGCTCGATGATCGTCCCGCCAGGGCGCAGCTTGCCCTCGCGTTCGGCGGCGTCGATCATCGCCACGGCGATCCGCTCCTTGACGGATCCTCCCGGGTTGAAGAACTCGACCTTGGCGACCAGGTTGCCGGGCGGGTGCAGCCTGCCGAGCCGCACCAGCGGCGTCTGGCCGATGGTGTCGAGGATCGAGTCGTGTATCTGCATCCGCTCAGACTATGCGACACGCCTCTCGGTCCGAACCGAAACGCCTGTCCGTTTCGGGTTCGGAAGTGGGCGTCTCATACACTCGGGTCATGCACACCCGCCTCAGCCGATTCGCCTGGGCGACGCTGGCGTTCAACGTCGTGGTGATCCTCATCGGGGGAGTCGTGAGGGCCACCGGGTCGGGGGCGGGTTGCGGGCCCTCGTGGCCCACCTGTCACGGGGAGATGATCCCCGTCCTGCACGGGGACACGGCGGTCGAGTACACCCACCGCGCCGTCTCGGGTATCGCCCTCCTGATGGTGGGCGTCCTCGTGGTCTGGGTGCTGCGAACGGTGCGCGCTCCCGATCAAGCCCGTCGGGCGGCGGTTCTCTCCGGGGTGGCGATCGTCGCCGAGGCGTTGATCGGGGCGGTGATCGTGCTCTACGAATGGGTGGCCGACGATACCTCTGTGGCCCGCACCGTTTCCGTCCCCCTCCACTTGGTCAACACCTTCCTCCTGCTCACCGCCCTCACTCTGACCGCTCACCTGTTGAGCGGGGGTGCCCCGCTCAACCCTTCCCAGCACCCCCGCACCAGGCGCTGGCTGGCGACGGGCGCCGCCGCCTTCCTCCTCGTCGCAGCCACCGGCGGCGTCACGGCCCTCGCCGACACTCTCTTTCCGAAGGATGGAACGGCTGCGAGCGACGTGGAGCATTTCCTCACCGACCTGAGGGTTCTGCATCCGATCGTGGCGGTAGTCGTGCTACTCCTCGCCGGTTGGGGCCTCGTTCGGCGTGGTATCGGCGGCCCGACTGTCAACGGCATCTCGGGTCTCGTCGGCCTCCAGATCGTCACGGGCCTCCTCATGATCTACCTAGGCCTGCCGCTGTGGCTGCGCATCACCCACCTGGCGATCGCCGACGTCATGTGGATCGCCTACGTGCTCGCCGCAGCTCGACTCCTCGCCGGAGCCCAAGAGAAGAAACCCGTAGAGCTACCCGCCACGTGACGTGCTCCCCGACGCCGTTCTCTTCGATCTCTACGACACGCTCATCACCTCGGACTGGCGCCGCCACGCCACGTTCGTCGCCGATGCCCTCGGCGTGACCGCTGAGGCGTTGGCCGACGCCTATCGCGCCCAGCGCGAGTCGCTCGACCGCGGCCAGTTGACCGACGCCGCGGCCGTCATCGCCGGCCTCGCTGCCCGTTGCGGCGTGGAGCTCACCCCGAACCAGGTGGCGGAGGTCGCCGCCGCCGAAGCCGACTTCCTGCGCCAGAACGTGGTCATGTACGACGACACACTCACCGTCATCCGCCAGCTCGCCGCCGACGGCGTGAGAACGGCGATCGTGTCCAACTGCTCGCCGACCACTCGGGCGGTCGTGGACCATTTCGACCTGGAGGCCGAAGTCGACGCCCTCGTTCTCTCTTTCGAGGTCGGCGCCGCCAAGCCGGACCCTGAGATCTACGAGGTCGCCCTCGGGAGGGTCGGCGCCGAGCCGGGACGCTCCTGGTTCATCGACGACCGGGGCGACTACCTCGACGGCGCCCGCCGCCTGGGAATACGGACTGTCCGGATCGCCCGTTTCGAGTCGTTCGGGGAGGACGTTCCCGGAGGGGACCACCCCGTCATCGAGCGGCTAGACGGTCTCTTCGAGCTCTTCTAGAGGACCGTCCGCAACTCTTCGATCGTCGACACCGGAGCGTCGCAGATGAAACGGCGGCACACGTAGGCGAGGGTCTCCCATGGCCGGCCCCGGCCGGCGAGAAGGGGCGGATGGTCGGCCGGCTCGGTCGAGCGCGCCACCACCACGCCCGGCCGATACCTCTCCCATAAGGCCCTAGAGAAGGTGTCCGCCTCGGGGCCGATGATCGCCACCTCCCGAGGCCCATCGAGCATGGCGACCAACACCGACAGCAGGTGGCCGACGGCGTGAGGAGCCCGCTCGATGATCATCCCCGCCGAGCGGATCGTGGCTTCGGCGTGGTTCCAGTAGGCGGGCTCGCCGGTGTAGGAGGAGGCGAAGAAGAGTGCCTCGGCGGCGAGGGAGTTCCCCGATGGTGCCGGGTTGTCGAACGTGTCCTTGGGGCGTATCACCAGACGTTCACCGTCGTCGGGCGTCGTGAAGAAGCCACCGGCGGGGTCGGCGAATCGCTCGACGATTGCGTCGACGAGAGAGATCGCCCGGTCGAACCACTCGGCCTCTCCGGTCGTGGCGTAGAGACTGAACAGGCCGACTGCCATCGCCCCGTAGTCCTCCAGCACTCCGGCCGGGCCCAGCCGACCCTTCGCCCACGAACGGTGGAGCCCTCCCTCGTCGTCGACCATGTTGTCGACGACGAACCGAGCCGCCCGGCGGGCAGCCTCTGTGTAGCGAGGCTCGTCCAGCACGGCACCCGATTCGGCCAGAGCACGTATCGCCAGGCCGTTCCAACCGGCAACGATCTTGTCGTCGAGGCCCGGCGGGATGCGGCCCTCACGCCTCTCGAGCAGCGCCCGCCCTGCTCGCCGAACCGCCTCCGCTGCCTCCTCCACGGTGACCCCGGCTTCGTCCGCCACATCCGAGATCGCCCGGGCCCGATGGAGGACGTTGCGGCCCTCGAAGTTGCCCTCCGGCGTCACGCCGAAGTAGGCGCCGGCGACATCGGCATCGTCGCCGGCCGCCTCCCGGAACTCCTCTTGGGTCCAGACGTAGTACTTGCCCTCCTCGCCCTCGGAGTCGGCGTCCTCGGCCGAGTAGAAACCACCGTCGGGATGCTCGAGGCGGGAGAGCATGTATTCGATGGTGTCGACGGCGACTTCGGTCATCGCCGAGGTCGAGAACTCGACGCCCGCCCACAGATACAGACGTGCCAGCTGGGCGTTGTCGTAGAGCATCTTCTCGAAGTGAGGGACGAGCCAGCGAGCGTCCACCGAGTAGCGGGCGAATCCACCGCCGAGGTGGTCCCGGATGCCGCCGGCGGCCATGCCCGCCAGGGTCCTCACCAGCATGTCCCGCGCCCCGTTCGCCCACGGCCGATCGTGGACGCGGAGCAGAAACTCGAGGACCGGCTGCTGGGGGAACTTGGGGGCGCCGCCGAAGCCGCCGTGCCTGTCGTCGAACTGCGACGCCAGGGCGGATACGGCCGAGGCCAGAGCCTCCTCTGCGGGAAGGGTGTCCGAGGGTGGGATGCGCTGGCCGATCGTGGCGGCGACGTTCTTCGCCTGTCGCACGACGTCGTCGCGTCGATCCCGCCAGGCCTCGGTGACGGCGGTCATCACCGAGCGGAAGGAAGGCATTCCATGCCGCGGAGTGGGCGGGAAGTAGGTCCCGGTGAAAAACGGCGACCCGTCGTGGTCGGCGAAAACGGTCATCGGCCACCCTCCGTGACCCGTCATCGCCTGGGTGGCCTCCATGTAGATGGCGTCGACATCGGGGCGCTCTTCCCGGTCGACCTTGATGTTGACGAAGTCCCGGTTCATCTGAGCGGCCGTCTCGGGGTCCTCGAACGACTCATGGGCCATGACATGGCACCAATGACAAGCGGAGTAGCCGATGGAGATCAGGACCGGGACATCACGACGCCGCGCCTCCTCGAAGGCCTCCTCACCCCACTCCCACCAGTCGACGGGGTTGTCGGCGTGCTGGAGGAGATACGGTGAGGCCGAGTTGGCCAGGCGGTTGGGCATGTCTTCAACCGTAGTGGGCGGGCGGAGCTTCGCTCCCAGGAGTCGGAAGGCGGAAGGCGGAAGCCGGAAGGCGGAAGGCGGAAGGCGGAAGGCGGAAGGCGGAAGGCGGAAGGCGGAAGTCGGAAGTCGGAAGTCGGAAGTCGATACCGCGGCGGAAGCCGACGCGATCTGTCTGTTGTCCGGGTTCGGAGACTGGCGCGACTCTCTGGTGGCGCCAGTACGCCGACGGGCGGGGGGTTTGGGGGGTCGTCCCCCCGCCCGAGCGGAGCTCGGGAATCCAGAGTCGACGTGATCTGTCTGTTGCCCGAGCGGAGCTCGGGAAATCGACAGAGCGAGCCCTATGCAGAACGGAATACGGTAACGAAATGGGCGGTTGAAGGACCTGTCTGCGGGTTACCACAGAGGGTGCCAGACCCGTGCGCCAGGAGGTAAATCCTGGGCGATTGGGGGGTTCACAAGCGAAGGATTCTCTGGCATAGTGGAAGCCCGGCCCACCGAATCGATCCCCAGGGAGGATTGCCTTTCATGCCTGCTGCCGAAACGAAGCTGGACCGCTCCAAGTCCAAGCGGTCCCGCCTCCAGAGCAAGCTCACTGACGAGCGCGGTCGCCTCACCACCGATCTCGTCTCGCAGTACCTGACCGCCATCGGCGAATACGACCTGCTGACGGCGGAGCAGGAAGTCGAGCTCGCTCAACAGATCGAAGCAGGCGAGGAGGCTGCTGCGAGACTGGAACGGGGCGACTACAAGGACAAGAAAGAAGAGATCGAGCTCCGTCGCGCCGAGCGCAAGGGACGCGAGGCCAAGGACGCCTTCCTGACCGCCAACCTCCGTCTCGTGGTCGCCAACGCCCGCCGTTACGCCAACACGTCGGGTATCGACTTCCTCGACCTCATCCAGGAGGGCAACCTCGGCCTGATCCGCGCCGTCGAGAAGTTCGACTGGCGGAAGGGCTTCAAGTTCTCGACCTACGCCACCTGGTGGATCCGTCAGGCGATCACCCGTGCGATCGCCGACAAGTCGCGCACCGTTCGCATCCCCGTCCATCTCCACGACACGCTGGCGGCTGTACGTGCCGCCCAGGCGAGCCTCAAGGCCGAGCTGGGTCGCGACCCCCGCCCTGAAGAGATCGCCGAAGAGGCCGGCGTGACCGTCGACAAGGTCGAGCTGGCGCTGGGGGTGGCCGACACGGTCTCGCTCGAGCAGCCGATCGGAGAAGACGGCGCCCAACTCGGCGACTTCATCGAAGACGAGGACGCCGCCGACCCGGTGCAGCTCACCGAGGAGATGGACGTCGCCAACTCGCTGCGCAAGTCGATCGAGCGGCTCCCCGAGCGCGAGGGCCGCATCCTCGCCCTCCGTTACGGGTTCTACGACGGCGTGCCTCGTACGCTCGAGGAGATCGGCGACGAGTTCAACCTGACCCGTGAGCGCATCCGCCAGCTGGAGAAGCTGGCGCTGTGCCGGCTCCGCCACCCCTCGTTCGGGATCCGCGAAGCCGACCTGATCTGAGCGCCTGAGTCAGGCTCCCGACGGCACCCAAACGAGCCTCAGCTCGGTGACCTGGATGTCGTCGCGCTCGAGGCCGATCTCGACCGCCTCGATGGCGTCCGCCTTGGCGTCCCACTCGTCGGCGAGGACGTCGATGGCTTCCGCCAACTCCGCCTCGAGTTCGATCAATTCGCGCTGCTCCGCCTCCAGCCGGTCCAATGCCGACTCCAGGTCGGCGGCTGTGCGCTGGGTCTGAGAGCGTCGGGACGCCGCCCTGCGCACCGCTGCCGATCGAGACCGGCCGCCGAGGATGGCGCCCAGGAGGTCGCCGGCGCCGGAGATCAGCTCCTGCTGCTTGCGTGCTTCCACGTCGGTCTGCAACTCGGCGACCCGTCGGTCGGCCCGGGCGATCTGATCCTTGGCCCGCTCGATGCGGGCGGCGTAACGATCCTTCAGCTTGGCGATGGCGGCATCAGCCTCGTCTTCCACGAGTTGGCGGCATCGTTCCCGGAACTCCTCTTCTGTCTCGCCTACTCGTGAAAACGCCTTGAGCGCCGGGTTGTGCCACGCGGTGAGGCGTTGAGAAGCGAGCAGATGGGCCGCCAGTGCCGCCGACAGGTCCTTCCAGAACTTCGGTTCGCTCGCCGGGAAGTCGGGCAGCAAGAAAGGCCCGGAAGCCTGGTCGAGAGGGCGGATGTCACGTGGGTCGTGGTCGACAGGATGGACCGCGTCCGGCGGCAGAGGGAGGCTGGGAGGGTCGATGATCGCCTCGTACTCCTCGACATGGTCGATCCCTTTGGGACGGTCGTCGTAGCGGAGTCGGACGGTGGCTGCCACGACCGGCCGCCAACAAGACGGGTTGGGTACCGCACCGACGGCTTCGGCCCACGCCGCCGCCGGGTCGAGTGCCGCCACGGGGACACCCGAAGCGACGACCGGTGCCACCGGCACCGTGTCGGCGGCCAGATCCGGCGGAGTCTCGGGAGGCTCCGCCGCGGCCGGCGTTTCCTGCGGGGCGACGGTTTCCTCGACGGGCGCCACGGGGGCAGCGGCGGGAGATTCCGGGGACACGCCCGGTACCGGTGCCGGAGCAGCCTCCTTCTCGGGGCGGGTCAAAGCGACGATTGCTTCCCGGTCGAGGGGACCGGCGAGATACGACATCGCCCAGCGCGTACCGAACACGATCGGCTCGGTTTCGCCGGTCTTGCGCATGACGAACTGGCGCTTGTCCAGGTTCGAGATCAGCGTGTCGAAGGTGGCGACGTCGGTCTCGCCGCCGGCGTCGGCGAGGCCCTCGATGATCCGCTTCTTGTCGTTCTCGGTCTGGAGGCGGCCGATCATCCACGTCCCTGCGTTCGACATGGCCTTGTAGTCGAGATCGACGGGGTTCTGGGTGGACAGGACCATCCCGACGCCGTACGCCCGGGCTTGCTTGAGGATCGTGAGGATCTGCTTCTTCGCCGGCGGCTCGGCAACCGGCGGCGCGAACCCGAACACCTCGTCCATGTAGATCAGTGCTCGCAGCTTGCCGGTCCCCGGCTGACGCCGCATCCATGTGACGAGCTTCGCCAGGAGCAGTGTCACCACGAACTGGCGCTCGGTGTCAGACAGGTGCGCCAGGTAGACGATCGAGGCGGGCGTTCCCTCGCTCGTGTCGAGGAGGTGGGTGATGTCGAGGGGATCGCCCTCGAGCCAGGCGGCGAACGACGGCGAAGCGAGCAGCCCGTTGAGCTTCTTCGCCAACTCCATCCGCGATGCCTTCGGGTAGAAGTCGTCGAGTTGGAAAACACCCAGCTTGCGCAAGGGCGGGTCGGGGACCATGCCCACCAGCGTCGCCAGGTCGAGGTGCCGCCCGGCTCGCCACTCGTTCTCGATCAGGTTGGCGAGGAGGATGTGCTCGGGGCTCGAAACCGGGTCCGCTTCCACGCCCACGAGAACGAGGAGGGAGGAGACGAAGCCTTCGATCTCGTCACGCAGCGTCTCGGCGTTCTCGTCCCACGACAGCGGAGGAGCATCGAGCGAGCCGAGGACGTTGATCGGCGTGCCGGCGGTGGAGCCCGGCGTGTAGATGCGCACGTTCGCCGCGTCGGACACCTGGCGCATCCGCTCGCTGTCGACGCCCCAGTCGGCCAAGCCCTGCTTCCAGGTCTCCGCCGTCTGCTGCGCCATCTCGTCTATCGACACCCCGGCCCGCTCGGCCTCCGCCGGGTCGATCCAGGGTACGAAGTCGCTCGGAGCAAAATCCGGGAAGACCAACTCGAGGTTGCCCATGTCGCCCTTGGGATCGATCACGAGACAGGGGATGCCGGAGGCGAGCGCCTCTTCGAGGAGGACCATGCCGAGTCCGGTCTTGCCCGAGCCGGTCATGCCCACGATCACGCCGTGGGTGACGAGCTCGTCGCTTTCGTAGAACAGTGGGTCGCCGCGGCCCTCGTCCGCGGCCAACGCGCCGATGTAGAACGTGCCGGGAGGCTGTTCCATCGCTTCCCTCCTTCCGCTGCGGACGTTAACTGCTCAGCCGCCCAGTGGCGGCACGGTGCAGCTGTCGAGAGATGGTCCGGGGCGATCGACCTCCCACAGGTCGGGCTCGGGTGGCGGAAGGGGCGCGTCGTCGGTCGTCACGAACCGGACGAGGGCCCGATACACGGCTTCGGCGTAGGTCTGGCGGACGTCGTCGCGCATGGCGAGGGCTTCCTCGGTTGGGTTTGAGATGTAGAGACCCTCGGTGATGACCGCCGGCACCTGCGACTCGGCGAGCAACGTGTAGTAGTCCTCTCCGTCGCCGTTCACCCGCGAGGTGAGGCCACTCCCGGGAGTCCCCATCCAGTCGGCTTCGAAGCGGCTGAGACTGGTGCGCAGTTCATCGACGATCAGGGCACCGAGACGAGGCGACTCCTCGTTGGCCAGAGAGACGTAGGCCTCCGAACCGGGATGGTCGAGCGGCGCCTCCGGCATCGTGTTGTGGTGGATGGACACGAGGGCGGTGGCGTCCAGCGCATTGGCCACCGTCGCCCGATAGGTCAAGCCCAGTTGGAACTGACCGCCGTTGGGGCCGTCGGGTGACCGTGTCAGCACCGCCTCCGCTGCCGCCGGGACCGAGTCGCCGGGCAAGACCTCTCCGGTGGCCCAGTCGATGTCGTGCGGGCTTCGCAGGAGTTCCACCAGGCGGGCGCTGACGTCGAGGTTCACCTCGGTCTCGGACAGGCCGGCGGGCCCGACCGCTCCGTAGTCGGGGACGCCGTGACCTGGGTCGATCACGAACACGGCGTGGTCGAAGCGCGCTTCGTTCCGGACGACGGGGACCGTCCCGAGTTCGACCTCGTCGGCGGAGACCATGGCCTCGTTGTTGCAGGTGTCGAACACCAGGTACCCGCCGTCGAGTTCGCCGAGGATGGGCAAGAGCACGCCTCCTGCCGCCTCGACGCTGCTCGTCCCGTCCGCGGAGCGAACGAGGGTGCCGTCACGGGTGACTACGTATGCCGGGCGCTCCTCTCGCGAAGTCGAAGCCGTCGTCGCCGTGAGCTCGGCTGGGTCAGCCGAAGGCTCGCCCTGGGCGACCGGCATGGCCGGCGACCCCTCCACGACACGGGTGGACCACGGCAGGTCGCCGTTGACCGATCTCCACGCCAGGATCCCCAAGAAAGTCCCCACGATGAGTGAGACGGTGATGATGAGACGCAATCTCACGCGGACGTCACCGTAGGTGCCGGCTCGATCGTTTGTGGCATCGAGGATTACACCCGCAGGTACCCTCTGGGGTTCCCTCGCGGCGGTAAATCGGTCTCGGCATCTTCCCCCCACCGATAGGCTTGCCTCGTTCCATGGCCACCCCGACCGCCCCCGTATCGGCACGCGCCGTCGTCGGTGAAGGCCTCCGTCTGGTCGGAGGCTTTGCCCGCGCACGTCCCGTCCCCTTCGTGCTGGCGGTGTTGGGCGCGGCCCTCTTCGCCGGGGCCATCATCGCCGCTTCCCAGGTGATCGGGTGGGTGACCGACAGCGTAATCGTGCCTGTTCTGTCCGGCGGGGAACCCCGAGAGGGCAAGCTGGCACCGGCCGTTCTGGCGATAGTGGGTGTTGCAGTGTGGAAGGCGGCGGCCATCGTGTTGCGCCGCGACGCCGCCGGCTATCTCCAGTTCAAGACCCAGCAGGACGTCCGTGAGCGACTGATCGAACACCAACTCGGACTGTCCCTGTCGTGGTTCGCCCGCCAGTCGATGGGTGACCTGTTGGCCATCGCCGACAACGACGCCCGTCAGGCCACGGGGGTGCTCGCTCCCTTCCCCTACGCCAGCGGGGTGTCGCTCCTGATCGTGGGCACGGTTGTGCTCATGTTCTTCATCGATTTCTGGGTCGGCCTCGTCGCGCTCTTGGGGATGGCGCTCGTGGTGTTCATCGAGGTGCGGGCAGCCGTCACCGTCTATCCGGCCTGGGAGGGCATCCAGCGCCAGACCGGCCGGGTGAGCAGCGTCGCCCACGAGTCGTTCGACGGCGCCCTCACGGTGAAGGCGCTCGGGCGGGAGGACTACGAGGTCGAGCGGCTGCGGACCGAGTCGGAGGACCTCGCCCATCGCATCGCCGCCACCAACTCGCTGTGGGAGACCTATCGGGTGATCATCACCGCCTTGATGCCGACGATCAGCCTGGCCGTTTTGGTGGTCGGCGCCATCCGGGTCGACGCCGGGGCGGTCACGGCGGGCGACGTCGTCTCGGGGCTCTACCTCCTAGGGCTCCTGGCGTTCCCGGTACAGCTCATCGCCTTCGTCCTGTTCGACATGGCCGCATCGATCCCTGCCCATCGGCGAGTCACCTCCGTCCTCGAGGTGGACGAGGTGGTGGAGTACGGGTCGGAGCGGGCAGCGGCGGATTCGGGTCCCGCCCCGGTGGCGGGCGATCGGGTGACCTTCGGCTACGAGCCGGAGACCGTCGTGCTCGACGACGTCGTGCTCGACATCCCGGCCGGACGCACGGTCGCCGTGGTCGGCCCCACGGGTTCCGGGAAGTCCACCCTCACGATGCTCCTGGCTCGGCTGTGGGACCCGGGCAGCGGCCGTATCCGAATCGACGGGAGGGACCTGCGCAGCTTCGCCCGCTACGAGTTGCCCCGGGAGGTGGCCTTCGTATCCCAGAACTCGTTCCTCTTCGACGACACCGTCGCCGGCAACATCACGCTGGGGGCGGAGTACCGGGAGGAGGCGATCGTCGAGGCCGCCATGATGGCCGGGGCCCACGATTTCATCACCGAGCTGCCCAACGGATACGACACCCGCATCGGAGAACGAGGTGCCGCCCTGTCCGGCGGCCAGCGTCAGCGGATCGCCCTGGCGCGGGCACTCATCCGCCGCCCGCGGGTGTTGATCCTCGACGATGCCACATCCGCCGTCGATCCGTCGATCGAGGCGCAGATTCTCCGTCGTCTGAAGTCGGCCGACCTTCCGTCGACGGTGATCCTCGTCGCCTACCGGCCGTCGTCGATCCGCCTCGCCGATGAGGTCATCTACATCGAGGAGGGCCGGGTGGCGGCCCAGGGCACCCACGAGGAGCTCATGCAGTCGCAGCCCGGTTACGCCCGCCTGGTCCGCGCCTACGAAGAAGATGCTGCCGAACGCAGCCAGAGCTCGCGATGACAGACACAACTGAGACACCGCGAATCTCGACGATGGCGGGCATCCGCCGAGCGCTGAAGGAGGCGCCTCAACTCGGCCATCGCCTGTGGCTGATAGTCCTCCTCAACGCCGTCGGGATGCTCGTCCACGTCCTGGTGCCGGTCCTGATCCAGCAGACGGTGGACCGCGACCTGACCGAAGCCGGGGTGGACATCCCCTCGGTGCTGACGAAGGCCGGCCTGGCCTTCGTCGTGCTGGTTCTGGGTGCGTGGTCTGCCAGGACAGCGATGGTGCGGCTGGCCCACCAGGCGTCAGGCGGACTGTCCGACCTGCGCATCAAGGTCTTCGACAAGCTCATCCGAAGCTCCGTGCTCCACGTGCAGTCCGAGCGGCGCGGGGCGCTCGTGTCCCGGGTCACGTCGGACATCACCACCATCCAGGAGTTCACCGAATGGGGTGGCGTGGTGTTCATCGTCAACGGCACGCAGGTGCTCATCGCCATCACCGCCATGGTGTTGTACGAGTGGCGCCTCGCCCTCCTCGTCGTCGGGGCGGTCGTCGTCTACGCCCTCGTGCTGCTCTGGTTCCAGCGGATCCTCCAGCGCAACTACGACCGCGTTCGGCGGGTGGTGGCTGACTCGCTGGCCGTGATGGGCGAGGCCGTCACGGGTCTGCCCGAGGTGCGGGCCTTCGGGATCGAGGAGAAGACGATGGAGCGGGTCCACCACGCCCTGGAGCGCCGGTCCCGCACGGAGTTCCGCACTGCAGCATTCGGCAACGCCCTCTTCTCGACCGCCGAGATCTTCGCCGCCGGCCTCACTGCCGGCGTGGTGGTCGTCGGGATCCTCTTGGGGCCGTCCGAAGGGGTGACGGCGGGCGTGCTCATCGCCTTCCTGTTCCTCGTCAACCTGCTCATCGAGCCGGTGCAGAGCCTGGTGGAGATCCTCGACTTCGCTCAGAACGCCGGAGCCGGCCTGCGCCGGGTCGTAGGGGTGCTCGACCGCACGGACGAGATCCAGGAGCCGACCGACCCGGTTTCCTTGCCGCCAGGCGTACTGGGGGTGGAGTTCGACGGGGTGAGGTTCGCCTATCCCGGCGGACCCGATGTGCTCGTGGACGTCGATGTGGAGATCCGACCGGGCAGCCGGGTAGCGGTCGTGGGCGAGACCGGCTCGGGTAAGACGACCTTCGCCAAGCTCCTGGTGCGCATGCTCGACCCGGTCGAGGGCATGGTGCGGATCGGTGGTGTCGACCTCCGCCAGGTGGCGCGAACGGACCTGCGGCGCAGGGTCGCCTTCGTCCCCCAGGAGGGGTTCCTGTTCGAGGGCACCATCGCCGACAACGTGCGCTACGGCTATCCAAAGGCCAGCGACCGGGAGGTCCGCACCGCCTTCATCGAACTCGGGCTCGACGGGTGGCTGCAGAGCCTTCCCGGCGGTCTCGACACCCACGTGGGCGAGCGCGGGGGCAACCTGTCGGCTGGCGAGCGGCAACTCGTGGCCCTGGTGCGGGCGTGGATCTCGGCCCCGGACCTGTTGGTCCTCGACGAGGCGACCTCGGCCGTCGACCCGGCCCTCGACGTCCAGCTGCGGCGCGCCATCGACCGGCTCACGGCCGGGCGCACCTCGGTGACGATCGCCCATCGCCTCGCTACTGCAGAAGCCGCCGACGAGGTGCTCGTCTTCGAAGCCGGGCGACTGGTCGAGCGCGGACCGCACCCGGAACTCGTCGAACGGGGCGGCGTGTACGCCTCCCTCTACGCCGACTGGGTGGCGGGGACACTCACCGGCTGAGGCTGGCGTTCGAGGGTCCCCTCCCTCAGGAACTCGCGGTTCCTACAATCGGGAGTATCCCGATGTTCGAGACCTCCCGAGCCGGACGCAACGACTGGCTGATCGAGGAGATGTATGAGCGCTACCTCGATTCTCCCCTGTCAGTCAGCGAGGAGTGGCGCCGCTTCTTCGAAAACGGAGGCCGTCCCGATGGCCCCGTGGCAACCAGCCAGCCGGAGATAGGACAGCCTGCGCCTGCCCCTGAGACGGGGGACGGTTCGCGCCCGCCTGTGGCCGAAGCGGAGCCGCAGCCGGAGCCGAAGCCAGAGCCGGCCGAACCGAAAGCCGGGGAGCCGAAGACCGAAGCGGTGCCCGAGAACGCCACGCCGTTGCGGGGCATCACCGGGGTGATCGCCCAGCGCATGGACGAGAGCCTGTCGGTCCCCACCGCCACGTCGGTGCGGACGATGCCGTCCAAGCTGTTGGAGGTCAACCGCCTGATCCTCAACAACCACCTGGCCCGCCTGCCCGATGGCGGCAAGGTGAGCTTCACCCACATCATCGGCTGGGCGGTGGTGCGTGCCCTGAAGGAGATGCCGGAGCTGAACGTGTCCTTCGCCAGCATCGACGGCACTCCCTACGTGCTGCGCCACCCCCATGTGAACCTGGGGCTGGCGATCGACCTGGAACGGCCCGACGGGACGCGGGTGCTCCTCGTTCCCAACATCAAGGCCGCCGACGAGATGGACTTCCGCCAGTTCTGGACTGCCTACGAGGAAGTGGTGAAAAAGACGCGGGACAACAAGCTGACGCCCGACGACTTCGCCGGCACCACCGCCACTCTCACCAACCCCGGGACGTTGGGGACCCTCCAGTCCGTCCCCCGGCTCATGCCCGACCAGGGCCTCATCGTCGGCGTCGGGGCGATCACCTACCCGCCGGAGTACCAGGCCGCCGACCCCGAGCACCTGGCCCGCCAGGGCATCGGCCGCATCATCACCCTCACCTCCACCTACGACCACCGGGTGATCCAGGGCGCCCAATCGGGGGAGCTCCTGGGGCGGATCCATCGTTATCTCCTCGGCGAGGAAGGCTTCTACGACGAGATCTTCACCTCGATGGGCGTGCCGTACACACCGGCTCGGTGGGCCATCGACGACAACCCGCCTGTCGGCAGCACGGAGTGGATCGCCAAGCAGGCCAACGTCCACCGGCTGATCAACGCCTACCGGGTCCGGGGCCACCTGATCGCCGATCTCGACCCGTTGCGGATGGAGCCACCGCGCATGTACGAGGAGCTCGACCCTCTCTCGTACGGGCTGACGATCTGGGACCTCGACCGCGAGTTCGCCACCGGCGGGATCTTGGGCACCCCGACGATGACGCTCGGGCGGATCCTCTCGATCCTGCGCGATGCCTACTGCCGCACCGTGGGCATCGAGTACATGCACATCCAGGAGCCCGAGCAGAAGCGGTGGATCCAAGAGAAGGTGGAGGTCGAGCAGCAGCCGATCACCTCCGAGGAACGGCGCCGCATCCTCCACAAGCTCAACGAAGCGGAGGCGTTCGAGGCGTTCCTCCACACGAAGTACGTCGGTCAAAAGCGTTTCGGCTTGGAGGGCGCCGAGAGCCTGATCCCGCTCCTCGACTGCATCCTGACCTCCGCCGCCCAGGCGAGGATGGAGTCGGCGGTGATCGGGATGGCCCACCGCGGCCGCCTCAACGTCCTCGCCAACATCATCGGCAAGCCCCCTGCCCGCATCTTCCGTGAGTTCGACGGCGACCTGCTCCCGGGCATGGAGGGCGGCGCCGACGACGTCAAGTACCACCTGGGCGCCAAGGGCACTTACCAGACACCGGTGGCGCCGATCGAAGTGGAGGTCGTCGCCAACCCCAGCCATCTGGAGGCAGTCGACCCGGTGCTCGAAGGTGTCGCCCGGGCGAAGCAGGACAAGCTCGGCAGCGGGGGGCCCGACCGGGTCCTTCCCATCCTCCTCCACGGCGACGCCGCCTACGCCGGCCAGGGTGTGGTTGTCGAGACCCACAACCTGTCGCAGCTGCCCGGCTACCGGACCGGCGGAACCGTGCACATCGTCATCAACAACCGGGTGGGGTTCACGACGTCCACCGAAGAGGCGCGTTCCAGCTTCTATGCCACGGACGTCGCCAAAACCGTCCAGGCTCCGATCTTCCACGTCAACGCCGACGACCCCGAGGCGGTGATCCGGGTCGGGCGGCTCGCCTTCGCCTTCCGGCAGGCGTTCCACAAGGACGTGGTCGTCGACCTCGTCTGCTACCGCCGCCGGGGCCACAACGAAGGCGACGAGCCGTCCTACACCCAGCCCCTCATGTACAAGAAGATCGAAGAGCACCCCTCGGTCCGCAAGCTGTACCTGGAGAGGTTGGTCAGTTCCGGCGAGATGTCACGGGACGAATGCGACCGGCTGCTCGCCGAGTACCGCCAGCTCCTCGACGCCGCCTTCAAGAGCAGCCGGGCGCCGACCACCGTTCCCGCCCGCGTGGTCGAAGAAGAGCCGGAGACCGAGCCCGAGACCGCCGTCGACCGCGAAACCCTCGACTTCATCCTGGAGCGGATCACCGACGTCCCGGATGGGTTCACGATCCATCCCAAGCTCGTGCGGATGATCGAGCAGCGCCGGTCGGCGCTCCGGGACGGACAGGTGGACTGGGGCACGGCTGAGGCGCTGGCGTTCGGTTCTCTCGCTCTCCAGGGCGTCCCCGTGCGTCTCGCCGGGGAGGACTCCCGGCGCGGCACTTT
>Ga0207873_1000613_pt1 | contig 38283 bp, 33 predicted proteins | sample BGWIniCompost_FD_187373 | JGI IMG/M metagenome (GOLD analysis project Ga0207873, IMG submission 187373) | Cellulose adapted compost microbial communities from Newby Island Compost Facility, Milpitas, CA, USA - BGW Initial Compost (SPAdes)... ... | reverse complement strand
AAAACCTGAATATTGCTTGCTGAATAGTCAACGGCAACTGAGCCTTTTACGTCGGTCATGTTCAAAGTTTACAACCCACAAAAATAGGTCTTTTAAGGCTAAAAGAAGAATGATTTAGTACAATTATTACCCGTTCTTCAACCAAAAAAAGACGCTCCATTATACTAACTAAATTATTAGTTAACGGGTTCCTTTGGGGGGTGTGAAATAGTCCCGTTTAGAGACAGTTGCACCTGAAGACGCAGGTGCAGATGCAGTAGTAAGGGTTAACAACAACGAGTTTTGTAGCGGTCGCATCTGCATCTAAAACTGGCGTGATCTCAACAACACCATCGTACACGCTTCCAACGTCTCAATCCCCTCCTCCCGGGCGCGCTTCTCGAATTCGTCGTTTTCTGTACCGGGATTAAAAATGATGCGTTTCGGCTTAAGGCCAATAAGGTAGTCATACCATTCCTCCTGGTGTACAGGGGACAGATACAACGTAACAGTATCTACATCCGGAATCTGGGGTTTTGTCCGGATATCTACGATGGGCTCTCCAGCAATCTCGCCACTGCGAATGCCAAGCGGGATGATAGGGTGACCGTACTCTTGCAACATCTCACTGGCAATCCATGCATATCTGCCTCTGTTGGGCGATGCTCCTAGTACTACAGTCTTCTTACCACTCATTACAACTTCTTCAAATTAAACACCCGCGCAAAAGCCTCTGCGCAACGTTCACCATCCATAGCTGCCGACATGATTCCGCCTGCATATCCTGCCCCTTCACCACATGGAAATAATCCCGGCGCCTGAGGATGCATCAGGGTTTCCGCATCTCGGGGAATCCTAACCGGTGAAGAAGTTCTGCTCTCCACCGCCACCACCTGAGCCTCGTTTGTGAGATATCCTCTCATCTTCTTTCCAAAGACACGAAATGCCGCCTTTAATGACCGGCTCACAAAGTCCGGAAGCACCTCCCGCAGGTCCACCGGAACAACACCCGGCTGATACGAGGTCTCAGCCAAGGTAGACGATACATTGCCATTTACAAAATCGACCAGTCGTTGGGCAGGCGCTGCCTGCGTCCCTCCTGCCATCGCGCAGGCAAGACGTTCTAATCTTTGCTGAAATTCAAGGAGAGCAAATGGCTTGGTCGCTTCATCAACGTCACCTTCCGAGACGCTTACCACTATGCCTGAGTTCGCAAAGCGAGAATCGCGACGCGAGGGACTCATTCCATTAATTACAATCTCACCGGGCGCCGTTGCCGCAGGGACCATAAACCCACCAGGACACATGCAAAAAGAAAATACACCACGCTTTTTGCCACCTGTGTCGACGTTATGCACGAGGGCATACGACGAAGCAGGCAGAAACGGTCCTCGGTCACCTTCACAATGGTATTGTATGCTATCAATGAGTTGCTGAGGATGCTCGACCCGCGCACCAATTGCAAACGGCTTAGGCTGGATCGACAGCCCTTTTTCAGCCAACAGGTAAAAGATGTCTCTCGCGGAATGACCGGTAGCCAAAATAACTGCCTCACCCTTAAGCTCATCGCCATCGTGCGTTTTCACACCCGTAACCCGACCGTCATCAAACACCAGGTCGGTAACGCGCTTTCGAAAATGGATGACGCCTCCGGCCTCCAGAATGCTTCGCCGGATGGATGCGATAATTCGCGGCAAGCGGTTGGTTCCAATGTGCGGATGAGCATCGTACAGGATGTTCTGTGCAGCGCCATGAGCCACGAGGATGTCGAGTATCCTGCGAACATCACCTCTCTTGCTCGAACGTGTATAGAGTTTTCCGTCTGAATACGTGCCGGCTCCGCCTTCCCCAAAACAATAGTTCGAATCCGGATCTACTACGTGATGCTTGTTGATGGCGGCGAGATCACGACGCCTTTCGCGTACGTCTTTGCCACGCTCGACGATTACCGGTCTAAATCCCAGTTCCAGCAGCCGGACCGCGGCAAATAATCCTGCAGGACCACACCCCACAATAACAACCCCTGGAGCAGAAGAGCGATCAGGATAAGAAGCTATGTGTGACCTGGGCATCTGGTCTCCCGGACCGAGAACAGCGCAGCGAACGTGTACAAGGACTTCACGCCGGCGCGCGTCAATAGAGCGCTTCAGAGGAACCACGGAGACACTCCCATCTGCAGGCAGTGAGAGCTTTGTTGTGAGAATGTCAGGGAATGAATCACCAAAAGCCTCTTGAGGGCTTAGGACGAGCTCAATAATTTTCATAAAAGAAGGTATTTATCCTTCAATCCCCTGAAGCAGGCCGTTAGGCCGCCTCAGGGTATCGCCCTGAAGTGACCGAAGGTCTACTTCAGGGGGGCAAAGTTACCTAAACGAAAAGCTCTTTCCGAAATTCAGTCCGAAATGAAATGTGTTGGAGAAAGGTGAGCGCTCAACGTCGTTAAAGTAGGGCGAGTAATTCGGGTCGACATCAAAGCCCCTGTAGCCGATGTTGTACGATACAAACGCATCAATACTCAATCCTGATGAGTTGCCGCGCTGCAAAAGGCGATATCCAACCAAAGGCCCGTACTCAATGCGTTGTTCAACGCCGCTGACGGTGAAATAGAAGTCGGGAAACTGGGGCAACACTACGTTGGAAAAATGCCCAAGGTTGGTGAACCGAAGCTCATGGCCGAAGTACCACATCCCGATTTTCATCGGGTTGTAAAACTTCTGTTTGATAGCGACGCTGTACCCGCGGATAAAGTTCGTTCCCGGAGTGATGTTCTGGTCGGATTTAAAGAATGGATCGCGTATTCCGATGAATTCAAACTCATGTCCAAGTCGCTCCTGCAGATAGAACTCCAGTCCGATGGGCAACCGGCCAGCGGCCAGGAACAGCGGATTGGTTCCTACGATCACACCCTTGAATTCGTTGGCACGAGGGACAAAGTAGATAAAACGATTGCCTCGGGTCACGACTTTCGTCATGTTACTCTGTCCTACCATCTCCGTTATTTCTGTTGCCAGGATGCGGTTCTCGTCGTAGAACGGTCTGTAATACCCGGAGAGCCTTCCGTCTTTCTCATAAATCTCCCACGTTCCAACCTTGCGTTCCTGCTCCATTTCACCCGTGGTTTGCAATGCGCCTGTAGAGTAGTAACCTTTGTACTTACCCCTTCCGTTTTCGTATTCGCATTCGCCCTCAAGGGTGCCGTCCGGATAGTAGAACTCCCATCTTCCCTGCCGTATGTCGTTCTCGATTCGTCCCTTGACTTTAAGCCGGCCATCAGTGTAATACTCCCGATACTCGCCGGCACCGTTGACATAGGTGACCTCACTTCTCACAGCGCCGTCTGCGGATAAAGTCTTCCAGTGGCCAATCTTAACACCATCTTCAAAAGATCCGGTAGCGCTAACTGCGCCATTCTCATTATAGTACGTCCAGGCACCAGTCGCCTTATCACCGCGAAACGATCCACGCGCCGACACCGTGCCATTCGGATGGTAATAGACCCACTCTCCGATTCGTCGACCATTCTCAAGCTCTCCTTCGCTTTCGAGATTTCCCGATTCAGCAAAGTAGCGCCAGTGACCCACTTTGGTTGGACCACGTTTTGGACCTTCGCCCATCACCTTACCGGAATGATAGTATTCGGTGTAGCGTCCGTAGTCTTCGTCATAAACTATCTCGCCGCGCTTCGCACCGTCCTCATAAAAAGTTTTCCAGTAGCCAACACGCTTGTTTGCGTTGTACTGTCCGATCTCCTTGAGCTGGCCGTTCTCATAGTAGGTCTTCCACTCACCCTCGCGGTGACGCCCGTTGATCATGCCCTCCATGCTCTTCTGGCCGTTCTCGTAGTAGTACTCCCATAAGCCATAGTTGGCATTCTGTCGGAGGATACCGCGCATCTTCAGTCCACCGGTCTCATAAAAAAACTCCCATACACCCGCCGTCTCGTTGTCGACAAATTGTCCGCGTGATTCAAGCTTGCCATTGAGGTAATACGATTCATACGGACCCATGAGAATGTTCTGGATTGTGTCCGTCACGTGGTACACTTCTTTCAGGTATTTCCGCTCAGCGTCATGGTAGGTCTTGCGTACGATTCCCTGCGAAAAGACGATGGAAGGTACAACTGTAAGAAAAGCGGCAAAAAATCGTAAAAACTGCTTCACTATCAGTGAGTTACAACCATTTAAGTTAATCAAAAATTTATGGATTTGCTATGGTTGTGTTGCGACAACGTCGGAAGAATGCCGGCCCCTTGAAGTTCCTTCCTGGCAGACCGAAGAAATCGGTTAAAAATTGTTTGTCAGCACGTTTGACTGGTGTTCCGGTAACCCCAGTCGCAAGAGTGCTGCAGAGATGGTAAGCGTCGATTGTGTTGGGACTTTGAAAAAGATGAAGCGACTAGTGAAATTTTTCGGCTAAATCATACATCGGGTTTCACTCCCACACTCACACTCACTCTCACACTCACACTGCCTCTCTGCCTCTGCTTACTTAAACGCCGAAATCCCTGTAATGCTCTGCCCGAGTATCAGAAGGTGAATATCATCCGTTCCCTCATACGTGATGACAGACTCCAGGTTCATCATGTGGCGCATAAGGGAATACTCTCCCGTGATACCCATCGCCCCGTGGACCTGACGTGCTTCGCGCGCGATGTCGAGGGCCATCCGGACGTTGTTGCGTTTGGCCATGGAGATCTGTGCGGAGGTAGCCTTTCCTTCATTCATCAACGTGCCAAGACGCCAAGCGAGAAGTTGGGCCTTTGTAATCTCCGTGAGCATTTCAGCGAGCTTCTTTTGGACAAGCTGGAAAGAGGCTATCGGTTTGCCGAACTGTTCGCGCTGAAGGGCGTATCGTTTTGCTGATTCGTAGCAGTCCATCGCAGCGCCAACTGCACCCCAGCTTATTCCGTATCGCGCAGAGTCCAGACACATCAGCGGTGCGCCCAAGCCTGTTTTGCCGGGGAGACGATTCTCTTTGGGTACCTTAACGTTGTCAAACACGAGTTCACCTGTGCTGCTCGCGCGCAGCGACCACTTGCCATGAATTTCTGGCGTAGTGAATCCCTCCATTCCACGCTCCAGAATAAAGCCGTTGATTACACCCGACTCGTCCTTTGCCCACACGACGGCAATGTCGGCATGAGGCGCATTAGAGATCCACATCTTGGCTCCATTGAGCAGGTAGTGGTCGCCCATATCCTGAACGCGTGTCGTCATTCCCGCGGGGTTCGAGCCATGATCTGGCTCAGTGAGTCCAAAGCATCCAAGTAGGTCCCCGGATGCGAGCCTCGGCAGATACTTCTTCTTTTGTTCTTCTGTTCCAAACTTGTAGATGGGGTACATGACGAGCGCTCCCTGAACGGATGCCATCGAACGGAGCCCGGAGTCACCACGCTCGATCTCCTGCATGATAAGCCCGTATGAAATGTAATCCATTCCCCCTCCGCCATACTCAGTCGGAATTGTCGGCCCCAACGCCCCAACCTCACCAAACTTCTTTGCTAACGCTGCAGGGAAGTATGCACCCTGCGCCCAGTCTTCAATGAAGGGTGTGATCTCGCGCTTCACGAATTGACGCATGGTATTGCGGACAAGCTTATGTTCATCCGTCAACAGCGCATCGACTTCGTAAAAATCGGGATGGTCAAAGAGATCCTGCTTTTGGGTTTTGCTCATGATGCTAATTTACAACTCCCTATGTGACCTATGTATATCCATGAGATCTATGTGGTTCAAAATACTATGTTCTTCTGAACCACATAGGGCACATTGATAGTTACTTTTCCACGTATGCGTTGAACACAATCCTCTGGGCAGGACTTTGGGGATCATTGGAATAGATAACGACTGATTTCTGCTGAGTGCCAAGGCGATCTTCAGGGTTGAATACAATTTCAAGAGTCGCCTCTTCTCCTGGCTTGATCTCCTTTGCAGTCAATGCAGTGGTGATACACGTGCAATTGGGTTGTACGGCATTGATTGATAATCTCGACTTACCATCATTGCGCAGGGTAACAACGTGTCGTGCATCCTTGAACTGTTTGATCTTGCCCAGGTCGAAAGAAGATCCCAGTATCCGGAGCACAGGTGCCCGTTGAAGTTCTTCTCTTGACATCACGGGGAAGTAGTCTTCAAGGGTGGCGTACACGGAGATGGACTTCACAGGTGTGTCCTCGTCATCGGTATGGATGTCGATGCGATCTGATTGAAAACCATACGCATCGCGCTTTGCGCCGTTATACAGTATGCGAACCTTGCCCTGGGCGCGTGGTGCAAGTGTAGCAGGAATTGCTTCAGCCTGTATGTAAGCGGGCCCTTCCATTTTGAGAAAAGTAACAGGACGCTCTCCACTATTGTAGACCGGGAATTCCCGAACGGTGAACTCATCCTTGCGATAGACCTTTCCCATGTTAAAGGAGGTGGTCTTCAACTTCCAGCTTCCCATGGAAGAACGGAACTCCGTTACAGCAGCGAGCTCACTTCCCACGCTGACCTGTCCCTTGATTTGAAGGACGAACGGGTTGGGGTCGGCATCAGTGGTGACGGTTAGCGACTTGTTGAAATACCCGGGCCTCCCTTTGGGATCATAGCTTGCCTGAATGAAGCCACCCTTGCCAGGAGGTATTGGCTCACGCGTCCAGTCGGGCGTAGTGCATCCGCAAGATGCCTGGACCGACAAAATCTTGACGGGTCGGTCTCCGACGTTGGCAAACTGGAATGAGTACGTTACAGGGCCCCCGTTCTGGTCGACATAACCAAAATCGTGGATCATTTCCTGAAACTGGAGTGGCCGGACCTGCTGGCCCGAGGCTGCGGCTGCAAAAAGAAGGCACAGCACGATAGCCTGTGAAAGTGAAAAAATGTGCTTCATCCCTGCAAAGTTAATGAAGGAACTGTTGTGGTAAGTGGAAATTTCGAACGAGGGTTCCAAATGCCGACAAACGTGCTGAAACACCCCTAAAGGGAATCTGCGCGCATGTACTCTCGTGGCAATCCCAGTGGTAAAGATCATTTACCCAAAAGATTGGTAAATGCGCGCAGGTTCGCCTTTAGGGCTATATTTGCGGCCATGGCAAGAATACTTACTGGCATACAAAGCAGCGGACGACCGCACCTGGGCAATTTGCTGGGGGCGATCATTCCCGCCATCAAACTGAGCAAGGAACCCGGCAACGAGTCCCTCTTCTTTATCGCGGATCTTCACTCATTGACTTCAATTAAGGATCCACAAGCCAGGATCGATAACGTGAGGGCCGTTGCGGCTGCCTGGCTGGCGTTTGGTTTCGACATAGAAAACAACTACTTCTATCGGCAATCGAGAATTCCCGAGGTGTGTGAGTTGACATGGTACCTGAACTGTGTGACGCCATTTCCCATGCTCGCGAATGCGCACTCGTTCAAAGACAAGTCGGATAGATTATCCGACGTCAATGCCGGCTTATTTACCTACCCGGTACTGATGGCTGCCGACATCCTTCTTTACGACGCCAACTTTGTGCCTGTAGGTAAAGACCAGAAGCAACACCTTGAGATTACGCGTGACATTGCTACAGCGTTCAACAATCTGTACGGCGAAACCTTCGTCATCCCCGAGGCGAAGATCGAAGAGCAGGTCATGACGATTCCGGGTACAGACGGACAAAAGATGAGTAAGTCGTATGGCAACATCATCGACATCTTCCTTCCCGAAAAACAACTGCGCAAGCAGATCATGTCGATTGTGACAGACAGTACTCCGATGGAAGCGCCAAAGGATCCGGATACTGATACGGTTTTCGCGTTGTACTCTCTGCTTGCTGATCCTTCCGATGTAAAACGGATGCGCAACAAATACCTTGATGGCAACTACGGCTATGGCCACGCCAAACAAGAACTCTTCGACCTCATCATGAGCCGCTACGCAAAGGAGCGCGAAACCTTTAATCTCTATTTTGAGAACGCCGCGCTGCTCGAAGAAAAATTGCAGAAGGGCGAAGAGAAAGCGCGCGTCATTGCTCACGATGTTCTTGATCGTGTACGCAAGAAGCTAGGATATGCTTGACTGTAAAGGCTTCAGGCCTTCCAGACAACTTCGTTGTGATCCTTCCCCGTCCGTAGCAGTATACGTAGTGGATTGGCTTCCAGGATGAGCCTTGCTTCTTTTTTGGGCCCCTTTTCAAGCTCTACAGGAACACCATCTCCCATATACGCAATAGGCAACAGGACGTCATTCTCGGGGCAGTGACTGTTGTGCACCTCCTGGAGTACCTTTTCCAGGAATGCTCCATACTTTTCCTGGAACTCATCCTCCATATCGTGGAGTTCCTCTTCCAGCTCGTCGTATTTGGGATTGCTATAGTCAACGGCATTCAGTTCACGCCTCTTTTCAGCAAGCCTGCCGAGCGCCTTGTCAACCTCCTTTGCGTCCATAGGGGTAGTAGTAATTTTTGCATAAATATTGAATAAATCAGGCGATTAGGAAAGGACTTCTTCGTCAAAAGGTTCGGGTTCTGTAACGACCTTACTAAATTTACAGTAACCTAAACGTGTGCAAAATGAATGAAGACTTTCTCCCCATACAGGGTACCGACCACATAGAGTTTTATGTGGGCAATGCCAAACAGGCAGCCGCTTACTACCAGCATGCTTTCGGCTTTCAATGGATCGCATACGCGGGCCCCGAAACGGGCGTGCGCGACAGAGCTTCATATGTATTGAAGCAAGGCAAAGTTGTGTTCGTCCTCACGAGCGCCCTTCGGCCTGACTCGCCGATTGCCGAACACGTACATCTGCACGGCGATGGTGTAAAGGTGCTCGCCCTCACGGTCGACGATGCAACCGCTTCATTTATTGAAACTACTTCCCGCGGAGCAGAAGTGGCTGCAGAACCAACGCGAATGAAGGACGGCAACGGTGAAGTCGTTACATCGTCGATTAAGACCTATGGCGATACGATACACACATTCGTCGAACGAAAGAAGTATACTGGTCCTTTCCTTCCCGGATATCAAGCTGTAACTCCGGAGGTTTCTGTCACACCTGTTGGATTCAAGTATGTCGACCACTGTGTTGGCAACGTATACCTGGGTGAAATGAACAAATGGGTGGAGTTTTACGAAAAGGTAATGGGATTTCGTTTGCTCGTCACGTTTGATGACGAGGACATATCGACCGAATACAGCGCTCTTATGTCGAAAGTAGTCTCGAATGGCAACGGCTACATCAAGTTTCCCATCAATGAACCGGCTGAAGGGCGCAGGAAATCACAGATCGAAGAGTATCTCGAATTTTACAACGGCCCGGGTGTGCAGCACATCGCCCTTGCCACAGACGACATCGTCCACACGGTAAGTGAACTCAAAAGACGAGGCGTTGAATTTCTGCATGTTCCCGAAGCGTATTATGAAGATGTACCTGATCGTGTGGGCAACATTGACGAACCATTGGATCCGCTGAAGAAACTCAATATTCTGATTGATCGCGATGACGAGGGGTACCTACTTCAGATCTTTTCCCGCCCTGTAAGCGACCGACCTACCCTCTTCTATGAAATCATCCAGCGCAAGGGTGCAACATCGTTCGGGAAAGGCAATTTCAAAGCGCTGTTTGAAGCCATTGAAAGAGAGCAGGCCTTGCGCGGCAACCTCTAACCGCCGGATTCGCCAAAAAATATCACACTGGTAGCCCCGAATAGGCCGCGTTTTCTAATTTTGGGCCTCATTCCGTAACCATGGAGACTACTGTACTGGAAGAGGTAAAGCGCAAAGCCCAGAAGTGGCTTGACAGCCCCTTAGTTGACGACGAGACCAAACGCGAAATCCGCGAACTCATGAGCCGTGCTGACACCAAGGCTCTCATTGACAGCTTTTACAAAGACCTGGAGTTCGGCACGGGTGGACTTCGGGGCATTATGGGTCCCGGTTCCAACTGCGTCAACCCATATACGATAGGCATCGCAACCCAGGGATTTGCCAACTACCTCAACAAGAGCTTTCCGGGGCAGAAAGTAACGGTGGCCATTGCACACGACAGCCGCAACAACAGCAGCCGCCTCGCGCAAATAGCAGCGAATGTTCTTTCTGCGAATGGCATCCTTGTGAAGTTGTTCTCCGAGTTGAGGCCGACGCCGATGCTCTCCTTCGCCATCCGATATCTTCGCTGTCAGGGTGGAATTGTGATCACCGCCTCTCATAATCCTAAAGAATACAACGGCTATAAAGTTTACTGGTCCGACGGTGCGCAGGTCGTGCCACCGCACGATGGCAACATCATTCGTGAAGTGAAGGCGATCACCGACTTTGCGCAGGTGAAGTTTGATCCGGTGCCGGAGAACATTACGCCAATCGGACCTGAGGTTGAGGATGCATACTATGAAGAAGTGATCAAGCTCGTCCCCAATCGCGATGCCATCAGACGACAACACAACATTCCGCTGGTATACTCAAGCCTTCACGGTGCCGGCATCACGATGGTCCCTGAATGCCTTCGTCGTGTTGGATTTACGAACGTGCACGTTGTCGAAGAGCAGAAACAACCGGACGGCAACTTCCCTACCGTGAAGTCGCCGAACCCCGAAGAAAAATCTGCTATGGAAATGGCCATTGCCAAGGGGCGCGCCGTCAATGCTACGATGGTAATGGCTACCGATCCGGATACCGACCGTGTCGGCATTGGTGTTCGGAACAAGTCGGGAGAATTCATTCTGCTGGACGGCAATCAGGCCTTCAGCCTGCTGATGCAATTCCTGCTGAAAAACGTCGGAAAGGCGTCGGGATACATTGCAAAGACTATCGTCACAACCGAGCTTGTCGACACCATGGCAGCGCGCTACGGTATTGCCTGCTACAATACGCTCACCGGATTCAAGTATATCGCTGAGTTAATGGGCAAGCTCGAAGGCAAGGAACAATTCATCGCTGCCGGAGAAGAAAGCTATGGTTATATGGTGGGCGACTTCGTTCGCGACAAGGATGCAGTGTCGGCGTGCGCCTTTTTTGCCGCCATTGCCGCCAGCGCTGCAGACGAAGGTAAATCGATATACGATTCACTCGTCTCCATGTACCTCGAGTTCGGCATGTATCAGGAACGGCTGATCACCCTTACGCGCACAGGTCGCGAAGGCGAGCAAGCCATTCGCACGATGATGGAAAATTTCAGGTCGAAGGCACCGGAACGCATCGCGGGCCACCGCGTCGTTCGTTCGCTCGACTACAAGACTGGCGTCGAACTGAATCTGGAAACCGGCAAGCAGAGCAGCCTCACCCTACCAAAGTCGGACGTACTTCAATTCTATCTCGAAGACGGCAGCAAGATTTCCGTTCGCCCCTCCGGCACCGAACCCAAGATCAAGTTCTACATCAGCGTCAACACCCCCCTCGCTTCCGCGGAGGAGTATGAGACGACGCGATTGCAGCTGCAGAAAAAGTTGGATGAAATTGAAGCAGCCCTCTTGGGATAGTTGCAGATGCGTCTGACTTCAAGCCGGTCCAACCCACGGAATTGCCTAAATTTGCGGGCTAATAGTGGTGGTAGATGAAAAAAGTGGCGTTTTACACATTGGGATGCAAACTCAATTTCTCAGAGACGTCTACGATCTCCCGGAAATTTGAGGAAAAGGGCTACCGCAAGGTTGACTTTACCGCCACGCCCGACATTTTCATCATCAACACCTGCTCCGTTACAGAAAATGCAGACCGCAAGTGCCGGAAGGTGGTTCGCGAAGCACGTAAGATTTCACCCAATGCTTTTGTCGCCATCATCGGATGCTATGCGCAGCTGAAGCCGGCCGAGATTGCTGAAATTCCCGGGGTTGACGCAGTCCTGGGTGCGGCAGAGAAGTTTCGGCTTGTAGAACTTCTCGACGGCTTTGAGCGTCCTGCCACACCGCGGATACTCGCATCGCCCGTTGAACGCGCCAACACGTTCAACGCGTCCTGGTCACTCCACGACCGCACCCGTACGTTTCTGAAGGTTCAGGACGGCTGTGATTACTCCTGTTCTTTCTGTACCATCCCTCTGGCCAGAGGAAAGTCGCGAAGCGAAACAATAGAAAACGTAGTTTCCGCCGCGCAGACCATCGGCGAGTCGGGCGTACGGGAAATCGTGCTCACAGGTGTAAATACCGGGGATTTTGGGATTCGGGACGGACGACGTGAAGACCGCTTTATCGACCTCATCCGGGCTCTTGATCGCGTTAGCAGCGTCTCCAGGTTCCGGATTTCATCCATAGAGCCCAACCTACTGACCGACGAGGTACTGGACTTTGTAGCAGGATCAGAGCGCTTTGTCCCCCATTTCCATGTTCCCCTCCAGTCGGGCAGCAACAAGATCCTGCGGCTCATGCGCCGCCGTTATCTGAGGGAGTTGTATGCGGACCGGGTACGGCGCATCAAGGAACAGATCCCCCACTGCTGCATTGGAGTCGATGTGATCGTGGGATTTCCGGGAGAGTCAGAAGCCGACTTCCTGGACACCTACCATTTTATTAACGACTTGGACGTCTCGTACCTGCACGTGTTTCCCTATTCGGAACGGGCCAACACACCCGCGGCGGAGATGACGCCGGTTGTGGCCAAAGCCGAGCGCGCCCGGCGTTCTGAGATGCTTCACATCCTGTCGGACAAAAAGCGCAGAAAGTTTTACGAGGACAATGTTGGACGGGAAGCCAACGCCCTGTTCGAGACGCGCGGTGAGAATAACGAAATGACCGGCTTCACGGAGAACTATATAAAGGTAACCGCCCGCTTCGACCCCCTTGCCATCAACGACCTCCGTAGAGTGAAGCTAACTGGCATCTCCGCTAACGGATTTATGGAGGTTAGTGAAGTTGACGAAGAAATCCTTACACACCGTCACTAGGGAGGTTTTTACTCACTTCCAAAAATCATCAGCAAACTTTTACTTCACGGAACAATTCTCAATCAATTGAGATTGATTCTATTATCCAGCTTTCGTGCATTGTGTGATTTAAGATTTTTTTCGAATGCACTGCTTTTGGAAAGTAATTATCAGAACGTTCTTACGTTGTACCCATTCGAAGTGGCATAGCATTGCGGGCGCGGCGTCGGGCGCCCTATCTTTGCACCACAGGTTGTGAAGAAATTCTAGAATCCAGGAGTTGGTGCAGTGAAGTTGGGGATTGGCAGCCCACCCTGGAGAATGGTTTTGGTGAAGATGGAAGGATGGGGTTTGCCAATAGGGGCGTTATCCGGAGACGGTGACGTCCCCTTTTTTTATTGGATCATACCGTCCTTGATTTCAAGACGCCGGTCGGCCATCTGAGCGAGATCTTCGTTGTGCGTAGCAATTACAAACGTTTGTCCCATCTTATCGCGCAGCGTAAAGAACAATCGATGCAGTTCGTAAGCGTTCTTCGAGTCCAGATTTCCACTGGGTTCATCCGCGAAGATCAACTTGGGTGAGTTGATCAGTGCACGGGCCACCGCCGTACGTTGCTGCTCCCCTCCTGACATTTCCGAAGGTTTGTGGTCGCGGCGTTCCGCGATTCCGAGCAATCCCATGAGCTCTTCCGCACGGGCGCGGACTTCGCCTTCACGTCGCCCTCCAATCAGTCCCGGAATCATGACGTTTTCAATTGCCGAGAATTCCGGAAGCAGGTTATGAAACTGAAATACAAAGCCAATAGACTGATTTCGGAAAGCCGCCAGCGCCTTCGTTCCCTGGAGGAAAACATCCTGTCCCAGGATTAGAACTTTGCCACTATCGGGTGTGTCGAGAGTCCCGAGGATGTGAAGCAGCGTGCTCTTTCCTGCTCCCGATGATCCGACAATAGCAACAATCTCCCCCGGCTTGATGTGAATGCTGATACCTTTCAGCACGTTGAGTTGTCCGTAAGACTTGTGAATATCAATGGCCTTTAACATCGGGCTTACCGCAGGTGCTGAATTTGAAATAAAGCCTTAAATAAACTAGTTTCGCCTCAAATTAAAAACTAATGAACATTCACGAATACCAGGGCAAGGAGCTCCTTCAGCGTTATGGCGTTACTGTGCAACGTGGCGTTGTTGCCGACACACCGGATGGAGCTGTGGCAGCTGCAAAGGAACTCCAGGCTGAAACAGGCACCCAATGGTTCGTCATCAAATCACAAATACATGCCGGCGGCCGCGGAAAGGGAACCATCCGCGAGACAGGATCAAAAGGCGTGGTAGTTGCCAAGGGCATCCATGAAGTGGCCGATAAGGTCAAGGCCATTCTTGGAGGAACGCTGGTGACACATCAGACCGGACCTGATGGAAAGCGGGTAAACAAAGTTCTGGTTGCCGAAGATGTATACTATCCCGGTGAACTTGAGCCAAAAGAATATTACATCAGCATACTCCTCGATCGTGCTAAAAGTCGTCCCGTGTTGATGGCCTCGACCGAAGGAGGGATGAACATAGAGGAAGTAGCTGCCACTACACCCGAAAAGATCATCAAGGAATGGATTGACCCTGCGATCGGACTTCAACCCTATCAGGCACGCAGAGTTGCCTTCGCATTGGGACTTGAAGGAAACGCATTCAAGGAAGGTGTAAAGTTTGTCACGGCCTTGTACAAGGCCTATATAGGACTTGACGCGTCTCTGTTCGAAATCAATCCGATGCTGAGAACGTCTGATGGTCGCATATTGGCCGTCGATGCTAAGGTTAATCTCGATGACAACTCACTCTTCCGGCATAAGGATCTCGCAGAGTTGCGCGATGTCACGGAAGAAGATCCGCTGGAAGTTGAGGCCAGCAAGTCGGGACTCAATTACATTAAGCTTGATGGCAATGTTGGGTGTATGGTAAACGGCGCCGGCCTGGCCATGGCAACAATGGACGTTATCAAGTTGTCGGGTGGTGAGCCCGCAAACTTCCTGGACGTGGGTGGTAGTGCGAATGCGGAGACTGTAGAGGCTGGGTTCCGCATTATCCTTCGTGACCCGAACGTAAAGGCTATTCTGATTAACATCTTTGGGGGCATCGTTCGCTGCGATCGGGTAGCAAATGGTGTCGTCGAAGCATACAAGAAAATCGGCAATATTCAGGTGCCCATTATCGTTCGGCTTCAGGGTACCAATGCAGAAGAAGGGGCCAGGATCATTGAGGAGTCAGGGTTGAAGGTTTTCCCCGCTATTCTGCTGAAAGATGCGGCTCAACGAATAAAAGAGGTATTAGCTTAGAATTTTTATAAAAAACGCATTTTTTTGCCTATATTTATTCGTCTAATCCGGCCTTGATCAGCGTATGAGAAGAGGAATTTTACTACTTTTTGTGTTTACCCCGTTAGTGGCCATCTCCCAGACCTTTTACGCGGTAAGAAAAGAACGGTCGTTGATCTTAGTCGGAGGTGTCGGCACAGCATCCTATTTCGGTGACTTAAAGGACCCTGGTGATCTCATAGATTTCAAGCCAAGCTTAAGCGCAGGGTTGCAAATGTATTTCACACCTCGGATCTCGGTTCGAAGCGAGTTGACATACTTCAACATCAAGGGAGACGATGCAAGTTCATCTGATCTTTCCCGTAAGCAACGCAACCTGTCGTTTACTGCAGGTAACTTTGAGTTGAGTGCTGTTGGTATTGTGGATCTCTTCCCTCTTGGTCGTCGCTTTTATCAGCGCCCTGGTGTGAACCTGTACGGTCTCGCGGGTGTCGCGGCGATGTATATGAATCCGAAGGCCGAGTACAACGGACAAAAATACGCACTTCAGCCGTTGCAGACGGAAGGAGTTTCCTACAGCCGCTTCCAGTTTGTTATTCCTTACGGACTGGGTATGCGTTTCAAGGCCGGACCCTTCTTCAACATCGGCATTGAAAGCGTGTGGAGAAAAACATTTACGGATTATCTCGACGATGTTAGTACAGTCCATCCTAACAAGGCAGGCTGGACGGACCCCATTCGGGTAGCGCTGTCCGACCGTCGCCAGGAAGGTAATCCTGAACTCGAGCCGTACCCTGTTGGGGCGCGTAGAGGTGATCCCTCCAACGACGACGCCTACCATCTGCTGATGCTTAAGGTCGAGTACTACCTGCCTGACAATTTCCTGTTCAAGGACCCCTACAAGAAGCTGTACAACATCCGCCGCAGGCCCTATTCCCGGTAGTAACTCCCCCTGTTGTAACCATTTTCCTGCTTTCCTATCCAATGGATAGGCACTGGCATATTCGTGGCTTGAATTCGGCAAAAATCCACGATATTGAACCTTTTTACAGGTTTCCTGTTTAAAATGAGTACATGAAAGTAAAGGTCTCCCGCAAAGAGCATTTTAATGCCGCCCACAGATTATACAATCCCGAATGGTCAGACCAGGAAAATGAACGCGTTTTCGGGAAATGCGCCAGTCCGAATTTTCATGGACACAATTATGAACTGATAGTAAGCCTTATTGGTGAACCCGACCCGGCCACTGGATACGTATATGATATGAAGCGACTAAGTGACCTGATCCGGAAGAACGTAATTCAGAAATTTGATCATAAAAACCTTAACCTTGACACGGAGTACTTCAGGAACCTCAACCCCACTGCTGAGAACATTGCTACTGTTATCTGGAGAATCCTGCGGGAACAAATAGAAAGTAAGTTCGACCTCAAAATCACACTCTATGAGACCGAAAGAAATTTCGTTGAATATCCGGCATCGTAATCTGCAGGATCCGGACGACGCGGGCGACGATCATGTAATGTCGTCGACTGAGACGCCGTTACGACCCGATGCGTTTCTCCTGTCGGACGAGGAAAAGATCAAACGCATCGAGAAACACTTTGCCAGCATCATGGAGATATTGGGGCTTGATCTTACAGACGATAGTCTCGGCGGTACACCACATCGTGTGGCCAAGATGTACGTCAAAGAAGTCTTCAGCGGTCTCAATCCCAAAAACAGACCGCACGTAAAATTGTTTGATAACAAGTACGCGTACGATCAGATGCTGGTAGAGAAGGACATTACGTTCTACTCGCACTGCGAGCATCACTTCGTGCCTATCTATGGAAAAGCGCACGTCGGATACTTCTCGTCGGGAAAGGTGATTGGCCTGTCAAAGATCAACCGGTTCGTTCAATACTTTGCCAAAAGGCCCCAGGTGCAGGAGCGGCTCACCATGCAGATCGGCCACGAGCTGCAGCGTGTGCTCAACACGGAAGATGTGGGTGTTGTGCTTGATGCTAACCACATGTGTGTGGCTTCCCGCGGCGTTGGAGACACGAATAGCCGCACCGGAACGGCCTATTTTTCGGGCAAATTCAGGGATGAGAACATCAAAAGGGAGTTTCTGAACTATATCAACAGCAAATAAAGGCCGAAAGGCGAGCAAGAAAGCTACGAAATCATTACATTAGGTGTAGTAACTTCTTAACTCTGCCATGTCGCTGGAACAGGAGATACGTCAAACGACGTTCCGAAGCGAATTTCACAAGGCCCTCCTCAACCTGATCTACACACACAATGTGCTGATCAACAGCAGCGCAGGGTTCTTTAAATCCTACGGCATCACCCGCCAGCAGTACAACGTCCTGCGTATTCTTCGCGGACAGCATCCCGCCGGTGCTACAATTCAAATGATCCGCGAGCGCATGCTCGATAAGATGTCGGACGCGTCGCGTATTGTCGAGCGCTTGCGTGCGAAACGCCTCGCATCACGCCAACTCAACACGGAAGACAGACGCACCGTTAAGATCACCATTACAGACGAAGGCAACGCGCTTCTGGACGCAATGGAAAGTCACATTAGCGATCTAGAAAAAGGACTACGCAACCTCACCGAAGACGAAGCCCGTCAACTCAACAGCCTTCTCGACAGAATCCGCCAGAATATCGGCTGACCCTCCTTGGCCACGTAAGTTCATGGGCGATTTCCACAGATTCGATTACGAAATATTTTGTTAGTTTAGCGCGCCTAAATTACTCGTCGCTATGGTTTTTGACTTAGACATGATCCGGGAAGTGTACCGGAACATGCCGGCCCGCATCAAAGAGGCCAGGAAAATCGTGAACCGGCCACTTACTCTGGCGGAAAAAATTTTGTATGCACACTTGCATACAGATCAACCGATTGAAAACTTCGAAAGGGGCAAATCCTATGTTAACTTCTCTCCCGACAGGGTGGCTATGCAGGATGCCACGGCTCAGATGGCCCTGCTGCAATTCATGTCAGCCGGGATACCTAAAGTCAGGGTCCCTTCCACCGTTCACTGCGATCACCTTATTCTCGCAAAACAAGGTGCGGAACAAGACCTCAAGGATTCACTGACTGCCAGCGGCGAAGTATTTAATTTCCTCGAATCTGTATCAGCGAAATATGGCATCGGCTTCTGGAAGCCCGGAGCTGGAATCATCCACCAGGTTGTGCTTGAGAATTATGCCTTCCCTGGCGGCATGATGATCGGTACTGACTCGCACACGGTAAATGCAGGCGGGCTGGCCATGGTGGCTGTCGGTGTCGGCGGCGCAGACGCTGTAGACGTGATGTCCGGAATGCCCTGGGAACTGAAGTGGCCGAAGCTGATTGGAATAAAACTCACGGGCAAACTCAACGGCTGGACATCAGCCAAAGACGTCATTCTAAAAGTGGCGGGCATCCTTACTGTGAAAGGTGGCACAGGTGCTATCGTCGAATACTTCGGTCCTGGCGCACTTTCGCTTTCGTGTACAGGTAAGGCTACGATATGCAACATGGGTGCTGAAATTGGTGCCACCACATCAACGTTCGGTTACGATGAAAAGATGGCCCAATACCTTCGGGGCACCGGACGCGCAGAAGTGGCAGACCTCGCTGATTCGATGCGCGAACATCTCACGGGAGATCCCGAAGTATATGCAAACCCCGAGAAGTATTTTGATCAGGTAATCGAGATCGATCTTTCAACACTCGAACCTCACGTTAACGGACCTTTCACGCCGGACCGCGCTATTCCTCTCTCCCGCTTTGCGGAAGAAGTGAAGAAGAACGGATGGCCTGAGAAGCTTGAAGTCGGACTCATAGGGTCATGTACCAACTCCTCATATGAAGACATCACCCGCTCTGCATCGCTCGCAAAGCAGGCTGTTGAAAAGAAGCTGAAGGCAAAGGCAGAGTTCACCATTACACCCGGTTCGGAGCAGGTACGATACACTGTCGAACGCGACGGCTACCTGGGCATTTTCGAGAAGATGGGCGGAGTGGTGCTGGCGAATGCATGTGGTCCCTGCATTGGACAATGGGCGCGCCATACCGACGATCCTCAAAGAAGAAACTCAATCATCACTTCGTTCAACCGGAACTTTGCCAAGCGCAACGACGGTAACCCGAACACGCATGCGTTCGTGGCTTCGCCAGAGATTACTACCGCGTTTGCCATTGCCGGCGACCTGACGTTCAACCCTATCACCGACACCCTCATCAACGAAGACGGTGTGCCGGTTAAGCTCGACGAACCTCAGGGTGTCGAGTTTCCTCCGAAGGGCTTTGCCGTTGAGGACGCAGGTTATGTTGCTCCCGCGGAAGATGGAAGTAACATCACGGTACAGATCAATCCCGATTCAAATCGCCTCCAGAAACTCGAACCATTCCCGGCATGGAATGGCAAGAACCTTCTCGGCATGAAACTGCTCATCAAGGCGAAAGGCAAGTGTACAACTGACCACATTTCCATGGCCGGCCCCTGGCTTCGCTTCCGGGGTCACCTCGACAATATTTCCAACAACACCCTTACGGGCGCCGTCAACTATTTCAATGACAAGACGGACTGTGTTAAAAACCAGATCACTGGTGAATACGGACCTGTTCCTGCTACGCAACGCGCGTATAAGGCAGCTGGCATACCGACGATCGTTGTTGGCGACCACAACTACGGCGAAGGTTCATCGCGCGAACACGCAGCAATGCAACCACGCCACCTGGGTATCAGGGTAATCCTGGTGAAGTCGTTCGCACGCATTCACGAAACCAACCTGAAAAAGCAGGGTATGCTTGCGTTGACATTTGCCAACGAAGCGGATTACGACAAGATTCTTGAAGACGATACGATCGATATCATCGACCTGACAGAATTTGCACCGGGCAAACCGTTAACGCTCGTGCTTCATCATGCGGATGGGACGAAGGACACGATTCTGGCCAACCACTCCTACAATGCAGGTCAGATCGAATGGTTCAAGGCGGGGTCGGCGCTCAACCGGATGGCGTTGCAATTCGAGATCGAAAAGCATTCCAACGGTGCTTCTGCCGGAAAGAAGGCACGTACATCCAAATCCAAATTGCCTGTTAAGGTCGCCGTAAAGAAGACCATAAGGAAATCCGCCCGCAAGGTTGCCGGCAAAGCCGTCGCGCCCAGGAAGGTTGCGAAGAAGACAACTGCGAAGGCTGTGGTTAAGAAGGCTGCGGCTAAGAAGGTAGCAGCCAAAAAGGCCGCAGTTAAGAAAAAAACGACGGTAAAGAAGTCCGTTAAGGCCGCAACCAGGAAGGTCGCTCGTAAGGCCGCCGCCAGTGCCCGCAAGGTTTCACGCAGTGTTGCGCGTGCAGGCAAGGCCGCGGGTCGTAAGATTTCCAAATTGGTTAAAAAGGTGAAGAAGGCTGTCAGGAAGAAGAAGTAACCTTACAGCTTCACCTGTAACGTCACATAGTAGTTGCGGCCATCCGACGGGAGGATACCCGGTCCCGGATATCCACTGGCGCGCCGCGTAAAGTACATGTTGTCGGTGAGATTATTGACCCCCGTCTCCACAGTGAGGAACTTGTACTTGTACTTGGCCGCAATGTCCATGACGTGGTACGCAGGGATGAGACCTTCGACAGCGGAAGGCGTGTACACAGCGTTGGTAACGTCACTGTATTGGTTCGCCGTAAAAGCCCCCTGCCACGTGACCATTAGATCCCTCCACTGCCAGGTTAGCCCTGCGCGAATGTTGTACCGGGGTACTAATTCGACCTCTTTACCATCGATCGCCGACTCCGCGCTGTTCACATAGACTGCGTCGATCACGGCAACATTACCGAACGCAGTGAGCTTGTGCGCGCGCTCCTGAGGTAAGAAGAAATCCAGCAAATCATATTGACCGAACGCTTCAATGCCTACGTGACGTGAGTCGGCCACATTCGTGCGATAACGATAGATCCTGAAGTTCTGATCGTCGACGCGAAGGATGGAGCCAATACGATCTTCGTACCTCAAATAGAACACGCTGACGTCAAAGTTGTAAATGCCGTCGCGACCCCCGCGCACACCGAGATCAAAATTAAACCCCCTTTCATCGCTGATCTCAGGATCAACACTCAGGTTAGGATTTATTACGCGTATGTCATTAAAGTTTATGGCACGATAGTTCTGTGAGAAGTTGCCATAAATCTCCGTGTGTTCGCTGGAGCGATAGCTGATGCCCACACCAGCAATGATAAAGTTGCGTACGCGATCGCGTTCTTCGAACACCTGGAACGTTGAGTCCTCTGCGATACCCGTATCTGGGTTGGGGCGCAGCACGGTATTCTGATAGTATCCCTTCGCCTGTGTCTGTATCCGTTCATAGCGAATGCCCGGCGTCACGCTCAACTTATCCGTGAGGTTGAAAATGTTTTCGGCAAACAGCGATTCGTTGTTGCCGGGGAAATCGTAGTTCGAACCCTCGAGATTATCCGGGCTGAGAAAACGGAAATCAGCCTCGCTCCCATCCGGTGCCAACCCCTGGCGACGATATGTAAATCCATGATAATAGCGAGTGCCCAAAACCAGTGCAGCAGGGTTTCTACCCGCTCTGTAGTGGTGGACGAACCGAAGTTCTCCGCCGAAGTTGGTGAAGTCGTCAGAGAACAGATCGCGCGGACCACCATCATCAGCGCGGTCGATGCGACCGAGGTTGCCCAAAGCGTCCCTTGCTCCAAGAAGACCAAACAACCTCAAGTTCACCCGCCAGTTGTCCGACAGTTTACCATCGGCAAGCACCGCCATCAAATTCCAGTTCACCCTGAACCAGTTTCGCTCGCGTATGGACTGACGCGGATTCTCCTCGAACATTGCATCCGTTAGTCCCCCAGGCTGTTTGGCGAGGTAATTCATGTGCGTGTACTGCGCCGTTACACTGAATTTGGCTGACACAGGCAAGGTCAAAGAAACGTAACCGGTGTTTTGATCAAACTCTGAATTTGGCCTCCACCCGTCGGCGTGCTTGTGATGATAGAACCCATAATACCGGATCTTACCCTTGGTTCTGCCAACGCTGTTGAAAGAGTTAAATAGTCCAAAAGATCCCAACGACTGGCGACTGACGATCTCCAGCGGGCGCGACGTGGGTCCATCCTTCATTACGAAATTCAGCAAGCCCCCAAATTGCGTCCCGTATTGAAGTGAAGCGGCGCCGCGAACTACCTGGATGCGCTCTACCGCCTCTGACGGTGGAACGTAATAACTTTCCGGATATCCCAGGGCATCCGCACTGATGTCATAACCGTTCTGACGTACGTTGAAGTTGGATGTGCGGCTGGGGTCGAGACCACGCGCTCCGATACCCAATTGAAGGCCCGCCCCATCGCTTTCGTAGATGTTGAGTCCGGGCACCTTGGCGTATATCTGTCTTGCGTTGTTTGTCGCGAGGCTAGCAGCCATTTCGCCAATCTCGATCACCTCTGTCTTCTTGGACTCATAAATTGCTGTACCCTCAACGCCGCTCAGGCGCCGTATACCCCCATTGCTGACGCGTTCGTCTTCAACTGTCACAGTCTGAAGTACGCCTCGGATTTCTTCAAGGAAAACATCAACATGGTTGTCGCCAGGACGAAGGGTAATGCTGAGCTCCTGTATCGCGCGGTCAGGAGCAAACACCGAAATACGATGAGCACCGGCAGGCAGGCCGGTGATGCTAAATTCTCCATTCGCGTCTGTCGTCCACCCGCGCAAAACAGAGTGAACGTACACTTCAGCGCCTTCAATCGCAGCGCCAGTGTTACTGTCCTTAACAGTACCGGTGAGCGTGCACTGCGCGAGAAGCGCCCCGCCTGTTGCGATCAGGGCGACAAGGACAACGACGGTATGGACGATCAGCTTCTTCATTGATTGAGGTCCACGATCCAATCTTTGTGTCGGAAGCCGTCGCGCTCCCGGGTAAGGTCTACCTGGTCGTCGATGAACAACCGCGAGCCTCTGCCATTCAGTGTCACGTATGCCTCAGCACGAACAATGGCATCGTTCATTCCTTCGGAGCGATATTTTTCTTCCAGGAAGTGCGCAAACTGCAGGATCATATCCGGCTGCGTCGACATCATCTTCTCCTGTATCGGTGTGAGGTAATCGCCTGGCACAACATCCCACCGTCTGCCGGTATCCGGATCTTCAACGTGGAATACTACATAGCCGGCCTTCTCCATCAACATGACACGCCATGAGAACCTGTAACCCTGCTCCGTCCAGAACAGGTCGCCGGGATAGAGAAGGTAGCGCCAGGGGGCTAGCACCTGAATGACAAAGAACACCGCCATGAATCCGGTAATGATGCGGGGAACAGGAAGAAGCTTTATGGTATTCGAGTCCACGCGAGGGATGGCGTTGACTCCCAGGCGAAGGACAGCAGCCAATCCTTCGAGAAGTCTGGTGTGAAATGCTGGTGAAAAAAATATCAGCGTGCTGAGGATCATGATGAAGGGGAACATCCCGATTGGGAACAGCATCCAGGTGATCATGTGAAACCCGATAACAGCGATATATGCCCAGGGCCGTGTGCGGGCATTGAGAAGGAAAAAGACGATCGTGAGATCGTACAGCGCCCCCATCCAGCTGAAAGCATAGGCGGCGAACGCCGTTGACAAAAAGCCTCCGATGACCGGAAGGTGACTCTGCGCCGGCAGCCAAATGCGAAGCGGCATGGCGTCAAAGAGCCATTCCGCATTGAGCTTGGCGATGCCGGCGTAGATGTACACGATAGCCAACTGAAGCTTTAGGATCGTTACGCTCCATGCCGGTACCTCTCCTGTAGCGAGCGTGGGCTTACGAAGTACGTCGAAAGAGAACGCGCGGTTGGCAGGCACAAAGCAGAGGAGCAGCGCCACCAGGCTAACGAAGTAATAATGATTAAGATAGTAGGTCTTGTCGAGGAGTTCCACATAGGTGAACGACAGGAAGAAAAGTGCGGCGGACAACCGATAGCGCCAGCCAAGCATCACCCCTATCGCCGACGCCAGCATGAGGGCGAAGAGCCCATACATTCCCACCGCCCCGGGAGCCGTCACCCATTCAAAGCCGTAATAGGTGAAGTGTACCTCAGGCTCAATATAGAACTCACGGATCCAGCCGTTGGCCCAGAAGCGGATCACACTGATCGCCATCATCAGACCGAAGACGATACGGAACGTGACCAGAGGCGCGATAGGCGCAGGTCCGTACCATGCCAACTTCAAGGCAGTAACTAACCGGCTGTGCAAGCTAATCGCCGTCATTATCCTGGTAAGTAATCAGTATCCCAAGGGCTGACATCATGTCCGCTTTCAGCAGTACCAACAGCTTCTGCAACTCCTGATAGGCGGCCATAGCCGGATCAGGATTCTGCTCGACCGTCTCCGAATAAGGTTCAGGAATGGCAGCTGTTTTGCTCAACGCGAGATCGATCTGAGACGCGATGACGCTCGCTAAGGCGTCTCCATTGTGCCGCGCATTCAGTGCCGTAAGGTAATCATCGAACCCAACCCCGTCTGTTTTTCCTTTACCCAAGTAAAGATTCTGCAAACCTTTAATGGATTCGGTGGCGAGCAGAATAGACTGTTGCGCATAAAGCGCTTCGCAGTTCTCGGGTATGGGAACGTTGAGCGAACGAATGCCGAGGGGTTTACCGATCTTGTTATCCCGTACGTCAGCCTCATAGTATTGGATTGCTCCGTTGAGCAACAGGCCTGTTGAGCTTCCGACATCGTTGCCTGTGAGACTGACAAAAGTTCCGAGATAGTTATCACCTGCAGGAGACCATCGTTCATAGACGGCATTACATCGAGATCTGAGATCTTCAACAACGTCGAGGAGGTACTGCCGTCGCGCCGACGCTTCGTCGTCGGATTCGAACAGTTCGACGACAGTTTCTGCATCAGGGTCAGGGCCGTAAATAAGATAGTCCAATGCAGCAAAACCCTTTGCCGAATTACTGCTTATAGCATTGAGGTCGTAAGATCCAGACGATATATTGTCGTCGATCTTGATCTTGCTTATTGGATAAGTGTTGACCGACGAGTTGAACACGAGATTATCGGCCGGTCCGAAGTTGAAGTATCCGCAATGCTGGAAGGCGATGTAGGCCGACAGCCAGGCGTCGCGCAGCTTACCGAGGTTCTCCTCCGTACGCGAGTCCGTAAACGCTATGGCCGCCTCTTCCAGACGCGCGGCCCGCCGGGCCAGCGAATCATAGGCGGGCACGATAATGTTGACACCCAGATTCTCGAGCAGTGGCCCGCGGTCAAAGCCAGGGGCAGTCGATGTCTCCTTGTCGCACGACACGACCATCGCGCACAGCGCAAGTAAGATCGAGACTTTACGGAATCCTTGCGTTATCATGTTCAGAGTGCGTCTTTGACGTCAGCGAGTTCGGGGAAGGCGTCTACGAGAAGATCAATTGCCTCGTCGAGACCCGACAGATCGGATTCGGGAAGTTCCCAGAAGTTTTCTCCGATGTGTGTGTTCAGGATCGCGTTAATGTTGGCATCGCTTATTCTCTTCTTCGGACTGATGCGGAGCGCACGAATAAACATGTATCCTTCAGACAGCGCGTGGAATGCCTCGCCAAGTGATGCGGGGCCTTCACCAAGCAACTCCTTTGCCGTGTTCAGGTAGTGAATGGCAGTCGCTGCCGTCACCAGTTCGAAGCCTTTGTAAATAATCTCACGTTGTTCATTCTTGACGGGATAGTTCTTTGCCACGATGGCGGCGCGACCGGTGAGGAAGGCGTCCATGAGCATCTTGTTTGAACCGATGAGCGGATCACGACCGTTGCTGTAGTTCGCAAAGAATCTCAGGTTCGCCGTATTGTTGGGGAAGTCGACAGGAACGCCCCAGTAACCGAACGCCTCATCCCAGTGGTGTTCCATCGGGGTATAGTTGTTCGAACCATCAAGCTCGGTATTCTCTACATCATCGCCGACGCGTGCATCCGTCATGTACACATTAAAGATTTGGTGCAGGAACACCGAACCCATGATGCCCTTCTCAAAGGTCTGCGTGTACTCATGCCCGTTAGCGTCAACCAGCATCGTCGCTCCGTTCTTGCGGGTTATAAACCCGGCTGTACCATTAGCTGCGTCAAGCCCAGCCGCGCTCGCATCTTCCGCATCGGCAAACAGGTCTTCGAAGAAAGCGACGTCTGGGGGAAAGGTCTTGTCCTTCAGCTGGCGGTCGGACGTGAACGAGAAGTTGCCATCACCATCGCCACCCGCGTTTTCATACATGGCGAGCAGGGTCTCAGCATCAAGAGTGATTTCCTTCTTGTCGCCTTTCTGAAAGTATGCCTTGATTTCGGATGTCTGGTTTAGCCGGTCGGTCTGACCCCCGTAGAATACGGATGATTGTCCATTACGCGTAAACTCGTAAGTATCAGGTATTTGTAGTGACGGTGTTCCATTATCGTCGTTGTCACAAGAAAAGAGGAGAGCGCCTGCAAGAACGAGGCAGGGGGTCAGCAGCTTCAGATTCATTCTTATTTAGATTATTTTTAAATAGGCCCACAATGTTATTATTTATTTAGAATTAATTCAAATAAAAAATTGTTTGGCCGGACCCCTGTCACGAACCTGCCCGGCAACGTCTTTATTCATTCTGATTCCAAAGAAGCCCGGCTTTTTGCGGCTGTGGCATGGGTGCTTTATCTTGGCTCAGACTAACTTTTTCCCTTATGAAACAGCAGATTGTGACCCCAAAACGCTCCCTGACCAAGGAAACGGAAGCCTTGTTGAACAAGCAGATTGAAATGGAAGGCAAATCCTCCGCGGCATACCTTTCCATGGCCTCATGGTGCGAAACGAAGGGATACGACACGTCGTCCCAGTTCCTGTATAAGCACTCCGAGGAAGAGCGCATGCACATGCTGAAGCTGTTTCACTACATTAATGCTGCGGGTGGGCACGCCATCCAGCCGGAAATCAGCGGCATCAAGCATTCATTTAAGAGTCTCCGGGAAGTCTTCAATGACGTCCTCACGCACGAGCTCGAAGTCACCAAGTCCATCAACCAGATTGTGGACCACTGCTTTTCTATCAAGGATTTCGCGACGTTTAACTTCCTGCAGTGGTACGTGATGGAACAGCGCGAAGAAGAGACACTCGCGCGCAGGGCCGTCGAACTATTCGACATTATCGGAGAAGAAGGCGTCGGCTTGTGGATGATTGACCAGGAAATAGGAAAGCTCGAGATGTACGCCGCAAAGAGCTCAGGCACAACAACGTAGCACCTCAAACATAACAACTATCCTCCAACGACACCCGGCACGCCGGGTGTTCGCATTTTCAGACCATTCGTCCGGCAATGAACTCCCTCGCCCGGATTTGCATTGTTTGCCTTAGATAATATTCCGTACTAGAAAGAGTTATCTTGTACAAAGGGCGGACTATGTGGAGAATCATCCTCGTTCTGATTGTCGGTGTGGCGGCATTCGGGAGCGTTTGTGCTCAGGATCCCGGCCGTGTTCCTCCTCCGCGTCCACTCCAGGATACGATCGTCCAGGTCGACATTGTTATCGACACTGTAGTGCTTGAACAGGAGACACCGTCGTCGGTGCCGCTGGGCAACGAGCCCGTTTCCGGCCCCCGCTCCTACCGACGCGTCATAAAATCTGACGCCATCACGCGCCGGGGTTTGTTCACTATCCACAAGGTTGAAGACAAATACTACTTTGAGATCGCCGACAGCCTGCTCGGCCGCGATATGCTCGTAGTGACCCGTATTGCCCGCGGTGCCGCCGGCGTTCGTCCCGGACACTCGGGGTATGCCGGTGACCAGATCGGCTCTACCGTCATCCGGTTCGAGAAGGGGCCTGACGACAACCTCTTTCTCAGACGCGTTTCCTTTGGCGACTATGTTGGAGACAGTACCAACTCACTCTTTGACGCCGTCATACGTTCCAACCTTCAACCTCTCGCCGCATCGTTTGGCATCAGCGCGTACACACCGGACCGTACGGGTAGCGTGATCGAGGTTACGAACTACATCAACGGCGACAACGACGTCCTCTTTTTTTCGCCCGGTGTGAAACAGCAGATGAAGGTAGGGCGCATGCTTCCCAACATGTGCTATATCAAAGACATACAGCCCTACCCTCTTAACGTTGAAATACGCACAATAAAAACTTATGAGCGCGAAGGAGGCGGCGCGTCAGGCAACGCGTTCACCTGGGAAATTAACACATCAATCATGGTACTACCCAAAGTACCAATGCAAAAGCGATTTGCCGATCGTCGCGTAGGCTATTTCACGGAACGCTATACCGACTACAGCACCAACCCGCAAGGCGTGGAAGTTGTTAGCTACGTGAAGCGGTGGCGATTGGAACCGAGACCGGAAGATCTCCAACGATACTTTCGCGGTGAACTCGTGGAACCTGCCAAACCGATCGTCTTCTACGTCGATCCCGCCACTCCACGCAAGTGGGTGCCGTATATCATCCAGGGTGTGAACGACTGGCAGAAAGCGTTCGAAGCCGCCGGCTTCAAGAACGCCGTGATGGCGCGTGAAGTCCCGGACAAGTCAGAAGACCCTAATTTCAACATCGAAGACTCCCGCCATTCGATGATCGTTTACAAACCTTCCGAATGGACGAACGCAACCGGCCATATCATCACCGACCCGAGAAGCGGTGAGATCATCGCTGCACAGGTAAACTTCTATCACAACATCATGTCTATGCTGAGGACGTGGTACATGGTGCAATGTGGTGCTACCGATCCCCGCGCACAGCGAATGCAGTTCGACGATGTGCTTATGGGGCGACTCATCCGCTCTGTAGTCAGTCACGAAACCGGACACGCGCTCGGGCTCCTTCACAATTTCGGAGCAAGCTCATCGGTGCCTGTGGAACGTCTGCGTGATCGCGTGTGGCTCGAGCAGCATGGGATATGTCCCTCGATCATGGATTACGCCCGATTCAACTATGTGGCCCAACCGCAAGACTCGGTGGGAATGGAAGGACTCGTGGCGCGCATCGGTGAGTACGACAAGTGGGCCATAGAATGGGGATACCGGCTTCTTCCTATTTCTCCCCTCGATGATCCCAAGCAATACCTGAGTTCATGGACTAACACCCGACTTCAGGATCCACAACTCTGGTACGGCTCGGAATTCTCCCCTTCCGATCCGCGCAGCCAGACAGAAGACCTGGGTGACAACGCGATGCGCGCGTCGCAATACGGAATGAAAAACTTACAAAAGGTCGTGCCGAACCTGATCGAATGGACATACCAGGACGGCGCCGACTACAGCGGCCTGGCTGAAGTCTATGGCGGTGTAACGGAACAGTACGGAAATTATCTGCGGCACGTCATGAGGTACGTTGGCGGTACGTATCAGACATTAAAGACTTACAATCAAAAGGGCGCCGTGTACCGACCGGTACCCGCGCACCTGCAACGCAATGCCATTCACTTTCTTGATGAGCACCTGTTTACTACGCCAACGTGGCTGCTCGATTCCGTCGTTCTCGCGCGTGTGGGCCGATCTCCACTGCAGGTCATTGAAAGATTTCAAAACCAGGTACTCTCTAACTTGTTGAGTCCGTCTTCACTGCGAGAGCTTATCAATGCGGAGTCGATGTACGGTTTGAAAACATACGGGTTGTCAAGCTTCTTTTACGACATGGACCGCTTTATTATGCGTGAAGTGAAAACCTATCAGCCCGTAGACATCTTTCGTCGTTCTCTGCAGCGCAATTACATCGACAGAATGCTGCGGCTGATAGAGCCTTCTTCTTCCCCGGCCAAAAGCTATAACGACATCGTTCCTGAAACACTGGCGCAACTCAGGTCGCTGCGCGATCGCTTACCAAAAGCCATTAGAAAAACCGAAGACGTGCCGACGAGGAACCATTTTCAGTACCTATTGGATCAGTTGAACGAAGCCTTGCCGGAGAAGTGATCCGGTTATACAACATCATTCTCCCCGCAACAACAATCTAAACTCATTCAATATCATCGCCGTTGCACCCCACACGACTTCGCGTTGGACTTCAAAGTGGGGCGCCATCAAAGGCATGCTTGTACCCGACACTACTTCGCGCTTCGTAATCTCATGCTGCTGACGAAGCTGGTAGACAGAGCCCAGGAGTACTCGATCCACCTCGTGTGGATCGGGTTTGAACTCCGGAACACCATCGTAGACACTGACGATTGGCGTGATGTGTATATTGCTTACCAGAACAGTAAAGCTTGAGAGCTGACCAAGGGCGGTAACCTTGTTGCTGACAATACCGATCTCCTCCTCTCCTTCCCTCAACGCCGTTTCCCATGCTGATTCACCAGGTTCGGCTTTTCCGCCGGGCAGGCTTACCTGTCCTCCGTGGACGCCCGCATAGGCCGGACGTTTGATCAATGGGAAGTAGATACCCCCATTTTGCTCAAAGAGCAGCAGCAACACACTGCCCTGACGGGGTGGTGATGTGAACTTGTATCGTGCCTGAATTTTATCCCGCGATGAGGGAAACATAGCCTCATGCGCTGTCACGCCAGGCAGTGGCTGCAGGAGACGATCCTGGAGGTATCGCGCGAGATCCGGAAGGTTTAATTCACCGTCAAATGTCATGTGATTATCAACCCTTCTTTTCTCGTGCCAGTTCCAGGTAGCGCCTGGCTTCTTTTACAGTGGAGTCCATCTCAATGGCACGCTCCAGGAGTCGTACCGCATTAGCCAGATCGCCGGACTTGTAATAATAAATGCCCTTATTACGATAGGCCCACGCGTTGCGAGGGTCGCTCACGATACTCTTGTCGATGTCGACAAGAGCTTCCGGTAGCTGTCCCATCATGAGCAGAATATATCCACGGTTGTTGAGGAAGTAAGGATCGCCGGGACGCAGCGTGAGCGCCTTACCGATGTAATCCATCGCGCGATCATATTGCCCTTCATCCGTGCTGATCAGCGCAAGTGTGTTGTAGGCATTGGGTTCATTGGGTGCCATTCGGGTTGCGCTTTCGGTGACCAGGCGGGCGGAATCCAATTTACCTTCGTAATACAGTACAGTACCCAGGTTAACCCAGACTTCGGCATCCTCATCGTCGCGCTCCAATAAGCTGAAAAACTCCCGCTTTGCTTTCGCATACTCATGGGTTGACGTATAAATCAGTCCCCTCAGATGGGGAATTACAGCGGTGTCGGGCTTGATGGCTTGCGCCTTCGCGAGATCGCTGAGAGCCCGCGACCATTCGCCCACCAGATAGCCAACATTCGCCCGGTTCAGCAGGGCATCAACAAAATCAGGGCGGCACATCAGAGCGTGTGAATAGCTTTCCATGGCTTCCGCATAGCTCCCGCGATTGAACTGGAGGGTACCCAGGTTGTTCCAGGCGTCCGCAAAACAGCTGTCGAGCGCTATCGCCTCACGGAAAAAACGCTCGGCTTGTTCCAGGCTGTTGCGCTTGACCGCCTCGTTGCCCCGCATCAAGAAACGCTGAACCCGTACCTCGCGGCTTTCCTGGCATGCAAACGTTAACCACACGATGGCAAGGGCGTATCGAAAAACAGAAAAATACCTGTTCCAGGCTGCCATAAAGAATCCTCCCTGGGCTTAACCGCCAAATTTATCATTAAATGCGGTAGAAAAACGGACCCAACATTTTGATTTTAGCGGCTGAGTTCATTACTTCGCAGTGCAAAAATTTATGAAAGTAACGTTCAGCACCAGCTTCCACCACCACCATCATGGATCTACCCACGATGCGTGACTAGCTGTTTGCTGACTCAAAACCTATAGGAACAAAAGGCTTGTCACGTTGTGACAGGCCTTTTTTGTTGACCCCTATCGACCATAACGAAATGAACACAGTACTCAGGATCGCCATTCAGAAATCAGGACGTCTTCAGCAGGGCTCGCTGGACTTGCTTAAAGAAAGCGGCCTGTCGTTTAGCAACGGGAAAGATCAACTCAAGGCACCGGCGCAGAATTTCCCCGCCGAGGTGTTGTTCCTGCGCGACGACGACATTCCGCAGTATGTAGAAGACCGCGTCGCCGACGCAGGAATCGTTGGCGAAAATATAGTCGCGGAAAAAAAGAAGAAGATAAACGTCATCAAGCGCCTCGACTTTGCACGTTGCAGGTTGTCGCTTGCGATCCCACGAGGTGAGCAATACAATGGCCTTGAGTGGTTCAACGGGAAGAACATTGCCACGTCGTATCCAAACATTGTGACGGATTTCCTTAAAGAGCGTGGCATTAGTGCGGGTATTCATGAAATCAGTGGATCGGTAGAGATTGCTCCGGGCATTGGCCTTGCGGAAGCGGTGTGTGACCTGGTGAGTAGCGGCAGCACGCTGCTCAGCAATGGTCTTCGTGAAGTAGAGGTCGTGATGCAATCCGAAGCCGTTCTTGTCGCGAATCCGAACTTATCCCCCGAGAAGAGCGAGATACTCGACAAGCTGTTGTTCCGCATTACGGCGGTGATGAAAGCAAAGAACAGCAAGTACATTCTTCTTAACTGTCCTAACGAAGCGATTGAAAGAATCACGCGCATTATACCCGGGATGAAGAGCCCGACGGTCATGCCACTGAGTCGTGAAGGATGGAGCTCGCTGCATTCCGTCGTCGATGAAAATGATTTCTGGAATCGCATCGACCAGTTGCGAGAGTCCGGCGCAGAAGGTATCCTGGTAATTCCTATTGAAAAGATGATTGTCTGACCATCGTCATGAAAGTAATCTACAATCCACCATCGGAAACCTGGAAAGCCCTGTGCTCACGGCCACAAATGGATCAGGAAGTGCTTGATCCTGTTATTCGCCGCATCCTTAGCGACGTACGATTAAAAGGAGATCAGGCGCTAACAGACCTTACGCTGGAGTTTGACGGTGTACGCCTCCGCTCGCTGTCCCTCACATCTGAAGAAATCAAGGGCGCTGTAGAGACGCTCGACGACAGGCTTAAGGCCGCCATGGGCACCGCTGCCAAAAACATAGAAGCTTTTCACGCGAGTCAGATCAAGGAAAGCAAGGCCATCGAGACGATGCCCGGTGTAACGTGCTGGCGTAAGGCTGTACCGATCGATAAGGTTGGAATTTACATTCCCGGTGGATCGGCGCCTTTGTTCTCTACCGTACTCATGTTGGGGATTCCTGCGCGTCTGGCAGGCTGTGGAGAGGTGGTATTGTGTACGCCGCCCGACAAGCAAGGGAATGTCAACCCTGCCATTCTTTATGCTGCTCGACTTGCCGGCATTACACAAATATTCAGAGTAGGCGGTGCACAAGCCGTTGCAGCCATGGCGTACGGCACAGCGTCCGTTCCGCAGGTGTACAAGATATTCGGTCCGGGAAATCAATTCGTTACACGTGCGAAGCAACTTGTAAGCGAGGAAGGAATTGCCATCGACATGCCAGCCGGGCCATCGGAAGTGCTCGTAGTGGCTGATGGTACAGCAAATCCTGCGTTTGTCGCAGCCGACCTGCTGTCGCAAGCCGAACATGGTGCAGACAGTCAGGTCATGCTCGTCGCCTTAAGCGACGTAAATATTCAAGCGATACAGGCCGAAGTTGACCGTCAACTTAAGGATTTGCCACGTCGCGATATCGCAGCAAAGGCACTTGAGAACAGTCGTATTGTAGTATTCGACACGATCGATATGGCGATTAAGTTCTCTAACGCGTATGCTCCTGAACACCTGATCATCAACACGGTCAACGCATCATCGTTGGCTGAACGCGTTGTCAACGCAGGCTCAGTATTTCTCGGTGCATGGACGCCGGAATCAGCCGGCGACTATGCTTCGGGTACGAATCACACTTTGCCCACGAACGGCTACGCAAGGGCGTTTGCCGGGGTATCGCTAGACAGCTTCCTCAAGTACATCACGTTCCAGGAAATTACAGAAGAAGGAATCAGGGCGATCGGTCCGGTTGTGGAAACTATGGCAGAAGCCGAGTCACTTCAGGCGCACAGGACTGCCATCACAAAACGTCTTGAATATCTAAACAGGAATTGATTGAATCGGAATATGAACATAGCTGATCTCGTTCGTCGCAATATCCGCGAGCTTAAACCCTATTCATCGGCACGCGATGAATTCAGCGGCGAAGCTGCGGTATTCCTTGACGCGAACGAGAACCCCTACCCTTCGCCGTTCAACCGTTATCCCGATCCGCTCCAAAAGAAACTGAAGGAGCGGATTTCTGAGTTGAAAGGTGTCTCGCAAGAGAAAATTTTTCTCGGAAACGGAAGCGATGAAGCCATCGACCTGATCATTCGCGCATTTTGTGAACCAGCTCAGGATGCCATTCTTATCACCGAACCCACCTACGGGATGTATGCCGTGTGCGCAGATGTCAACAACGTAGCTGTTAAGCGCGTCCCCCTCACGAAAGACTTTCAACTCGATTTTGATGCGGTGTTGGCCCAAGCCGACACATCGGTGAAGGTGATATTCCTTTGCAGTCCTAACAATCCCACCGGCAATCTCCTTGACCGCAATGCCATTCTACGACTTGCCCGCGAATTTCAGGCCATTGTAGTGGTCGATGAGGCGTATATCGATTTTGCAGGTACCGAAAGCCTTACGCGGGATCTGGATGAGAACCCAAATCTTGTTGTTCTTCAAACGCTTTCCAAGGCATGGGGACTTGCCGGGCTGCGACTCGGAATGTGTTTTGCGTCTTCGTTCATCATCAACATACTCAACAAGATCAAATACCCCTACAACATCAGTTCGTTGACGCAACAGTATGCGCTTGAAGCACTACAGGACGAGCAACGCAAGGGAGAATGGGTTCGCGAGATTTTGAGCGAGCGCACCGCCGTCGTTGCAGCTCTGAAAGAGCTTCCCATCGTACATCAAATCTATCCCAGCAATGCGAACTTTATCCTGGTCAAGGTTGAAAATGCGCCGTTGATCTATCGGAAATTGATGGAACTCGGTACCATCGTCAGAGACAGATCACGGGTAATCCTTTGCGATAATTGCCTGCGGATAACGATTGGAACTCCGACGGAGAATGACATACTCATTCGTCAGCTTAGCGAACTTGCCACTGCAGAATTGACATCAAAATCAAGCTCATGAAACGTGTCCTATTTATAGACCGCGACGGAACGCTTATAATCGAACCACCTGACGAGCAGGTCGACAGCCTGGAAAAGCTGGACTACTACCCCGGCGTTTTCACCTGGCTGGGAAAGATCGCCCGCGAGTGCCCATATAGTCTTGTAATGGTTACGAACCAGGATGGTCTGGGTACGGAGCGCTTTCCGGAAGCGAACTTCCGTCCTGTTCACGACCGCATGATGAGAACGTTGGCAGCTGAGGGCATAACCTTCGATGATGTTCATATCGACCGTTCCTTTCCCGAAGAAAACCTCCCTACCCGAAAGCCGGGAACAGGCATGCTGACAGCATACTTCAGCGGCGCTTACGACCTTGCCAATTCGTTCGTTATTGGTGATCGCCTTACCGACGTCGAACTCGCGAAGAATCTCGGAGCGCGCGCGTTCCTGCTGAATGACGGCAGCCTGCGCCACGCACTCAAGGAAAAAGGCCTGGATCAATACTGTGCACTTGTGACGCCTTCCTGGCAGGACATCTACGAATACCTCGTTTTGCCTCCGCGAACAGCTCACATTCGGCGCACAACACGGGAAACGGACATTGACGTCACGGTTGGACTCGACGGCACGGGGACTTCATCCATTTCAACAGGAATTGGATTCTTCGACCACATGCTGGACCAACTGGCGCGGCACGGAGGCATTGATTTGACGATCACCGTGAAAGGCGACCTGCACATAGATGAACACCATACCATTGAGGATACAGCACTCGCGTTGGGAGAAACTTTCGCGAAAGCGCTGGGCGACAAGAGGGGCTTGGCGCGCTACGGGTTCTGCCTTCCAATGGACGACTGTCTGGCCCAGGTAGCCATCGACTTCGGTGGGCGCCCCTGGCTTGTTTGGGATGCCACTTTCACACGGGAGAAGATTGGTGAAATGCCGACCGAAATGTTCTTTCACTTTTTCAAATCCTTTGCGGATGCATCAAAGGCGAACCTCAACATCAAGGCAGAGGGCACCAATGAGCATCACAAGATCGAGGCGATCTTTAAGGCATTTGCCAAAGCGATAAAGATGGCCATAAAGCGTGAACCCGGGAGTCGTGAACTACCCACAACCAAAGGAGTATTATGAAGCTCGCGATTATAAAATATAACGCTGGAAACATTCAGTCGGTGTCGTTTGCTTTGGAGCGACTGGGAATCTCGTTCGTCATCACCGACGATCACGACACCATTGCCACTGCTGATCGGGTAATCTTTCCCGGCGTCGGCGAAGCGCGCAATACGATGGCTTATCTGAAGGAAAGAAAGCTTGACGTTTTAATTAGGAATCTCCGGCAGCCAGTGCTCGGAATATGCCTCGGCATGCAGTTGCTTTGCAAACATTCAGAGGAATATGACACACCCTGTGTTGGTGTTTTCGATCAGACAGTCAAACGATTCAACCCAACCGGCGATCTGAAGGTGCCGCACATGGGGTGGAATTCTTTGCAGGTTACGAACGGATGGCTGGACCCTTCGCTGAATGGTGCGCACGTATATTTCGTGCATAGCTATTACGTGCCGAAAAATGAATGGACGTCAGCAGTTACGGACTACATCGTCCCATTCAGTGCGGCTATTCACAAGAACAACTTCTTCGCGGTACAATTCCACCCCGAAAAGTCGGCAGAAGCCGGCGTGCTGGTCTTGAAGAGTTTTATGAATGCAGGAACCCTTGTTGAAAGAAATTAACGTCATGCACATCATACCAGCCATTGATCTCATCGGTGGGAAATGCGTAAGGCTTACTCAGGGCGACTACGCGCGGGAAAAAGTGTACCGCGATAATCCTGTAGACGTGGCGAAGGAATTTCAGGATGCAGGCTTTGCCCGATTGCACCTCGTCGACCTCGACGGCGCAAAGAGCGGACGGGTAATTAACTGGAATGTCATTGAGTCAATATGCGGTGAGACTTCGTTAAAGGTTGACGTCGGAGGAGGCATCAAGACAGCCGAGGAGCTGAAGCGTTTGCTCAATCTGGGGGTCAGCCAGGTTAATCTCGGTAGCATAGCCGTTCGGAATCCGGAGCTGGTCCGCGCCTGGATCGAGACGTATGGCGACAAGATCATCCTGAGCGCAGATGTGCGCGACGGACACGTGGCGGTAAGCGGTTGGCAGGAAGCTTCATCCCTTACCATTGATGAATTGATAAAGACCTATGAACCAGCAGGACTGTCGTACGTCACCTGCACTGACATATCTGCCGATGGGACACTGGCGGGACCTGCCGTCAGCTTGTATGAAAAACTGGTATCGGCTTTTCCGTCAATTCGCATCATCGCCAGTGGAGGCGTAGGATCGATTGACGACATTGAACGGCTTTCGACGACAGGCGTATATGGGGTTATCGTCGGTAAAGCCCTTTACGAAGGAAAAGTAACTGCCGCTGAGTTAACGGCGCGAACAGAGAAATAGAAGATGCTGACACGTCGCATAATACCTTGTCTCGACATCAAAGACGGCCGCACTGTCAAGGGCGTCAACTTTGTCAACATCCGCGACGCGGGCGATCCCGTCGCCCTTGCGGCGGGGTATGCTGAGCAGGGTGCAGATGAGCTTGTGTTCCTTGACATTTCTGCTACGAATGAGCAACGGAAGACATTTGCTGGATTGGTGAAAGAGATCGCTCGCGTCATCAACATTCCGTTCACCGTGGGCGGTGGTATTTCCTCGGTGGCGGATGTAGCGCCATTGCTGGAGTCGGGCGCAGATAAAGTGAGTGTAAACTCATCAGCCGTGCGAAGACCGGAACTTATCGACGAACTCGTGCAGGCGTTCGGATCACAGTGCATTGTTCTCGCGATAGACGCGCGAAAGATGGAAAACATATGGATCGTTCACACCCACGGTGGAAAGAAGCCCAGCGACAAGCGATTATTTTCGTGGGCAAAGGAAGGACAGGAACGGGGGGCCGGTGAGATTCTGTTCACAAGCATGGACCACGACGGCACAAAGGCTGGCTTTGCCAACGACGCGCTGAGGAAACTGCACGAGTTGCTTACCATTCCCGTCATCGCTTCAGGGGGTGCAGGTAACATGGAACATTTTCTTGAGGCATTTGTCATCGGAAAAGCGGACGCTGCCCTCGCCGCAAGCATCTTTCACTACGGGGAAGTGGGAATCAAA
>Ga0207873_1000609_pt1 | contig 38351 bp, 28 predicted proteins | sample BGWIniCompost_FD_187373 | JGI IMG/M metagenome (GOLD analysis project Ga0207873, IMG submission 187373) | Cellulose adapted compost microbial communities from Newby Island Compost Facility, Milpitas, CA, USA - BGW Initial Compost (SPAdes)... ... | reverse complement strand
CCAGCACCAGACGCTGTTGTCGGCCCAGATCCCGCAGTCCTGTCGCGTTGCCAGGCGAACGGGCTCCCCTCGTGGGAGGCTCTTGGAGGGAGCCTCCGTGGGGGATGGCCCCACGCCTTCGGAGCGCCCCTCGGTCTCGCTACCTCTCGGAGCAGTTGTGTCGGGAGCCCCTATCTGCGTCGGTCTTTCGCCCCGCTCGCAGGTGCACGAACTCACTAGAAGGAGCGCGACAAGGACCTGCTTGGGAACGTGCACGACATGCGTCCTAGCGCGGCCGAGGGAGAGCTTCCAGTAGGGTCTCAGGTCCCCCAGGCCTCAAATGGGCCACATACACTCGACCAGCGCCATGCCGCGGTTGTTCACGAGCCACGAACAGAAGCCCTCCGCCCCGCAGGGATCGGGATCGCAGGACGCCTCGCCGGACTCATCGATGAAGCCCTCGAAGGCGAAGCAGAAGCCGGGCTGAGGTTCGTCGGGAGCGATCAGCCCCCCGAACTGCAACACCCCCTCGGCGGTCACGCAGGCGGCCTGTCCGGTTCCCTCGCCGGTCGTGAAGCTCGCCTTCGGGAAGACCCCGTCACAATCCTGAGCCCCCACACAGGGACTCGCTCCGACCGTGCTCCAGTCGACGCACCTCCCTGGCCCCTGCCGTACGTTCGTGCACACCCCGTAAGGCGTCCCCGCGCAGCTGCCCTCGCGCCCGTTGCACTGGGCGCCCGCTTCAGGGATGCCCCCGCCCTCGCCGCCCGTCCCTCCTGCGTCCGCCCCACCGGAGCTCGGCTCCTCCGTGCTCGGCGCCCCGTCGCCCGCGCTGCCTCCCACCGCGGACGAGCCGGCCTGACCGTCCTCGTCGTCTCCCCCGCCGCAACCCGCCAATCCCAAAATGCCAACCAAACCCCATACCAGGCGCATGCCCGCGACGGTATCACACACTCACGAGCAAGCCCTCACCAGCATCCTCGAGGTCTCCGTCGATCGCTGATTCCGGTCCACGGACGCGCCGTGATTCGCGGACGTCACTCTTTCCCGGACGTCACTCTGCGGATCGGGTCACAGCTACCTGCCGTCCGTCCCTCGATTCACCCCGCCCACGCAGGCGCCCCCGATCCCCACGCCCGCCGCGCGTCGCTATGCGTCTTCCGCATCAATCTGTCTCGACCCGTGCGCGTGACGCATACCCAGCGGCAACACCGTGACCTGCCCGCAGTGCGAACCCGCGCAGGCCACGCCATGGACGGAGCAGCGCAGGCGCCCTCAATCAGCTAAACGCAAGGACATGGAGGACGAGGCCCGTACTCCGTCGGAGTTCTACTCAGGGTGAAAGTGCGGCTCCGGATGACGGACTCGCCCTTGTGTTCGACGCGCTGCCAGACTAAACGGGATGCTTCCAAGATCCTGCCCAGATTGGGCAGCGGTTGAGCACAATGGTTAGACAGCAAGAGCCGCAGCCATGAGGATCACCTTTCGAGCCAAGCCCTCCGTTACACTAGGTCTCTTTGGAACATTGCTCGCTCTTGCGACGTCCGGGGGCTGCGAACAGAAGAAGCGGGACTGGCAGTCGGGCGACACGGGAGGCGTCGCAGGCTCCCCCTCGTCCGCCGGAGAACCCGGCAATTCCTCATCCGGCGGACAGCCTCCACAAATGTCAGGCGAACCTTCAGGTGGTAACGCAGGCGCGGGGAGCGAGAGTCCCCAAGACCTCTGTACTACGGACGATGAGTGCGCCTCTGGTAAGTGTCGCATCTCATTTCGTGATCTCGACGGTGATGGTTATGGCAACGATGCAGACGTCGTTGGCCGGTGCGATGGAACCGTCCCTGAGGGATACTCCTCGGTTGGTGGCGACTGCTGTGATGACGGCGGCAATCTCGAGCTCGCCGCTCTCATCCACCCCGGCCAGACGGAGTACTTCGATGCCCCCGCGAACATCTGTGGCATTTCCTGGGACTACAACTGCAATGGCCGGGTGGACTTCGGCGGCTACACGTGCCCCACCTCGAACGACGCGTGCGCGGACCCAGCACAACGCGACTATGACAGTCCTCAGGCCACTTCCGATGGGCGCGTCGTTGGTTGCACCCATGAAGGCCTCGCTTGCGACGGAGAATGCATGGCCACGGTTGAACCGCTGACTGAGGCCGACTGTGCCTCGTCTTTCCCCCCAGACTCCTGCAGGTGCTTGAAACTTGCTGGTCAGGACCAATCCACCTGCATCTTCGGGATGGCGCTCGGTGTCGTGCGCGTAGTACAATGTCATTGATGTTCGCACCCTGACTCTCGGGGGCTGAATGACGACAGGAGCGCCTCCGGGAGTTCCGCTCGTTCGTAACGCTGACAAGCCGAGCAGAGCTCCAACTCCCCGATGGACACGGAGCTCGCGGATGTGCCCACCCCGGTCAGCACCGGTCAGCGCCGAGCCTCGAAGGCACGTCTCTCCGAGGTGTAGTCACTACACACACCCTGACGGGGCGCAGGGGGAGCGCAGCACAGCCCCCGCAACCGCTTGGCTCCGCCCGACGAGGACGGTAAAACCCGCGGTCGAGTGAGGCGGAGATGGGGGTTGCTGCAGAATCTGACTGGTCCGCGCCCCTCGAACGTCATCGCAGTCGTCGGGAGCAAGCGGTCCCCACGATCACGGTGCTCGTCGGTCCGCAAAGGTCGCCCGAGTGGCTCTGGAGGCGCTGGCAACGTCCCGCTCCGTCCCTCGTCGTCACCGCGGCGCGGGGCACGGAGGTGCTCGAGCAGTGGCTCGGGCGAGGTGCGGCGCGCGACGAGATCCAGCGCGCCCTGCTCGACGTCGTCGCCGCCGTGATCGGGGTCCCCCGGAGCGATCTCGGCGGCGCTCTGGCGGGACGCAGCCCCGCGCAGCTCGAGGCCTTGGCGCTGCGGGCGGCGGCCCACGCGGACGTCGACGTCGACTGGATGCGCCACGCCCTGGCCCTCCCCTGCTCCGACGGGCTCGCAGGCGCCGAAAGTCCCGTCTCCCTCGGAAGACTCCTCGCCCTGGCTGGACGACCACCGCCGCTCCTCGTTCGCCCCGCGGGCGCCACGCCGGCGCTCCTCGACGTCGTCGACACCCTGTACAGGATCTCGGAGGAGGCGCCGCGCGCGGAGGTCGCCCTCGCCCTCGACGAGCAAGCCCTGCGGCTGCTGCGCTCGGGCGCACCTCCGCGGGTCATCGCGTCCTTGATGGAGGGCCTCGTGATGCTGCGTCCCCGCGAGTCGCCCGGGGAGTCCCGGGCCGCGGGCGCGCACGCGATCGAGTACGACGCGGCCCAGTTCGCTCGTTCTCAGGCGGAGCTGACCCTCTTCGAGCGCCTGGAGCGGCGCCCGCACACGCGGGGCCTCTTCCGGTTGAACCGCGTCGTCACCGGCGGCGAGCCGGCCCGCGCCATGGAGATCGATCTCCTGTGCGAGCCCCTCGCGCTCGCCGTCGAGGTCGACGGCTACCACCACTTTCGCGACGCCGAGGCGTATCGTCGAGACCGGCGCAAGGACGTGCGGCTCCAGGAGCTGGGCTACCTGGTGGTGCGTGTCCTCGCGAGCGACATCGAGGCGGCGCCGGAGCACGTGCTCGAGACCATCGATCGCGCCGTCGAGAGCCGCCGCAGGAGATCCCCATGAACCCTCGACACCTGGAAGACCTCGTCCTCGCCCGCTTGGCGGCCCCCGCCAAGTCCCCGCCGACGCCCTCGGAGGTGGCGCGCGGCCTGTTCTCGTTCGTCTCCTTTCGGCTCAGCGAGGCGGAGTGGCGCCGGGAGCTCCAGGAGATCGTCGCGCGCCTGCGGGCGGCGGGGCACGTCGATCCGAAGCGGCTCACCCTGACGGAGAGCGGCGCAGGCCGTCTCGCCCAGGCGCTGGGCATGACCACGCTCCCCCCGGCCCGCGGCTGGCGGGAGTTCAAGGCGAAGCACCTGCCGCGGCTCGTCGACGGCGGGCGATCCCCGGAGCTTTCCTCGAAGGACCCGGCCCTGGGCGTCGTCGCCCAGGGGCTCGGGGTGCCCGCCACCGCGGCGCGCAGCGAGTCCAGCGTCGGAGACGCCTGGCTGATGAGGCATCTGGGGCTCCGCGGCAAGAAGCCCACCTTGGACGCGGTGCGCGCCGCGCTCCTCGCCCGCGAGCTCGGCCTGCCCGAGCGCCCCCGCACGAAGGACGTGCTGCACCTGTACGCCGTCAAGCTGACGGGCGCGCGGAGCGCCAAGCGGGACGACATCCTCGAGGCCCGCGCCCGGCGCTGGCTCGAGACCACCGATCGTCAACCGAACGCCACGTTGCCCGCCGCGGCGCCCGAAGACGCGATGCCCCCCGAAGAGCTCCCCTCCACCCCGAGACCGGTCTCCTCGAAAAGTCCCCAGGGCGCCATCGAGAAGATCCTGGCGGCGGCGCGCGCGCCGGGCACCGCTCGCTTCGGTGACGGCAAGGCCTTCATCGGCTCCGTCTGGCAGCGCCTCGCCGCGGATCCGGACGTGGGCGAGCTCGGCGAGGCGGGCTTCAAGCGCCTGCTGGTGGAGGCCCACCAGCGGGGCGATCTGACCCTGTCCCGCGCCGATCTCGTCTCGGCGATGGACCCGAACGACGTCGCGGCCTCGGAGACCCGACACCTCAACGCAACCTATCACTTCATCCAGATCAGCGGGGACCGCTCATGAGCCAAGCACTTCGATTCTCGGCGACGCACATCGATGACCTGGCAAAGAAGATCCTGTCCTCCGGCGTGGACAGCACGGTGCTGCTCGGGGCGGACCTCGCCAAGCTCGCGGCGCGCATCCCCTCGAGCGAGCAGGTGACGCCGGAGGCGCTGGTCCACCTGGCGCTCCTCAACGACGCCCTGTGCGTCGCCGAGCGGGCGATCCACCAGGACGGCGTCATCAGCGAGGCGGAGATCGCCTACGTGGAGCCCCTGGCTCGGGAAGCCCACAAGTACCTGTCGCGGGTGCGCAGCGTCTATCGAGAGACCATCGATCTGGACAAGCACGGCGTCGCGCTCTTCCTGGACCAGCACGCGAAGGACACGCAGCGGTTCGGGGGGAAGTGTCGAGGGACGGCGTGGCTGGGGCTGCACGTGTGCCAGCGCGCCGCCGAGGCCTCCGGCGACTCGATCTACGTCGACCAGTACCGCGATCTGGTGTCGCGCACCCTCGACGAGCTCTACGGGGAGATCGGCTCCGGGACCCCGGAGCGGCGGCGCGAGATCGTCGCGGAGCTGGGCGAGCTCTTGCCCCCACCCGAGCCGACGCGAGACCTCCGGGAGGCCGCCTACTGCGCCACGGACTCCGCGGAGGTCTTCCACGCGGTCGCCCACAGCGCCGAGGTGTTCACCAGCGATCCCTTCGACGTGGACACGATCCACAAGGACGCGCGCTTCGCCTTCGGGCGGCTCCTGGATCGCGCCTCCGAGGCGAAGTTCGGGAAGATCCTGCTCATCAAGGGCGAGGCCGGCAGCGGCAAGACGCACCTGATGCGCGCGTTCCGCAACCAGACGCACGGCGAGCACCTCGGCTTCGCCGGCTACATGCAGATGTCCACGCGCGTGAGCAACTACGCGCGCTACATCCTGTCGAACCTGATCGAGTCCTGGGATCGTCCCTACTGGGGCGAGGCCATCCCCGAGTCGGCGCTCACCTGTTTGTCGGACGCCGTGGCCGGCCACCTGCCACCGGAGCTGCTGCGGGAGCTCCAGGATCCGGGGCTCGGGGACGACGCCCTCCACGCGCTCGTGAACCGCGGCGCCGATCGTCTCCTGAGCCTGGCGCCCCTCGAGAACGCGGACGTGGACGTCCTGCGCATGATGCTCTACCTCCAGCGTCGGGAGCCGGCGCGGCGCGCGCGGGTGCTCAAGTTCCTGCGCTGCGAACCCCTGAACGACTACGAGCGCTCCCTCGTGGGGGGCGCCTACCCGCCCTCCGGCGAGGAGGGGCCGGCGCAGATGCTCACGCACCTCGGGCGCCTCGTCGCCATGACCGGCAACGGAGCCCTCGTGCTGCTCATCGACCAGCTCGAGGACATCTTCAACCTGGAGGGCGCCTCGGAGCGCTTCCGGCGGGCCATGGACGCCCTGCGCCACGTCACCGACCACGTGCCGTCCTCCGTCGTCGTGGTGGCGTGCCTCGAGGATTTCTACACGAAGCTGCGGGGAGAGCTGGCGAAGCCGATCCTCGAGCGGATCGAGCAGGATCCGGATCCCGTGCGCCTCACGGCGGGCCGCACCATCGACGAGATCGAGGAGCTCGTGGGACGGCGGCTGCAGTACCTCTTCGAGCGCAAAGACGTCCTCGTGCGCGAGGAGGAGCCCCTCTACCCGTTCACCTACCAGGAGCTCGCGGCGCGGGTGCAGCACCGCACCCGGGACGTGCTCGACTGGTGTCGCATGCACCACGAGGCGAGCATCGCCGCGGGGCGCATCACGCGACCGGCGGACCCGAGCGTCGAACCCCCGGCGCAGCCGGATCCGAGCCCGATCCTGGACCTCACGCAGGAATGGAACGACTTCCGCGCGAACGCCAGCGCGCCTCCGGCGGACGATCTCGCCATCGTCCAGCTCCTGTCCTGGGGTCTCCGTCACCTGGCGCGGGAGCACGGAGGGCGGCTCACCTCCGACGTCGCGAGCGAGGAGAACTACGTGGACGTCACCTTGCAGGACGCGAAGCTCACGGTGGCGATCTGTGACAAGGCGCCCCAGGGCGGCCACCTCGGCAACCAGATCACGGCGCTCTCCGCCCGCGCCGGGGCCCGCGGCTCCCTCCCGGTGGTCGTGCGGAGCTCCGAGTACCCTCCTCCCGGCAGAACGCGGATCGCCCAGCAGCTCAAGGCGTTGCTCCAGGCAGGCGGGCGACGCGTCGTCGCGACGGACTCGGAGTGGCGCTTCATGGGGGCGCTGCGAGCGTTCTGTGAGGAGCACGCGGGCAACCCGCTCCTCGGCGCCTGGCTCGAGCAGGAGCGGCCCCTCTCGGGTGTCGCGTCCATCCGCAGCATCCTCGATTTGGACGACCTCCACCTCCGCCCCACCGCGACCGCGTCGATGGCGCCCGGCGCCCCGGGCGCCGCGACCGCCACGTCGGCCAGCGCGGAGCCCTCGGCTCCGGGCGCCTCCTCCACCGGCGACGCCAAGGGTTCGCCCGCGGCGAGCGGAAGTCCCGAGCGCACGGCGCCCACGGCAGCCAAGCCGCTCACGACCCAGCCAACGGCCCCGCTCGCGGCAGCCCCACTGACGTCGCCAACAGCCCCACTGACGTCACCAACAGCCCCACTGACGTCACCAACAACAGAGTTCAGCGTGGGGCAGACCCGCGGCCTCTCTCCCCGCCCCGTGGCGACGACCCCGAACGCGTTCATCACCCACGCCGCGTTCCTGGGCTCGAGCGGCAGCGGCAAGACCACCCTGGCCCTGGCGATCCTCGAGCACCTGCTGACCCGCGGCACGCCCGTCGTGATGATCGATCGCAAGGGCGACCTGTGCACCTACGCGCGCCCGGAGTTCTGGGAGGCACCCGCTCCGGATCCGGAGGTCGCGGAGCGCAAGCGCGCGCTCCGTGAGCGCGCGGAGGTGTGCATCTTCACCCCTGGAGAGCCGCGCGGCCGGGATCTGATGCTGCCCGTGGTCCCCTCCGGGCTCGGCGATCTGCCGGCCCACGAGCGCGGCATGGTCGCCCGCCACGCGGCGTCCGCCCTCGGCGCCATGATGGGGTACCGCAAGTCCCGCACCGACGACACGCGGCTCGGCATCCTCGGCAAGGCCATCGAGCTCGTCGGCACCGCGACGACGGACAAGGTCGGCATCGGCGAGCTCGTCAAGGTCCTCGACGAAGAGGATCCCGAGCTGCTCTCCCTCGTCGGCAGGCTGGACACGAAGCACTTCCGCGCCCTGGTCGAGAACCTCGAGACCCTGCGCCTGCGCTACGAGCACCTGCTGCGCGAGGACGGCGAGCGCTTGTCGCCAGAGCTCCTCTTCGGCACCGGTGAACACCGCCGGCCGCGCACCCGTTTGTCGATCATCAGCACCAAGTTCCTCGGCGACAACGCCGCCATCGACTTCTGGATCGCGCGCCTGCTCGGTGATCTCTCCCGCTGGGCCAGCCGCTCCCCCGCGAGCAGCCTCCAGGCCGCCCTGTTCCTGGACGAGGCGGACATCTACCTCCCCGCCCAGACGAAGCCCGCCACCAAGGAGCCGATGCTGGATCTGCTCAAGCGCGCGCGCTCCGCCGGGCTCGGCGTCTTCCTCGCCACCCAGAGCCCCGGCGACCTCGACTATCGCTGCCGCGACAACATCCGCACCTGGTTCGTCGGGCGCGTCGCCGAGAAGACGGCGGTCGAGAAGATGAAGCCCCTCCTCAGCGAGAGCCGCGTCAACGTCTCCTCCAAGCTGGCGAACGCCAAGGTGGGCGAGTTCTTCAAGCTCCAGGACGGAGACGCCGTCGAGCTCAAGGCGACCCCCTCGCTCATGAGGACGGAGCAGCTCCCCGAAGACGAGATCGTGAGGTTGGCGCAGCGGTCGAGCGCCGCCGCGCCCTCCACGTCGGGGTGACGCTGCCTCCTGGCGGAAGAGAAAAAGAGACCGATCGGTCGCTTTTCGGGAGCGACCGCCCTCACGTCGGGGTGACGCTGACTCCTGACGGAAGAGAAAAAGAGACCGATCGGTCGCTTTTCGGGGCGGGGGAGCGACCGCTCGCTGGAGGAGCGGCGCTCCCGCGGCGCCCGGTCACTTCAAGACCGCCAAGCGGACGGTGCGGTCCGGAGAGATCCGGTTGATGGCCACGTCGTGGGAGTACCTGCGTATCTCCAGATCGAGGCTCTGGTCGCCGACGCGCAGACGCCGCAGGGACAGATAGTCGACGAAGTCGGGCAGCGTGGGCGCATCCAGCTCGACGCGCCGCTCCTTGCCCTTCACCCGGAGCCCGAGGCACGCCCGCAGCAGCAGACACACCGCCGCCGCCGCCCAGGCCTGGGGAGCACAGGCCACGGGATACAACGTGGGCCCTTCCCCAGGCTGTCGCGGGAAGCCACAAAAGAGCTCGGGCAGGCGGTGGAGGTCCACGAACAGGCTCGCGTGGAACAAACCGCTCACGATGCGCAGCGCGTGCTCCTTGAAGCCGTAGCGCGCCAAGCCCTGCGCCAGGATGGCGTTGTCGTGGGGCCAGATCGAGCCGTTGTGGTAGGCCATCGGGTTGTAGCGCACCTCGTTGCTCGCGAGGGTGCGCACACCCCAGCCGGAGAACATCTCCTCGCTCAGGAGCTGATCGGCGACCCGCGGCGCCCGCTCGGGCAGCGCGATCCCCGTGAACAGGCAGTGCCCCGCGTTCGAGCTGCGCACGCGGCAGGGCCGTTTGCGGCCGTCCAGGGCCAAGGCGTACGTGCCGAGATCGTCGCACCAGAAGGCGGCGTCGAAGCGCTGGCGCAGCTCCTCCGCCTGCTCCTCCAGCCTCCGCCCCAGCGCCTCGTGGCCGAGCCCCGCGGCGAGGCGGCTGGCGCCCAGCTTGGCGGCGTAGACGTACCCCTGCACCTCGCACAGGGCCACGGGCCCCTCCGCGGGGCTGCCGTCCGCGTGGAAGACCGAGTCGTGGGAATCCTTCCAGCCCTGCTGCTCGAGCCCCGCCTCCGTCCGGCGCGCGTATTCGACGAAGCCGTCCCCGTCCCGATCGCCGTAACGATCGATCCAGTCCAGGGCCCGCTCGATCGCCGGCCAGAGCTGGACGATCGTCTCCGAGTCCCCGGTCGCGTCGAGGTACTCCGCCGCGAGCATCACGAACAGCGGGGTCGAGTCGATGCTCCCGTAGTAGCGCCCGAAAGGGATCTCCCCGAGGCGCGCCATCTCGCCGCTGCGGGTCTCGTGGAGGATCTTGCCGGGCTCCGCGTCGCTCGCATCGTCCAGCTCGAGCGCCTGCTCGCGGGCGAGGAAGGTGAGCACTCCCTTGGCGAGGTCCGGATCGACCCAGAGGGCCTGGAGCGCCGTGATGATGCCGTCGCGCCCGAAGGTCGTGCTGAACCAGGGCACGCCCGCGTAGGGGTAGTGCCCCGTCTCCTTCTCCGTGGTCATCATCCGGAGATCGGCCAGGGAGCGCTCCACCCAGACGTTGAACTGCTCGTTGGAGGACTGGATCTGGCAAGCGGCGGCCTGCTGTCGCGACAGGCCCGCCTCCACCTGCTCGAAGGCCTCCGCGTACGTCGGGGTCTCCCGCGGCGCCTCCCCGCTCTCGCACGCGATCGTGACGAAGAGGGTGCGGCGCTCCTGCGCTCCCAGGTGCAGCCGAAACACCGCCTCTCCGCCCGTGAGGCGGAGCGGCGGCTCGGAGAACGCGAGGCGCGTCCTGCGGGACAGCCCGTCGAGCCCGTCGTACTGCAAGCTGACGTCCGCGCTCCCCACGACGGGGGACGCGGCGCTCCCGCGCCGCGCCCGCTGCGTTCCGCGCACCTCGAACAGATCCACGAAGTCCGCGGCGAACTCGTAGACGAACTCCACGTCCACGGCGGCCTGGCCGTAGTTCGTCACCTGCAGCCGCTCGTAGTAGACGCCGCTCTGCAGGAAGATCGAGCGATTGGCGTGGAGGGTCCCGTGCGGGACCCGCTGCCCGGCTCGATCCTCCGTGTCCGGGTTCATCAGATCCACGGAGAGCAGCAGGTTGTTCTCCCGGACGCTGGAGCTCAGCAGCAGCAGCCGATCCCGGGGCAAGCGCAGGTGGAGCCGCGAGAGGAACCGGGTGCCGTCGTGGTAGAGCCCCTGCTGCCCGAGCCCGAAGGGCTGGATGTCCCCGAACCGGTTCGCCACCACGAAGGTGTCCCCGGCCTTGAGCACGCGCGTGCCCGTGTCCGTCAGGGACGAGGTGGCGCCCACCGGGAACTGGGTCTGCTCCGAGTCGTTGGTCGTCATCGAGGCCTCACGCGGCGTCTTTGGGCAAGGGGCGCACGCTCGACTGGCTCGCGCGTCGTACCAGCGACTCGTACACGGCCTCGTAGTCTTCCGCCATGCGGGCGGCCGTGAAGCGGCGCTCGAACTCCGCGCGACAGCGCCGTCGGTCGAGTTCGTCGACGCGGCGCGCGAAGTCCACGGCCGCGTCCAGGTCGTCGACGAGGAACCCCGACACGGCGTGCTCCAACACCTCGGGCACCGAGCCGTGGGAGAAGGCGATCACCGGCGTTCCACAAGCCATCGCCTCGATCATCACCAGACCGAAGGGCTCGGGCCAGTCGATGGGGAACAGGAGCGCCTTGGCGCCCCGCAGAAACTCCCCCTTGCGGTCTTCGCCGATCTCTCCGACGAACTCGATCAGGGGGTCGTCGAACAGGTGCGCGATCTCCTGCTGGAAGTAGGCCTCGTCCGCCTTCGCGACCTTCGCGGCGATCTTCAGGGGCACACCCGCGCGCTTGGCGATCTCGACGGCGCGGTCCACGCGCTTCTCCGGGGAAATCCGGCCCAGGAAGGCGAAATACTCCCCGGGCGCGAAGGAAGGCTGATGCAGATCCACCGGCAAGCCGTGATGCACGGTCCCGACCCAGTGGGCCTGGGGCAACGGCAAGCGCTGGTGATCGGAGATCGACACCGCCGGGTAGTCCGAGAACTCGTCGAAGATGGGACCGAGATCCGGCAGATCCAGGCGGCCGTGCAGCGTCACCAGCTGGGGCACGCCCAGACGGCGGCCCAAGGGGAAGCTGAAGTAGTCGGTGTGGAAGTGGATGACGTCGAACTCGTCGGCGCGCTGCGCGACGCGCTCGAGCATCAACATGTGATGTGCGTGGGGGTCGATGCAGGAGGCATCGAGGCGGAGGGCCTCGCGGCAACAGGGCACGAGCTCCGCAGACGTCTGGGAGTCACCGCTCGCGAAGAGCGTGACCTCGTGGCCCCGCTGGACGAGCTCCTCCGTAAGATAGGAAACGACGCGTTCGGTGCCGCCGTACAGCCGAGGCGGCACACTCTCGTAAAGGGGTGCAACTTGGGCTATCCGCATGAATGGTCTCCTTCGGCGGGGACGCATGCACCCGGACGGCTGGGACACGCTGCCGACCCGCCGTCTCCGCAGGTAAATCCCCATTTTCGTTCGTCAAGGGGGGCGCCCCGGCGCAGAGGCCGGACCGCACGCACGGCCACCGTGCGCGGAGGCTGCCGGCTCCACCGATCCGACGGTCACCGCCGTCGGATCATGAGCACTTGCGGAGAGGAGCGCGCGCCGCGGGGCACGAGCGCATCGCCGGGGGCGCCGACACCTGGTTACGCCGCCGCGGCACGCGCAGGGTGAGCGCGCCGTAGCCGAGCCATGCTCGCGCCGTGGTGGCGTCGAAGGCGCCGCCGAAGTCGAAGCGTCGATACCAGCTCCGCCGATCGGCGCGGTAGAGCACGTGCAACACGCCTTCGGGCTCGAAGAGGACCCGGAGGTCGCGGGCCCCGGAGGGGACGTCGACCCGAATCGCGAGCTCGTCCCTGGTGGCTCGCACGTGGGCGTCGGGGGTTCCGTACACGCCGGGCCGCGGCAGATCTCCTGCGCGCAGGGCAGCTACGGGGAGCCGCTTGCCAGCCTGCCAACTCAGCGCGCGGCGTGCGATGTCCGGTTGGAGGAGAGCACCGTCCATGGCAATTTCGCGGTAAATCGCGGTTCGTGGCTGTCAAGACCCGCCGCGGGCGAGGGCGGCGGCCACCCCAGAAACAATCCTGGGCCGGAAATCATTCCGCTCACCCGAGGGCGGCTCAGCCCTCGCCGCCCATGCCGCCCGGCGCGGCCGCGTCGACGCCCGCGCCGAGCTTCTTCAGGGCCGCCGCGACCCCGGCGCCGTAGGCGGGGTCCGCCTTCGAACAGTTGTCGATGTGGCGCTGCTTGATGAAATCCGGTGCGTCGCCCATGGCGCGAGCGGTGTTGTCGAACAGCACCTGCTGCTGCGCCGGGGTCATCAGCCGGAAGAGGTTGCCGGGCTGTTCGAAGTAGTTCGAGTCGTCGTGGCGGAAGTCCCACCAGTCCGCGTCGCCGCGGACCTTCAGGGGCGGCTCCCGGTACTGCGGTTGCTCCTGCCACTGCTGGAAGCTGTTGGGCTCGTAGTGGGGCAGGCTGCCGTAGTTGCCGTCGGCGCGGCCCTGCCCGTCCCGGTGGTTGCTGTGCACGGGGCAGCGCGCCGCGTTCACCGGGATCTGATGGTAGTTCACGCCCAGGCGGTAGCGCTGCGCGTCCGCGTAGTTGAACAGCCGCGCCTGCAGCATCTTGTCCGGCGAGGGGCCGATGCCAGGCACCAGGTTGCTCGGCGCGAACGCGCTCTGCTCGACGTCCGCGAAGAAGTTCTCCGGGTTGCGGTTGAGCTCGAACTCGCCCACCTCGATGAGCGGGTAGTCGGCCTTCGGCCACACCTTCGTCAGATCGAAGGGGTGGTAGGGCACCTTCTCCGCCTCGAGCTCCGGCATCACCTGGACGTAGAGGGTCCACTTCGGGAAATCGCCGCGCTCGATGGCCTCGTACAGGTCGCGCTGGTGGCTCTCGCGGTCCGTCCCGATGATCCGCGCCGCCTCCTCGTCCGTCAGGTTCTTGATGCCCTGCTGGGTGCGGAAATGGAACTTCACCCAGAAGCGCTCGCCGGCCTCGTTCCAGAAGCTGTACGTGTGCGAGCCGAAGCCGTGCATGTGCCGGTAGCTGGCCGGGATGCCCCGATCGCTCATCACGATGGTGACCTGGTGCAGCGCTTCGGGCAGGAGTGTCCACCAGTCCCAGTTGTTGGTGGCCGAGCGCAAGTTCGTGCGCGGGTCGCGCTTCACGGCTTTGTTGAGGTCGGGGAACTTGCGCGGATCCCGGATGAAGAACACGGGGGTGTTGTTGCCCACCATGTCCCAGTTCCCCTCCTCCGTGTAGAACTTCAGGGCGAAGCCGCGGATGTCCCGCTCGGCGTCCGCCGCGCCGCGCTCACCGGCCACGGTGGTGAAGCGCGCGAACATCTCCGTCTTCTTGCCGACCTCGCTGAAGATCTTCGCGCGTGTGTACTTCGTGATGTCGTGAGTGACGGTGAAGGTGCCGAAGGCGCCGGACCCCTTGGCGTGCATGCGCCGCTCGGGGATCACCTCACGGACGAAGTTGGCCAGCTTCTCCTGGAGCCACACGTCCTGCGAGAGCAGCGGACCGCGCGGGCCCGCGGTGAGGCTGTTCTGGTTGTCGGGCACCGGAGCGCCGAACTGGGTGGTGAGGTGCGTGGCGGGGCACTTCGCGTCTTTGTCCGTAGGCTTGCTCATGGCGTTGACTCCGATCGACCCAAGGAAAGCTCGGAGACTACCACCTGGCCGAACGAAACCCGAAGCGCCCCCCACCGGCCCGCTGGCCGCGCAGCCGGAATCGATCCCCGAAAATCGATCCCCGAAATCGAGCGGAGCCCGCGGCGGGTGCCCGGGCTCCGGCTCTCGGACGACTCTTCGACTTGTCAGGTCGACTTGTCAGGCCACTCGCCCCTCAGGGGAGCTCGGCGTAGCAGCCCCCGGACCAATCCTCGGAGCAGTCGTACACGTCGTCGTGGATCGTCACCTTGCCGCTCGGCCACTCGATGGTCCCCGCGGTCCAGACGTTGTACGGCGCGAGGTTCTCCATGCGGGCGACCACGACCTCACCGGCGACGTTGAAGATGACCTGACCGCTCGAGGTCGGATCACCCGCCGCCCAGTGTTCGACCATCACCGTGTAGATCCCGGGCTCCGGCTTGGCCAACCAGATGTTCTCGGGGCCGTAGGCGCCCGTGTTGTCGACGTCCTTGTGGGGGTCGTCCGAGGGATCTCCCTCCACGCCCCAGTCGGGGCTCGAGCTGATGCACGAGGTCCAGGTGCAGTCCGTGGCGTCGTCGTTGATCCTGCCGCCCGGCTTGATGAGGTGCAGCTCCCAGTCTCTGCCGACCGCGTCCCAGGAGAGCGTGACGCGGATGTCGGCCTCGACGCAGTCCTCGGTCGTGATGTTCACGACCTCGACGGTGGTGCCGCTCGCGTTGGTCCACAGGAGCTTGAGGAGCTGCTGACCACAGAACAGGGGCAGCTCGATGGAATAGCTCCCTTCGTCGTCCACGGGGACGATCCCCTCGAGGGCGGCGCCGCCGGGTCCACGCAGGTAGTAGGTTCCGTCCCCGTCGATGCCGGTGACGATCCCGGTGAACCGGGCGCTGGTGGCGGGGCCAGCGTCCAGCACGAAGGACTCCCGATCGGACTCCGGGCACCCATCACAGACGTACGCCCCGGGCTCGGAGTACTCCGGCGCGGGATCGGGGATCTGCGGCTCTGGATCGCTGCCGGTCTCTCCTCCAGCTCCGCCCACGTCCTTCCCCGGCGCGCCGGCCTCGTTCCCCGCACCGCCCGTGTCACCGGTGTCGTTTCCGGAGCCGCCCGTGCTGACGGGATCGGAGGGAGCCTCGATGGTGCAAGCCCCGAAGAGCGCGAGCGGGACCGCCGCGGTGAGGAGCAGAGAGAAGCGTTTCATTCTTGAAATCCCTTTCGAAAATTGGAGCCCAGGCGGACGAGTATGCGGACCTGGCTAGTCATGGGTCAAGCTACCGGCCTCTGAGTCGGATCCTTCCCCTCGGCCCCGGCTCCCGAGCCGCCCCTCCCAGAGCGCTCTTCTCGCCCCACACCTTCCCCGCCCGACTCACCAGCCCATCGGTCGAAGATGAGCTCTCCCTGAACGCTCCCCCCACGCCCAGGAGCCCCTCTTTTCTTCTCGACGCCGAACGTCTCTGCCCGGCCGCTCCCGCGGACCAGCTCCGGGCGACCGCACCCCTGCGCGGCCCCGAGCAAAGCCCCTTCGCGAGCAAGCACGCCGAGGAGACGCTCAGAAGCCCGTGAACCGGTGCTCGATGCGCCCGCTCTCCCCGTGCGTCACCGTCACCTTCTCACAAAGAACCTGCTGCTCCTCGGGCGCTTCGGGGCGGGGTCCGTCGAGATCGAACCCTCCGTCGGCGACGCAGAACTCCACGTCGATGCTCGCCCCCTCGTTCACCGGCGTGCGCACGGAGCAGCCGCTCGGATCGGACACCCAGCTCGCCCCGTCCCAGTCGAACTCGATGCTCTCGCCCACCTCGAGGGGCTCGTACTCGTCCACCAGGCAGATCGCCGGGCAGCCGATCGGGCCCCGATCGGGGTCGTAGGTCGCGCAGTCCGTGACGCAGGAGCCCACCACGGTGAGCTCGTCCCCTCCCTCGGAGATCGTGAACCAGGTGGGGATGTTCGCGCAGCGACCGGCGGTCTGCACCCACACCGCCTCGTCACTGTCGTTGGTGAGCACGATCGTCGCAGGGAACGCCTCGCCGCCCCCGCTGCCCGCCGTGCCCCCGCTCGAACCGCCGCTCCCCGTGTGCGCGCCGCCCGAGCCGGCGTCTCCGTCTTGCGCGCCTCCGCTCCCCCCCGCGCCCGCGTCGCTCGCCTTGCCGGCACAGGCCACGCTGCACAGAGCGACGGCGATCCACGGAAACGAGCGGCGAACGAGGATCGAGGGCATCACCTCCCCAGAATATCACGGACTCCCTCCGCGCGGGGGCGTTCCTCGCACGCCGCGACGCCGGTCCACGACGACGCCGGTCCACGACGACGCCGGTCCACGACGACGCCGGTCCACGACGACGCCGGTCCACGGCACGCGCGGAGCAGGCCCCGGCCCCCCCTGCTCGGCTCCCGCGAGCACGGAACGTGACGTGATGACGCTCAGAGCCGCTTCCACGCGGCGGGCGCGCCCGTGCTCTTCAAGCGGGGAGCTTCGACGGACAGGACGTAGTCGACGCGTCGATTGCGGGGCTCGTCCACCTCGTCCTCGGTCTTCACCTTGAGGGCGTGTTCGCCGAAGCCCTCGTAAGCGATCGGCATGGTGAGCCCATGGTCACGGAACCACTGTGCGATGGCGCGGGCGCGGCGCCGGGAGAGGTTCCGATTGTGCTCCGCGCTGCCCCGTGTGTCCGTATGACCAGCGATGAAGAGGGTCACGGCGCCCAGATCTTTGTGCTGCTCGAAGGCCTGCCGGATCTCCTCGAGGCTGCGCCGCAGCTTGGGCTCTTCCTCCGGACGGATGGCGGCGGAGTTCGTCTCGAACACCACCTCCTCGTGGGGGATCTCGAGGGACCAGGGCACGATGGCGATGCCCTTGTAGTAACCGTCCGCGTCGTAGGCGTAGAGCTCGATCTTGGCGACGGGCTCGTCGCTCTTCGGCTGCCACGTCACCACCAGGCGCGCGTTGGCGGGACGGCCGCTGAAGTCGATCTCGTCCTCCGCGAGGGTGGCCCCGGACGCCGCGAACACGGAGATGCGCACGTGCCCCGCGGGGCGCGACATGCGCAGCTCCAACCGGCGCGCCTCGAGATCCACCGAGCTCCGGTCGATGGTCACCTCCAGGGGCACCCGGGGGCCCTCGTCCGGGGTCTCCTCCGCGGGCCGAGCCCCTTCGATCTCGCTGCTCCGCGATGCCCCCTCCGCAGCCGCCGCGGCATCCGTGAGCAGGACCGCGCCCGCGGCCCACGCGGCCGCCACTACCCAGCCGATTCTCCGGCGCTCGCGAGCCTCCATGGCTCGCTCACGATAGCACGTACCGCCGGGGCGGTTGCGGCGGGGCGGTCTCAAAGCACCTCGCCCCCGCCCCTGCCGTCAGAGCTGGACGACCAGGCGCGCGGCCATGGCCTGATCCGCGGCGGCGCAGAAGGCCTTCCACTCCGCGTAGTCGGCGGGCTTCACCCGCGTCACGTCGAGGGACAGGCGGCTCCGCACGGTCACCTCGTTGCCCTGCTTCTCCACGGTGACCCGCACCGACCCGAAGCGGGACTCGACCTGGGCGTCCGCGGGCAGCGAGATCATTTGCGCCCCCGGGGGGAGCTCGACGCGGACCGTGTCATCGCGGGTCGAATAGCCCTGGATGCGCACGTCCTGGGTCCGCTTGGAGAGGGATGCGTAGTCCTGGGTGAGCCGAGAGCCTCCCGTGACGGGGATCGTGAGCTGGTTGCCTTGGCGGGTGCCGAGGGAGGGCACGGTGCCCCGCAGCTCGAGGGTCACGGGCTCCTCGGGGTTGGAGAGGTCGCTCGTCTGGAGGCTGCCCTCGTCCAGCTCGAAGCCCGTGTGCTCGCGGCCGACGTCGTGCCCGACGCGCTGGACGCGGGTCGCCTTCGCCTCGTAGCGGCGCCTCCAGCTCGGGGCGCCGTGTCCCCGCACCTCGTAGGCGAGCTGCAGGCGCGCGGCGCCGTCCTTGGTGAGGCGCGCGTTCAGGCGCCGGGTGATGACGTTCTTCTCCGGATCCGGCGCCGGCAATCGCACGAGGCGAGCCTCGCCCTCGCGCACGTGCAGCCCCAGAGCGCCCTGATCCATCACCGGCAGCTCGCTGGAGCCCGTGTGCTCGGCCGTGCCGTCCAGGTACAGGTCCAGAGACGGCACGTAGGCGATGGCGTGGTCGAAGGGAGCCAGGCTCGGCAACTTCGAGGAGAAGTCGCCGCGCATCTGGGTGCGCACCACCACCAGGTTGGCGTCGATGCCGAGCTCCTTCAGGAGCGTGACGATCACCGTCGCCTTGTCCTTGCAGTCGCCCCAGCCCCGCGCGACCGTCTGCACGCAGCGGCGCGGCTTGTAGCCGTGGATCCCGAACTCGAGGGCGACGTAGCGGGTGTTCTTGATCACCCAGCCATAGACCGCCTGCACCTTCTCGAGCTCCGTCTTCGCGTCCTTGGTGATCTCCCGCGCGAGCTTGCGGGTCTCCTCGTCGAGATCGAACTGCTCGCGGGCCAGCCCCCAGTACCAGCGGCCCAGATCCTCCCAGCTGGCGTAGGTGGACACGTGCACGAAGCCGAGCACTTCGCTCCAGGGGGGCATGCTGGGCTCCGGGGTGACGGCGGGCACCGAGGCCGCCGTGAAGCGATAGATGCGCTGGTCCCCTCTGTCCGTCACCTGCCGCTTCAAGCCGGGGAGCTTCTCGTCGATGTGGACCTTGCGGCTCTTCGGCGTGATGAGGACGTACTCGGCGTTCTGGGTGGGCTCGTCGTTCTGGAGGTAGACGATCTCGCCGAAGTAGTCCGCGAACTCGTTGCGCGGCGTGACGTCGTCCACCCGGTAGCGGAGCTCGACGACGTCTCCCGGCTCGAGGCGCGGGAACTGCACGTAGAAGTTCCGCGCGGAGGTGTACATGGCGATGGACGGATCGTCCGCCGCCCCCTCGCCGCTCTCGATGGCCTCGTCCACCTTGCCGTCGGCTCGGAAGACGCGCGCCCCCTTGAGCTGCACCACCTGGCTGTCGGCCTGGTACTGGAACGCGTACTGGCGCGACAGCGCCGCCGCCGAGTCCGTCAGGGGCTGGAACACCACCTGACGAAAGCGCGAGGAGAGCCCGTTGGGGTACACGGTGCTGACGGTCAGATCCCGCAGCGTGCGGCGGTTGTGACCTGCCGCCGGCGCGTGACGCAGCTTCAAGAACTCCTCCGGCGCGTGCGCGTAGACCTCGTCCGGCTTCTGCTCGGGGGGCTCGATGTGCTCGACGTACTCGCGGGCGTCCCGATCCTGCGGACGCAGGCGCAGGATGTCCTGCATGAGGCGGAGCTGCTCGTCCCGGCGGCCCAGCTCCCCGTGCAGATCGGCCGTGCTCCGCAGCACACCGACGTCCTCGGGGGCGAGCTCCCGCGCCCGCTCCAAGGCCGCCAGAGCCCGCTCGGGCTCGGCGAAGCCGCGGTGTACCCGAGCCGCCAGCTGGTGGACCCAGAGGCTCTGGGGATCGGCGCTCTGCACGCGCTCGAGCCAGTGGGCGCTGGCGGCGGGGCTGCGCCGGTTCATCGCGAGCTCGAGCTGGTTCGTGAGGTAGGTGGAGTCGTCGAAGCGCCGGGTGAAGTAGCGCTCCTCGAGCTCGGCGGCCTCCGTGGTGCGACCCAGCGCACCGAGCTGGGAGGCCACCATGTTGAGGAGGAGCACGGAGTGTGGGTTGCGGGCGAGGGCGCGCTCCAGGGTGGACAGGGCCGTGCGCTTGAGCCCCGCGGCGTTGTAGAGCTCGACGCGGCCGCGCAGGGCGGTGAGGTTGTCCGGATCGATGGCCAGCACCTCGTCGTACAAGGGGAAGGCCGCTCGGGGGTTGGGGCCGGTGGCGTGGTGCCACGCTCGGGCGAGCAGCACGTCGACGCGGGGCTCGGCGCTCATGCGGGCGGCCTGGTCAATCCAGCGGGCGGCCTGGTTCCGATCCTCCGACAGCTCCGCGGCGAGCAGGAGCCGCTCGACGGTGGGCTCCTTCTCCGCGGCCTCCCGCGCCAGATCGCGCGCCTGGTGCTTGCTGGGGTCGTCGCCGCCGGTGTGCATCAGGTAGGTCGCGAACAGCTCCAGATCGCGGGCTCGGATGCGCGCCCGCTGGCGCTCCTCCGCGGGTCGCCCGAACAGGGTGCGGCGCTCGAAGTCCTGCAGGGGGCCCAGGAGCTGGACGGGGTGGGTGGGCTGGGGGCGCTGGTCCGCGAGCGCCGCGGTGACGTTCGCCGTCGCCTCCTCGCTCAGGCGCACGTCGTTGCTGACGATCAGGCTCGCGTCCGGGTTCCCCTGGGCGTCGCCGAGGCGCACGCTGAACACGGGCGCCTGCTCCGCGCCGCACACCTTCAGGCTCAGGCGGTTCACGCCCGGGCGCAGGCGCAGCGTCACGCCGTACCGCCCCACGTCGAAGCCGCGGTAGGCGTCGTCCGCGAGCACGGGCTGTCCGTTGAAGGTCAGCCGGAACGCTCCCGCGGTCCCCACCCAGGCGGTGATGTTGCGCTCACGCTTCCCTTCGTCGCCCTCGGAGACGAAGGTCGTGGCGATCGCGCAGACGTGCGTCTCCGGGCGCACCAAGCTCCCCGCGTCGACCCAACCGAAGGGGAACCGCTCGGGCACCACCCGCCAGCGCACGGGGCGCTCCTTCCCGGTGTAGGCGCGGCCCGGCACGATGGGCGCCGCCGGCTCCGCCTCGGGTCCGAGCAGCTGCTCGAAGCCCGCCTTCCCCTCGTTGTCGAAGGGCCCCACGATCAGCCAACGGTCCACGTACCCCAGCTCCCGCACGATCGTCCGGGCGGCGGCGATGTCACCGCGACGAATGCGCGCGAAGGCGCCGAGCATCTGCGCGTGGGCGCGGACGGGCGCGGGGTGGCGCTGGCTCGCCGCGGCCCACGCGAGCGCTTCCTCCACGTGACGAGGGTTCGCGCGTTCCCAGGTGTCCCACATCCGATCGAGGGCCACGTAGGCGTCGCCACCGCGGGCGCGGGCGAACTCCTGCTGCGCCTCCACGAGATCGGGGTGCACGGCGTACTCCGCCGCCGCGGGGTTCGGCGCGGCCTGGGCGAAGGTCGCCGAGCTCAGCAGGCCGCACAGGATCGTCGACCAGCACGCGACCCGCCGCCCCCACGGCCCTCGTTTCGCTAGGGAGGGTCTCGCCGCTCCGGATCCCTGCGCGGGGAGCGGAGCCGGTCGTGGGTCGATCGAAGGGCTTCTCATGATGGCTCCCACTCCTTACCTGCATGCGCGCCGGGGCAGCAAACCTGCATCGAACCTCGACGCGCGGAGCTCGAGGACGCGCATCCTACACCGTCCCGGCGGCCCCGCTCGGTCGAAGACCAGGAAAAGAACCCGACGCGGGGACCCGCCGTGAGGAACCCGTCATGAGGAACCCGTCATGAAGAACCGAGTAGGACGCTGGCGCAGGAGGTGCTGCGCCGACCACGAGCGCCACACATCCAGGTGTCCCGCCCCACCCCGTGACCCCTCCTCATGACCCGTACGTCAGGGGCGGACTCACCGACGCGGAACCAGTCCTCGGGGTTGCTGGAGCACCGCCGATCATACTACAAGGCTGGGCTGCAACCCGGGCGGAAGGCTCTGTTCCAGCAGGCCACGCCGTGGCCAGGAGACTGCCGTGGCAACATGGCCGCAACGACAGATGGCAAGGAAGCCGTGGCACCTCGCAGCGCGGATCTCCAACGGACCGCGAACGAACATGAGCCGAGAGATTTCGGGTCGCACCGATCGTCTAGGCGACGGAGGGAGTAATGGTTAACCCGCAGATGGTGATGTACGAGGAGGAGTTCAACCAGATCCAGGGGGTCGTGGACCGCCTCGTTCGGGAAGCGAACGCCAAGGTCGTCTTCATCGTCGACAAGAATGGTCAGCTCATCGCCGCGAGCGGTGACGTGGAGAACATCGACACCACGTCCCTCGCCTCGCTGACCGCCGGAAACATCGCCGCGACCGGCGGGATCGCCAAGCTGCTGCGCGAGAACGAGTTCGCCACGCAGTTCCACGAGGGCGAGAACCAGAACATCCACATCCAGCTGGTCGGCAATCGCGTGATCCTGGTCGTGATTTTCGACTCGAAATCGAGCTTGGGGCTCGTGCGGCTGCGCGTGCGCAAGGCCACGGACGAGCTGAACCGGATCTTCGAGGCTCTGTTGAGCAAGGTGGCGGAACCCGGCGGAGACTCTCCCTTCGCCGAGATCACCGACGATGACATCGACAACCTGTTCAATGACTGACCCTCGGAGTGAGGTCGAACGGGTGCGGTTTCGGTGGGCGTTGCCGGCTCGGCCCAGGGCCGGGCACGCAGCCGAGCGAGGGCTCGGCGGGACGTTGGATGTGGCGGGCGTGACAGCGGCGAGGCGCGTATGAGCTTCATCAACTACATGGCCCGGGAGATCAACTGCAAGATCGTGTACTACGGTCCGGGTCTCTGCGGGAAAACGACGAACCTCCAGTACATCTACGAGCGCACCAACCCGGACGCGAAGGGCAAGATGATCAGCCTCGCCACGGAGACGGAGCGCACGCTCTTCTTCGACTTCTTGCCGCTCTCCCTGGGTGAGATCCGCGGGTTCAAGACGCGCTTCCACCTCTACACTGTGCCGGGGCAGGTCTTCTACGACGCGAGCCGCAAGCTCATCCTGAAGGGCGTCGATGGCGTGATCTTCGTCGCCGACTCCCAGTTCGAGCGTCTCGAGGCGAACCAGGAGAGCGTGGAGAACCTGCGGGTGAACCTCGCCGAGCAGGGCTACTCCCTCGACAAGATCCCGTACGTGATTCAGTACAACAAGCGCGACCTCCCCAACGTGGTCCCCGTCGAAGAGCTCCGGGAGCTCCTCAACCCGATGGGCGTGCCGGACTTCGAGGCGAACGCCCGGGACGGCGTCGGCGTGTTCGAGACCCTGAAGGCCGTGAGCAAGCTCGTGCTCACGGAGCTGAAGAAGGGCGGCGCCTGACCGAAGCCTGAGACCGGCGGCGGCGCACCTGGGACGACGGGGCGTGAGATCCCCGAGGACGCCTCCGCTGCGCCGCCTGGAGGCTCCTCGCGGGATGACGACACGGAGACGCTCCCGAAGCGACGGCGCTCGAGCCGCCCCCAAAGCCCCCGAGGGTGACGGCGATCGGAACGACGAACGGGCCGCAGAGCGCGCCGTCGATCGCACCAGCCCCGAGGCGCTCCAGGCCGCGGCGCTCCGCTACCTCAACCGCTACGACGCCTCCGTCGAGCAGCTGCGGCGGGTGTTGCTCCGCCAGGCCCAACGCCACGCCGCCCCCGCGCAGCTGCCCGAGGTGCGCCGCCACGTCGACGCCCTGCTCGCGCGCTTCCAGGAGTCGCGCCTGCTCGACGACGGCCGCTACGCGGACACCCTGGCGCGGGGCCTCCGGGAGCGGGGTGCGTCGACGATCCGCATCCGCCAGAAGCTCCGCCAGCGCGGCGTCGCCGAGACGATCGTCGAGGAGGTCCTCCAGCGCGCCGCCAGCGAGCCCGGCGACGCGGACCTGAACGCGGCGCGCGCCTACGCCCGCCGCCGCCGCCTGACCACTCGCTACGACCTCACGAACCCCGCCGAGCGCCAGAAGGCCCTGGCCGCCCTGGCCCGCCAAGGGTTCTCCTACGGCACGGCCGTCGCTGCCCTCGGGGCTTCCAGCGACGACGGCTGGGAAGAGCCGTAGAAGGCTCGCCCAAACCCGAGTCTTGCTCGCGGACCGAAGCTCTCGTCTTCTTCTGATCGCGCTGAGGCGCCAGCGGCGCAGGGCGCCAGCGGCGCAGCAGGCCGTACCGCTGGGCGGCGTGCCGCGGGGGGACCGCGCCCCAGGGAGTCAGCGTCGTTCGGTGACGTCCCGAGCTTGTCCACAGGGGATCCTCAGGGGGACGACCTACTTCTGGGCCGGGAGGGGAGGCTCAGCGGCCGACCGGCCTTACCAATCGTCAACAAATCGTCTCATTTCGAGAAGTTCCCGGGGAGTTATCCACAGGCGATCCCCAAATCTGGGGATTGATGGGGAGAACCGGGGAGGCGCACCCTCCACAAGCGCCCCCACCGAGCGCCGTCCACGGAGAGGCTCCCACCGCGGAGACGGCTGGGGTATAGCCACCTCGGAACACCCTGCGCTTACGGAAGCTCGCGTTGCGTGACTGAACGGACCCCGCTCGAGGAGACCTCCGGGCCCGACACCTGGGCGAAGGTCCTCACCGCCGCCTTGGGGGCGGAGGGGCGCGTCGACTGGCTCGGCGGCTCGAGCGCCAAGGGCGCCCAGGAGGGCCAGACCCTCGCCGTGTACCTCGAGTCGAGGACCCACGGGGCGGCCGCCCTCCACCTCGACAAGGGGTGCGCCGCCGCCATCGTCGCGGGGCTGCTGCGCCGGGGGGAGCGGCTCCATCCCCAGAGCGACCCTCGGGCCGTGCGGCGGGCCATCGCCGAGCACCTGGAGGACTGCGCGGTCCGCGTTCTGGGGGACGCCAGCGCCCGCGGCGTCCTCGACATGCCCCCGCGGGACTGGGGCGCGCCCCTGGTGCTGCAGGTGGAGCACCAGGGCGAGGTCCTGTCCGCTACCCTGCGCCCTGCCCAACCAACTCCTGGGCAGGCTCCCGCGAGCGCTCCGCCGCAGGGCGCGCTGCTCTCGGAGGAGCGCTCCCCTGCGACGTCCGACCCCCTCGACGCCCTGGAGCTCGATCTTCCCCTGGTGGTGGCCCTGGGCACCGCGGCGCCCGAGGACGTGGAGGGCTGGGCGCCGGGGGATCTGTGGTTGCCCGACGAGGGCTGGCTCCTCCCGCCACCGCTGCTCGACGCTGCCCTCGGGTCGGACGGCGCCGCCGAAACGACCCGGGCCGCCGAAACGACCCGGGCCGCACGGACGGATCGCGGCGCGGCCGCGCTCCTGCTCCCCGGAGCCAGGACGGGGATCTGGGTCCGTCCGGAGGGAAGCTCCCTGCGCTTCGACGGGCCGCTGCTCGCTCGGGACCTCGAAGGAAACCCCACGGCTCCGGGCGGCGCCGTCGAGGTCCGGATCACGGCGGGCGCCGCGCGGCTCTCCCTCGCCCGCTGGAGCGCGCTGACGCCCGGCGGTCGACTGCCCTGGATCCCCGAGCCCCTGTGGACGGTGCTCGTCGACGGGCGACCACGGGCCTGGGGCGCGCCGCGGCGCTGGGAAGACGCCTGGGGCGTGCGCCTGGTCCACGTCTTTCCGCCTCTCTCCAGCCTCTCGGAGCCCGCCGCGGGGAGGCGCCCATGAGCGGGCCGCGCCTCCGTCGGGCGGCGCCGCAGCCCCGGAGCGTCCTGCTCCTGCTCCGGGCCCGAGCGCTCGTCATCGGCGCGCCCATCTTCGCATTGGCCTTCGGCGCCTTGGCCCCGAGCTGCAAGCGCGCGCCCCCCACGGAAGAGCAAGCCCCCGCGCCGGCCCCGACGACGATCCCCGAGCCCCCACCCCCGCCGCTCCCCTGGTTCGTCGGGAGCTGGCGCGGCGAGCTGGAGCTGGAGGCCGCCGCTCCCCAGGAGGGGGCGGGGCTCCCGAAGGAGTGGACGGAGGATCCCGGCGGAGGTCTCGGCCCCGCCACCCTGTCCGTGACCATCGACGCGGAGCGTCGGGCCTCGGGCACCCTCGAGGGGGCGCTGCACCTGCAGCTGCGGGGCGTGCTCGAGGACGACGTCCTCCGCGCCCAGCTCGTCTCCGACGACCCCCCCGCCTCTCCCGGGAACGACGACGGCCCGAGCCCCGAAGCCGACCCCACTCCCCCCCAAGACACGGCGCCCAGCTCCTTTCGCGGTACACTCGTGGCCTCTCCCGGCGGAGCCGACTCGAAGGAGCAAGCTCCTCTGGATCCACCGCCGCCCCTGGTAGGCACACTGCGCCTGTCGTCGGGAGACAGCCTCCGCATCCGACACGCGCGAGTGTCCCTGGAGCGCACCTCCGCGCCCCGCGGGACGGCCCCCTCGCCTTAGACTCCCCGTGCTCACTGCTCTGTTCGATCTCTCCGTGCTCGCCGCGGGGCCCGCGAACCCCGGTATCGGCCGCTACGTGTCCGATCTCGCGTTGGAGCTGGACCGTATCGCCCGGGAACAGGGGCGGCTCCGGATCCTGGCCATCGAGGCCCTATCCTGGGTCGGTCGGGCGCGGGTGACCGACGACGTGCGCGGCGCGGTCGAGCGGCTCCTGCAGCGGCGCGCCCGCCAGGGGCAAGCCAGCTGGGCCTACCAGGTCCGGCTCGCGCTCCCCCGGGCGGCGCGCAGCGCCCAGCCGGATCTGGTCCACAGCGGCGCGCCGGACGCCACCCCGATGCGACGCCTGCCCTGCCCGCGGGTGCTCACGTGCCACGACCTCGTGCCGCTCGCCTACCCGCGCCACGAGCGCAACTGGCGCAACGGCGGGCTCCTGAGCCGGTATCGGACCCACTACAGGCGCTTCCACAACGCCGATCACGTGATCGCCATCAGCCGCGCGACGGCGGACGACCTCATCGCCCACCTGGACGTCCCCCACCAGCGGATCTCGATCGTGCACAACGGCGTCGACCTCGAGCGCTGGAGCCCGACTCCACGCCCCTCCGACGACGCCGTGCGCGCCGCCCACGGCCTCGCCGGGCGCCCTTACCTGCTCTGCGTCGGGGCCGCCCACTGGCGCAAAAACGGCGAAGGGGTGATGAAGGGGCTCGCCCGGGCCCGCCGGCTCATCGGCAACGAGGAGCTGCTCGTCGCCTGGGCCGGGGCGCTCGATCGCCAGGAGCGCCAGCGGATTTCGGGGGCCGCGGAGGAGGCGGGCGTCGCGGACGCGGTCCAGCTCCTCGGCTATGTCCCCGACGCGGAGCTCGCCGCCCTGTATCGCGGCGCCACCGCGCAGGTGTTCGTGTCGCGCGCGGAGGGCTTCGGCTATCCCGTGGTGGAAGCCATGGCCTGCGGTTGCCCCGTCATCACCTCCAACCGGTCCAGCATGATCGAGATCGCCGAAGACGCCGCCCTCACGGTGGACCCCGAAGATCCGGACGCGATCGCGGACGCCATCGTGCTGCTCGCGGACGACAACGCCGAGCGGCGGCGCCTGGCGGAGCGCGGCGTGCACCGCGCCCAACACTACTCCCTGCGCAAGATGGGGGAGCGCACCCTCGAGGTGTACCGACACGTGGTGGGGTCGCGGCCATGACGGATCCGACGGGCGTCGACCGTGAGCAGATGGCGCGGCGCTTCGCCGAGCAGCGGGCGCGGCTGGAGCGGGCAGCGAGGGACGCCGGGCGTGATCCCGCGTCGGTGCGGCTCCTCGCCGTCTCCAAGACGCAGCCGCCCGAGGCGCTCCGCGCCGCCTACGAGCTCGGTCAGCGGGACTTCGGGGAGAACTACGTGCAGGAGCTGTTGGCCAAGGCGGAGGCCCTCGCCGACCTGCCGGATTTGCGGTTTCACCTGATCGGCCATCTCCAGCGCAACAAGGCGCGCCTCGTCGCAGGGCGCGTCCACATGGTGCACACGATCGACAGCGTGCGGCTCGCCCAGGAGCTCGGAAAACGCGCGGCGGGCGCGGGGCGCGCCGGGCGGCTCCCCGTGTTGGTGGAGGTGAACGTCGGCGGCGAGCCGGAGAAGAGCGGCTGCGCGCCCGACGAGCTGGGGCCGCTCCTCGACGCCGTCGAGAAGGATCCTGCGCTGCACCTGCGCGGCCTGATGACGGTACCGCCCGCCACGGAGGAGGCGGAGGGGGCGCGCCCCTTCTTCGACGCGCTGCGGGGGCTCCGCGATCGTCACGGCGGCGTCGAGCGGCTCCCCGAGCTCAGCATGGGCATGAGCCACGACGCGGACGTGGCCGTCGCCGCGGGCGCCACCTGGGTGCGCATCGGCACGGCGCTCTTCGGCCCCCGCCCCCCCAAGGAGCCCTGACCCGACATGGCGAAGCGCGACCACCAGCCCACGTTGCTCGAGCACGCCGGCGGCCGCGGCGGGCTGTCCGGCTCCGCCAGCGTGCCTCTGGCCGAGCGCATGCGACCGCGTACCCTGGAGGACGTCTTGGGGCAGCGGGCCCTGCTCGGGCCGGGCCGCTTCCTGAGGCGGGCCATCGAGACCGATCGCCTGCCCAGCTTGATCCTGTGGGGGCCGCCGGGGTCGGGGAAGACCACGTTGGCCCACGTGGTGGCGCAGGCGACGCGGCGGCGCTTCGTGCCCTTCAGCGCCGTGCTGGGCGGCGTCGCGGAGCTGCGCGAGATCGTCAAGCAGGCCAAGGAGGACCGCAAGTACCGCGGCGTGTCGACGGTGCTCTTCGTCGACGAGATCCATCGGTTCAACAAGGGGCAACAGGACGCCTTCTTGCCGCACCTCGAGGACGGCACCATCACGCTCATCGGGGCGACCACCGAGAACCCCTCCTTCGCCGTGAACGCCGCGGTGTTGTCCCGCTGCAAGGTGTTCCGGCTCGAGCCCCTCGAGGAACGGGAGCTGGTGCAGCTGCTCGAGCGCGCGCTCGAAGATCGCGAAGCGGGCCTCGGTCGGCACGAGCTGGAGGCGACCCCGGAGGCGCTCCAGGCCATCGCCCGCAGCGCCCGAGGCGACGCGCGCCGCGCTCTGGGGTTGCTCGAGACCGTCTCCCAGCTCCACGAGGGCCCTCTGCTCGATCTCGCGAGCGTGGAGCAGGCCTCCGAGGACCGCACGCTGCTCTACGACAAGAGCGGCGAGGAGCACTACAACGTCGTCAGCGCGCTCATCAAATCGATGCGCGGCAGCGATCCGGACGCGGCCATCTACTGGCTGATGCGCATGCTCGAGGCGGGAGACGATCCCCTGTTCGTGCTGCGGCGGCTGATGATCTTCGCCAGCGAGGACGTGGGCAACGCCGATCCCCGCGCGCTCCAGGTCGCCGTGAGCGCGGACGCCGCCTTCCGCCGCATGGGCATGCCCGAGGGCATCTACCCGATCGCTCACGCTTGCCTGTACCTCGCCAGCTGCCCCAAATCGGGCGCGGTCGGCGCTGCCTGGCATGCGGCCCGGGACGCGGTGCGCCGCCACGGGGCGCTGCCAGTGCCCAAGAAGCTCCGCAACGCCGTCACCTCCCTGATGCGCAGCGAAGGCTACGGGGCCGGCTACCAGTACGCCCACGACTTCGAGGGCAACTTCGTGCCCGGCGAGACCTACCTCCCCGACGTGCTCGCGGGCAGGCGCTTTTACCAGCCCACGACCCAGGGCCTCGAGAAGGCCATCGGCGAGCGCCTGGCTCGCCTGCGCGGTCAGGGCCACGGCGGCGCACCGGGCATGGATCCCGCGCCTGACCGCACGCAGCCCCCCGCGGAGTCCGCAGGCCCCGAGGCTCCCGCGCCCACCGGACCCGGCCCTGCCCCGGAGGCCGCGACCCCCGAGCCTCCCGCCGCAACCGACGAAGGACGCGGCGAACCGCGGGGCTGAAGCTCGGCTCAGCCGACGCGCTGCGCGCCGGAGGCCACCGTAGCTCGGCTCAGCCGACGCGCTGCGCGCCGGAGGCCACCGTCCCCACGAAGGGCAGGTTTCGGAAGCGCTGGGCGAAATCGAGCCCGTAGCCCACGACGAACTCGTTCCCGAGCTCGAAGCCCACGTAACGAGGGACCACCTCCGTGGCCCGCCGCGAGGGCTTGTCGAGGAGGGCGCACACCTCGAGGCTCGCCGGGCCCCGCGCCTGCAAAATCCGCAACAGGAACGCGAGGGTCAGCCCCGTGTCGACGATGTCCTCGATCAGGAGCACGTCCTTGCCCTCGATGGACGTGGACAGGTCCTGCGTGATCTTCACGGCGCCGCTGGAGTTGGTGTCGTCGCCGTAGCTCGCCACGCCGAGGAACTCCACGGAGAGGGGCAGGTCGATGGCGCGCGCCAGATCCGCCGTGAAGACGAAGCTGCCCTTCAACACGCAGAGGAGCACCAGGGACCGCCCCCGGTAGTCGGCCGTGATCTGTCGGCCGAGCTCCCTCACGCGCTCGGCGATGCGCTCCGCGGACAGGAGCTCGCGCACTTCGGCAGCGCCGTTCGTCGGCGCGGCGGTGTCCATGGGCCCAACGCTACCGCTCCGCGAAGGCGCGACCAAGGCGCGGGCGTGAGCCCGCGGGATCACGCGGGTCCGGGATGAGGTCCGAGGTCGTCCTACGTGGGCTCACCAGGGGAGCGCGGCGACGTGCCAGCGCGCGTCGCGCCCGTCCGTCACGAACTGCAGCGAGCCCGAGCGATCCGTGCGCAGCGCGGCGATCCCGAGCTCCGCGAACCTGGCGAGGGTGACCTCCCGGGGGTGGTCGAAGCGGTTGCGCACGCCGCAGGAGATGGTGGCCCAGCGGGGCGCGACCGCCCGCAGCAGCGCCAGGCTGCTCGAGCTGTCGGAGCCGTGATGCCCCGCCTTGAGCACGTCCGCCCGGAGGTCCACGCCCGACGCGAGCAGGCGCGCCTCCTGCTCGCGCTCCGCGTCGCCCGTGAACAGGATCGAGCGCCGGCCGAAGCTCACCCGGACCACGAGGGAGTTGTCGTTGAGGCCGACGCCCGGCTGCACCGGACAGGGACCGAGGATCTCGAAGCGGGCGCCGCTCAGGATCCGCGCCGGGCCCCCGCACAGCTCGTCGGGGCCGAGCAGCCGCGTCCCCTGAGCCCGGGCGAGCCGCAGCAGCTCCGCGTACTGACCCACCTCGGCCCCCGCGCCCGCAGGGTGCCACAGGGCCTCGACCCGATGACGTCGCAGCACCGCGAGCAACCCCTGCAGGTGGTCCGCGTGGGCGTGGCTGAGGATCACGAGCGCGATCGTCTCCCGACGGCGCGCCCTCAGCAGAGGCAAGAGCACGCGCTCCCCCGGATCCGGGAAGCCGTGGGCGAAGCCCCCGCCGTCGATGAGCGCGAGGGCTCCCTCGGGGAGCTCCAACAGGGCCGCGTCGCCCTGCCCCACGTCGGCCAGGGTGACCCGGAGCGCTCCCTGGGGCGGAACCCGCGCGCGCCCCTCGAGGACGCAGAGCGCGCCCAGCCCGGCCAGGAGCACCCAACGCCGCCCCCGCGGTGGGGCGGCGGCGGCGAGCGCGGACGCCGCGACGAGCACCGCCACGTGCCAGGGTCCGGGTAAGGGCACGACGAAGCTGGCGAAGCTCGCCTCCGCGCTGCGCAGGGCGACCCAGCGGACGCCCAGGAGCGCGCCGGCGCCGACCAGCGCCAAGCCTTGCTCGAGCCAGGGCAGCCCGCTGACCGCCGCGTGGAGCAAGCAGCTCGGCAGCGCCGCCAGCTCGCCGAGCGGTGCGGCCAGGAGGTTGGCGACGAGCCCCGCGAAGGTGAGCCGCTCGTCCATCATCGCCAGCAGGGGCGCGCAGGGGATCGTCGAGGTGACCGTCGCGATGGTGCCGACGGCGACGTAGCGCAGGGGCGCGGAGCGGATCCCCCCGCAGCGCCGCCCGAGGGGTTGCCCCAGGACCAACAGCCCCCAGGTGGCCGCCGCGGACAGGGCAAAGGAGATGTCCACGGCCGCGAGCGGGTCGTCCAGCACCCCCACGGCGAGGGAGATCCCCAGGGCGCGGCACCCACCGAGGCGAGCACCCACGACCCGCGCCAAGAACACCGCCGACAGCATCCACGCCGCGCGCCACGCGGACCCGCTGCCCCCCGAGAAGTCCGCGTACAGCAAGCTCGCCAGCACGCCGAAGCCCGCAGACACGCGCGTGACGTCCCAGCGCCCCGCCACGCGCTCCACGCGGATCAGGCAGGCCCGCAGCCCCTGCACGACCATCACCACCGCGAACACCAGGTGGGTGCCGCTCACCGCGAGCAGGTGCATGAGCCCGCTGCGCTTGAACGCCGCGTCGTCCTCGGGATCCAGATCGTTCTCGCCGAGCACGAGGGCGCGGGCCATGGGGCGGGCCAGCTCCGGGAACGTGGCCTCGATCCGCCCGCGGGTGTGGGCGCGCGCCGCGTCGATGTGCGCCGTCAGGCCACCCCCACGCTCGACGACGGCGAGGGACAGGACGCTGCCGCTGAGCAGAGCGCCGCTGCGCCGGGCCCCCGGCAAGGGATCCGCGAGCTCCGCGTTGCGGAAGAGACGGACCGGGGCGAGCTGGGCGACGACCTCGACCACGTCCCCGCGGCCGAGATCGTGGGGCCCCCCGTAGAGCCGGAGGCGCAGGGGGCCCGGATGCCGCTGCCCCTCACAGTCGATCCGACGAGCGTCACCGATCCAGGCGAGGGAGCCGTCGCGCACCACCGGAGAGCGCGCCACCCGGACCTCCGCCGAGCAGCGCCGCGGCCCCTGCACGTACTCGATGGCGCCACGGCGTCGCCCCTCGAACTCCCCCGCAGCGAGCTCCGCTCGCACCCCGCCGACCAGGAACGCCAGCAGGGCGAGCAGGCACAGACCAGGACCCCAGCGCCCCGCCAAGCCCAGCCAGCTCACGAGGAAACCCAGCGCCGTCGGCCACGGCGCCAGCGGCGCGACCCCGCCCGCCAGGGAGCTCGCGGCGAGCACACACCAAGGATCGTCCACCAGGGCGATGGGCTTTGCTCCCGAGTCCACGGACGTGCAGCAGTGCACGCCCCGCGCCAAACGCCTGGGAGGGCCCCGGGAGGGCCCACGACGCGCCGTGAGCGCGGGCGAGGCGCTGGCGGCTCCGGCGGCGGCCATGGCGGCCACCGGACGAGGGGGCTCAGAGGTCCCAGAGGAGCGACAGGCTCCTACCGCCGTACTCAGTTGCGTCTTCGTGCGCCACGCCGCCCTCGCATTCTGCCGGGAGCCCCGACCTGTTCATCGCGCCCCCGTCACCGAGGGAATGGCAGACGTGACAAAGCCCCGGCGAATGCCGGGGCTCTGTCACGCTCACTCGACCGCGGTGCGGGAGCGTGGATCAGCGTCTTGCGCCCCCGTCAGTCCCAGTCAGTCTTCACAAACGGGGGCGCACGCGTTCCCGAGCGGATTGTTGCACAGGCACTGGGCGCAGGCGTCGGGGATGGCGCACAGCGCAGCACAGGTGGCGAGGCAGTCTTCGTCCCCATCGCAGAGACTGCGGCAGCCTTCGCCGACCTCGTCGACCGGGTGGTAGTTCTCGGGGGTGCGGATGGGAGCTCCCTCGGGGAGGGCCCCTACGAGGCTGCCGTCAGCGTCGACGCCCGTGAAGCGGGCCGGCCCCTCGGGCGCCCCAGGGGGCTGGTCGGCGATGGGCCCGCCATCGCCGCACCCGACGGCCAGGCCGGCCAGGATCGCTGCAAGATAGAATCGATGCATCATCGGGCTCCTTCCCGATCAGAAATAGTACAGCGCCGAGATGCTGCTCGTAAAGATGTCCCAGGGGTTGTTGCCCAGGGTCGTCCCGATCGTGAAGGAGTTGTTGGAGACCTCCGCCCCCCCCTGCTCCACGCCGCGGTGCTGGTGACGCAGGTACAGGCCCACGCTGCCCTGGAGGGATAGCTGCGGGATGTTCATGAAGCCGAAGTGGATTTCCGCGCCCGCGCGGGCGCCCAGGCTGAGGAGGAAGCCGTCGTGGGAGACGCCAGCAGCGTCCTCTCCCACGTTGGCGAACCCGATGGTCGCCTCGGGCACCACCTGGAAGCTGAAATGCCCCGCGTCCGCCAGGTTCAGCGGCACGCCGGCGTGGAACATCATGACGGTGACGCCGGCCTTGTCGGTGTCGTTGATGGAGCCGGAGCTGAAGTTGAAGCCGAGGCCCGCGTCGATGCCGATCATGTTGTCGAGCCAGTAGCGGGCGCCGATCACGGGCGCGACCAAGGTGTGATCGCCGGCGCCGATCGTCTGTCGGCCCAGGTACCCGACGGCGAAGCGGCCGACCATCTGCGAGTGATCGGAGTTCCCTGCGGCGGGCTGAGCTCCGGGGAGCGCCACACCAGCGCGGCCGTCGGTGCTGGCCTGCGCCGTTGCTTCCTGAGCGAACGCTCCGCTTGCCAGCAAGAGCACCGCCGCGCCAGTTCCCATCGTCGTAAAGAGCTTCATTGGATTCATCGCCTCCTGAACACGCGCGGGCGAGCGCTCACCGAGCTCCTCCTGGCCAGCAGGGCACACAGGGCGCCATCGCCCTTCAGAGGAGCTTCGCCTGAACCAAAACGCCACCCGTCGGCGGCCGATGGTCGCCATTCCCGTCGCGAAAGGCAACCAAACGACAAACATTCGTCAGCACCGACGCCATGATGTTCAGCTCTCCTTCAACTCACGAACAGCGTCGCTGGAATCACCGGTGCGCAACTCACTTCACGTTGCGCTCTGCGCAGGATGAATGAGCTTCGAGATGCATCCCTCAGGGTGCGCAACTCATTTCACGGCGTGATCTCGTTCTCTGGGGTGCGCTCTCTGCGCCGCGCGGATGTCTCTTGCTCTCGCGCTGAGGACCGCAGCGCTTCGCAGCTGCGTACAGTCTCCGCCTGCGGCGAACGGCTGCGCCGAGAGACGCTGCGCCGACCCTGCGCTACGCCGACTCGGCAGCACTGCGACTTTCGTGAAAGCCCCGCGGTGTGAGCGGATGACAGCGCACGGAGCGTGCAGCGCCCCTCCGCAGCCCAGCGCAGGGGCAAACCGCGCATGGCGCCCGCGCGTGGCGCAGTGCGGCATGGCCTGTGTGCGGCGCAACTACATCGTAGGTATCGCAAGTGACCTGTCCCGCCGAGGCTCCCGGGATGCAGACGACATCGGAGCCCGCGGGGCACCCACCACGCCTGACCCGGCGTTAGACTCCGGCCCCCCATGACCCCAACGCCCCCGCGCCCTGGTGCGCAGCCCCCGGACGCTGACGCACAGCCTCCTGACGCACAGCCTCCTGACACGCAGCCTCCCCCTGCCCAGGCCCCTGACCACGACGCGAAGGCTCCCGCGGGGAGCAGCGGCCAGAAGTCCGCCCAGGCAAAACCCCCTCGGTCGAGAGGCGGCAAGGCGCGGGCAGACGTCCTCCTCGTGTCCCAGGGGCTCGCCCCCACCCGAACCCGCGCGCAGGCTCTGATCCTCGCGGGCGAGGTCTACCAGGGCGAGCGGCGCGTGGAGAAACCCGGCGCGCTGCTCCCTGACGACGCCGAGCTCACGGTCCGCGCGCGACAGAAGTACGTGTCCCGCGGCGGGCTCAAGCTCGAGGGGGCCCTCGCGGACCTCGGGTTCGATCCGACGGGCGCCCGCGCCGCGGACATCGGCGCCTCGACCGGAGGCTTCACCGACTGCTTGCTCCAGCACGGAGCCGCCCACGTCCACGCCATCGACGTGGGGCACGGGCAGCTGGCGCACAAGCTCGTCCAGGATCCGCGGGTGACGGTCCTCGACCGGACCAACGCCCGTCACCTGCGGCCGGATCAGGTGGGCGGCGGTGTCGACCTCGTGGTCGTCGACGCGTCCTTCATCAGCCTCGACAAACTGCTCCCGGCGATCGCCGCGCTGCTGCGCCCATCGCTGGATCCCGCGGCCCCCACGAGCCGGGGACACCTGCTCGCCCTCGTCAAACCCCAGTTCGAGGTGGGGCGGGCGGAGGCGCAGCGCGGTCAAGGCGTGATCCGCGATCCCGAGGTGCGGCGGCGAGCGATCGAGAACGTGCTCGCGGAGATGAGGCAGGCCGGCTTCGAGATCCTCGGTGAGTGTCCCTGCCGCGTCCCGGGGCCGAAGGGCAACGTCGAGCACTTCGTGTTGGCGCGCGTCACCGAAGCGGCCGGCGACAGCCCCACGACGCCTTAGCGCGCCTAGCGCTGGGCGCCACGGCTGCGGCTACCCGGGCTCGCGGCGCAGGCTCACGGCTGCGGCGCGTCGCCGTCCGGAGGCACCACGACCGCGGCCCGAAATCGCGACGTCAGAGCACCAGCACCCAGGCGTCGTAGAGGGCGTGGGTCCACACCGCGGGGGCGAAGCCTCGAAAGTGGTAGATGATCGTGAAGATCACGCCGCACACGGCGCGGAAGACGAAGGACCGCGCGTCGAAGGGGTCTCCGTACGGGCCCACGTAGTGCCAGCCGCTGAACACCACCGCCACCAAAACGGCCCAGCCCGCCGCCGTGAGGGCTCGCTGCAGGGGGATCGGCTGAGGGAACAGCAGGAGCACGAGCTTCAGTCCCAGGCCGAAGGCGATCACCCGGAACGCCACCTCCTCGTAGAACCCCGCCCCGAAGGACATGATGAGCCCCGCGAACCGCGCGCCGAAGCCGCCGTCCGTGACCATCAGCAGGGGGTTCACGGCTCCAGGCACGAGCTCCCAGAGCTCGGTGCTGCTGAGCACTCCCCCCTGGGCCACCGTCCCCGATCCAGGAGCGACGAAGAGCTGCCCGACCACGTAGATGGCGCTGAGCCGCATCGCCACCGCGTAGATGATCCCCTCGAGGGCCACCGTGACGAAGCGGTCCCAGTGCAGGGCGCGCCCCCGACCCAGCATGGCCAGGATGCCCACGTAGGTGGCCCCGATAGCCAGGGTCAGGCCGCCGTACGCCAGCAGCGAGTCGTTCGCGAGGGTGACCAGCTCCCGCGTCACCACGTCCGCCGCGTTCCGCATCGGCAGGAACACGACGCCGAGGTGGTACCCCACGAAGATGGGCAGGGTGAGCCCGAGATCCGTCCAAGGCCCGGATTTCGCGAGATTTTCTGCGTCCTTGGGGGGCAACGAGGCGGCCACGGTGCCCGATTCTAAGCAGCCCGCCGGCGATGTCCCTTTTTCTGCAATTTCCGGGCGCCCTCGAGGGACGTGCTGGGGCATCGAGCGCCGGGGCACTCAGCCCCGGGGCACTCAGCCCTGGGGCGCTCAGCCCTGGGACACTCGGCGCCGGGGCAGGCATCGGGCGCCGGGGCAGGCATCGGGCGCCGGGGCAGGCATCGGGCGCGCCGACGCCTCAGGTCCCCGGCTGCAGATGGTAGACGACCCACATCACGAGCACCGCCCAGCCGAGCACGATGGCGACGAAGGGGCCGTCGCTCAGCATCTCCTGGGTCGGGCTCTCGGCGCTGGGCCGGTTGCGGACGATGTACAAGAACCGCCACACGCCGAGCACGACGAGCGCGGTGGTGGGCCACAGCCAGTCCGTGCGGAAGAAGGCCCGCGTCTCCGGATCGAGGGTGTAGACGAGGTACGCCGTCACCGTGCAGGCGGACGTCACGAGCAAGGCCAGATCGAGGCCACGCTTGCTGTATCCCTCGAGGGCCAGGCGCTGTTGCCCCGCGGTCCCTTCCGCCGCGGTGGTGAGCTCGTGCCGGCGCTTACCGAAGCCCAAGAACAGCGCCAGCAGCGCCGTACAGGCGAACAGGTACCAGGACACCTCGATCTTCGCCGCGAATCCTCCGCCGAGCACCCGCAGCACGAAGCCCGCGGCGATGCAGCCGACGTCCACGTACGCGACGTGCTTGAGCTGCTTCGTGTAGGCGATGTTGAGGGCGAAGTACGCCGCCGCGACGACGGCGAAGGGCAGCGACAGCGCGGCAGCCCAGCCCACGGAGACGAGGACCAGCGCCGCCGCCGTGAACTTCGCGAGGGGGAGCGGGACCTGTCCGGAGGCGATGGGACGACGACGCTTGACGGGGTGCAAGCGATCCGCGTCCACGTCAGCGATGTCGTTGATCGTGTAGACCGCCCCGGCGAGCAGACAGAACACCGCGAAGGCCGATCCCGCGCGGATCAACAACTCCGGCGCGAAGATCTCCTTGGCGAAGACCACCGGCGCGAGCACGAAGACGTTCTTGACCCACTGGTGCGGTCGCACCGTGCGGACCAGACCCAGCACGCGCCCGAACGCGGAAGGGGGAGCCGTCGACTCGGGCGCGACGAGACCCGGGGTGACAATCCTTGACACACCGGAGGGGCTCGTTTCCGGTCCTGACGCCGGGATTTCTCCCGAATCGCGCTCTGGGGTCAGCTCGCCCATGTTCCGGCGAACCCTACCCGGACAAAGGCGAAAGACAATGGTAGCTACCCGCGGGAGGTCTCCGCCGTGATCGACGACTCGCCGCCCGCTCAGGACTCGCCACCCAAGGGCTCCCCGGCCGCCCGCCATGCGGAGCTGAGCGCCGAAATCCGAGCCCACGACTACCGCTACTACGTCCTCGACGACCCGATCGTGTCGGACGCCGAGTACGACGCCCTCTACCGAGAGCTCCGCGAGCTCGAGGAGCGTCACCCCGAGTTGGTCTCGGCCCACTCACCGAGCCAGCGCGTCGGCGGGAGCCCCCGCGCCGAGCTGCGCACGACGGCGCACGTGGCGCCGATGATGTCCCTCGACAACACCTACAACGAGGCGGAGGTCGAGGACTTCGACCGGCGGGG
>Ga0207873_1000608_pt1 | contig 38362 bp, 33 predicted proteins | sample BGWIniCompost_FD_187373 | JGI IMG/M metagenome (GOLD analysis project Ga0207873, IMG submission 187373) | Cellulose adapted compost microbial communities from Newby Island Compost Facility, Milpitas, CA, USA - BGW Initial Compost (SPAdes)... ... | reverse complement strand
TAGCGCGAAGGCGTCGCGTCTTGAGCGATCAGCCGCTCGAGTGCCGCCGGGTCGGCGATGACGATCCGGCCTCGGCCGAGCTTCACCCAGCCGGATTTCGCCCACTCGCCGAGATGCTGGTTCACGATCTGCCGGGAGATGCCGAGGAAATGCGCGAGCTCGGCCTGCGAGATTCGCATTTCGAGCGTTTCACCGTCGCCGCTGGCGGGCCGGCCGTGCAGCTGAGCGAGGATCAAGAGCCGCTTGGCCAACCGGGCCGGGCCCGAGAGAAAGGCCGTTTCCTCCACGAGCTCGCTCGTCCATCGGAGGCGCTGACAAAGGAGCTTCAGCAGATGGATCGCGAGCTTCGGCTCGCGTTCGACGAGGCCGAGGAAGTCCGCGCGTTTCAGCACGATCAGCGTCGTATGCTCGAGCGCTGTCGCGCCGGCCGTGCGCGGAAGCCCGTCCATGACGGCGATCTCGCCGAAGGTGTCGCCCGGCTCCATGATGTTCAGGAAAACTTCCCGGCCCCCGGCGCCGCTTGCGCTGATTCGCACTCGCCCGGAAGCGACGCCGTAGAGCGCGTCACCCGAATCGCCTTGTGAGAAGATCACGCTACCCTTGCGGTACAGCTTTCGGCCCGCGAGCGCCGCAATGCGGCGGAGCGTCGGCTCGGGTAGCCCGCGAAACATGTAGTTGCGGCGCAGCACGGCAGCGGCCGTGAGCACGGCAGCCGGCGTTGACGTCGCGTCGGGTTCCATCGTAAGCCCCGGTCGGTTCTAGTCGTGATCGGTGCGCTGGGCGGCCGGCTCGAAAGCCGGCGGATGCGCCGCCGACGGGGCCGTATCGTACTCTTCCACCGAGCGCGAGACATCATGCGGCCGAGGCGGCCGGACCGCGAGGACGGTCGCTGGCCGCGCCGGCGGACGTTAGATGCGGCTGCGCAGCACGCGTCGAAAGTCTTCGTTATCGCGCTTGAAGCTTTCGAGGAGAGCACGGATCTCGGGGGGCGGCTCGAGCGAGAGGGCGTCGTCGATCGCTTCCTCGACTCGATCGGCGGCGTCGAGCAGCGATTCGACGTAGTGCTCCGATGCGTTGCCCGGGAGCAGCGCCGCCCGCACGACCGCGCCGGCGGTATCCAGATGCGTGCGCTCGGGATCCGCCGTCTGCGGCAGATCGCCGCGTTCGCGCCGGAGATCGGCGGTGCGCTCGAGCAACCGTCGCTGCGCGGCGGCGTGGGACGCGACGAGACGACGAAGCGCCGGATCGTCGAGCCGATCCTCGAAGTGCTCGAGCAAGCCGATCGTTTCCATTCCGATGCGTCCGACGGCATCGAGCCTCGCCGTCATCTCGTCTTTGAGCAAGGTCACGGCGGGCCGCCCCCGCTCACGGCACGTAGACCTCGAGGGCTCGTGGCAGCACCTCGAACGTCGCGGGCGTCGACGTGCTGGGCTCACCGTCGGTCGCGATGGGCAGCGGGCGTTGCGTCCGAATCTCGAAGCGCGCGCCTCGCTCGCTCAGGATCGGCGCGCGCACCGGATACACACCGCGCTTCAGGCGAATCAGGCTCGCGACGTGACGCCACCATGGGCTCGGCAGCACGACGACGAGGTCGAGCAAGCCGTCGTCGATCTCCGAGCTCTGCTCGGCGAGCATGCCGCCTCCATAGTGGCGGCCGTTCGCGACGGTCACTTGGATCACGCGCCTCGCAAGCGGGGCGTTGCCGCCGAGAATCCGCACGGAGAACGGCCGATGCCGCCGCCAGCGTCGCACGACGCCGAGCGGATAGGCGAGGGGGCCGAGCGTGCGCTTGGCCCATGCCGGCAGCTCGCGATGGAGATCCGTGCTGAAGCCAATGCCCGCCGCGTTCAGAAAGTGCCGGCCGTTCACGACGCCGACGTCGACGCGGCGCGTACGCCCTTCGACGATGACATCGGCCGCGGCGGCGAGGTCGCTCGGAATGCCGAGCGTGCGCGCGAAGTCGTTCGCGGTGCCGAGCGGCAGGAGGCCGACCGGGACGGACGCACGGAGCAGCACGTCGAGCGTCGAGCCGATCGTGCCGTCGCCGCCGGCGACGACGATACGCTCGACTCCGGAGGCGCATGCGGCATCGAGCCGCTCGGTCAAGCGTGCCGCCGCTTCGACTTCGACGATCATTGCCCGACCGAACGCGTTCGTCAGCGCGTCGAGAGCCGGAGCGAGATCGGCGTCGCCGCGGCTCGCGTTGCGATTCACGACGATGCACGTGCGCGCAAGCCGATGGGTGCTGGTGTGTCCGCCCTCGTCGAGAGGCGGTGGGACGATCGAGGTGCTGCTCTTGCCGATGCGACTCACGCCGCGATTCGAGCAAGATCCGTGCCGCGTCAATCCGGCTCGATCTTCGCGCGTCGGCGCTTGACCTCCGCGCGGCGGGCTTTCTCCTCGAGACGGCGCCGTTCGGCCGCCTTGCTCGGCCGTGTCGGCTTGCGCGGCTTCGCACGTACCGCGGCTGCGGCGAGCATCGCGCGCAGACGCTCGAGCGCCGCGGCTTTGTTGCGTTCGAGGCTGCGGTACTGCTGCGCCTTGATGACGACGACGCCGTCCTCGGTGATGCGCTGATCGCCCGATGCGAGCAGCCGCGACTTGATCTCCGCGGGCAACGCCGTGCTCCGCGCCGCGTCGAAGCGCAGGTGGGCCGCGGTCGCGACCTTGTTGACGTTCTGTCCGCCCGCGCCCCGCGACCGGACGGCGGTGATCTCGATCTCGTCGTCCGGGATCACGATCCCCTTCGCGATCGTCAGCGGCAAGGCTCACTCCGGGGCGCGCTGCGCGCGTTTCACGACTTCGACGATGCCGGCATCGCCGTCGACGCGCACCCAATCGCCGGTCTCGATGACCTCGAGCGGATCGCGATCGAGATCGGTGACCGCGGGCACGCGCATCACGACGGCGCCGAGCGCGACCTTGGTCGTCATCTCGTTGAACACGAGCGCTTTCGGCGCGCTGCCGGCGAGCCGCGCGGTATGAAAGACGACGGACCAGCCGGACGAGCCTTTCGCGCCGCGGAACACGAGCACCTTGTCTTTGAAGCTTTGTCCTCTGAGCTCGTGGTGCGTCTCGATGATCGTGCCGGTCAGCGCGTGAACGCCTCCCCAGCCGGAGATCGTCTGGCGCGTCACGAGCGCTTGGCCTTCGGCCACGCCGCCGACGACTTTTCGGCCCTTCAGAACGATCATCGAGATTCTCCTGCCGAGGTCATGCGTCGAGTCTTCCGTCGAAGCGGCCGGTCAGGGCCGCGCGGATGCAGTCCGCCGTGCTGCCGAACCACGCTTGGATGCCGGTCATAGCGGGCAGGTAGTGAGCCTGTTTCGCCGAATCGAGCGCGGCGACCTTCGTCCCTGGCGGCACCGCGTTCGCGATCGCCGAGCAGGTATCGGTGAGGAGGACTCCGCCGGCTTTACGAACGATCTCGGTGAGGCCGGCGGCATCCGCACGTTGTTTCACGGCACGCGACGTGAAGATCCAAAGCCTGCAGCTCTCGCGGATGCGACGTCCGTCGAGAAGCCGGCATGCCTCCTCGATCTGCTCGAAAGCGGCATGCGGACAACCGAGCATCACGAAGTCGACGTTCGGATCGTTCGCGTTCGCATTCAGTCTCTCGTAGGCGGCGCGACGCTCGGCTGCGCCGTAGCGGAGCTCTTCGACCGGCCGGTTTCCGCCGAACGCGGCTTCTTCGGTCGGCGCCTCGGGCGTGATGCCGACGAGATGCGCGAGCTCCACGCCGCCCGAGGATGCGGCCGCCGCGCCGAAATGCTTGAATCGAACGAGGTCCGGCGCGTTGGAAAGCCCGCAAACGACGGGAATGCGTTCTTGCACCACGTCGCCGACGTAGTACCCGAGCAGGCCCCAGTCCACGATGCTGTCGACGGCGACGTCTACCGTGATCCTGTGCGTGCCGCGCCGGCATGTGTCCACGTGGAGCCCCCAGTACGGGATCTTGCCGGTGAGCATCGCGGCGCTCGTGCTCTCGCGGCCTTCCGTGTTCGTGCGTGCGCCGAGCATCGAGTTGCAGTAGACGACCGCGGAGGATTCCATCCACGCGCAGTGCTCGCCGAGCTTCGGCACGTTGCCCGCGAGATACGGCGTGCAGGTCTTCAAGATCTCGATCCCGCGGTCCGCCGCGATCCGCTCGCTGTTTCGGCTCAGCCGGGCGGCTTCCGGCGTCGCGCCGAGAAGCTGCCAGTGCTCCGGGTCGTAGCCGCCTTGCAGATGGCACGCGCGCGTCGCGAGCCTCGGCACCTCGACGAGCTCGTCGCTGTCGAGATCGAAGTACGAGAAGATCGCCGCGATCCCGCCGGGGCGATCCTTGTAGTAATTGGCAAGGAAGACGTTCGCCTGCCCGGGAACGCCCGCGACGTTCGTCGTGTCGACGAAGCGTTCCGCGCCGAGCGCCTCGGCGTAACGCACGAGGAGCTCCATGGCTTTCTGCCTGGCCTTGCCCTCGCGGCCGTCGAGCATGGCTTTCTCGTCGTCGGTGAGCGTCAGCACGTGCGTCTCGTCTCCTCGTTCCCGGCTCCGGCGATGTGGCCCGTCAAGGTGCCCGGCGGCAGGTAGGTTAGCGCGCCGACCCCGCGCGACAAAGCCGCAAGGTTTTTTTGCAGAAACTCGAGGGCAGAAAGACGCGGTGTGCGATGGTCTCTTCCGGGAACGCCGTGAATACGTCCCTGTAGGCTCCGCGCGCGCCATCCATGGCGCGCACGGTCCCGGAAGAGACCATCGCACACCGCGTCTTTCTGCCGTGCGCGGAGATCGGCCGGCCGTGTTGCGGTAGGCTATCTGCAGAGGACTCTTGGAGAGGATGACCGCGATGATCGAGCTATATACCGCGTCAACGCCGAACGGGCACAAGGTGTCGATCGCGCTCGAGGAGCTCGGGCTTCCGTACACCGTGCGTGCGATCGCGTTGGACAAGAACGAGCAGAAGGAGCCGTGGTATCTCGAGCTCAATCCGAACGGTCGTATCCCGACGATCGTCGACAAGGACGATGACGATTTCGTCGTTTTCGAATCCGGCGCGATCTTGATCTACCTCGCGGAGAAGACCGGCAAGCTGATGCCGACCGACCGGAAGGGGCGCTCGCGAGTGATCCAGTGGCTGATGTTCCAGATGGGCGGTATCGGCCCGATGATGGGACAGGCGAACGTCTTCTATCGGTATGCGCCCGAGAAGATCCCGTACGCGATCGGACGCTATCAGCGCGAGGTGCGTCGGCTCTTCGAGGTGCTCGACACGCGTCTCGCGAAGGTCGAGTATCTCGCCGGGGACTATTCGATCGCGGATATCGCGAACTGGGCCTGGGTGCGCACGTACAAGTGGTCCGGCGTGTCGATCGATGGATTGCCGCACCTCGAGCGTTGGATCGACGCGATCGCCGAGCGCCCGGCCGCGCAGCGCGGCATCGCCGTTCCGGAATATCGGGATATCGAGCAGATGGTGCGCGAAGCGGACGAAGCGGCGAAGAAGGTTCAGGGAATCCTCGTGTAACGCCGCCCGTGGTCATCGACGTAGAGAGGAGGGGAGCATCATGGTTGCGATCGCCGCACAACCCGCGCCGTCTCCGGCCGTCGCGGAATTCCTGAGACGTCCGCCTCGTCTTCTGATCGGCGGCGAATGGGTCGAGCCGCTGTCCGACAAGACCGTTCCGGTCTTCGATCCCGCGACCGGCGAGCAGATCGCGACCGTCGCGGACGCGAATGCCGCGGACGTGGATCGCGCGGTGAAGGCCGCCCGACAGGCGTTCGACGGCGGCCCGTGGCGGAAGCTCTTGCCGTCGCAGCGCGAGGCGCTGATCTGGAAGCTGGCCGACTTGATCGAGAAATACGCCGGGGAGCTCGCCGAGCTCGAAAGCCTCGACAACGGCAAGACGAAGTTCATGGCGAGCATCGTCGATATTCCCGGCAGCCGCGATTATCTGCGCTATATGGCCGGCTGGGCGACGAAGATCGAGGGCTCGACGATTGACGTTTCGATCGGCATGGACGGCCGGACGTTCGAGGCCTATACGCGCCGCGAGCCGGTGGGCGTCGTCGCTCAGATCATTCCGTGGAACTTTCCGCTCGTCATGGCCGCTTGGAAGCTCGGGCCCGCGCTCGCGGCCGGGTGCACGTGCGTGCTGAAGCCGGCCGAGCAGACGCCGCTCTCGGCGCTTCGCCTCGGCGAGCTGATCCAGGAGGCGGGATTCCCGCCGGGCGTCGTCAACATCGTGACCGGTTACGGCGAGACGACGGGAGCCGCGCTGGTCGTGCATCCGGGCGTCGACAAGATCGCTTTCACCGGCTCGACCGAGGTCGGTAAGAAGATCAACGTCGCGGCGACCGACTCGCTGAAGCGCGTATCGCTCGAGCTCGGCGGAAAGTCGCCGGTGATCGTGCTGAAGGATGCCGATCCCGAGGCTGCGGCGGCCGGCGCGTCGCAGGCAATCTTCTTCAACGCCGGTCAGGTCTGCGCGGCCGGCTCGCGGCTGTACGTGCACAGCAAGCTCTTCGACCGCGTCGTCGAAGGCGTCGCCGGGGCGGCGAGCAAGATTCGTCTGGGCCCGGGGCTCGATCCGAAGACCGAGATGGGGCCGCTCGTCTCGCGCGAACAGCAGCAGCGCGTGCTCGATTACATCGAGTCCGGCAAGGCGGCGGGTGCATCCGTCGTCGCGGGCGGGGATCGGCCGGAGCATCCGGGGTACTACGTTTCGCCGACGGTGCTCGCGAACGTGAGGCCGGACATGAAGGTCGTGCAGGAGGAGATCTTCGGTCCGGTCGTCGTCGCGCAGCGTTTCGAGGATCTCGACGAGATCGCGGCGCTCGCCAACGACACGCCGTACGGCTTGAGCGCGAGCATCTGGTCGAACGACCTGACGGCGGTTCATCGGCTCATCCCGAAGATCAAGGCCGGCACGGTCTGGGTCAATTGTCACGGACCGGTGGACGCGAACATGCCGTTCGGCGGCTTCAAGCAGTCGGGCTTCGGCCGCGAGCACGGGCGCGTCGGCGTCGAGATGTACACAGAGCTGAAGTCCGTCTGCATCGGGCTCTGACGCGTCGCCTCGCGTCCGGCTGCGCTTCGTCGACCGCCTCCTTCGCGAACGGGTTCGAGCGTCGCGGTAGGGCCGTGCTCGCGCGATGCAGGTCTTGCCGGGCCGCCGTGAACCCGTCCCTGGGGGCTGCGTGCGCGGCGTCCCTGCCGCGCACGCCCCGGCAAGACATGCATCACGCGAACACGGCCGGATACGTTGGCGGCCGTTCGCGAAGGAGGCTGCGGTAGCGGTAGCGGCAGCACCGCAGCCGCGACGTTACCCGACCTGGAGAATCTCGCTGCACTTTCCGGCCGTTCGTCATGAACGGCACGCACGCCGTATCCAAGCGGGCGTGGTGTATCGCCCTTTGCGGAGCCTCCAGGGACGGATTCACGGCGGTCCCGCGAAGGGCGATACACCGCGCCCGCCCCACCACTGCACCTCAACCGTTCATGACGATCGGCCTCGCGCCGCGCGGCGCGCCGCGAAAGCTATGCTTCGGCGGGAACGCGACGCGCTCAGATGTAGCGCGTGAAGCCGCCGCAGACCTCGACCGTCGTGCCGGTCATGTAGCTGTTGCGCTCGGAGACGAGGAACGCCGCGACGTTACCGATCTCCTCGGGCTCCGCCCAGCGGCCGAGCAGCGTTTGATTCGCGATGCTCGCGCGGACCTGCTCGGGCGTGATGCCCCGCACCTTCGCCATCGCCTCCGCGCGCGGCCCCCACGACTCCGTGCGTGTGAACCCCGGGCAGATATTGTTCACGGTGATCCCGGCGGCGCCGAGCTCGCCGGCCATCAGCTTCGTGAACGCGATGATGCCGGCGTTCGGGATCGTCGTCGTCAATGCGCCCGGCATGAGCTGCTTTCCGGTCACGCCCGAGACGTTCAGGATGCGCGGCGCACGGCCCTTGCGCAGGAAAGGAAGGGCATAGCGCGTCGTGTAAACCGCGGCCATCAGATTCACGTTCAGCACCGTCGACCACTGCTCCGGCGTCAGCGAGTCGAGCGTGCCTGGGATCATGCCGCCGACGTTGTTGACGAGGATATCGAGGCCGCCGAGCTTCTCGGCCGCGCCTTCGGCGAACGCGCGGCAACCATCCTCGGTAGAGAGGTCCGCGACGATCCCGTGCGCTTCGACGCCGAGCGCGCCGATCTCGGCGACCGCGCGGTCGAGCCGCTCCCGTCCCCGCGCGCACAGCGCGACGTTGCAGCCTTCCTTCGCGAGCGCGACGGCGATCGCGAAGCCGATGCCCTGACTCGAGCCGGTGATCGCCGCATTCTTCCCTTTGAGTCCGAGATCCATCGCGTCCCCCTTGAACGAAAAAGTCGCACGTTACGGCGTCAGCGCGAAGCGCAGCTGATCAACGAGCCAATCGAGTTGATCTTTTTGCACGATCAGCGGCGGTGCGAGACGGATCACCTGCTCGTGCGTGTCCTTGCAGAGCACGCCGCGTTCGAGCAGCTTCTCGGAGAAGTGCCGCGCCGTTCCGGCTTCGCGCGCGATCTCGATGCCGACGAGCAGGCCGCGGCCGCGGATCGAGACGACGTTCGGCGATTTCAGCGTCTTGAGCTTCTCGAGCAGGTAGCTGCCGAGCTCCGCCGCGCGCGCCGGCAGACGCGACTCGATAATGACCTCGAGCGCCGCCTCGCCGACGGCAGCGGCCAGAGGATTGCCGCCGAACGTGCTGCCGTGGTCGCCGGGACGAAGAAGACCCAGCACTTCCGCGGAGGCGAGCACGGCGGAAACGGGATAGACGCCGCCGCCGAGCGCCTTGCCGAGGATCAGCACGTCGGGCTTCGCGTCCGGCTCGTGCTGGTAGTCGAACAGCCTTCCGGTGCGGCCGAGACCGGTCTGAATCTCGTCGAGCATCAGCAGCACGCGGTGCTCGCGGCAGAGCGCGCGGGCCGCGCTGAGATAGCCCGCCGGCGGAACGATGATGCCCGCCTCGGCCTGGATCGGCTCGACGAGGAACGCGACCGTGCGCGGTCCGATCGCGCGCTCGAGCGCCGCGGCGTCGCCGTAGTCGATCGTCACGAAACCCGGCGTGAACGGACCGAAATCCTCGCGGTACTGCGGCTCGCTCGAGAAGCCGACGATCGTCGTCGTGCGCCCGTGGAAATTGTTGCGGCAGACGATGATCTCGGCCTCGTCCTGAGGCACGCCTTTGACGCGATAGCCCCATTTGCGCGCGACCTTGATGGCCGTCTCCACGGCTTCCGCGCCGGTGTTCATGGGCAGGGCCATATCCATCTCGGCCGCGTTGCAGAGCTTCTCGAGGAACGGGCCGAGCCGATCGTTGTGCACGGCGCGCGACGTCAGCGTGAGGCGCCCGGCCTGCGAGATGAGCGCTTGCAGAATGCGCGGGTGACGATGTCCCTGGTTCAAAGACGAGTAGGCGCTGATGCAATCGAGATAGCGTCGTCCTTCGACGTCCCACGCGAACACGCCTTCCGCCCGCGTGAGCACGACCGGCAGCGGCGCGTAGTTGCGCGCGGTCACTCGCTCGGTCTGAGCGATGATCTGTTCCGTCCTTTTCACAGCGTGTACTTCGTATCGGGTCCGCCGCCCCTGCGAGCGAGAATCTGCTGACCGAACAAGCTTTCGACGAGCTCGACCGCGAGCTCCGCCGTGCGGTTTCGGTCGTCGAAGGCGGGATTGAGCTCCATGATATCGAGCGATCGCATCAATCCGGAATCGTGGATCATCTCCATGCAGAGCTGGGCTTCTCGGTACGTCGGGCCGCCCGGCACGGTCGTGGGCACGCCCGGCGCGATCGTCGGATCGAGAAAATCGACGTCGAACGTCACGTGCAGGTGACCGCCGCGGTGTGCGACGTAGTCGAGCGCCTGCTCGACGGCGACGCGCATCGTGATCTCGTCGATCGTGCGCATGTCGTAGACGAGCATGCCGCTGTCGACGACGAGCTTCTTTTCCACCTCATCGACGGAGCGGATGCCGATCTGCACGATGCGGTCCGGGGAGACGATCGGCACGCTCGGCCCGAGCTCGACGAGCTCGCGCGGGCCGTGGCCGGTGATGATCGCGACGGGCATGCCGTGCAGGTTGCCGGTCGGCGACGACGACGCGTCGTTGTAGTCGGCGTGCGCGTCGAGCCAGAGGACGGTCGGCGTGATGTCGCGCTCCGCGCAATACCGGGCGACGGCGGCGATCGAGCCTATGGCGAGGCTGTGATCGCCGCCCATCAGGATCGGCACGTCGCCGTCCGCGAGCGCCGAGTACACGGCATCGCGCACCGCGCGGCACCACGCGGTAACCTCGGGCAGGTGGCGGTAGCCCGCAACGCGCGGCGACTCGGGGTTGATCGGCCCGCTCACGTTCCCTCGATCGATCACGGTCCGCTTGAGACGTTCGAGGGCGCGCTTCAGCCCCGCGACGCGCAGCGCCTCGGGGCCCATCGACGCTCCGCGTCGGCCGGCTCCGACATCCGTCGGTGCGCCAATCAGCGAAATCCTTTTGCCGGGCGTGGACGTCACGAAGCTCGCGGAAGACCGAAAACGTTACGCTTCGAGTGTCGCACGGCGTCATGACGAATGAAACCGCCGGACGCGTCCCGCGCGGCGACGTCCGCGGCGGTGCGGAGTAGAATCGAACGTGCCGGTCGGGGCACCGCCGCCCGTCGTCCAGCGCGATGCGGCTTCGACCGTAATCGAGCGGCGGAGCGCGGCCGACCGCGCAGGACCAGCACCATGACCGAACGCATCGTTATCAAGCCCGGGCGCGAGAAGTCGCTCCTGCGGCGTCACCCTTGGATTTTCTCCGGAGCGATCGAACGCGTCGAAGGCGAGCCCGAGAGCGGTGCGACCGTCGACGTCGTCGATACGCGCGGAAGCTTTCTCGCTCGCGCGGCCTATTCGCCCGTTTCGCAGATTCGTGCGCGCGTTTGGAGCTTCGATCCCGAAGAGCGGATCGACGAGAGTTTCTTGCGTCGCAGGATCGAGCGCGCCGTCGACGCGCGGCGGCGGCTGGGTCTTCTCGTCGACGACGGCGCTTGTCGGATCGTGTTCTCCGAGTCGGACGGTTTGCCCGGCCTCATCGTCGATCGCTACGCCGGCCATCTCGTCTGCCAGTTCCTGTCGGCCGGCGCCGAGCGCTGGCGCGAGGCGATCGTCGACGCGCTCGTCGACGCGCTGCGGCCGCGTGCGATCCACGAGCGCTCCGAAGGAGCGGCCCGACGCAAGGAGGGCTTCGAGTCGAAGCGCGGCACGATCGTGAGCGAGGACGGCGCGGACGCGGTCGAGTATCGTACGGGACGGCTACGTCGCCGCTTCGTCGTCGGCACGGGGCAAAAGACGGGCGCCTATCTCGATCAGCAGCGGAACCTCGAGCACGTCGCGAGACACGCCCGCGGCGCGCGTGTGCTCGACGCGTTCGCGTACACGGGCGCGTTCGCGTTGACCGCGTTGCTGAACGGCGCGGAGCAGGCGACGCTCATCGAGAGCTCTAGCGAAGCCATCGCTCAGGCCAGGAGCGACGCCGACGCGAACGGGCTCGCGCCGCGCGTGAGCTTCGTCGAAGGGAACGTGTTCGAGGAGCTGCGAGCTCTGCGCGACCGCGGCGAGCGCTTCGATCTCGTCATCGTCGATCCGCCGAAATTCGTGCATTCCGCCGATCAGCTTCACGCCGGCTCCCGCGGCTACAAGGACGTGAATCTGCTCGCGCTGCAGCTCGTGACCGAAGGCGGAACGCTCGCGACGTTCTCGTGCTCCGGTCACGTCGACGCGGCGCTGTTCCAGAAGATCGTTGCCGGCGCTGCGGTCGACGCGGGGCGCGAAGCGCAGATCGTCGAGCGGTTGACGCAGCCTCCGGATCATCCGATCGCGCTGAATTTCCCGGAGGCCGAGTACCTGAAGGGGCTGATCCTGCGCGTGTACTGACGCGCGCCGCCGGGCCTGCCGACTTCGGCATCCGCGAGGAGCCGAACTTCGCGGCAGCACGTATACTCCGCCCCTTCACATGGAGCGATACCGTTCGAAATCCCGAATCCGTGCCTTCGGGGGCGTTACCCCCGGCGCGGGACGACGCCGATGAGCGCGGTGCCGAGACAGGCGACCATTCTCGGCGTGCTGTTCGCGGGCGTCTTGATGGCGGCGCTCGATATCGCGATCGTCGGGCCTGCACTGCCCGCGGTGCAAGCCGAGTTCGGCGTCGGCGAGCGCCCGTTGTCGTGGGTGTTCTCGATCTACGTTCTCTTCAATCTGATCGGTGCGCCGTTGCTCGCCGCATGCTCCGACCGCTATGGGCGGCGGCGACTGTACATGTTGAGCGTCGCCACGTTCGCGGCCGGCTCGGCGCTGGTCGCCGCGGCACCGTCTTTCGGCATGCTGCTCGCGGGGCGCGCGGTGCAGGCGTTCGGGGCCGGCGGGATTTTTCCCGTCGCGAGCGCGGTGGTCGCGGACGCCGTTCCGCACGAGCGCCGGGGGCGGGCGCTCGGGTTGATCGGCGCGGTGTTCGGCGTCGCGTTCCTGCTCGGGCCGCTGCTCGGCGGGCTGCTGCTGCGCTTCGGGTGGCCGTGGCTCTTTCTGATCAATCTGCCCATCGCCGCGGCCGTCATCGCCGCGAGCGTCGTCGTTTTGCCGGACGATGCGGCGCGTCGAGAGCGGCCCGGCGGCTTCGACGCCGGAGGCGCATTCACGCTCTCGGTGCTGCTCGCTGCGGCCGCGATCGGGATCAACGCCGTCGATGCATCGAGCTTTCCTCGCTCGCTCGGCGCGCCCGCGGTGTGGCCGTGCATGCTGATCGCCGCGGCGGCCGTGCCGTTGCTCATTGCGGCCGAGCGGCGCGCGGCGCATCCCATCGTGCCCCCGGAGTTCTTCGCGAACCGCCGGTTGCGCGCCGTCGGCGCCATCGGGCTCGCGACGGGCGCTGTGGAGGCCGGCATGGTCTTCGTGCCCGCGCTCGCGGTCGGTGCCTTCGGCGTCGATCCCGCGTCGGCGAGCCTGATGCTGCTGCCGCTAGTGCTCACGCTGATCGCCGGCGCGCCCGCGGCCGGCTGGTTCCTGGACCGGATCGGTCCGCGCCCGGTCATTCAGGCCGGCCTCGTCGCGACCGCCGCGGGACTCGCGTTGCTCGGACGCGGGCCGCTCGGGCTCGTCGAGTTCTATGCGGCCGGGATGCTCGTCGGCCTCGGGCTTTCGGCATTACTCGGCGCGCCGCTTCGCTACGTCGTGCTCGCCGAGGTCGGCGACGCGCGGCGCGGCGCCGGGCAGGGCGTCTTGACGTTGAGCCTCGGCATCGGACAACTGCTCGGATCCGCCGCGATCGGGGCGCTCGCCGCCTCGGCGGGCGGCGGCGCGGGATATGCGCACGCCCTTTGGCCGCTCGCGCTCGTGATCGTCGCGGTCCTGCCTGTGACCTTCAGGCTCGAGTCGGGCCGGGCCGCGGCGCGGCGCCCGGAGCCGCGCCGGGGAGCGGCGCGAGGTGAGGCGGAAGAGGGATCGTGAAATAATTTTCACGCCTCGACTCCACGCGTGTGCCAGGGCGCGAGGCCGTACGCCTCCCGGAACGAAAGGCCAAGACGATCATGGAACTTCTCCGTTCGCCCCGTCCTTTGATCGCTCCGTCGATACTGTCGGCCGATTTCGCACGCCTCGGCGAGGAGGTCACGGCCGTGCTGGACGCCGGCGCGGACTTGATCCATTTCGACGTGATGGACAACCATTACGTCCCCAATCTGACGATCGGGCCGCTCGTTTGCGAGGCGCTGCGCCGCTACGGCATCGACGCGCCGATCGACGTGCACCTGATGGTCAAGCCCGTCGACCGGATCATTCCCGACTTCGCCGCCGCAGGCGCGTCGATGATCAGCATCCATCCGGAAGCGACGGAGCACGTCGATCGAACGCTCGCATTGATTCGCGAGCAGGGCTGCAAGGCCGGGCTCGTGCTGAATCCGGCAACGCCCGTCTACTGGCTCGATTACGTCCTCGATCGGCTCGATTTCGTTCTCGTGATGTCCGTGAATCCGGGCTTCGGCGGGCAGACGTTCATCGAATCGGCGTTGCGCAAGATCGAGGTCGTGCGTGAGACGATCGATCGGTCCGGACTGCCGATCCGGCTCGAGGTCGACGGCGGGGTCAAGGTGGAGAATATCGGAGAGATCGCGCGGGCCGGCGCGGATATCTTCGTCGCGGGCTCCGCGATCTTCACGTCCGGCGACTATGCCGGCACGATCGCGGCGATGCGGCGCGAGATCGCCGCGGTGAAAAGCTGAGCCGCGTACGGCACTCGCTGGGCCGTTCTGTTATCCTCGCGGCGCCAAGTCCAAGCGGCCGTTCCGGCCGTAGTTTTTGCAGTAAAGGTTTTTCCGATGGCCTGGATCGTCCATAAATTCGGAGGCACGAGCGTCGCTGATGCGCGCTGCTTCGAGAGGGTAGCGGGCATCGTCGCTCGAGGCGGACACGGACCGCTCGCCGTCGTCGTCTCCGCGATGAAAGGCATGACCGATCAGCTGCTCGGCCTGATCGATCGTGCCGTCGCCTGTGAGCCGGTCGAGGACACGCTGCGCGAGCTCACGACGCGCTATGAAACCGCCGTGCGCGACTTGCTCGACGAGCCGGCCGCGGAAGAGGTGCTTGCGGCGTTTCGCAAGGATCTCGCGGACATCGAGGCCGTTCTCAAGGCGCTCTCGCTCGTGCGCGCCGCGTCGCCGCGCAGCCGCGCGCTCGTCAGCGGGTTCGGCGAGGTCTGGTCCGCGAGGCTCCTCACGGCGACGCTGAAAGGCCGGCCGGACGTCTCGCGGCCGGTCGTTTTCGTCGACGCTCGCGGAGTGCTCGTGATCGAGCAAGGCGAGATGGGCCCGATCGTCGTCTGGGACGAGGCGCGGCGGCGTCTCGCGGGCATCATTCCTTCGGACTTCGACGGCATCGCCGTCATCACCGGCTACATCGCGTCCGATCGCGACGGTCTTCCGGCGACGCTCGGCCGAAACGGCAGCGACTACTCGGCGTCGATCTTCGGCGCGCTGCTCGGCGCGGCCGAGGTCAACATCTGGACCGATGTCGACGGCGTCATGAGCGGCGATCCGCGCCGCGTTCCGGAAGCGACCGTGATTCCGCGCATCTCGTACAACGAGGCGATGGAGCTCGCGTATTTCGGCGCGAAGGTGATCCATCCGCAAACGATGGCGCCCGCGGTCGCGCACAAGATCCCGATTCGGATCAAGAACACGTTCAACCCGGAGTACCCCGGCACGCTGATCGCGGCGCGCTCCGACGAGCACGCCGGCGTCGTGAAGGGGATCAGCGGGATCGACGGCGTCGCGCTGATCAACCTCGAGGGCGCCGGAATGATCGGGGTGCCCGGCACCGCGGACCGGCTTTTCGGCGCGCTGCGCGAGGCCGGCGTCTCCGTGATGCTGATCTCTCAGGGCAGCTCGGAGCATTCGATCTGCTTCGCCGTTCCCGAGGCGTCCGCGGACGCCGTGCGAAGGGTCGTCGAGCGCGCGTTCCGGGTCGAGCTCGAGCAGGGACAAGTGCAGCGCGTCGGCGTCACGCGCGACTGCGGCATCCTCGCGGTCGTCGGCGACGGCATGGCAGGCGTGCCGGGCACGGCGGGGCGGTTCTTCCGCACGCTCGGCAACGCGGGCATCAACGTCATCGCGATCGCGCAGGGCGCGAGCGAGCGGAACATCTCGGCCGTGATCTCGGCGAAGGACATGACGCGGGCGCTGCGCGCGGTGCACAGCAGCTTCTACCTGTCCGCGAAGACCGTGTCGGTCGGCGTCATCGGTCCGGGGCTGGTCGGCGGCGCGTTGCTCGATCAGCTCGCGGCCGCGGCGCCGCGATTGCGCGAGAAGTTCAATCTCGATATCCGCGTTCGCGCGATCGGCGGCTCGCGGCGCATGGTGCTCGGCGAGCCGCGCATCGACCTCGGCGACTGGCGCGCGCGTCTCGAGCAAGGCTCGCCGATGAGCCTCGACGCCTTCGTCGAGCACGTCCGCACGGACTATCTGCCGCACAGCGTCCTCATCGACTGCACGGCGAGCCAGGACGTCGCGAACCTCTACCGCGACTGGCTCGCGCGCGGCATTCACGTGATCACGCCGAACAAGCGCGCGCATAGCGGGCCGATGTCGTACTACGAGGAGCTGAAGCGGCTGACCCGCGGCACGAACCGGCATTTCCTCTACGAGGCTACGGTCGGTGCGGGATTGCCGGTCATCCAGACGCTGAAGGATCTCGTCGAGACGGGGGACGAGATCGAGAACATCAGCGGCATCTTCTCCGGCACGCTGGCTTATCTGTTCAACGTCTTCGACGGGAGCCGCCCGTTCTCCGAGATCGTCCGCGACGCCCGGGCGCGCGGTTATACCGAGCCCGATCCGCGCGATGACCTTTCGGGCATGGACGTCGCGCGCAAGGCGGTGATTCTCGCGCGCGAGGCCGGGCTTGCGCTCGAGATCGACGACCTCGAGGTCGAGAGCCTCGTGCCGCCGGCGCTCGCCGATGCTTCGGTCGAGGAGTTTCTCGACCGGCTATCGGATTTCGATGCGCCGATGGCCGAGCGCGTCGAGAAGGCGGCGCGTGCCGGGACGGTGTTGCGCTACGTCGCCGAGGTCGACGTGAAGAAGGGCAAGGCGCGCGTGCGGCTCGAAAGCTTCGCGAAGGACCATCCTTTCGCGAACATCGCCCTCACGGACAACATCGTGCAGTTCGTCACCAAGCGCTATTGCAACAATCCGCTGATCGTCCGCGGCCCCGGCGCGGGACCGGACGTCACGGCGGGCGGAATATTCGCGGACCTTCTCCGCTTGTGTAGCATGCTGAGCGGCAATCAGGATTGAGCGGCGATGCGGTTCTTCAGCACACGAGGCGGCGAGGCCGTCGGTCTGATCGATGCCGTGATGCGCGGGCTCGCGCCGGACGGGGGCCTGTACGTGCCCGATGCGCTGCCGCGCATCGAGCCGAGCGACGTGCGCGGCGAAAGCCTCGCGGAAATCGCCGCCGAGGTGCTCGCGCCGTTCTTCGCGGGCTCGCCGCTCGAGGCCGAGCTCGAAGCCATCGCGAAGGATGCGCTCGATTTCCCCGTGCCGCTCAAGCCGCTCGACGGCGGCGCCGGCAAGCTCGCCGTGCTCGAGCTCTTTCACGGGCCGACGGCCGCGTTCAAGGACGTCGGCGCGCGCTTTCTCGCCGCGCTGATGGAGCGCGCGTTGCCGCTCGTCCCGGACGAGCGTAAGGGACCGCTGACGATCCTCGTCGCGACGTCCGGCGATACCGGCGGCGCGGTCGCGGCCGCGTTTCACGGTCGGCGCGGGATTCGCGTGGCGGTGCTCTACCCGAAAGGGCAGGTCTCGCCGCGCCAGCAGCACCAGCTCACGTGCTGGGGCGGAAACGTCCGGGCGTTCGAGGTCGCGGGGAGCTTCGACGACTGCCAGGCGATGGTGAAAGCGGCCTTCGTGGATGCGGAGCTCAACCGCCGCCACCGGCTCACCGCCGCGAACAGCATCAACCTCGGGCGGCTGTTGCCGCAGGTCGCGTATCACGCGGCCGCGTCGTTGTGGCATCACCGGCGGCACGGCACGACCGTCGGCTCGATCGTGCCGACGGGAAACCTCGGCAACGGCCTGGCTTGCCTGTGGGCGAAAGCCATCGGCATGCCGATCCGCGAGGTCGTCCTCGCGGTCAACGCGAACCGCACGATCCCGGATTTCCTCGCCACCGGGAACTGGCAGCCGCGCCCGAGCGTGCAAACGCTCGCGTCCGCGATGGACGTCGGCAATCCGAGCAACATGGAGCGCCTGCGGCATCTCATACCGGATTTCGCCGAGCTTCGCGCGGCCGTCGAGGCGTATCCCGTCGAGGACGAGCAGATCCGCGAGCAGATCGCGAAGGACGCACGCCGGTACGGCGAGATCTGGTGCCCGCATACCGCAACCGGATTCTGGGTCTACGACCATCTGCCCGAGGCGCGCCGATCGTTACCGTGGATCGTCTGCGCGACCGCCCACCCGGCGAAGTTCGACACGATCGTCGAGCCGATCGTCGGACGGCGCGTCGAGGTGCCGCCTGCGCTCGCCGAGCTGCTCGAGCGCGAGACCTCGGCGACGCCGATCGCGCCCGAGCTCGGCGCGCTGGCGGCCGAGCTCGACCGGTGGAAATAGATTAAGAAACAATAAGAAAGAATAAAAATATAAAGTGATCTATAACTATTGGTACGTCGTTTCGGCTCTGGTGCTTTGCGCCGTGCTCGCCGGCGTGCTGTTCGTGCTCGTGCGCAGGCGGCGGCGCATGGATCTCGGCGCCGCAGTGCGCGCGGTCGCGCTCGACGCCGAGCATCGTGTGCTCGTGCCGAACGGCATGGGCGGCCAGATCGAGATCGAGCATCTGCTGCTGACGGCATACGGCATCGTCGTCGTCGACACGAAGCATTTCGAGGGGATGATCTTCGGCAGCGACCGGATGGACGAGTGGACGGTCATGACGAAGAACCGCAGGTTCACGTTCCCGAATCCGCAGCATGCGCTCTACGATCGCATCGCCGCGATCCGCCGCCTCGTCCGCGATATTCCGGTGCACGGCCACGTGGTGTTCTCACCGCTCGCGAACTTCAGCAAGGGACGCCCGAAAGAGGTGCTGCTCGCCAACGAGTTCGTCGAGCATTACCGCAAGCCCGACCGGGCGGAGATCGAGCGCATAAAGGCCGACTTCTGGCCGTATTGGGCCGAGATCAAGGCGTCGATCGAATCGTTGGCGCCGCGCGGGCGCTGAGCTGCGCGCTTTTCAGACCGAGAGCAACGATTCCTCGGGCGGAAGCCGAAACAGCGTCTCGGCGTTCGCCGTCGACGCGCGGGCCGCTTCCTCCGCGCTCACGCCGAGTCCCTTCGCGACGTGCTCGAGCACGTGCGGGAGAAACGCGGGCTCGTTGCGTCGGCTGCGGGGCTTCGGCTCGAGGTCCCGCGGCAGCAAGTAGGGCGCGTCCGTTTCGATCAGCAAACGGTCGAGCGGGATGTGCGGAAGGGCTTCGCGAAGCGCCGCACCGCGCCTCTCGTCGCAGACCCACCCGGTCACACCGATATAGAGGCCGAGATCGAGATAGGCCTCGAGCTCCTCGGGCCCGCCGGTGAAGCAGTGCGCGACGCCGCCGACGAGTCTGTCGCGATACGCCGCGACGATCTCGGTGAAGCGCTCGTGGGCGTCGCGCTGATGCAGGAAAACCGGCAGCTCGACCTTCGCGGCGAGCTCGAGCTGCGCCGCGAACGCGCGCTCCTGCGCATCGGGCGGCGAGAAGTTTCGAAAGAAGTCGAGCCCGCATTCGCCGATCGCGACGACGCGGGGTTGCGCGGCGAGCGACTCGAGCGCATCGATCGAATGCTCGTGGAGCTCCGACGCATGATGCGGATGAATGCCGGCTGTCGCGTAAAGCCCGGGCCGCGACGACGCGAGCTCGGCGGCGCGGGCGCTCGCCGTGACGCTCGTGCCGGTGATGATCATGCGCGTCACACCGACCTCGGCCGCGCGCAAGATCACTTCGTCGCGGTCCGCGTCGAAGCTGTCGTGCGCGAGGTTCACCCCGATATCGATCAACGGCGTCATGGGGCAAGCTCGCGGCCGGCCGGACGCCGCTCGTCCGGCGCGGAGTATCGGTAGTCGCCCCTATCGAGGCGAATGAACGCGGTTCTCATGACGAATCGGGATAAGCGCCGCTGATCGGCGGCCGGCTATTATAGGAGCGGCTCACTCGACGAACACCAAGAATGCCGCAGCAACTTCGCCTGTTGGACGACCAGCGACAGCCGACGCTCGTCGCTTCGGCCGAGCTCGTGATGCGCGAAAGCCGGCGCGCCCGGCGGCTCTTCCTGCAGCTCGTTCCGCCGCACACGCTCGAGCTCGTCGTGCCCGTCGGGACGCGGCCGCGCGAGGTGCAGGCGTTCGTCGAGGAGCATCGCGACTGGATCGATCGCGCGCGCCAGCACGTGCGAACCCGCTATCTCGGCGACCGCGAGCTCTTGCCGTCGCGGATTCGGCTCCGGGCGATCGACCTCGAGGTGCACGTGCGGTATCGAAAATCGGCAACGGGGCGGGCGCGAAGCCGCGTCGTCGGCAACGAGCTGCACGTCGAGACCGTCCACGCGGATCATCGCGACGCGCGAGCGGTGCTACGCGCGTGGCTGCTCGACGAGGCGAGGGCGCACTTGAAGCCGTGGGTCTGGCGTGAAGCCGAGGCGATCGGACGATTGCCCAAGGCCGTCCAGGTTCGTCTTCAGCGCACGCGCTGGGGCAGCTGCTCGGGGCACGGCAACATCAGCATCAACGCGAGCGCGCTCTTTCTCGAGCGTCCGGTCGTTCGCTACTTGCTGATACACGAGCTCTGCCATCTGTTTTCGCTGAACCATTCGCGACGCTTCTGGCGAATGGTCGGGCGCTTCGAGCCGGACTATCGTGCGCTCGATGCGAAGCTCGCGAACGCCTGGACCGAAGTGCCGCTCTGGATCTCGGCCGCGTAGGGCCGCGGCGCCGCGCGCGTCAGCCCTGCGCGAGCAGCTCGCGGAGATCGATCACCGCGGAGTGCGCCCGCGAAATGTACGAGGCGAGCACGAGCGAGTGATTGGCGAAGATCCCGAATCCGCTGCCGTTCAGCACGATCGGGCTCGAAAGCGGCTCGAGGGCGCCTTCGAGCTCGCGGATGATCTGTCTCAGGCTCACGACGGCGTTTTTGTCCTCGAGGACGGCGTGAAAATCGAACTGCGCGGCGCGCATGAAGTGCAGCAGCGCCCACGCGGTGCCGCGCGCCTCGTAGAAGACGTCGTCGATCTCGAGCCACGGCGTCCTGACCGGAACGTTCTCGCCGAGCGGCGAGGTGCCCGCCGTCGGCGGCGAGCCGGCCAAATCGACGTTGACGCGCCTCTGGCCGACGCTCGCCGAGAGCCGTTGAGACAGGTTGCCGAGCCGGCGCTCGACGACCGCCAGCCATTCGCGCAGGTTGTCGGCGCGGGCGTAGAAGCGCGCGTCGGCCGGATTCGAGTCGATCAATCGGCGCTCGAAGCTGCGCAACGCGGCGAGCGCCTCGCGGTACTTGCTTTCGGTCGTCGGGAAGATCCAGGAGTCGTTCGAGAAATTGAGCGCGGGCTCGGCGATCGCCAGATCGCGGTCCTCGAGCGATTGCGATTGCGAGCGGCTGTAATCGTTACGCAGCACGCGCGCGAGATCGCGGCACTGCACGAGCACGCCGTACTCGAAGTTCGGCATGTTGTCGAGGAACACGCTCGGGGGCGCGATGTCGTTGCTCAAGTAGCCGCCGGGCTTCTCCAGCAGCCACTCGACGGTTCGAACCAGCGTGCTGACCGTCGAGTAGCCGATGACGGGGTCCGTGCGGTCCGGCGGCGTCTCTTCGACCCAGAACGCCTCTGGCTCGCGTGACCAGTACCAGCCGAGCGCGAGCCAGATCAGAACCAGCACGCCCAGCGCGGCGCCGACGACGGTCAGGATCGTCCGCTTCGCCGAGCCGGGCTCGGTCCAGCCGTCAAGCCATTCGCGGGTCATCGTGGTCTCTCCAGGGACTACACGTCCGCCGCTCGTCGAGTGCGCAATGTCGCATATCCCCGCGGCCGAAGTCGAACCGGCGAGGAACGGGGCGGCAGGAGAATGGGCCGGAAGGGAAGAGCCCGTTCGCGGGAACGGGCTTCCCCTTTCTCGGCTTTCGAGAAAGAGTCCGGGGTGCCGTTGTCCCGGACCCTTCGTCTCGTCGGACCGATCCTCAGGCGGCCGCGAGCTGGCGGAGCACGTAATGCAGGATGCCGCCGTGCACGTAGTACTCCTGCTCCTTCGGCGTATCGATCCGCACGCGTGCTTCGAACGTGACCTTCGTGCCGTCCGGCTTCGTCGCCGTGACGCGGACACGCTCGACCCGCTCGCGCCCGAGCCCCTCGATGTCGAAGACCTCGGTGCCGTCGAGGCCTAGGCTCTGGGCGTTGTCGCCGTCGAGGAACTGCAGCGGCAGCACGCCCATGCCGATCAGGTTCGAGCGGTGGATGCGCTCGAAGCTTTCGGCGAGCACGGCACGCACTCCGAGCAGCGCGGTGCCCTTCGCGGCCCAGTCCCGCGACGAGCCGGCACCGTATTCCTTGCCGGCGATCACGACGAGCGGCGTGCCGTCCTGCTGATACCGCATCGCGGCGTCGTAAATGCTCATCTGCTCGCCGGTCGGGAAGTAGATCGTCCAGCCGCCCTCGGTGCCGGGCGCGAGCAGGTTGCGCAAACGGATGTTCGCGAAGGTGCCGCGCATCATGACCTCGTGGTTGCCGCGCCGCGCGCCGTAGGAGTTGAAATCCTTCTGCGCGACGCCGAGCGAGATCAGGTATTTCCCGGCCGGGCTGTCCGGCTGGATGCTGCCGGCGGGCGAGATGTGATCCGTCGTGACCATGTCGCCGAGGAGCGCGAGCGCCCGCGCCCCCTTGATGTCGCTCGGCGTTTGCGGCTCGCGCGACATCGATTCGAAGTACGGCGGATTCTGCACGTAGGTCGACTTCGGATCCCACGCGTAGGTTTCGCCGCTCGGGACCTCGATGCTGTTCCAGTTCTCGTCGCCAGCGAAAACGTTCGCGTAGCTCGCCTTGAACATCTTCGCATCGATCGTCGACGCGATGAGATCGTGAATTTCCTTCGACGTCGGCCAGATGTCCTTGAGGTAGACCGGATTGCCGTTCTGATCCGTGCCGAGCGGATCCTTGTAAAGGTCGATCTTGATATTCCCCGCGAGCGCGTACGCGACGACGAGCGGCGGCGAGGCGAGGAAGTTCATCTTCACGAGCGGATGGATCCGCCCTTCGAAGTTACGGTTGCCCGACAGCACCGAGCACGCGGTGATGTCGCCGCTCTTGATCGCGTTCGCGATCGGGTCGGGCAGCGGCCCAGAGTTACCGATGCACGTCGTGCAGCCGTAACCGACGAGGTGGAAGCCGACCTTCGCGAGATCGTCGAGCAGTCCGGCCTTCTTGTAGTAGTCCGTGACGACCTTCGATCCCGGCGCGAGGCTCGTCTTGACCCACGGCTTCGGCCGAAGGCCTTTCGCGGCCGCCTTCCGGGCGAGCAGGCCCGCGCCGATCATCACGGCCGGGTTGGACGTGTTCGTGCAGCTCGTGATCGCCGCGATGACGATCGCGCCGTCCTCGAGATTGAAACGCTCGCCGCCGAGCTCGGCCTCGGCCCGCGCCGGCTCGCCGCCGTCCGGCTTCGCGAGCAGCGTCCTCGCTTTGCCCGCCGCGTCGCGCAAGGGGATCCGATCCTGCGGCCGCTTCGGACCGGCAATGCTCGGCTCGACGTCGGCGAGGTCGAGCGTGATGACGTCCGTATAGCGGGCACGCCGGGCGTCGTTGCGCCACAGGCCCTGTTCCTTCGCGTATGCCTCCACCAGCCGGATCAGCTCGGGCGAGCGGCCCGAGAGCTCGAGGTAGCGGAGCGTCTCGTCATCGATCGGGAACACGGCGCACGTGCTGCCGTACTCCGGCGACATGTTGCCGATCGTCGCGCGGTCGGCGAGCGGCAGGTGATCGAGACCGTCGCCGAAGAACTCGACGAACTTTCCGACGACGCCGTAGCGACGCAGCATCTCCGTCACGGTGAGCACGAGATCCGTGCCGGTCGCGCCTTCGGGCAGGCGGCCTTTGAGCTCGAAGCCGATGACCTGCGGGATCAGCATCGTGATCGGCTGGCCGAGCATCGCCGCTTCGGCTTCGATGCCGCCGACGCCCCAGCCGAGGACGCCGAGCCCGTTGATCATCGTCGTATGCGAGTCCGTGCCCACGAGCGTGTCGGGATAGGCGATGCGCTCGCCGTTCTGCTCGACGTCGAAGACGACCCGCGCGAGATACTCGAGGTTGACCTGGTGAACGATGCCGGTATTCGGCGGCACGACGCGGAAGTTGCGGAACGCGTTCTGGCCCCAGCGCAGGAAGGCGTAGCGTTCGCGATTGCGCTCGAACTCGATCGCATTGTTCTGCGCGAGGGCGTCGGGCGTGCCGTAGCGATCGACTTGCACCGAGTGGTCGATGACGAGCTCGACCGGGGACAGCGGGTTGATCGCGGACGCGCGGCCGCCGAGCTTCACGACGGCGTCGCGCATCGCCGCGAGATCGACGACCGCCGGCACGCCCGTGAAATCCTGCAGGATCACGCGCGCCGGCGTGAACGAGATCTCGCGCGAGGGCTCGGCCTTGGGATCCCAGTTCGCGAGCGCACGCACGTCGTCCGCGGTGATGTTGACGCCGTCCTCGTGGCGCAGCAGGTTCTCGAGCAGGATCTTGAGCGTATAAGGCAGATCGTCGACTCCGTCGCCGACGGCATCGAGTCGATAGATACGGTAGCTCTGCCCGCCCACGGAGAGCGTTTGGCGCGCGCCGAAGCTGTCAGTCATCGCGAACCTCGGATGGGAAGTGAGTGGAAGACGCGAAAGCCAGAATTATACCAAGCGCGCGCACACGCGCCCTGGGGGCCGCTTCGAGCTCGGTCAGCCGGTCGCGGACGCGCGAAGCGACTCGGAAGCTCGGAGCGGCGCTTCGCGCGACCGCGTCCTCGCACGTTCGATCGTCGCGCCGCCCAAGCAGCGCTCGCCGTCGTACAGCACCACGTACTGGCCGGGCGTCACGGCCCGCTGCGGGGTATCGAAGTGAACGTCGATCGCGTCGCCGCCGCGGGCGACGACCGTGCACGGCTGGTCCGGCTGGCGGTAGCGGGTCTTCGCCGAGCAACGAAGCTCCGCACCGGGCTGCCACGACGCGGGCGGCCCGTTGATCCAATGCATCTCGGTCGCAAAGGCCGCGTCGCTGAACAGGGCCGGGTGGTCCGCGCCTTGCGCGACGATCAGCTCGTTGCGCTCGAGGTCCTTCCCGACGACATACCACGGCGCGTCAGGCCGATCGGCGATGCCGCCGATGCCGAGCCCGTGACGCTGGCCGAGCGTGTAGAACGCGAGTCCCCGATGCCGTCCGACCGGCTCGCCGTCGACGCTGCGGATCGTGCCGGGCCGCGCGGCGACGTAGCGCGCGAGGAATTCGCCGAACGGACGCTCGCCGATGAAGCAGATCCCCGTGCTGTCCTTCTTCTCCGCGACCGGCAGGTTCGCGGCGCGAGCGATCTCGCGCACCTCGTGCTTCGTGAGCTTGCCGAGCGGAAACAGCACGTCGCGAAGATCGTCCTCGGCGACGGCGTGCAGGAAATAGCTCTGGTCCTTGCCCGGATCGACGCCCTTCAACAGATACGGGCGGCCGGACGACGTGTCGACGCGGGCGTAGTGACCGGTCGCGAGCCACTGCCCGCCGAGCCGCTCGGCGTAGCGGCGCAGGACGCCGAACTTGATCTCGCGATTGCAGAGCACGTCGGGATTGGGCGTGCGGCCCCGCTCGGACTCCGCGACGAAATGCGCGAAGACGCGTTCGCGATACTCCTGCGCGAAGCTCACGCGATGCAAAGGCAGGCCGAGGATGCCGGCGACCCGGCGCGCGTCGTGGAAGTCGCGGGCGGCGTCGCAGTAGCCGTCATCGTCGTCCCAGTTCGTCATGTGCAGGCACTCGACGGCGTATCCCGCGTCGCGCAGCAGCAACGCGGCGACCGCGGAGTCGACTCCGCCGGACAATGCGACGATGACGGTGCCTTTGCTCATCCCGCGAATTGTACCGGACCCGCGAGGGCGGGGCTGGGCGGGGGCCTCGGGGTGAACGCTACGAGCGCGCGACCCGCGATGGCGCCGACACGTTATCGAGGGTCTGCAGACAGTCGAGCGGAAAGCGGATTCCCGCGCGGTAGTCGTCGATCGACCGCAGCACCATCGGGCTTCGGAGCTGATGACGCATGCCGAGGAGCTGATTACGGGTCAGCCAGTGCACCGCGATGATGCCGTCGTCGAGCGACGGCGTGCCGGCCGGCGGCAAGGCGATGCCGGTGAAGGTCACGCGCAGGAACGATGCGCCGGTCGCCTCGTTTTTCCAAAGATAGATGCCGACGAGGTAACGCGGCTCGAATCGGTAACCCGTTTCCTCGAGCGTCTCTCGGACGACCGCGTCGAGCAGCGACTCGTCGGGCTCGAGATGACCGGCGGGCTGATTGAAGACGATCTTCCCGCACGCGTTCTCCTCGACGAGGAGGAAGCGGTCGTCACGCTCGATGACGGCGGCAACGGTGACGTCGATGCGGCGCGGCATTCGTTCGATTCGTGGCCGGAATGCGGCCATTATACGTGAAGCTGCCGTAGTTCCGGCTCGATCTCGCACGCGTGCCAGAGCTCGTCGAAGACCTCGAGGTAGCGGCGTGCAACGGCGGGCTCGTAGGTATCGGCCACACCCTCCCAGCTCTCGGCGCGCGCACGATAGACCAGCGCGTGGTCGTCCGCGATGCAGAAGGCCTCCGGGTGGTTTCGGTATTGCGGCTTCACGTGCCGGAACTCGATATAGCTGTTCAGCCGTCTGCCCATCGCGACGAAGCGGTTGCCGTCCTTCATTGCGCGCACGGGATCGGCGATGAGGACCCTGACGCGGGCGAAGGTCCTCGAGAGCACGAAACGTTTCAGCGGCTCGAGAAACTCGTCGTGGTCGTAGACGTCGGGCTCGAGATCGTGCGTCAGGATCGCAAGCGTCCGATTGGCTTGCGCGGTCACCTGAGCGACTGCCGCACGAACGTCCTCGACCGAGGCGAGCACGAGCCTCTGTCCGCGCCGTTTCGTTTGTTCCGTGACCCCTGCCATGCGTTTTCAGCTCATTCGCCGATGGCCGAGCATCGGCTCGAGAATCGTTCTTTTTTCGCCGACGCCGCTCGTAAGGATCGGGACGGTCGTCCGGACTTGGCCAGTGTTCGAGAACGTACGTTGTATTGCTGTGGTCTACGTCACGTTTTGCAGCGGAAAGAGCCGCTAACAGCTCGATTTTTCTGATGTACGGCCGAGTTCTTGAGGGTTTCCCCGATGCCTTCAGGCGTCGCGCGCGAGCCGCGCCGCGAGGCCGATGTACTCGGCCGGTGTCATCGCGAGCAGTCGATCCTTGGTTTCGGCGGGCAGGTCGGTTCCGGCGATGAACTCGCGGAGCGTCTCGGCCGTGATGCGCCGGCCTCGAGTCAGCGCCTTCAGCTGCTCGTAAGCGTCGGCGATCCCGTGGCGCCGCATCACGGTCTGCACGGCTTCGGCGAGCACCTCCCAGCTGTCGTCGAGGTCCGCCGCGATCCGCGCGGGATCGGCATCGAGCTTACCGAGCCCCTTGTGGCAAGCGTCGTAAGCGATGACGCCGTGACCGATGGCGACAGCCAGATTGCGCAGCACCGTCGAGTCCGTGAGGTCGCGCTGCCAACGGGAGATCGGCAGCTTGCCGGACAAGAACGTGAGGAGGGCGTTCGCGACACCGAGATTGCCTTCCGCGTTCTCGAAGTCGATCGGATTGACCTTGTGCGGCATCGTCGACGAGCCGACCTCGGTCGCGACGGAACGCGAGCGGAAGTAGCCTAGCGAGACGTATCCCCAGACGTCGCGGCAAAGATCGATCAAGACCGTGTTGATTCGCTCGAGCGCCTGGCAGTACTCGGCGATCCAATCGTGCGGCTCGATCTGCGTCGTGTAGCGCGTCGGCACGAGCCCCAGTGACGCGACGAAGCGTTCGGAGATCGCGATCCAGTCGGCATCGGGATAAGCGGCGGTATGCGCGTTGAAGTTGCCGACCGCGCCGTTGAACTTGCCGAGCGTATCGACCGCGGCGAACTGCTCCGTCTGCCGCTTCAGTCTCTGCACGAAATTCGCGAGCTCCTTGCCGAGCGTCGTCGGCGACGCGGGCTGGCCGTGAGTGCGCGCGAGCATCGGCAGGTCCGCGTAGCGATGCGCGAGCACGCGCAAGTCCGCTTTCAGCGCGCGCATCTGCGGCAGCAGCACGTGCTGACGAACGTCGCGAAGCATCAATGCGTACGCGAGGTTGTTGATGTCCTCGGAAGTCGCCGCGAAGTGCAGGAACGGAACGAGGCTCTTGGCCGACGTCGACACCCCGTCGAGCTTCTGACGCAGGAAATACTCGACGGCCTTCACGTCGTGGTTCGTCTCCGCCTCGAGCTCCTTGACGCGCCGCGCATCCTCGTAGCCGAACTCGTCGACGACCTTGTTCAGCACGTCCTTGACGGGCGCCTCGAGCGGCGGCGGATCGGAAAGCGTCGGCTCGTCCGCGAGGCACTGCAGCCAACGAACCTCGACGAGCACCCGATAACGGATCAGCGCGTATTCCGACAGATACGGGCGAAGCGCGCCGGCCTTCGGCGCGTAACGGCCGTCGAGCGGCGACAACGCGGTGAGGGGCGTGAGATCCACGGAGCCTATACAACGAATTATGGAGTGCGCATCATACACGCTTCGCTTGCGATCTCCGACCCGGCACGGTTCGTTGCCGGGGCTCGGCGCGCGCGGCAGCTTGAGGACTCGAAGGATGACGGATCACAGGATCGAAAAGGACAGCATGGGCGAGCTCGCCGTGCCGGCGAACGCGCTGTGGGGGGCTCAAACGCAACGCGCCGTTCAGAATTTCCCGATCAGCGGGCTGCGGATGCCCGGACGCTTCATCCGCTCGCTGGGCCTGATCAAGTGGGCGGCCGCTCGCGTGAATCGCGAGCTCGGGCTGTTACCCGCGGACGTGGCCGATGCGATCGAGAGCGCGGCGCTCGAGGTCGCGAACGGCGCCCACGCGGAGCATTTCCCCGTCGACGTGTTCCAGACGGGCTCCGGGACGAGCTCGAACATGAACGCGAACGAGGTCATCGCGCGGCTGGCCTCGCAGCGCCTCGGCCGTCCGGTGCATCCGAACGACCACGTCAACATGGGCCAGAGCAGCAACGACGTCGTGCCGACGGCGATTCACGTCTCGGCCGCGCTCGGGCTGACCGAGCAGCTCTTGCCGGCGTTGAACCACCTCGCGACCGTGATCGAGGCGAAGGCCAAGAGCCTCGAGTCGGTCGTGAAGACCGGACGAACGCACTTGATGGATGCGATGCCGGTCCGCTTCGACCAGGAGCTCGGCGGCTGGGCCGCGCAGATTCGTGCCGATTATCAGCGCGTCGCCGGCGTGATGACGCGGCTGTCGGCGCTCGCGCAAGGCGGCACGGCGGTCGGCACGGGGATCAACGCGCATCCGGAGTTCGGCGTGCGGGTCGCCGCAGCGCTCGCGTCGAAGACGGGCATCGCGTTCAAGCCCGCCGACAGCTATTTCGAGGCGCTGAGCTGCCAGGACACCGCGGTCGAGCTCTCCGGGCAGCTCAAGACGACGGCCGTGAGCCTGATGAAGATCGCGAACGACCTTCGGTGGATGAACAGCGGACCGCTCGCTGGGCTCGGCGAGATCTCGCTGCCGGCGCTTCAGCCGGGAAGCAGCATCATGCCGGGCAAGGTCAACCCCGTGATCCCGGAAGCGGTCGCGATGGTCGCGGCGCAGGTCATCGGCAACGACGCGACGATCACCATCGCCGGGCAGTCCGGCAACTTCCAGCTGAACGTGATGCTGCCCGTGGTCGCGCACAATCTGATACAGAGCATCGAGCTTCTCGCGAGCGCGGCGCGCGTGCTCGCGGACTCCGCGATCGAAGGTTTCACGGTCAACACGGAGCGGCTCGGCGCGGCGCTCGAGCGGAACCCGATTCTCGTGACCGCGCTGAATCCGGTCATCGGCTACGAGAAGGGCGCGGCGATCGCGAAGCGCGCGTACAAAGAAGGCCGCCCGATCCGCGACGTCGCCGCCGAAGATACCGACCTTCCGGCGGAGCGGCTCGCGGCCTTGCTCGATCCGGCCGAGCTCACGAAGGGCGGCATCAAGGGCTGATGACGCTCGGGTGCGACACGGCCGCTCGAGTCGCCGGGCGTCCGGCGCAGCGGCCGTGCGCGATCTGATCGAGCGCCGGCTCAAGCGGGTGGCGTGGGCCGACGACCCGACGACGCGGCTTCTCGCCGATGCCGAGGGTCCGGTCACGCCGGAGTTTCGTGCGCTTCTCGAGCGGCCGGCCCGCGACGCGGCCGTGCTGATTCCTCTCGTCGAGGGCTCGGCCGGGTGGACCGTGCTGTTCACGCAGCGCGCCCGTCATCTCGTGCATCATCCCGGGCAGATCAGCTTTCCCGGCGGCCGCGTCGATGCGCACGACGCGGATGCCGTCGCCGCGGCGCTGCGCGAGGCGTGGGAGGAGATCGGTCTTACGCCCGAGATCGTCCGTGTCGCGGGGACGCTGCCGGAGCACGTGACCGGCACCGGATTCGCCGTGACGCCGGTCGTCGGATTCGTGCCGTCCACGTTCCGTCCTCGACCGGATCCCGCCGAGGTCGAGGCCGTGTTCGACGTTCCGCTCGACGTGATCCTCGCGCCGGGTGCGCTCAAGGCCACGAGCCGCGAGCGACTCGGCACACGTTTTCGCGTTTGGGAGCTCGAGTACCGCGGCCATCGCATCTGGGGCGCGACGGCCGCGATGCTCAAGACCTTCAGGGATATCCTCTGCGATGACAGCGACTGACCGAAAGCCCGACGAAGGCGAGATTCGGCGGCTCCTCGAGATCATGGCGACGCTGCGCGACCGCGGGCGCGGCTGTCCGTGGGATCTCGAGCAGACGTTCGAGACGATCGCGCCGTATACGATCGAGGAGGCGTACGAGGTCGCGGACGCGATCGAGCGAGGCGATCTCGGCGCGCTCGAGGACGAGCTCGGCGATCTTCTGTTCCAAGTCGTGTTTCACTCCCGTATCGCGGAAGAGCAGGGCGCGTTCGAGTTCGCGGACGTGACGCGGCGGATCTGCGAGAAGATGGTGCGCCGCCATCCGCACGTTTTCGCCGGCGAGCGCATCGAGCCCGGCCGGCACGCCGATGCGTGGGAGGCGTCGAAACGGCGCGAGCGCGGACACGAAGGCAGCTTGCTCGACGGCATCGCGCCCGGATTGCCGGCGCTCACGCGCGCCGTGAAGCTCGGCAAGCGCGCGGGGCGCGCGGGTTTCGATTGGCCGAATGCGCGCGGTCCGCGCGAGAAAATCGACGAGGAGCTTCGCGAGCTCGACGAGGCGATCGCGTCGGGCGATCAGGCGCGCATGGCCGAGGAGCTCGGCGACGTGCTGTTCGCGCTCGCGAACCTCGCACGCCATCTCGGCGTCGATCCCGAGCAGAGCGCGCGCGGCGCGAATCGTCGCTTCGAGACGCGCTTCCGCTACGTCGAGGCGTGCGTCGAGAGGTCCGGGCGGCCGTTCGACGCGCATTCGCTGGACGAGCTCGAAGCGTACTGGCAAGCCGCGAAGAAGGCCGCCGAAGGCAAGGACGGCGCCTAATCCCGGTTCAGCTTCGATTCATCGCGTCCGCCTTACGTTGTCCGCGACGCCGGAAGGAAGGTTCCGGCCTGCGAAGGAGGTGGACGATGTTGCGCAGATGGAAGACGATCGGTGTCGTGCTCGGGATGCTGTCGGCGGCGACGGCGTCGGCGCACGGCAATCGAGGCACCGTCGACTACGTCTATGCGAAGGTCGTCGACGTCGATCCAATCGTGCGCCGTGTCAGCGTCACCCGTCCGCGGCAGGAGTGCTGGGACGAGGTCGTGTACACCCAGGAGCCGCGCTACGGCGTCGCCGGACACGCGCTCGCAGGCGCGATCGTCGGCGGCGCGATCGGCCGTCAGTTCGGCGGCGGCAGCGGCCGCGACGCGCTGACGGTCGCCGGCGCGCTCGCGGGCAGCGCGATCGCGGCGGACCGGGCCGCGCGCCGCGCGGGAACCACGGCGACGACCGTCGAGCGTTGCCGCGTGGTTCACGAGCGGCACGTCGAGGAGCATATCGACGGTTACCGCGTCACGTATCAGTACCGCGGGCGCCGGCACACGATCATCACGGACGAGCCTCCGGGATCGCGTATCCGCCTGGCGTTGACAGCGATACCGGTCGGTTACCGGTGAACGCCGCTCGGGCGCGGCCGGCGTCCTTGACGCCCGCCGCGCCCGCCTCCAAGCTTCGACCGTTTCCGCATGCCCAAGGGACCATCGAGTGAAGCCGAGCCGCGCTCTTGCATCGTCACGCCGCAGCCTGCGGGCTTCGAGCGTGCTTGCGTGCGCGGCCGTGCCGCTCTTTGCGTTCGGTACGCTCACGTTCGCGCGGAGCGTGCCGACGCCCGAGAGCGTGCCGCCTGCCGTCGAGGCGCCCGCCCCGACGGCCGCCGTGATGCAGCGCGGGGGCATCTCGCTCGATCAGGCGATCCGGATCGCGTCGGAGCGTTATCCGGGGCGCGTCGTGCGCGCTGAGACCACGATGCGCGGCGGCCGGGTCGTGCACGAGGTGCGCATCCTGATGGAGGGCGACGGCAACGCCCGAATGCGCATCGTGCGCATCGACGCGGAAACGGGACGCTTCCTCTAGGCGCCGATTGCCGTCATGCGCGTGCTGCTCGTCGAGGACGATGAAACGCTGAGCCGATCTCTGAGGGCGCAGCTCGAGCGTGCCGGCTACAGCGTCGAGCGCGCGGCCGACGGCCGCGAAGGGCTCTACTACGCGACCGAGTATCCGATCGACGTCGCGATCGTCGATCTCGGTCTGCCGCGGCTCTCGGGCGTCGAGCTGATCCGCGGCGTGCGCGCCAAGGGCAAGGTCTTTCCGATCCTCGTGCTGACGGCGCGCGACCGTTGGCAGGACAAGGTCGAGGCGCTGAAGCTCGGCGCCGACGACTACGTCGTGAAGCCTTTCCACGTCGAGGAGCTTCTCGCGCGCGTCGACGCGCTCGTGCGCCGCGCCGGCGGGTGGGCGCAGTCGCAGCTCGTCTGCGGGCCGCTGACGCTCGACACGAGGACGCAGGACGTACGCGTAGACGGGCGGCCGCTCGAGCTCACGAGCTTCGAGTACAAGCTGCTCGAGTATCTGATGCTGCACGCGGGCGAGGTCGTGTCGAAGGCCCAGATCACCGACGCGCTCTACGATCAGGACTTCGAGCGCGACAGCAACGTCATCGAGGTGTTCATCGGCAGGCTGCGCCGCAAGCTCGATCCCGACGGCACGCTCAAGCCGATCGAGACGTTACGCGGCCGCGGCTATCGGCTGACGTTGCCGCGCGGGACGCCGTCCGCGGGCTAGCCGTGCCTCTTTCTCTCGGCCCGAGTTCGCGCGAAACTCGGATCACGGGCTTCGGGGGAGCATGCGATGAGGGTCGAGCGAACGTTCGTCGGAATCCTGGCCGCCGCGTCGTGCGGCGCCGTCCTCGCGCAGCCTCCGGGCGGCCCGTTTGCGGACCGCGCCCGCGCCGCGCTCGCCGAGCCGTTCGTCGGGCTCACGCTCGGCGGCCGGCCTCCGGAAGAGGGGCTGTTCGCGCTTCGCGCGACGGGCGTCTCGACGGAGCCGATCGTCGCGGCGGCACGCGCGCTCATCGATGCACTCGATCCCGAGCAGCGCGAGCGCCTGCGCTTTCCGGTCGATCACGACGAATGGCGCAACTGGGCGAACGTGCATCGCTTTCCGCGCGAAGGCGTGAGCCTCGACGAGATGACGCCGGCGCAGCGCGAGGCGGCGTACGCGCTGCTCGAGGCGAGCCTGAGCGCGAAGGGTTACGAGACGTCGCGCGACATCATGCGCCTCAATCACCATCTCGCGGAGCTCGTGCAGAACTTCGACGAGTACGGCGAGTATCTCTATTGGTTCACGATCTTCGGCGAGCCGTCGGCGAGCGAGCCGTGGGGCTGGCAGATCGACGGCCATCATCTCGTGATCAACTATTTCGTGCTCGGCGATCAGGTCGTGATGACGCCGACCTTCATGGGCTCGGAGCCCGTCCGGGCACGGTCGGGCCGCTACGAGGGCACGTCAATCCTCGAGGTCGAGCAGGACTTGGCGCTCGAGCTGATGCGCTCGTTCGACGACGAGCAGCGAGAAGCCGCGCTCGTCTCGAGAGAGAAGGGGCGCGGCGACAATCTCGCCGAGATGTTCCGCGATAACGTCGACGTGCCGCTCGAAGGCTTGCCCGCGACGAGGATGACACCGGATCAGCGCGAGCGGTTGCTCGCGCTGATCGGCGAGTACGTCGGCAACATGAAGGAGGGCCACGCGAGGGTGAAGATGGACGAGGTGCGCGCGCATCTCGATCGCACGTACTTCGCGTGGAAAGGCGAGGTCGGGCCGGACGCGGTGTTCTACTACCGCATCGTGAGCCCGGTCATCTATATCGAGTTCGATCATCAGGGCCCGGTGGCGCTGCCGGGACCGCGCGATGTCGCGACGCGCGACCACATCCATACCGTCGTGCGGACGCCGAACGGCAACGACTACGGCCGCGACTTGCTGCGGCAGCATTACGAGGCGTACCGCAACGATCCGAGCCACGGCCATCGCTCGTCTCCGTTCGACTGACGGGCCCGGCCGCGGAGGCGCGGCGCTGTGCGCCGCGGCATGGGTCTTCGTCTCCGCGGCCGCGTTCGCGCAAGCATTCGACACGCCGCCGCGATCGGACGATGCGGCGACGTATGAAGCCGCGGGGGAAGGCGCGCCGGAAACCCTCGGAGGCGTCCGGCTCGACGGCCGTGCGGAGCCCGCGCGCGCGACGATGCGCTTCGCCGTGCCGAACGTCGAAGGCAATCGCATTCGTATCGCTTTCGACGCCGTAGCGAGCGACAAGGCCTCGCTCACGGCGCTCGCGCGCGTCGACGGACGCGATGGGCTGCTGTTCGTCGAGCGAAAGGAGCTTTCGGTCGACGCGGCGTCGTCCCGACATGCGCTCGAGGTGCCGGTGCTCGACGATGCGACCGAGCTCACCGTGACGTTCGCGCTCGAGGGCGGCACGGTTACGGTCGACGCGCTCGAGCTCGACGGCGCGAGCACGCTCGACCGCCCGCCGCCGTCGCCCTCGGCCGAGCGCTACGTCGACTTCGCGCTCGACCTGATCGAGCGGCATTCGCTGTATCGGGATCGGCTCGACGGGCTCGCGTTTCGCCGCGCGGTGATGGAGCAGGCGCGCGGCGCGACGACCTGGGCCGATGCGCATTTCGCCGTTCGCTTCGCGATCGGTTTGCTCGGCGACACGCATGGTTGGCTCAGAACGCCCGAGCGTGCCGAGGCGCTCGGACGCGCGCCGGTCTCGAACGCGCGCACCGGCCGGCCGCCGCTCGAGCCCGAAGGGTTCATGCTCCGAGGGCACGCGGCGTATCTGCTCGTGCCGGGCTTCGCCGGCGGCAGCCATTTGCAGCAAGTCGCCTTCGCGGAAAAGCTCCAAGCGCTGATTCGCTCGCTCGACGAAGCCGGTGCGTGCGGCTGGATCGTCGACCTGCGCCGCAACTCGGGCGGTAACTTGTGGCCGATGCTGCTCGGCGTCGGCCCCTTGCTCGGCGACGGCGATGCGGTCGTCGCGATTCATCCCGACGGGCGACGAGAGAGCGCGTGGTATCGCGACGGCAAGGTCGGGCTCGGCGATCTCGCGCGTCTCCGTGTCCGCGGCGACGCGTATCGCGTGCGGGGGGCGTCGCGAATCGCGCTTCTCACAGGACCTCGGACCGCGAGCGCCGGCGAGATCGTCGCGCTCGCCTTTCGCGGCGTCGGCGTGACGCGCCTTTTCGGCGCGGAGACGGCCGGCGCGACGACCGGGACTCGCACCTTCGTCCTGCCCGACGGCGCGGAGCTCGTGCTCGCGGTCGTCACGATCGGCGACCGAAACGGTCGGCCGCAGATCGGTCCATTGGAGCCGGATGTGCCCACTGACGTCGGCACACGCGACGCGCCGCTCGCCGACGACGCCGCGGTCCGTGCCGCGCTCGCGTGGCTTCGCGGCGACGCCTTCGAATCCTGCGCGGGTTCGGGGACAATGCGAGGCCGTTCGGCAGAACGAGCCCGGTAACCGTCTCGATGGCCTTCCTTCGCTCACTCCGCGCGCGCGTGCTGCTCTGGGTCAGCGTCGCGTTGACGGCGCTGTTCGCGCTGACGGTCGCCGCGCTCGACGTGACGTTCAGGGAGACGACCGACGGCGCGCGGCGCGAGCTGCTCGAGGTCCAGCTCCTCGGTCTCGCCGGGCTCGCCGAGCCGACCGACGACGGCCGTCTCGTGTTGCCGACGGACGCGATCAATCCGGAATTCTCGGTCGCGGACTCCGGTCTCTACGGCATGCTGTGGGATTCGGCCGGCAACGTCGTGTGGAGCTCGCTGTCCCTGCTCGGCGGCGAGCCGCCGCTTACGCCCGCGCTCGACGAAGGCGAGACGCGCCGCTTCGTGCTCGTCGACGCGCCGAACGCGCCGCTCGAGGCCTTGCTGATGCGGATCGCGTTCGACGATGCGACGGAGCCCTACGTGTTCGGTATCGCGGTTTCGCTCACGCCCTATCTCGAGCGGCAGGCGGCGTTTCGCCGCTACCTGATCGCGTGGTTCGCGACGATCACGCTCGTGACGCTGCTCGTGCTGACCGTGCTCTTGCGCGTCGTGCTGCGGCCGCTCGGCACGCTGGAACGGCAGGTGCGCGAGGTCGAGGCGGGGCGGCGACAACGGCTCGACGGCGCTTTCCCGAGCGAGCTGATTCCGCTCGCGGGCAACCTGAACGCGCTGATCGAGACGGAGCGGCGCAGGCTCGTGCGCTACCGCAACATGCTCGACGATCTCGCGCACGCGTTGAAGACGCCGCTCGCCGCGATGCGGAGCCTGCTCGCGGAGTTCCGCGATCCGGGCCCAAACGCCGAAGACCTGCCGTCGGCGCTCGCGCGCGAGGTGGAGCGCATGGACCAGCGCGTCTCGTATCAGCTGCGCCGAGCGCGTGCGAGCGGCGCGACGGGTCTCGGCGTGGAGCCGGTCGCCGTCGCGCCGGTCGTCGACGACTTGAAACACACGCTCGACAAGGTCTATCGCGAGAAGGGCGTCGAGCTCACGACGCGGATCGTGCCCGGCGCCGTCTTCCACGGGGATCCCGGCGACCTCACGGAGCTGCTCGGCAATCTGCTCGACAACGCGTACAAGTATTGTCGTGCGAAAGTTTCTCTCGTCGTCGAGACTCGGCCCGATAGGCTCGTGCTGCGGATCGGCGACGACGGCCCGGGAATCTCGCCCGAGGAGGTGGAGCGGCTCGTGGAGCGCGGCGTACGCGCGGACGAGTCGACGCCCGGGCAAGGCATCGGGCTCGCGGTCGTGCGCGAAACCGTGGAGCTTTACGGCGGTGCGCTCGCCGTCGAGCGCTCGCCGCTCGGCGGCGCCGAGGTCGTCGTCGAGCTCGGACGCGCCGGCTTCGTGCTCTGATGCAGCCTGGTAACACGCGAATGGACGACGCCGCGACCACATCGAGCGCTGACCTGGCCGCGAGGATCGCCGCGCTGCCGCGCAAGAGCCGGCTCGATCTCGAGGGGCTCGTCCGCGCGATCGAGAAGCGCGAGCGGGAGCAGCGCCCGACGTCGCGCCTCGCGGCGAAGCTCGAAGCGGAGCTCGCGGCCGCGGAGGCCGCCGCGGCCGCGCGCAAAGCGATCCGCTGGCGCATCGAGTACCCGCCGGAGCTGCCGATCGCGCAAGCGCGCGAACTAATCCTCGACGCGCTCGACACGCACCGCGTGATCGTCGTTTGCGGCGATACAGGCAGCGGCAAGACGACGCAGCTGCCGAAGCTCTGTCTCGAAGCGGGGCGCGGCACGCAAGGGATGATCGGCCATACGCAGCCGCGGCGCATCGCGGCGCGCTCGGTCGCGCAGCGCCTCGCGGACGAGCTCGGCGTCGCTTTCGGCGGGCCGGTCGGCTATCAGGTGCGGTTCACCGACGAGACGGATCCGACGACCGTCATCAAGGTCATGACCGACGGGATCCTGCTGAACGAGATTCGTCACGACCGTTGGCTCGATGCCTACGACACGCTGATCATCGACGAGGCGCACGAGCGCAGCCTCAACATCGACTTCCTGCTCGGCTTCCTTCGACGGATCGAGAAGAAGCGTCCGGATCTCAAGATCGTCATCACGTCCGCGACGATCGACCCCGAGCGTTTCGCGGAGCATTTCGGCGGCGCGCCGATCTTGCGCGTCGAGGGGCGCACGTTTCCGGTCGACGTCCGTTACCGCCCGTTGCAGCGCGGCGAGGATCTGCCGCAAGCGGTCGCGGCCGCGGCCGTCGAGCTCGACCGGGTCGATCTCGAATCGATCGGCGGCGGCAAGGCGCGCGACATGCTCGTCTTCCTCCCGGGCGAGCGTTGGATTCGCGACGCCGAGCGCGAGCTCAAGGCGGCGGGGCCGAAGGGTTACGAGATCCTGCCGCTCTATGCGCGGCTGACCGCGAGCCGTCAGCAGCGCATCTTCGCTCCGGGGAAGGCGCCGCGCATCGTGCTCGCGACGAATATAGCGGAGACGTCGTTGACCGTGCCCCGCATCCGCTTCGTCATCGATTCGGGGCTCGCGCGGGTGAGCCGTTATGCGCCGCGTCATCGGCTCC
>Ga0207873_1000607_pt1 | contig 38369 bp, 35 predicted proteins | sample BGWIniCompost_FD_187373 | JGI IMG/M metagenome (GOLD analysis project Ga0207873, IMG submission 187373) | Cellulose adapted compost microbial communities from Newby Island Compost Facility, Milpitas, CA, USA - BGW Initial Compost (SPAdes)... ... | reverse complement strand
TCACCCAAGGATTCGGGAGACGAGCGTTGAGAGATATCGGCATCATCCTGATCGTTCTGGCGATCGTCCTCTTCGGTGTGAACTGGTACATCGAGAGGAGCCGACGTCAGCGCGGTGAGCAAGCCCCATCCCGCCGCGGCCGGGCTGCGCCCACCCCTCCAGAAGAGCCCGATTTCGTTCGTCCCCGTCCTGCGGTCGCCTCGTTCCACGTCCACGGCAACGAGGCCCGGGTCACCTTCGACGTGCCGCTCCCCGAGGAGGGCGACGACGTGCTCGCCGATCTGCTGGTCGGCGAAGCCGTGGAAGTGGTGCGAGAGAAGCGCCACACCCTCCCCATCGACGACGTCACAGAGGTCGTGGTGTTCGCCGGCAAGGAAGAGCCGAGGGAGGTTGGGCGCGTGTCCCTCGAGACACCGGGTGTGCTCCCGCCACCCAGCCGCCTGACGGACATCCTCAACCTGACTTCGATCGGCGCCGACCCCCTCTCGGCCGAGTTCGGCGAGGAGCCGCCTTCCATCCCCGAGACGGTGACGCCGAGCCGCTCCGACGAGCTGGAGCCGCTCGGCGAGATGATCAGGCTCCCGAAGGCGGTCGAGACCGGTCTGCGTGCCCAGGGGGTCGACCCCGGGAACATGACGGCCGCGGAGCTGGTCACCGGCGTCCTCTCCCTCTTCGGCTACACGATCACCCCGGGCATCGGGGAGGGGGAGTTCACGGCCACGAAGGGCGGCACCTCGACCTTCATTCTGGCCGACCCTTACCAGCCGGGTGACTACCCGGAGGTGGAGGAGTCCACCATCCGGCGCTTCATCATCTCCTTCGAGCAGTCGAAGGCCGACCGGGCGATGCTGGTCTCCGAGAAGTACGCCCCGTTCTCGATCTACGAGAGGGAACGCCGGGATCCTCGCATCCGTTTCGTCACCCGCGAGCGCCTCCAGAAGCTCGTCGATTCGATGGCATTGAGCTGAGCGTCGCGCCGGCCGGGAACTGCCCGGGGTGCTTCGGGCGTCTCAAGGGTTAACATGGCCGGCAAAGGAGGTTCGTATGGGCAGAATCGGTGCGCCCGAGTTGATCATCGTCCTCGTGGTGGTGCTCGTGCTCTTTGGCGCCCGCAAGCTGCCGGAACTCGCCCGGTCCCTGGGTGCGTCAGCCAAGGAGTTCCGAAAGGGCATAGCCGAGGGCTCCTCGGAAGACACGCCGGCCGACTCCGACTGAGGCCGTCTCCGCCCGGTTTGCGGCGATATATTCCCCGCTTCGGGAACCGTTTGCAGGTGCCCGTCGTTGTCGACCCAAAGGACAGCGCGTGAGCGACAAACCGCTGTCCTGGGAAGACGTGGCACGTACACATGGGCGGAAGATCTACAACTTCGCGTATCGGCTGTGCGGCGATCCTCACGACGCCGCTGACCTCGTCCAGGAGGTCCTCCTCCGGGTCCGGAGAGGTCTCGCCGACTACCAACCGGGCTCGTTCGAAGGCTGGCTGTGGCGCATCACCCACAACGCCTTCATCGACGAGATGCGCCGTCGCCAGCGACGACCCACCGCCCCACTGCCTGAGGCTGTCGACCGCTGGGACGCCGACGCCGCCCCGGGAGCCGACGAGCAACTGGCCGCCATGCGCCTCGGCGACGACATCCAGGCGGCGCTTCTCGAGTTGCCGTACGAGTTCCGGGAGGCCGTGGTGATGTGTGACGTCATCGGCCTCTCCTACGAAGAGATCGCGGCGGCGGTAGCGGTCCCGGTCGGGACGGTACGCAGCCGGATCCATCGGGGGCGACGACTGCTCCGTTCAGCGCTCTCGCAGGAGGCGGCCGGTTGACCCACCTCGACCTGCTCTTGTCGGTCTATCTCGACGGCGAGACGACCCCCGAAGAGTCCCGTCTGGTCGCAGAACACCTCTCGCAGTGCCTCCGCTGCCGGCGCCGCCTCGAGACGCTCAACCAGGCACGCACCGCGGTGCGCTCCTTGCCCATGCTGGAGATGCCCGCGCACCTCGTCCCCGCCACCGGCTCACCGCGCGAAGCGAGAAGGTGGCATCCGGGCAGGTGGGTGGCCGCGGCGGCGGCCCTCGCCACGATCGTCACGGCCACTGCGCTGGCTCTGCCCGACCCCGAACCACTGGATCTCAACGACGTCACCCGCCAGGTGGGTGCGAGGGCGGCGCTCGATCTGGGGGCCAACAGCTTCAAGTTCGTGATCCCGGGAAGCGAGCGCTGATGTTCGCAGCCATCGTCGCCGCCATCCTCGTTGCCACCCCCGTGATGGCCGACATCTCCGGATATCTGGAGGCGTCGTCAGAAGCCGAGTTCACAGGCGAGCAGTTCGTCGTGTGCGATACCCCCGACGGGTCGCGCGACACCGTCTTCGAGGTCGCTCAGGTCGACGGGACGGTCGTCGCCTGGGACACCGCTGGCGGCGAGTCCGTCGTACGGGTGGCGCCCGGGCTGAGCATGACCTCGGTGGGCGATCGGGTGGAGGCGACCCACGTCACGGGTTCCCGCTCCGCCCAGTCCGACGACTACGTCGAGGGAGAACTCGTCGAGACGACGTATCTCGGCCGGCCCGTCAAAGAGGTCGGCTTCTTCCGGGAAGGAATAGAGCGTGTGCGTCTGACGCTCGACGACGCCACGGACGCCGTGTTGCGGTCCCGCACGTTCGGGAGCGACGGCGGGGTCTACTGCGACCGGCGCCTCGTGTCGTTCTCGACCGACGTCGGGGACGTGCCGTCCCTGCCATCACAGGAGGATGTGGAGGCGGCCTCGCCGCTCGAGACGACGCCCGGCATCCTCCCCGAGACCGCCGCCGGACTTGAACTGATCGACACGTACGCCGTCGAGGAGGGGACTCTGTCCTACTACTCGGACGGTTTCTTCTCCGTGGGCGTGGTGGTGACGAGCCGTCCCGTAGACCTGGGTGACGACTCCGATGTGACAGAGATCGAGGCGGCCCGGGGCCACTACCGGCGCAGCTTCACGGCGGGGTCGGTGGCCGTAGCCTGGTCGAGCGGGGCAGAGAACCTGGCAGTCATCACCGACCTGCCCCCCGACATGCTCGAGGACTTCCTCGAGGAGTTGCCCGAACCAGTCGACGCCGGATTCTTCCGCCGGATCTGGAGCCGGTTCTTCGGCTAGAAGTCCTCGAGCAGCACCCGCGCTGCCCAGGCGACCGGGTCCTCGATCTCGCTGGCCGTCGGGAGCCGGTTCTCCGCCGTCCACAACCGGTTGAGCTCCTCGGGCCCGTAGCGCCGCTCGATCTCGAGGCAGAACGTCCGTCCCTCCTCGATCGCCTGCGACCGGGGCGGGGCGGGGCCGAACGGGATTTGAGCCTCGGCCGGCACCCGTTCTTCGTCACGGGCGGCAACGATGCGCTCGCGGTCGGGAAGCAGCTCGGCGGTGGCCCGTTCCGCGAGGAGACGGGCGTAGCCACCGAGCAGGCCGAGGAAGGCCTCCGTTTCGGCTCGGGCCGCGGCCGTCTCCTCGCTGTCGAAGACCTCGCTGAGCTGGTCGGCGACCATCTCCTGCATCTGCTCGGGATTGGACATGCCGATCAGTCCGGCCAGCGAGGAAGGGTCGAATTGGATCGTTGCGGCTTCCGCCTCCAGCAGACGCCGCAGCCGATCGATCGCGAACGGGACCGTAGCCACTGTCCGGTACGCCACTTCTTCTGAGACGACCCACAGCCGCACCGCGCTCGCTTCGAACGAGTGCCGCCGGGCGAAGTCCTCGACGTGCGGCACGATCACGCAGAGGGGCAGCTGGCGGCCGGCGGGGAGTCCGCCGTCGAAAGAGGCCAGGACCCAGGTGGCGAGGCCGCCGACCAGGGACCCGACCTGCATTCCGATCATGGCGGGACCGAGCTGAGCCAGCGGTCCGGACAGCTGCCCCATGTCGGCGAACGCCTCGCTCAGATACCCGTACGCCTCCAAATGGCGGTCGGCCCACTCTCGGGCATCGACAGGAAGGACATCGGGAGCCATCGCCACCGGGATCGGGCTCACCTGCTCCAGCCGAAACTCGGCGAGTCGGGACAACTCGCGATACTCCTCCGCCGCCCAGGGATCGATCGGCACCCGCTCACCGGTCAGGTGATGGGACACCTCGGCGGCGAGCTTCCAGTTCACCGGTCCGGGCTGGTTGAAGAGCTCGAACAGGCGGGAGAAGATGTCGTCGTCGCTCACTCCTGCCACTCTCCCAACTCGACCGGGAACGTCAGCTCCTCGTCGTTTCTCAATGCGGTGACCGCCACGATGTCGCCGGCTCGTTTCATCCGTAGATCGGCGATCAGCTCTTGGATCGAGGCGACCTCGTCGCCGTCGATGGCGACGATGATGTCACCGAGGCGACCGCCACCTGCTTCGTAGGCGGACCCGGTCAACATCGACGTGACCGAAACTCCGAGCGGGATCTCGGCTCCGTCGATCTGCTCGGTGGCAGTCGAGCCCTGGATGCCGAGCATGGCGTGTCGGACCCGGCCGTCTGCGATCAGATCCTCGGCGACACCCACCGCCAGGTCCACCGGAACGGCGAACCCGAGTCCTTCGGCGCCCACGTCGCTCACGCCTATGGCAGTGGTGATGCCTATCAGCTTGCCCTCCTCGTCGAGCAGCGCCCCGCCGCTCGAGCCGCGGGTGATGGGGGCGTCGGTCTGCAGGAGGCCGTAGAGGACGGTGTCGCCGGTCACCTGCAACGACCGGCCTTTTGCCGAGAGGATGCCTGAGGTGACAGAAGGTCCGCCTAGGAGGCCCAACGGGTTGCCGACCGCCACTGTCCGCTCGCCGATGACGAGGTCCGCCTCGCTTCCGAGCCGGATCGGTGTCAGGTCGGGGCGGTTGGTGCGGAGGACGGCGATGTCGGTGAGGGGGTCGGTGCCCACGACCTCGGCGCCGTAGGTGATCCCGTCGGAGAAGATCACACCCAGGTTCGTGGCGTCCTCCACGACGTGGTGGTTGGTGAGCAGATAACCCTCCTCCGAATACACCACTCCGGAGCCGCCGGCCGGAAGTCCTTCGATCTGGGCGGTCACCGCCACGATGGAGGGGATGGCCGTTTCGGCCACCTGGGTGATGGAGGCGACGGCACCTTCGGGGAGGTCCTGGGGAGCGGTGGTCGTCGGAGCGGCCGCCAATGTAGTCCGGGGGACCCGGACGACGTTCCCGTCGAGGAGGCCGAGGACGCCGAGCACCCCGAGGGTGACGCCGGTACCCAGGAGGACACCTCCGAGCAGCGACCACACCAGTGTGCGCCGGCTGGAGCGACGAACTGCCCGCTCTTCCTCTTCGGTTGGGCCGGGACGGAAAGGTTCCGTTGGGGGACCGATAGGGCCGGCCGGCCATTCGATGGACGGCCACACCGGATCGGGCAGGTCACCGCCACCGAGGGGTCTGCGCGGTGGGGGGCCTAGATCCATAGACTGGTGATTCTATGGACAGTTCCACTCAATCCGTCCGGATCGCCGTCGTGGACCGGCCGCTCGACCCGGCGGCGGCGATGCAGGAGGTGGGGAACGGCGCCGCCGGCGCAATCGCTGTTTTCGTGGGGACTGTCCGTGACCACTCGGACGGCCGAGAGGGCGTAACCCATCTCGAATACGAGGCGTTCGAGGAGAGGGTCGAGGAGGTCATCCGCAACATCGTCGACGAAGCCATCGCCAAGTGGCCGGTCCTCGCCGCTGTGGTCGAGCATCGGGTCGGGCGGGTCGACCTCGGGGAACCGGCCGTCGTCGTGGCGGTGTCCACCGCCCACCGGGACGATGCGTTCAATGCTGCCCGCTACCTCATCGACGAGCTGAAAGCTCGGGCCCCCCTGTGGAAGAAAGAGCACTGGCCGGGGGGAGCCGAGTGGGTGGAGGGCGCCTAGAAGGGCGTCCCTCTCGGTGAATTCGACATCCACCGGAAAATTCCAGTCCTTACCGGCGAAACCGGTCGTATTGCTCTATTGTGCCGCCACGTCCCTCCGGGTGACGCTGGGCAGAAGGAGAGAGAGCGATGACCAGCACTGTTGAGCTGACCGAATCGCCCCCGGTTGGCTCAGGGTTCCCCACGGTCGCGGCCCTGGCTCGATCCTGGGCCGAGAGGACTCCCGATGCCGTAGCCATGCGCGAAAAAGACCTCGGCATCTGGCAGGAGATCACCTGGGCCGAGTTGTGGGAGAGCATCCGACTGGCAGCCCACGGTCTCCTGGCCCTCGGCGTCCAGCCGGGCGACCGGGTGTCCATCCACTCCGAGGACCGCCCCGAGTGGGTCATCCTCGACTTCGCCACTGTGGCGATCCGCGCCATCACGGTCGGCCTGTATCCCACCAACCCCGCCGCCGAAGTCGAATACATCCTCTCCGACTGCGGCTCCGTGGTCCATCTCGCCGAGGACCAGGAGCAAGCGGACAAGGTGATGGAGGTCATCCACAACCTCCCGGCACTCCGCAAGATCATCCACGTCGAGCCTCGGGGATTCCGCGCCTACCGCAACGACGATCGCTTCATCTTCTGGGACGACTTCATCGAACTGGGACGCCGGCACGCCGAGGAGAACCCGGGAGCGGTGGAGCGGTTGATGGCCGATGCGAAGCCCGACGACGTGATGACCCTCGTCTATACGTCGGGCACCACCGGTCCGCCCAAAGGGGCGATGCTCACCAACGACAACTTCTCTTTCTGCGTCGAGCAGATCATCAACGTCGACGGGCGCCTGCCCGGCAACCAGAAGGCGGGACCCGACGACCAGATCCTGACGTATCTGCCCCTCTGTCATGTCGCCGAGCGGATCTTCTCGGCGTGGCATCTCGCCTCACGCGGCACGGTCCTCAACTTCGCCGAGTCGATCGACACGGTGCAACAGAACCTGCGGGAGGTGCAGCCGACCCTGTTCTTCGCCGTCCCCCGCATCTGGGAGAAGATCCACGCCACGATCTTCATCAAGGGACGCGACGCCACCTGGTTCAAGCGCCTCTGGTTCGGCCTCGGCATGAAGGCGGCCTCGATCATCGGCCGGGAGCGGTGCAACAACGGCGGTCTCGACACCCCTCTGTCGCGCGTCCTCAACTGGATCTTCTACCCGCTGCTGTTTCGGGCCCTGAAGGAGCGCATCGGCCTGCGGCGAGTGAGGTGGGCCGGCACCGGCGCGGCCGCCATCGCCCCGGAGGTGATCCAGGACTTCATCGGGATCGGTGTGCCCATCCACGAGTTGTACGGGATGACCGAGAACTCGGCTGTCGCCACCCACAACTTCTGGGGACGCAACAAGATCGGCACCGTCGGCGAGCCATATCCCGGCATCGGCTTCCGCATCGATCCCGAAACCGGCGAGATCCAGACGAAGCACCGGGGCAACTTCAAGGGCTACTGGAACCGGCCGGAGGCCACAGCCGAGATGTTCACCGAGGACGGCTGGCTCAAGACGGGAGACGTCGGCGAGTGGGTGGACGGCACCCATGTCAAGATCGTCGACCGGATCAAGCACATCATCATCACCTCTGGCGGCAAGAACATCTCCCCCTCGGAGATCGAGAACAGCCTCAAGACGTCGCCGTATGTCAAGGAGGCGATGGTGATCGGCGATGGCCGCAACTACCTAACTGCCCTCATCGGGATCGAGTTCGACACCGTCGGCGACTGGGCGACACGGCGGGGGATCCCGTACACCACGTATCGGGACCTGTCCGAGAAGCCGGAGGTCATCGAGCTCATCCAGAAAGTCGTGGACGAGACAAACAAGAAGTTCGCCCGTGTCGAGAACATCCGCAAGTTCCGCTTGCTCCCGAAGGAGCTCGACCACGAAGACGGTGAGCTGACCGCCACGCAGAAGGTGAAGCGGAACGCACTCGAGCAGATGTTCTCCGACTTGATCAACGAGATGTATTCGTCGTGATCGAGGCGGTCGTTTTCGCCCAGGCGGGGACGACGCCCGCCGGCAGGTTGTTGGTCGATTTCCTCTCCCTCGGGTCGATCTACGCCTTGCTGGCCATGGGCTTCGTCATCATCTTCAAGGCCACCCAGGTGCTCAACTTCGCCCACGGTGCCCTCGCCGCCTTGGGTGCGTTCCTCGTGGCGTCGTTCGCCACCATCCTCCAGGTGCCGGGACGGTGGATGCCCGACGCTCCTCACTGGCTGCGATGGTCGCTCTCGGTGCTCGCCGCCTTGGCCCTCGCCACCCTCATCGGAATGGTCCTCGAGCGGATCGTCATCCGGCCGATGCTGGGGGAGGAGCTCTTCGCGGTCGCCATCGTGACCCTCGGCCTCGACATCGTCCTCCGCACCGTCACGAACGACTTCATCGGCACCCAGGCTCGCCCGCTGGGTGACCCGTTCGGCACGAACGTGTGGACGATCGAGGGGTTCACGCTCATCCCGTGGACGATCATCGCCCAGGTGGTCACCACTGTGGTCCTGGTGGGGCTGATCGCGCTGTTCTTCCGAAGCCGTCTCGGCATCGCCATGCGGGCGACCGCCTTCGACCAAGAGGCGGCCCGCGCCCAGGGCATCGACGTCGGCCGGGTCTTCTCGATCTCCTGGGGGATCGGCGCCTTCCTCGCCGGAGTAGCGGGTGTCTTCCTGTCGCTCTTCCCTCGGCGGGCGGCAGGTGTCGACCAGTCGACCGCGTTCTTCGCCTTTGCCGCTTTCCCCGCCATCATCCTCGGCGGCCTCGACTCGGTGGTGGGTGCGGTGGTCGGCGGTTTCGCCATCGGCCTCGCCCAGGCGCTGGCGACGGAGTTCCTCGCCGGGATCTCGTTTCTGGGCGTCGGCTTCGCCGGGATCGTCCCGTATCTCTTGATGCTGGCCGTGCTACTGATCCGTCCCTACGGGCTGTTCGGGTCTGAGGAGATCCGGCGGGTATGACGACCGTGGACAAGCCCCCGCGGACGGAGCTCCCAGAGTCGAAGCCAGCGCGGCGACGCAAGGGCCCGATGCTGGGCCGGCCGCTCCTGCGCACCTCCTACGAAGCGGACATGGCTCTTTTCCCGTCGGTCACCCAGCGGGTCGTCATCACGCTGTTCCTGCTCTTCCTCGTCGCCATCCCGTTCTTCGCTCCGGGGACCATCGGCGAGTCGGGGTCCCTCCCCGGGCCCAACTTCCTGGCTTCGAGTGACTGGCTGCGACTGCTGGTGACGCTCGGGATCTACGCCATCGGCGCTCTCGGCCTCAACATCCTCACCGGCCTGGCAGGCCAGGTCTCCTTGGGCCATGCCTTCTTCATGGCCGTCGGCGCCTACACCGCGGCAGTGTTCGGCTCGCCGCCGGGTCCGCTGTGGGGCCTCGGGCTTCCCATCTGGGTATGGCTGCCATTGGCGGGGATCATCCCCGCGATCCTCGGCGTACTCATCGCCCCCACTGCAGTGCGAGTCCGCGGCCTGTATCTGGCGATTGTGACCCTCGGCCTCGTCTTCATCGGTGAGTACCTGTGGCGCAACCTCGACTTCATCACCGGCGGCTCACAGTCGGGACGCAGCTTCCCCGCTCTCGAGTTCCGCTTCTGGCAGGAAGAGGAGCCGCTCCTGACGATGACGGAGTCGTCCACGTGGTTCGGGGTGCTGAACATGTCCCCGACGGCCAAGACCTACCTGTTCGTGCTCGTCCTGGCCGTGCTCCTGACGCTCCTCGCCAAGAACCTGCAGCGGACCAGGACCGGGCGGGCGTTCATGTCGATCCGCGACCGGGACGTCGCCGCCGAGGTGATGGGTGTCGACGAGTTCAGGACGAAGACCGTCGCCTTCGCCATTTCGTCGTTCTACGCCGGCATTGCCGGCGCCCTGCTCGCCACTTTCATCGGGCGCACCATCCCCGAGCAGTGGAATCTCCTCCTCTCCGTGGAGTTCATCGCCATCATCCTCATCGGCGGCATCGGCACCGTGACGGGAACACTCCTGGGATCGGCGTTCGTGATCATCCTCCCTCGCCTCGTCGAGGACCTGACCCGGCTCGGGGAGAGCCTGGTCCGAGAAGGCGGAGTGTGGGCGACGATCCTGGATCCGCTGGTCTCCACCGGAACGGGTGATTGGGGCCTGGTCAACACCTCGGCCGGCGTCGCCCCCGGGCTGTCCGTCGACCAGCTGAACCTGGTGATCTACGGCGCGCTGATCATCGCTTTTCTGATCTTCGAGCCTTTGGGCCTGTACGGCATCTGGCTGCGCATCCGCAACTACTGGAAGGGCTGGCCATTCACCTACTAGCCACGTATCGCCATGGAGGCGCCATGGCGCCCGAGTCGTTGGGCCGCATGGCCCGGCGGGCCCCGCTCCTGCGGGGTCTGAACGAACCGAGAGGAGGAAACGGAAGATGAGAGGGCGAAGCAAACTCTGGGTGCTGTTCGTCGTCCTCGCCTTGCTGGCTGCGGCCTGCGGCGGCGGTGGCGGCGATGGCGCCGAGGAAACGACGGCTGACACCGAACCGGCCGCAGAGGAGACGACTCCCGACACCACCGGCGACACGACGGCCGAGACGACTCCGGATACCACTGGAGGCGACGACGGCGCCCCCGCTGATGACATCGCCACTGACGTCGGCGTCGATCTGGAGGCCGGGGTCATCAGGATCGGCTTGCTCTCGGACCTGTCCGGCCCGTTCTCGCCGCTCGTGCAGCAGATCGTCACCGCCCACGAGGTGTACTGGGAAGACGTCAACCGCAACGGCGGCATCAACGGCCTCCAGGTGGATTTGATCATCGAGGACACGGGCTACGACGTGCCGACCCACCTCCAGAAATACGAGGAGATCCGCGACGACGTGGCGGTGATCGGTCACTCGACCGGTTCACCGCACACGGTGGCGGCTCTGCCCGCCTATCAGGAGGACAACATCCTGGCGGTGCCGCTCACGTGGTACTCGGGTTGGGTGGATCCCCAGTTCAACTCCAACCTGATGCACCACGGCGCCCCCTACTGCATCGAGATCCAGAACGCCATCAACTTCATCTCCGATGACATCGGCGGGGCGAGCACGATCGCCATCGCCTCCGTCCCTGGGGACTACGGTCTCGACGGGGCGGCCGGGGCCAAGCTGGCGGCCGAGGCGCTGGGACTCGAAGTCGTCTACGACGGGGCCGGCGTCGTCAACCCGGCCGACGAAGCCAGCCTGACCGAAGTGGCCAACGCCATCGCCGCTTCCGGGGCCGACATCGTGGTGGCGGTGGTGACGCCGGGTGCATTCGCCTCGATCTACGGCCAGGCCGCCGCCCAGGGCTTCGAGGCCAAGTGGACGGGCACCTCGCCGTCGTGGTCGCCGGCGTTCGTGGCGCCGGACTCCCAGATCCGGGAGGGCATCGCCCGCGACGTGTACATCACCGTGCCATTCGATTCCTGGAACGGCGAGTCGGAAGGTGCCCAGCGGTTCACCGCCCTGATGCAGGAACTGCGCCCGGACAATCCGCCGTTCGATGCCGTCAACGAGGGCTTCGTGGAGGCGCGGATCGTCCACGAAGCGCTGCTCACGGCCTATGAGAACGGTGACATGACCCGGGCCGGGATCCTCGCCGCCGCCAAGTCGCTCGATAACGTCGAATTCGACGGGCTGGCGTTCCCCGAGCGGTACACGGGCACGCCCGACGAGATGGTGCAGCGTCACAGCTTCATCTATCGACCCGACCTCGAGTCGCCGACGGGCGCGGTCGTGGTGGAGCGTGACTACGTGGCGCCCATCGTCGAGGACTTCGTGTTCGAGGGAGCCTGCTACCAGTTGGAAGGCTGATCCGGCACGGGTGTGGTGGGCGGCTCGTCCGCCCACCACACCCACCGGTGGCTCTGGTCGTGTCCTCCCGGGAGGGAGGCCAGGACCCGAGTCACGGGAACGGAACGATGCTGAGTGTCGAGAACCTGGAAGTCGTCTACAACGACGTGGTGCTGGTGCTGCGAGGCATCTCACTCGAGGTGCCCGACGGCAAGATCGTGGCGCTGCTCGGGGCCAATGGCGCCGGCAAGACGACCACTCTGCGGGCCATCACCGGTCTGCTCGACATCCACGAAGGCGAGATCACCAAAGGATCGATCTATTTCGACGGCGACGACATCACCCATCTCGATCCCGCCGTCCGGGTGAAGAAGGGCATCAGCCAGGTGATGGAGGGGCGACGGGTCTTCGCCGAGATGACCGTCGACGAGAACCTGAAGGCAGGCGCCTACATCAACTCCGACTCGACGAGCGTGGAAGAAGCCTACGAGCGGGTCATGAACCTGTTCCCCAAGCTGCGGGAGCGGCGCAGGGCGGTGGCGGGTTACCTGTCGGGCGGTGAGCAGCAGATGCTCGCCATCGGCCGGGCGCTGATGCAACAGCCGAAGCTCCTCATCCTGGACGAGCCGTCGCTGGGGTTGGCGCCGCTGCTCGTCCAGCAGGTGAGAGACGTCATCGCCGAGATCAACGAGCAGGGGACGTCGGTGCTCCTGATCGAGCAGAACGCCAACATGGCCCTCTCGATCGCCCATCACGGCTACATCATGGAAACGGGCAAGATGGTGATGGACGGGTCGGCGGAGAAGTTGCTCCGCGACGAGGACGTCCAGGAGTTCTACCTCGGGTTGCACGGCGAGGGTGAGCGGAAGTCGTTCCGGGACGTGAAGCACTACAAGCGGCGCAAGCGGTGGCTGTCATGACCTCACAGTCGGAAGTCGAGAGCCGGGAGCCGGAAGTGGTCGCCGACGCGGGTCGGACCCCACTGCTCGAAGTCGAGGACATCCGGCTTTCGTTCAAGGGCGTCAAGGCCATCGACGGGGTCTCGTTCGAGGTCTACCCGGGCGAGTTGTTCGCCATCATCGGCCCGAATGGGGCCGGCAAGACGTCGATCTTCAACTCCCTCAACCAGGTCTATCGGCCGCAGGAAGGCGACATCCTGTGGAAAGGCCAGTCGCTGATGGGGCTCAAGCCCAATCGAACCGCCGAACTGGGCATCGCCCGCACGTTCCAGAACATCGCCCTGTATCCGCACATGACGGTGGTCGAGAACATCCTGACGGGGCGTCACATCCGCATGAACACCGGGTGGCTGTCGAACGCCTTGTGGATCGGACGAGCCAAGCGGGCGGAGGTCGAGCACCGCCAACGGGTCGAAGACATCATCGACTTCCTCGAGATCGAGCAGTGGCGCAAGTACCCCGTCGGGCTCTTGCCTTACGGTGTCCAGAAGCGAGTCGAGTTGGGGCGGGCACTGGCGATGGACCCGGAACTGCTGTTGCTCGACGAGCCCGTGGCGGGCATGAACCTCGAGGAGACCGAGGACATGGCCCGTTTCATCCTCGACATCCAGGACGAGCTGGGCATCGCCATGATCCTCGTCGAGCACGACATGGGCCTGGTCATGGACATCGCCGACCGGGTCATGGTGGTGGACTTCGGGCGCCAGATCGCCATCGGCCTTCCGGCCGAGGTGCAGCGCAATCCGGACGTGATCAAGGCCTACCTCGGTGAGGAGTCGAGGCGGACCGCGACCCGGGAGGGAGTCCAGCCCGTCAGCTGACCGGGCTCACTCGCCGACGAGCCGCCAGGCTCCCGGGAGCAGCACACCGGCGATGGCTGCTTTGATGGCGTCTCCGACGAGGAACGGCACGACGCCGACCCGCAACGCCTCGAGGGTGTCGATCCCGAGCACCAACTGGAGGCCGATCACACCACCGGCGTAGATCACGGCGCTGCCGGCGAGGAAAGCGCGGACCATGGACCAGAACCGGCGGTCGTGGCGTGCCTGAGCGGCACGACCCACGAGACCGGCAGCCACCGGGAACGCCAGCAGGTAACCGGCGGTCGTGGCGGTGGGCCCGAAGAGGATGTCGATTCCTCCCGATGCCTCCGAGAAGACCGGGAAGCCGACCGACCCGACGAGCAAGTACAGCACCTGAGCGGCCGCGCCCGCCTTCCACCCCAGCGCCGCCCCTCCGAGCAACACCACGAGGGTCTGGCCTGTGACGGGAACTGGCCACATCGGGATGTACCACTGGGCGGCGAGAGCCGTCAGCGCGGCGACACCGACCACGAGGGCGGCGGTCGCCAGACGGGAACGGGCAGCGGCGCGAGCGGTGATCACGGGGGCGTACGACATGCGGGCGATTGTACGGGAAACCGTTGCCGGGACCGTGGGATACGATCCTCCAGGTGACCGAACGCTCGCGCACCCGGGCTCTCACCGCCGCCATGGGACTGATCTTCCTGGTCGGCGTGATCGTTCTCGCCTGGAACGTGCCGCTGCCGCTCGTCGCCTACTCACCCGGGCCCGTCACGGACGCCACCGACTCGGTGACCGTGGAGGGCGCCCAGACCTACGACACAGATGGGGAGTTGGTCATGTTGACCGTGGCCGGCCAGGACATCAACGCCTTCGAGGCTCTCGTCGCCGCGGTCGATCCCTCCGTCGACGTCCTCGCCCGCCAGGTTGTGCGGCGCCCCGACGAAAGCGATGAGGAGTACCGCCGCCGCAACCTGGAGCTGATGGACCAGTCGGCGCAGACGGCGATCTCGGTGGCGCTGAGCAGGATCGAGCTGCCTCAGGACCAATGGGCGGTGTACGTGACGGGCTACGCCGCCGACACCCCCGCCGGAGAAGTGCTCGAGATCGGGGACCGGATCGTGGCCCTGGCTGGTCAGCGGATCGAAGCTGCCGAGTCTCTCGCCGACGTCATGGAAGGCAGCGCTCCCGGTGATCGTGTTCCGCTCGAGATCGAGCGGGACGGACAGGTCCTGTCGTACGAGGTCGAGCTGGTCCCGAGAGAAGACGATCCGGACACCCCGATGATCGGCATCTACGTGCGGCAGCTGCCGTTCTGGGTAGACATCGACACCGGGATCGTCGGGGGACCGTCGGCGGGGATGATGTACACGCTGGCGATCATCGACGTGCTCACTCCGGGGAGTTTGACGGGCGGGCACGTGGTCGCGGGTACCGGCACCATCGACATCGACGGCAAGGTCGGCCCGGTAGGCGGTGTCCGCCAGAAGGTCGTGGCGGCGGAAGCAGCAGGCGCCGAGTACATGCTGGTGCCGGTGGACAACCTGGCCGCGGCCGAGACCGCTCCTCGGGGCGACATGGAGTTGGTGGCGGTGGAAACCATCGACGATGCGTTGGAGTTCCTCCGGGGGTTGGCCACCGCTTGACCCAAACGCCGGGCTTGCGGGGGGTCGGCGGGTATCTTGGAGTGACCGATGACGAGTCACCCCACACCCGACGAGATTCGCCGCGCCACTTTTCGAGTGGTGTTCCGGGGATTCGATCAGGCGGAGGTGTCGGCTCGGCTAGAGCAACTCGCCAACGTCATCGACGAGCTGACGGCCGAACGTGACCGTCTCGCCTCCCGGCTGGGTGAGTTCGCCGATCGTGACCTGAAGAGCGAATTCGAGGCGGTCGGCCGCGAAGTGTCGGCGGTGTTGGAAGCCGCTCGCGAGGCCGCCGAGGCGATGCGGGAGAGGGCCGCCGCCGATGCCGCCCGCTGGCGTTCGGAGGCCATGGCCGAAGCGGAGGCCATGCTCAAGGAGGCACGGGCGGACGCCGAGGCGTTGAGGACCGACGCCTGGACGACGGGAACTCAACTACTCGAGCAAGTGCAGCGGGAGGTGCAACGGCAGCGGGAGGAGTTGGAGCGCAACTCCCTCGCCGTCATGGGTGAAGCCGAGCGGGAGGCGCATCGTCTCACCGCGGCAGCCCGTCGCGAAGCGGACGATGTGCTGCGCGCCGCCAAGATGGAGGCCGAGCGGCTGGTAGCCCAAGCGCGCGCCGACCACGACGAGATCATCGCTTCTGCCCATCGCCAGGCTCAGGCCGCCCAGGAGCGGACCCGGGCGCTGGAGGAGCGGCGCGCCGAATTGATGGACGAGATCGAGGCGATTCGGGGGACTCTCGTCTCTCTGGAGGAGGAACTGGAGGAGAAGCGCCACGGGATCGGCCTGTCCGAGCCCACCGAGCTTCCCGGCAAGATGGTGATCCTCGACGAAGAGGGCGAGGAGATGGAGGGCTGGGAGGAGGGCGGGACGGTCCGCGTCATTCGTCCCACCCGTCACGAGGACGAACAACCGGAGTCCCCGGAGCCCTCGGAGGCTCCCGAGCCGGAGCCAGAGTCTCCCGAGATCCATTCGCGGGACGTATCGGCCGAGACTCCGGCGATCCTCTCCGAGGAGGAGACGGAAGTCGTCGTGGTCCCGTCAACGCCTGCCGAGTCGGAGATTGGAGAGGCGCCGCCCGAGGAAGAGCCGGGGCGGGACGAAGAACCGCCCGAGGAAGAGCGCGCCGACGAGGATTTGGTAGACGAGTTGGCGGAAGACGGGTTGGCCGAGGAGGAGTCGGCCGAGCTGGCGGAGAGCCAGGAGGCCGAGGATGCCCGGGCGGCGGAACCCCAACCCGAACCGGCTGCCTCCAACGGCGCCGACGACGTCTTCGACCTGTTCCGGCGCCTCCGCCAACCCCCGCCGGCCGAGGAAGAGGAAACGACCGAGGCGCCGGCTGCGGCCACCGAGGAGCCGGAACCTGAAGAGCCCGAGCCGACCTGGCCCGAGGGCGTGGACCCGTTCGAGACCCGGGAGCGGTTGCTTCTTCCCATCACCAACGCCGCCCTCAGGGCGGTCAAACGCGCCTTGACGGAGACCCAGAACGAAGCGTTGGAGCAGATCAGGCTCTCCGGAGGCCAGTGGGTTCCCGACGCGGAGGCGATGGAAGCGGCTTTCGCCGAGGAGTTCGACAATCTCGGCGACCAGGCCAGCCAGGCAGGGGTCGAGGCGGCGGTGGAGATGGGCATAGCAGGAGTAACCGGGCTGGAACCGACACCCCCGCCAGCCGAAAACGTGGGAGTCGAGTTGGCCGCGGCCCTCCAGGCGGCGTTGGAGAGCGCCGGCAGCGGATCCCGTGAACGGCAGGCGGCGGCTTCGCGGGTGTTCCGGGGCTGGCGCACCGACGAGGCCGAGCGGAGAATCCGCGCCTACGCCCTGGCTTCGTACCATCACGCTCTTCGTCAGGCACTGGAACAACACGACCGGGCCTGGCAATGGCTTCCCTCCGGCCGCCTGTGTCCCGTCTGTCGCCAGGCCGCCGAGGAAGGGGGAACCATCCCGCCGGCGCACCGGGACTGCGGCTGCACGATCGTGCCCGTCTGACCCTCGCCGGTGAGGGTTGGCGTGTCTTGTCCTTACAATCGCCGCGATGTTCTCTCGGACACCCCCCACTCGTAGTGGGCCCACGGAGCGTCGCCGCGGGCTCGCCTACCTCCTGGCGGGTGCTCTCGTCGTCTACCTGGCGCTGACCGCCCTCGGCACGCTGTGGACCGACTACCTCTGGTTCGACTCCCTCGGCTTTTCGTCGGTGTGGGTCAAACGGTGGTCTGTCGGGATCGGCCTCGGCGCCGCCGGCACGCTCGTCGCCTTCTTCATCTTCTGGCTCACGCTCTACCTGACGGAGCGCCTCGCCCCCCGGTTCTTTCCAACGGACATCGGAGACGAAGAGGAACTGGTCGCCCGATTCCGCTACTGGGTGCAAGGCCGGACGGGGCGCCTGAGGTTCATCGTCGCCTTTCTGCTCGCCCTCTTCGTGGGCGTCGGAGTCGCGACCTGGCGTGACAGTGTGTTCCTGTTCTTCGCCCGCAACGACTTCGGGCTCAACGACCCGATCTTCCGGCTCGACACCGGCTTCTACGTCTTCCAGTTCCCTCTCCTCGACGTAGCCCTCCGCTGGTTGTTCAACGTCCTCGCCACCGCCGCCGTCATCTCCGTCGTCGCCCACTACCTCCAAGGCGGCATTCGTGTCCGGCGTGGCTCCATGCCGACGTTCAACAGCGGCGCCAAGATCCATGTGTCGGTGCTGCTGGCATTGATGGCCCTGGTGCGGGCGGCGATCTACCGACTGGACGCACTGGCGCTCCTCTACTCGAACCGGCAGTCGAACTTCTTCGGCCCCGGATACACCGATATCACCGCCCGCCTGCCCGCCTTGCGGCTGCTCATGGCGATCGCCGTCGTGGCGGCGGTCCTCTTCATCGTCAACATCTGGCGGCGAGGATGGACCCTCGCCCTGATGGCGGTCGGCGGGTGGATCCTGGTGTCCATCGCCGCCCTCCTGATCTACCCGGCCGTGGTCGAGCGACTCCAGGTGGTTCCCGAACAACTGCGCCTGGAGTCGGAGTACATCGCCCACAACATCGAGTTCACCCGGATCGCCTACGGCCTCGACGACGTGGAAGTGAGGCCCTTCCGGGCAGCCGGTGACCTCACCGTCGAGGACATCGAGGCGAACCGGATCACGATCGACAACCTTCGGCTGTGGGACACCGCCGTCCTGCCCCGCACCTACCAGAACCTGCAGGAGATCCGCCCCTACTACAGCCTGGAGTTGGTCGACACCGATCGGTACGAGTTCGATGGCCAGCCGACGCAGGTGATGATCGCCGTCCGCGAACTCGACGAGGACGCCGTCGGCAACAACAACTGGCAGAACACCCGGCTCATCTACACCCACGGCATCGGGGCAGTCGCCAGCCAGGCCAACCGGGTGGAGCGGGACGGGCAGCCCCAGTTCCTGCTCGCCAACCTGCCGCCGCAGGCAACCGAGGACCCGCTCGAACTCGAAGAGCCCCGCATCTACTTCGGGGAGACGTACACGCCGGGAAGGCCCGTCATCGTCAAGACAGGCCGCTCGCCCCAGGAAGTCGACATGCCGGTCGAGGGGGAGCGGATCCTGTTCAACGAGTACAGCGGGGAGGCGGGGGTCAACGTCGGAAGCTTGTGGCGCCGCATCGCCTTCGCCTTCCGCTACCGGGACTTGAACCTCCTGATCTCCGGGCAGATCCGCCCCGACAGCAGGGTCTTGGTGCAGCGGAACATCCGCTCGATCGTCGGCGACCTGGCTCCGTTCCTCACGGTGGACTCGGATCCCTACCCGGTGGTCCACGATGGCCGAATCGTGTGGGTGCTCGACCTCTACACATCGTCGGGCCACTTCCCTTATTCGCAGCCGGTCACGCCCAACGCCATGCGGAGGCTCGCCCGATCGAGCGACCTGCGGCCGGGGATGAACTACCTCCGCAACTCCGTCAAGGCGACGGTCGACGCTTACGACGGCACAGTCACCTTCTATGTGGTCGACGACTCGGATCCGGTGATCCGGGCCTGGCGGCGGACGTTCCCGGAGATGTTCCGGGACGGATCCGAGATGCCCGACGGGCTCGAGTCGCATCTCCGTTATCCGCAAGACCTGTTCCGTATCCAGGGCGAGATCTACCTCGACTACCACGTCGACGATCCCTCGGAGTTCTTCACCCGCAACGACGCCTGGTCGATTCCCGCCGACCCGGCCACGATTCGCCGCGGCCTCTTCCCGGGGGCCGAGCTGCTGAACGGGGACACAGTGCAGGCCGGGGGGCAGGTCGAGCACCTCCGGGAGTTGCTGCCTTATTACCTGATGGCCCAGCTCCCCGGGGAAGACGCGCTCTCGTACCTCCTGCTCCAGCCGTTCAACCCTCGGCAGCGGCCGAACATGTCGGCGTTCCTCGTTGCCGACGCCCCCACAGCAGAGGAGCCGAGCCGCCTGATCGACTTCCGGATGCCCCAGGGCTCCCTCGTCGGCGGGACGGGCCAGGTCGGGGACCGCATCCAGCAGAACGACGAGATCGCCGAGCAGTTCACGCTCTGGAGTCAACAGGGATCGACGGTGATCCGGGGGGACATCCTCGTGGTGCCGATCGAGGAGTCGATCATGTACATCCAGCCCATCTACCTCCAGGCTCAAGAACAGGGCGGATTCCCCGAGTTCCGCCGCGTTGTGGTCGTGTTCGGCGACTCGATCGAGTGGGCTCCGAGCCTGGACGAGGCCCTGGCTATGGTCTTCGGAGAGGCGGGTTCGGACGGAGAAGCCCCGCCGTCTGACGAGGAGCCAACCGACGAAGAGCCGCCCACCGTTCCCCAGTCGGTGCAGGAGTTGCTCGACCGAGCGGCTCAGCTGTTGGAACAGGCCGACCAGGCGCTGCGCAACGGGGATCTCGGGGCGTATCAGGACCTAGTCGACCAGGCCAGGGAGTTGATCGAGCAGGCTCGTCAGTCCGGCACCGAAGCGGCGGCGACTCAGTTCGCCGCCCTCGATCGACTCAGGCGCGATCCAAGCTGATCTCCTCGACGGTCAACGCTCTCGCGAACCGGTCGTCGTGCGTCACGAGGACCAGCGCCCCTTCGTAGGCGGCGAGGGCGTCTTCCAGCCTCTCGATGGACGGGAGGTCGAAGTGGTTGGTGGGCTCGTCGAGAACCGCCACCCACACGCCTCGCCCCAGGCCGGCGGCCAACTGCAGCTTTCGGGCCTCGCCCGGTGACGGCAGCGCCGACTGCAGGACCCGCCCCGGGTCGAGTCCCAGGCGGGCGGCGACTGCCATCACCTCTCCGCGCTCGTCCGACGGAAGGCGCCTGACCTGTTCGGTCAGCGATCTCCTCTGGCCCTGCGTCAACTCCTGGGGAAGGAACAGGATCCGGTCGGCGGGGATCGGCGCGTTCTCGACGAGGCTGGCCAAGAGCGTCGACTTGCCGGCTCCGTTGGCCCCGCTGATCCGCAGGCGCGTCGAACGCTCGATCGTCACCGTCACGGCCGGGTGAACGATCCTTTCGCCGGCGACGAGGGGGCCGTCGTGGGAGAGCAACACCGGGCGGCGCGCCTCAACGGCGTCGATGCGGATCGGCCCTCCTGGGCGGCGCTCGAGCCGCTGTCGGGCCAGCTCCCGCTCGAGACGTTCGACTCGTTGTGCTTCGACTTTGACCCGGCGTGCCTCGGCCCGGGCGCCGAACTCTTGGCGGCCCTTCTTCACGATGCTACGGGCGTCCGGGTCGGAGGGACCTGCCTTTCGCCGCCGGTTTCGGTCGCGCTGCTCTCGTTCCTCCAGCCTGCGGCGCCGCTCCAGCATCCTTCGCCGCACCCGGTCGCGCTCGGCTTTCAACCGTTCCACCTGCCCGACCAGTTGTTGCTCAGTCTTCTCCCACTCCGCTGATGCCACCGAGTAGGGGCCGTGCCAGACCTCGACCTCCCCGCCTCGCATGCGCAGCGTGACCGTCGTGAGGCGGTCGAGAAGGGCGCGGTCATGGGACACGATCACTCCGACGCCCCCGAAGGCGCCCATCTCTTCGATCAGCTGCTCGCTCGCTCCCGTATCGAGGTGGTTGGTCGGCTCGTCGACCAGCATGACGTCGGGACGGCGGGCGATGGCGGCGGCGAGCTGCCATCGGCGCCTTTCGCCGGGGGAGAGAGTCGCCCAACGTTCCAGGCCCGCTGTGTCCAGGCCGAGCCGGGCCCGGAGGGCGGCATCGGCCGCCTCCCAGGACGCCGCCCACTCCTCGATCTCAGGGGTGAGATCGTCGACCACTTGCGGGCAGGAAGCGACGAGCGCTTCGGAAGGCTCGATGACCACCCGCCCCGAGCTCGGGACGAGCAGTCCTCCGATCAGCCCGAGGAGCGTGGACTTGCCGGCGCCGTTTTCGCCCACGAGCCCGTGCCAGCCGGGGCCGAGGTCGAAGGAGAAATCGCGGACGACGTCGACGGCGGATGTGTAGGAGAAGGAAACGGATTCGAGATGCACTGCGGGCACGGCGGGCCTCCAGGGTCGGGGAGGGGGAGTCGGATGTCACCGTGCTTCGCGCAATGCCTTCCTCGGAGTCGCGGTATCAGCCACGTTAGGTGGGGGTCGAGTAGTCGAGCGAGTGAATTGATTCGATCGACTTTCTGGAACGTGTCACAGCCTTGGTGCATCTTGTAGGTATGAACGTGGACAGGCGCCGGCACATGAATAGGCGACGGGACATGAACAGGCGGCGGGACATGGATAGGTGGTGGGCATGGATGTGATCATGAACGTGGTGATGGTGGCGGCGGCCGTGGTCGCCGGGGTGGTGTTCCTGGCGGTGGGCGTCTATTCGGTCGTGTCGCTCTTGGTCGGCGATCTGCTCGAGCGAGCCGAGCCCGCCGAACGCAACTTCTCGCAAGCCGCCTGAGCCTCCGAAGGGACTCTTCTCCCGGGCCATCCGTCCCTACGACAACAACTCCCCCGTGACTAGGTTTCGGAGGAGGAGCTACACCGGAGGTTTCGGATGGTCCGCGTTGCTATCAACGGCTTCGGCCGCATCGGACGCTGCACGTTCAAGCAGTTCTTGGAAGACGACCGCTTCGAGGTGGTAGGGATCAACGACCTCTCCGAGCTCGACGATCTCGCCTACCTGCTGAAGTACGACTCGGTTCACGGGTGGTACCCGCGCAAGGTGTCGACCGACGGCGCGACCCTCGTGGTCGACGGACACAAGATCCCGTTCAGTCAGGAACGCGACCCCTCGAAGCTCCCGTGGGGAGATCTGGGTGTCGACGTGGTGGTGGAGGCCACCGGGGCGATGCGGTCCCGGGAGGACTCCGCCGGCCACCTCGAAGCCGGGGCGAAGAAGGTCGTGATTTCCGCTCCGTCCGATGACGCCGACGCCACGTTCGTGATCGGTGTGAACGAGGACACCTACGACCCCGAGAAGCACCACATAGTGAGCAACGCCTCGTGCACCACCAACTGCCTGGCCCCGGTGGCCAAGGTGCTGTCCGACAGATTCGGCGTGGAGCATCTGATGCTCTCCACGATCCACGCCTATACGTCGAGCCAGTCGCTCATGGACCTTCCGACCCGCAAGCGGCGACGAGGACGGGCTGCCGCCCTCTCGATCATCCCCACCACCACCGGCGCCACCAAGGCGACCGAGAAGGTGATCCCGGAACTGAAGGGCAAGATGACGGGAATGGCCTATCGGGTGCCGGTCGAGGACGGGTCCGTCTCCGACATCACTGCCACGCTCAGCCGCGAAGTCACGATCGACGAGGTCCACGAGGCGCTGGCCGAAGCGGCCGAGGGGCGAATGAGAGGGATCCTGCGGCTCACCGAAGAGGAACTGGTGTCCCGTGACATCATCGGCGACCCGCATTCCTCGATCGTCGACACTCCTTCGACGCTGCTCCTCAACGGCAACGTGATCAAGCTGGTCGCCTGGTACGACAACGAGTGGGGTTACTCCGCTCGGATGGTCGACATCAGCGCCATCGTCGCCGGCGAAAGCTGACGCTCTCTCTTCGTCGTATCCCCGCCGGGGCGGCCTCGCCCCGGCGAGGAATACGATGCGCCAGCGGCGAGTTGGAGCGGTTGACGTATCAACTGGTGCGTCCCCAGATTCCCGAGTACCGTCGACCGAGGAGCACATGGAACAAATCACCGTCGCCGTCGTCACTGCTGGGCTGCGCCAGCCTTCCTCTACACGCCAGCTCGCCGACCACTTGGGCGAGGCGGCGGCGGGGACGCTGGCCGAAAGGGGCGCCGAGGCGACTGTCGAGGTCATCGAATTGCGGGACATGGCCCACGACCTCGTCGACTACCTGCTCACCGGCTCGGCATCGCCCCGACTGAGCGAAGCGATGGACACGGTGGCGGAGGCCGATGGGCTCATCGCCGTGACCCCGATCTTCAGTGCCTCCTACAACGGCCTTTTCAAGAACTTCTTCGACGTCCTCGAGCCGGATGCCCTCGCCGGCAAGCCAGTGCTCATCGGCGCCACCGCCGGCACGCCGCGCCACTCGTTGGCCCTCGACCACGCCATCCGGCCCCTCTTCACCTATCTGCGCGCCGTGGTGACCCCGACAGCGGTGTTCGCCGCGACCGAGGACTGGGATGAAGGCCGAGAGCATGCGATCACGGATCGCATCCGCCGCGCCGCCGTCGAGTTCGCCGACTTCGTGATGGCTCGCGCCCGAGTCGCGAAGTCAGCTCCGCAAACAGAGGAAGCGCCCCTCGAGGAGATTCTCGAAGGGCGCTAGGGCGGAGGGGCGGAGCGCCGCCCGCGACGAGACGGAACCAGACCCGGGCTTGGACGGCGGTGGGGCCGTCCTTCCACGGAAATGGCGGCGCTCCGACGATCAGCATGCCTGTCCCGCCGACCGGCCGACAGGGGCATTGGTCCCTTCTCCCGCCGGCCGAAGGGCCCTGGCCCTCACAGGTCTGATCTGATCCACTGAGACCTGAAAGGAGGCGGCAGATGCGTGGCAACTGGACCGGAGTCGGCATCACAGCCGGAGCCCCGATCGGGTTGATCTTCGGGCTTCTGATCACGGGAGGATGGTGGGGCCCGATCGCGGGCGCGGCTGTCGGTCTCGTGATCGGCGCCATCCTCGATGCCTGGGCGAGCCGGAAGCGCACGCGCCGCTGAGGTGGGTGACATACTGTCGCCGTGCGTCACGTTTCGATCGTCGGTGCGGGAAGCGTCGGCACCGCGGTGGCCTTCGCCGCCCTGAACCGCGGAATCGCCGACCACATCTCGCTCTACGATCTCGACGAGAAGAAGGTTCGGGCCGAGGCCCTCGACCTCAGCCACGGACTCGAGTTCGTGGGACCGGCCACCATCGCCGGTAGCACGGACATCTCTGTCTGCGAGGGCGCCGACGTGATCGTGATCACCGCCGGGGCCAAGCAGCGCCCGGGTGAGTCGAGGCTCGAGCTGACCGCCCGCAACGCCGGGATCTTCCGCGACATGGTCCCGCGGCTGACGGAGGCAGCCCCCGACGCGCTCCTCCTCATCGTGACGAATCCGGTCGATGTTCTCACCCAGCTCACGATCAGGCTCACCGGTAGAGACGACGGCACGGTGCTCGGCTCGGGCACCGTTCTCGACTCCTCGCGCCTTCGTCATCTCCTCGCCCTCCGTTTCGCTATCGCCGAACGGCACGTGCATGCCCACGTGGTGGGGGAACACGGCGATTCCGAGACGGTGCTGTGGTCCTCTGCGACGATCGGCGGGGCACCGCTCGTCGAGCTGCGCACCGCCGACGGTCGCCGACTCGAGGCCTCCGACCGGGAGGAGATCCTCGCCGAGGTGCGCAACTCCGCTTACGAGATCATCGCCGGCAAGGGCTCGACCAGCTGGGCGATCTCTCTCGCCGTCACTCAGATCCTCGACGCTCTGGACCACGAGAGCCACTCGGCGGTCCTGCCGGTCACCGCCCCCGTCGGATCCACCTTCGACCTGGGCGACGTCTGCATCTCGTTGCCTCGTCTGGTCGACGCCGGCGGTGCCGGCGAGATCATGCCGTTCAGCGCCACCGAAGAGGAGATCGAAGAGATCCGGACGTCGGCGCACGCCGTCCGCAAGGCCCTGGACGCCGTCGACTTCTAGCCACCGGGACGTCTGGCGGGTCGTCTCGGGTAATAGGTCCCTATCGCCCGAGTGGTGTGTCTCGTATCACTCGAATGTCAGGCCAGGAGCGATATATGAGACTGAGGGACTGGACACGCCTTCCGCATCACATTCACTCGGCGGCTGAGTCGGTTTCCCCCGGTTCGCCGGTGGCGGCCCTAGTTCGACGACCGACCGTCGAGATCGAAGGAATCGCGTCGATCGCAGAGGCGGCGCGGCTCATGCGCGTCGAAGGCGTGTCCGCCCTCGTCGTCGACCGAGGACGAGCCGTTGTCACCGAGCGCGACATCTCCCGTGGCATCGGAGCCGGCGCGGATCCCGACGAGCCGGTGAGCACCGTCGCCACGCCCGGTCCGATCATCGTCGACGGCTCGATGTCGGTGGCGATGTGCGCCGGACTGCTTCTCAACGAGCAGATGCGCCATGTCCTGGTGTCGATGCCCGACGGCGGCCTCGGAGTGGTGTCGCTGCGCGACGTCGCCGCGGTCCTGCTCCGTCACGTCGATCCACAGGCGTGGGCCCCGATCGCCGACCAGTCTCTGTCCGAGATCTGGCTCGGCTGATTCTCCGGAATCGAAAAACACCCTGATTCTGCCCGCGCGCTCGTAGGCCACCGTCTATGTTGGGCCGCCGAGGTCGGCACAAGGAGGGAGTGATGACCTTCGATCCGCGCGAGTTCACGGGACTCCGACGGCGGGACTTTCTCCGCTATCTCGTGATGGCAGGACTCGCAGCCTGCGGGGGACGCGCCGGAGTAGACACCACCCGAGCCCCCGGCACCACCGGGACCGCGACGTCGGGTCCTTCTACCAGCATCGGCGCTCCGGAGATCAAGTTCGAGGAGCCGACAGTCCCCCTCTCGGGTGAGCTCCGCATTCTCTTGTGGAGCCATTTCGTACCTGCCCATGACGAATGGTTCGACCCGTTCGTGCAGGAATGGGGCCAGCAAGTGGGTGTCAACGTCACGGTCGACCACATCACCGTGGCGGAGATCCCTGCCCGCATCTCGGCGGAGATCTCTGCGGGCGAAGGGCACGACCTGATCCAGTACATCGCCCCGCTGTCGCAGTTCGAGCCGAGCGTCGTCGACATGAAGGACGTGACCGAGGAGGCGTCCAACCGGTGGGGCGAGCAGCTCGCCATCTGCCAGCGCTCCAGCTACAACCCCAACACCGACAAGTACTACGCCTACTGCCCCGGCTGGGTGCCGGACCCGGGCAACTATCGGCGGAGCCTGTGGGAGACCGCCGGCCTGCCCGACGGCCCCACCACCTGGGACGAGTTGCTCGAGTACGGCTCGAAGATCTACTCCGACCAGGGCGTGCAGATGGGCATCGGCATGTCCCAGGAGATCGACTCCAACATGGCCGGCCGGGCCCTGTTGTGGTCGTTCGGGGCGTCGATCCAGGACGAGAACGAAAACGTCGTGATCAACTCGCCGGAGGCGGTGGCCGCCGTCGAGTACATGAAGTCCCTCTACGAGGGAGCGATGACCGACGAGGTGTTCGCCTGGGAGGCGGCTTCCAACAACGAGGGCCTCATCGCCGGGCAGTTGTCGTACATCCTCAACTCGATCTCGGCGTACCGCACTTCCCAGGAGGCCAACCCCGAGGTGGCAGGGGACACGTTCTTCAGCGCGGCGCTGGAGGGACCGGCGGCGCGGGTGGTCGCCACCCACGTGATGTACAACTGGATCATCCCCAACCATGCCCAGAACGTCGACGCGGCCAAGGAGTTCCTGCTCCACTACACGCTCAACTACGAGGCGGCGTGCTGGCACTCCCAGTTGTACGACTTCCCCGCCTGGGACTCGCTGGTTCCCGAGCTGAGCGACTGGGTGGCCGACGACCCGTTCGGGTCTCAGCCCTCGGACAAGCTGGCGGTCCTGAGCGACGCCATCAACTGGAGCACCAACGTGGGCCATCCCGGGCCCGCCAATCCGGCCACTGGCCAGATCTTCGGCGAGTCGATCATTCCGGTGATGTTCGCCGAGGCGGCCCGTGGGGAGAAGACCCCCGAGCAGGCCGTCGCCGATGCCGAGGCGAAGATCCAGGCCATCTACGCAGACTGGCGCGGGAGAGGTCTGGTCGGCGGCGACGCCTGAGAGGGGGATCTGCGTGTCGGTGGTCGAGGTTCGGAACCTCACCAAGGTCTTCGGGGACATGGCGGCGGTCGACGACGTCGACCTCGCCTCCCGCGAGGGGGAGTTCCTGGTCCTGCTCGGCCCTTCCGGTTGCGGCAAGACCACGCTCTTGCGGATGATCGCGGGTCTGGAGGAGCCCACCTCCGGGGAGATCTTCATCGGTGGCGAGAAGATGAATGGCCTCCCTCCCCGCATCCGCAAGGTGGCGATGGTCTTCCAGAGTTACGCCCTCTACCCGCACATGACTGTGGCGCGCAACATCGCCTTCCCGCTGCGGGCCGAGGGTGTCGACAAGGCCGAACAGGACAAGCGGGTCAGGTGGGCGGCGGAGCTCCTTGGCATCGATCGCTACCTGGAGCGCCGACCCCGCCAGCTGTCCGGTGGCGAGCGCCAGAGGGTGGCGCTCGCCCGGGCCTTGGTACGGGAGCCCAACGTGTTCCTGCTCGACGAGCCCCTCTCGAATCTCGACGCCAAGCTGCGGGCGGCGGCCCGCGACGACCTCCTGGAGTTCCAGCGCCGGGTCGGGATCACCACGATCTATGTCACTCACGACCAAGTGGAGGCGATGGGGATGGGGGATCGCATCGCCGTCATGTCCGATGGCAGGATCCGTCAGTTCGGCACACCCGAGGAGATCTACTCCGACCCGGCCGACACCTTCGTCGCCACGTTCATCGGGTCGCCACCGATGAACCTGCTGCGGAGCGAGCACCGGGTGGTCGGATTCAGGCCTGAGAACTTCAGGCCGATCACCGAGTTCGCCGAACGCGACATGCCGTCGACGTTTCGCTTCCACGTCAACCGCAGCGAGTATCTGGGGTCGGACCGTTTCCTGTACGGCACGGTGGAGGGTTACGACGAGAACACCAAGGTGATCGCCCGGGTGCCGGTGAACGCCTCGATCCCGGAGGGCGCCACCCACGAGTTCGGGGTCGCCGCCGCCGACCTCTGCTATTTCGACCCGCGCACCGGCAAGCGCCTCAGGGGTGACGAATGAGCGACGAGGCGCTGGCCATCGGTGTGCGGACGCAACGCCCCCGTCGGACTCTCCTCGACTCGGAGCGGCTTCTGGCCATCGGCGGCCTCACGCCGGCCGTGATCTACATCGTCGCCCTGGTCGGGTTCCCGTTCGTGCTGGCCGTCGTGATGGCGTTCAGCGACGTGACCGTGGGCGACCCCAGCCTCGACCTCGTCGGGTTGGAGACGCTGCGCCAGGTCCTGGCCGATCCGGTGTTCTGGCGGGCCCTGCGCAACACGCTGGTGTTCACGCTCATCTCGAACGCTCTGGTGGTGATCCTCGCCACCGCCCTGGCCCTGATCCTCACGAAGGACTTCAAGGGCAAGTGGCTCGTCCGCCTCCTGGTCCTGTTGCCGTGGACGACGCCCGTGTCCCTGGCGACCATCTCCTGGCTGTGGACCCTGGACTCGATCTTCAGCCCCATCGACTGGGTCCTCCGCCAGTTGGGAATGTTGGAGGGGAACATGATCTGGCTCGGCCAGCCGAAGCTCGCCCTCGCCTCGGTGATCGCCGTCCACACATGGCGGATCGTGCCCCTGGCTGCGGTGATCGTGATGGCGGGGATGCTGGCGATCCCCACCGAGATCCGCGACGCCTCCGACATCGACGGGGCCGGATTCTGGCGGCGCACTTTCGAGATCGAGATTCCGCTCATGGCGCCGATCATCGGAGTGGCGGTCCTCTTCGGGGTGATCCTCTCTGTCACCGACATGACCGTCGTCCACGTCCTCACTCGCGGCGGCCCAACGAACTACACCCAGGTCCTCGCCTCGTGGGCGTTCTACAAGGGAATCGAGGGAGGCGACCTCGCCCAAGGGGCGGGCACGGCCCTGTTCCTCTTGCCGGTTCTCGTCGCGGTGGCGGCTCTGATCCTGCGGTTCGCCCGACGCCGGGAGGTGCTCTGATGGCGGCCACCACCCTCGACGTCCAGCGCCGGCGGGCCGAACTGCGGCGGATCTGGGGACGGGTCGGTCTCTACGTGATGGCGATAACTGCTGCGCTTCTGGCGGCGTTCCCGTTCCTGTGGAGCATCATCACGATGTTCAAGCAGGACCGGGACCTCTACAACAAGGAGAACAACCCGTTCTGGTTCGCGCTCCCACCCACCCTCGAGCACATCCGGTACCTGTTCGAGAACACGGAGTTCATGACCTTCGTGCGCAACACGCTGGTCGTGGGTCTGGCGGTGGTGTTGATCACACTCCTCATCAGCCTGCCGGCGGCGTACAGCCTGGCCCGCCTGGCCGGACGGTGGGGGGAGCGAATGGGCATCGCCATCTTCCTCGTCTACCTCATCCCGCCGACCCTGCTCTTCCTCCCGATGTCGCGGGTGGTCGCCTCGCTCGGGCTGCTCGAGACGCTGTGGTCGTTGATCCTGGTCTATCCCACCATCACGATCCCGATCTCGGTGTGGCTCCTGATGGGTTTCTTCAAGGGAATCCCCCGCGACATCGAGGAGCAGGCGATGGTCGACGGCTACACCCGGGCGGGTGCGGTGGTTAGGACGGTGCTGCCGCTCGTTTTTCCCGGGATCGTGGCGGTGATCGTGTTCGCCTTCACCCTGTCCGCCCACGAGTTCATCTACGCCCTGTCGTTCATCTCGTCGACCGCCAACAAGCCCATCAGTGTGGGTGTCCCCACCGCCCTCGTCCGCGGAGACGTCTTCTTCTGGCAGTCGCTGCAGGCGTCGGCGGTGTTCGTGGCCCTGCCGATCGCCATCGTCTTCAACCTGTTCCTCGACCGATTCATCGCCGGCTTCACGATGGGCGCCGTCAAGGGCTGAGCAACCCGGCGGGCGGCGGTGTCGCCATCCATTAGAGAAGGGAGCTCTGCCCGATATTCGACATCATCAAGCCGCCCGATCCGTACCGGAGATGCGGTCACTCCTCACAGAGTGGCTGGACCGGCAGCGGGCCACGTCCGTCGCAAGGTGCGCCATCTCGACGAAACCGGCGAGGTGATCCATTGACCGCCTCCCGCCCGAGGAGGGTGTTCCACATCGCCGATCGGGCTCAGTGGGAGCAGGCCGTGCCAACAGGGGAGTACCGCTGGTCGACGAGGGGTGCCCGGCTGGAGGAGGTGGGCTTCATCCATTGCTCGGCCACGCCCGGCCAGGTGAGGGAGGTGGCAGAGTCCTTCTATCGGGACTACGACGCCTCCCTCGTGGTACTCGAGATCGATGCTGACGCCGCGGGCCGCGGCGGCGTCGAGGTCCGGATGGAGGACGGCGGCGGCGGAGAGCTGTTCCCTCACCTCTACGGGGCGCTTCGGACCGACTGGGTCGTCGCCGTGTATCCCGCTCGGTTTGGAGATCGCGGCTTCGAGTGGGGCGAAAGGTGATCGACCGCCCGCCGGGGTTCTCGACCACCGGCACCGTCGCCGCGTTGGTGCTCACGGTCTTCGTATCCACAGGAGCAGCGAGATCGGATCGGTCGGCGTCCGCTCCGAGCGCCCTCCCCGAGCGAGTCGACCAGTTCACAGACGAATGGATGCGCAGCAACGGCATACCCGGCTTGGCCCTCGCCATCACGAGGGGGACGGACATCGTCCACCTCGCTGGGTATGGAGATGCAGGCGACGGACGACCCGTGACACCAGACACCCAGTTCATGGTCGCTTCCCTCAGCAAGTCGATGACCGCCCTGGCCGTCCTGCAACTCGAAGAGACCGGACTGGTCGACCTCGACACCCCGGTCCAGACCTATATCGCTGACTTCGCCCCGGCCGACAGCCGCGCAGCAGATATCACCGTCCGAATGCTGCTCAATCAGACCAGTGGCTTAGCCGACAGCGGATTTCCCGAAATGGTGCTGCCTCAGCCTCGCACGATCGCCGATCGATCAGCCAGCCTGCGGGATGCAAGGCTGGTGGACGAGCCGGGCAGTTCGTTCCATTACTTCAACCCCAACTACGGAGTATTGGCCCACCTCGTCGAGGTGGTTTCCGGTGAGCCTTTCGAGGACTACTTGGGCCGGACCATTTTCGAGCCTCTCCAGATGGCGCATACAGCGAGCGTCGTCACCTCGTCCGCAGCAAACAGCGTCGCTCCAGACCTGGCGCGGGGTCACATCCTGGTTTTCGGAGTGCCTGTGGCGCGGCCGGAGTTGGATGGGTACCTGGGCGGATCTGGTGGAGTGATCTCAACAGCACGCGACATGGCCAATTGGTTGATCGTCCAGAGCACAGGAGGACGTTTTCAAGGCCATTCCGTGTTGAGCGAACATGGAATCGAGCTGATGCAATCCCCACCGCCGGACATCGAGACGTCTTACGCCATGGGGTGGGAGGTGCCTTCGGGATCCCAGATCCTCAGACACACCGGCATCCTCTCCACCTTCTACGCCGAGCAGGCACTGCTGCCTTCCGAGGACGTCGGGATCGTCTTCATGGCGAATGCCTACAACGGGCTCGTCGATTTCGAAGGGCTGATGGAGGGACTGGCAGCACTCGTCAGAGGCGAATCCGACCCTGGTATTGGGTTCGGTGCGCGCCGCATTGGCATCACTGTCGCCATCATCGCGGTCCTGGTTGCTGGTGTCGGCACTTGGCGGTTGCTTCGGGTGCGGGCGTGGGCGGATCGTCGTCGAGGCCACCTACTCAGGGTTTCCGTGGGGATCGTTGGCCCGCTCATCCTCCCTGCATTGGTCCTGATGACGCCGAATCTCGTCGCGCGCTCAGCCGACCGTGTGTACGGCTGGAAGGTCCTCATACTGGCCATCCCTGGACTCATGGGGACGCTGATACTCGCTGGTGTCATGGGTGCGGCCCTCGCGTTCTCCCGGCTGATGTGGATCGCTCGTCTCAGCCGGGCCAAGGAGGAGAGTTGAGCGAACGTCGCATCGCGGGTCTGGACCTCCTGGTCGATTCGGGCCAAGGCCACGGCCAGACCTGGGAGTGACCCGCCTCGACACTCAGCCGAAGTCGATCCGCATGACGACCCGTCTCTTGCCAGGGCGGGTGACTTCGGTCATCCCGGCGGCGGCGAAGATGCTCTCGGTTCCCACATGGATCTCATCCCAGGTGATGTGCCCCGTCCCTGCTCGCATCGGATACGCCTCCAGCGCCTTCGCGCCGCTGCGTCGAGCATGGTCGACGGCTGCTTCGGCGAGGGCATAGGCGATACCGCCCTTCCTGTATCCCGCTCGGACGAGAACACAAGTCACGGCCCAGATGCCGGGATCGTCCTTTCTCTCCTGGCGGCCCTCCCACGGCGTCCGGTAGACGCGGAGGAGCCCGAAGTACTCCGGACGAGGCTCCACCGCGCACCAGCCGACGGGTACTCCGTCGAGGTAGGCGACCAAACCGCTGGTCCGGGAAGCATCTGGATCGCCACAGGCGGTTTGGGCCCGCAAGCGGGCAGCCCGCTCCTCTTGGGGGAACGTCGAGAATGCCTCTCCCGGAGCCAACTTGTACCTCTGGCAATAGCAGCCGGAGGCGGGGCCACGGGTTCCGAACACCGTCATCAGATCCTCACAGGGCGCCTGGTTGGCGGGGACGACACGGATATCAGACGGATCGGCGGTGTCCATCCCGGCCGAGACTACCGGCGTCGCTCGACCTCGCCCTCGATTCCCTGCATGGCCCGACGCGCTTTCGATTCGACGTGTACGTTTGATGAGAACTGGGCTACGGCCCAGGGGGGTGGGAATGGGAGGGAGTGGGCTCTAGGGTCTGGCAAGAAACCAGAGCCCATTCCCCGAGTATCTCGGTCAACCCTTGTATCCGGAAGCTCGCGCCGCCCTGCCCTGACGCTCGGCCTTCTTCTTGGCGTTCTCCCGGCTCGACTTGTTGCCGGCCTCGTAGTGGTACTTCTTGCCGCTGTCGCCCCACTGGTAATAGGGGCCCTTCGAGTCTTGGCCACGATGAACGGGCATGCAGACCTCCTTTCCGGAGGAGGAGTACCCGCCGGTGGATCACGGAAACGGGGAGTGGCGTCAGCCTCCGGTCGGGGTGAGCTCGGCCATCCGCTCCAGGAGGTTCCAGCGATCGTGGACGTCCTGCTCAGCCTGAGAGATCAGCTCTTCGGCTTCGGCCGGGTTGACCCGGGCGAGCATCCCGAATCGGCCTTCGTCCTCGATGAACTCCTTGAAGGGGACCGTCGGCTCCCGGCTGTCGAGGACGAGCGGCGGTTTGCCATCTTCGGCACGGGTCGGGTCGAACCGATACAGCGGCCAGAAGCCGGACTCGGTCGCCTTCTTCTGGTGGCTCATCTGGGTGCTCATCTCGATCCCGTGGGCGATGCACGGGCTGTAGGCGATGATCAGCGACACGCCCGGGTACGCCGCTGCCTCGGTGAAGGCCCGTACGGTGTGGGTCATGTTGGCGCCCATCGCCACTTGGGCGACGTACACGTTGCCGTAGGACATCGCCATCAGGCCCAGGTCCTTTCTCGCCGTCGGCTTGCCGCCAGAGGCGAACTTCGCCACGGCTCCCCGGGGTGTCGCCTTGGAGGCTTGACCGCCCGTGTTCGAGTACACCTGGCTGTCGAGGACGAGGATGTTCACATTGCGCCCGGAGGCGAGGACGTGGTCGAGGCCGCCGTAGCCGATGTCGTACGCCCAGCCGTCGCCGCCGACGATCCACACGTCGGTCTTGATGAGCCCGTCGACGACCGACTCCAGGCGCCGGGCCAGGACATCGTCCATTGCCGCCAGCCGCTCTTTCAGCTCCTTCACCCGTTCCCGCTGGGCGGCGACCCCGGCGGCGTCCGACTGGTCGGCGTCCAGGATGTCCATGGCGAGCTGACCCAGCTCTGGAAGGAGCGCCAGCACCAGTAGGCGGGCTTCCTCTTCCATGTGGTCGAGTGCGAGGCGCATGCCGAGACCGAACTCGGCGTTGTCCTCGAAGAGGGAGTTCGCCCAGGCCGGCCCGCGTCCTTCCTCGTCGGTGGTCCAGGGGGTGGTGGGGAGGTTGCCACCGTAGATCGACGAGCACCCGGTGGCGTTGGCGACGATCACCTGGTCGCCGAAGAGCTGGGTCATCAGCTTCAGGTACGGAGTCTCCCCACACCCTGCGCAAGCTCCGGAGAACTCGAACAGCGGCTGGATCAGCTGGCTGCCCTTCAAAGAGGCCAGCTTCACCTCTGTCCGGCCCATCGTCGGGATCGTCTGGAAGAACTCCCAGTTCTCCCGCTCCCGGTCCCGGTGTTCGAGGACGTCCCGCAAGTCGAGGGCTTTGTGGCCATCGGCCGCCTGGGCCGGGCAGACGTCGACGCACACGCCGCACCCGGTGCAGTCGTCCGGGGAAACCTGGACGGTGAGGAGCCGCCCCGACAGATCGCGGCCCGCCGCTTCCTTGTAGAGGAATCCCTCCGGCGCCCCCTCCAGGGCGTCCGGCAGGTACGCCTTGAGGCGGATCGCTGCATGCGGGCAGGCCAGTGCGCAGCGGGCACAGTCGGTGCAGATCTCGGGATCCCAGATCGGGATCTCGGTGGCCAGGGCCCGCTTCTCGTAGCGAGCGGTGCCCGTGGGGAACGTCCCATCCACCGGCAGGGCCGACACAGGCAGGAGGTCACCCTTGCCTTCCATCATCACCGCCGTCACTCGCCGCACGAAGTCCGGCGCTTCGTTCAGGACCGAAGGCGGCGTCGGGAGAGGCTGAGAGATCGTATCGGGCACCTTCACCTGCTCGAGGGCGGCCAGTGCCCGCTCGATGGCGGCGTAATTGCGTTCGACGACCTTCTGGCCGCGCTTGCCGTAGGTGGCGGCGATCTCTTCTTTCATCGCTGCCACGGCCTGGTCCAGGGGAAGCAGGTCCTGGTTGAGCATGAAGAAGCAAGTCTGGAGGACGGTGTTGACACGCCCACCGAGGCCCTCCTCCATGGCGATGCGACCGGCGTCGACCACCCACAGCTCGAGCCTGCGGTCGACGATGCTGCGCTGTACCTCCCTCGGCAGATACTGCCAGGTCTCATCGGCGGGATAGGGGCTGTTGAGCAAGAACTTGGACCCAGGCACCGTGTTGTGCAACAGATCGGCCCGCCCCAGCATCCCGAACTGATGCACGGCGATGAAGGTGGGCTCAGTGATCAGGTAGGTGGACGAGATCGGCCGGGGCGAGAACCGCAGATGAGAGACCGTCTGGGAACCCGACTTCTTCGAGTCGTAGACGAAGTAGCCCTGAGCGTAGAGGTCGGTGTGTTCCCCGATGATGCGGACCGAGTTCTTGTTCGCCCCGACCGTCCCGTCCGACCCGAGTCCGTAGAAGACGGCGCGGACGACATCGTCCGGTTCATGCCAGGAATAGGGGTTGTATCTGACGCTGGTGTGGGTGACGTCGTCGACGATGCCGACCGTGAAGTGCTCCCGGGGTGCCCTTTCGTCCTCGAGGACGGCGAGGGCCATCGCCGGCGTGAACTCCTTCGACGACAATCCGTAACGGCCGCCAGTCACCTTGGGCATCTCTCCGTCCCACTCCTCGGCGAGCGCGGCGACGACGTCCATGTACAGCGGCTCACCCGGGGCGCCTGGCTCCTTGGTGCGGTCCAGCACCGCCACGGAGCGGACCGAAGGAGGCAGGGCTCGGCAGAAGGCGGCCTTGTCGAACGGGCGGTACAGCCGCACGACCAACAGTCCGACCCTGTTTCCGCGGGCGACGGCTGCATCGACCGCTTCCTGGGCCGCTCCGACTGCCGAGCCCATGACCACGATCACTTTTTCGGCATCCGGCGCCCCCCGGTACTCGAAGATCGAATAGCGGCGGCCGGTCAACTCTGCGAACCGGTCCATCTCCTCGATCACGACGTCCGGCACGGCGAGGTAGAAGGGGTTGGCCGCTTCGCGCGCCTGGAAGAACACGTCCGGGTTCTGGGCGGTGCCCCGGATCACAGGGCGCTCGGGGTGGAGCGCCCGGGCCCGGTGCTCCATCACCGCGTTCTCGTCGATCAGCGCCTTCAGGTCTTCGACGGACAGCGTCTCGACCGGCGTGATCTCGTGGGAGGTGCGGAAGCCGTCGAAGAAATGCAAGAAGGGGACTCGGGAGCGGAGGGTGGAGGCGTGGGCGATCGCCGCCATGTCCTGTGCCTCTTGAGCCGAGTTGGAAACGAGCATGGCCCAGCCGGTCTGGCGGGCGGCCATCACGTCGGAGTGGTCACCGAAGATCGAGAGGGCGTGAGTGGCGACGGTGCGAGCGGCTACATGTATCACCGCCGGGGTGAGCTCGCCGGCGATCTTGTACATGTTGGGGATCATCAGGAGGAGGCCTTGCGAGGCGGTGAAGGTCGTGGCGAGCGCTCCGGCCTGCAACGCGCCGTGGACGGCACCGGCGGCTCCGCCCTCGCTCTGCATCTCGATGACCTCGGGGACGACCCCCCAGATGTTCGTCTTGCCCTTCTGTGACCACGCGTCGGCGTATTCCCCCATCGGTGAGGCGGGTGTGATCGGGTAGATGGCGATCACTTCGCTCAGGGCATGTGCTACTCGAGCGGCCGCCTCGTTGCCGTCGAGCATCTCCCGGTTCTTCATATGCGCTCAACGTACGGAGAGGGGCCCCGAAATGGCAGGGGAGAAGGGCCTATCCACCGCGGGCACTAAGTCGGAGCGTCAGCGGGCGCTGACGGTGAGTGGCGGGTAGCCGGAAACCTCGTAGGTCACGGTCACGCCGGGAGCGAGCTTCAGTGGCGGCACGATCGAGCCGGTGATGATCACATCCCCACCTTTCACCGGTTCGCCGATGGCGGCGACGAGCCCGGCCAGATGCCCTACGACGTCGGGGATGCGGCCGGTCAGCGACTCGAGGTCGTCGGGCATTTCGATCGCCTCGCCGTCGCGGGTGACGGTGGCCGTGAGGTCCTCGATGTGGCCGCCGGCGCGCCTCTCGTCGCGGTCGCCGAGGATCACTCCACGATGGAAGATGTTGATGGCGAGGGCCTCTTCGATGTCTTCGGGCGGCGGGTCCACGTCGGCGAGCTCGATGGCCGGAGCGATGGCGGCGATCGCTCTCCTCACCTCGTGTTCGGTGGCGTCGGCGGGGATGTCGTCGCCGATCCACACGGCGAACTCCGGTTCGGCGACGGGGTTGGTCCAGCCGGAGACGTCGATGGTCGCGCCGTTGTCGACGAGCGACCCATCGGTCATGTAGCCCACCAGCGGGCCGTCCAAGTGGAACTTTTCGAGGAAGGCGGGGGCGCCGAACCCGGCTTTCCACCCGATCGGGCGGCGGCCGGCGGCCAGTTCATCGGCCCGGCGCTCCATCTGCCGGCGCAGTCCCCGCTGGACGCGTGGATCCATCATGGCAGCTCGTATCCGGCCGCTTCGAGAGACCCGGCGCCGCTCCAGCCCCAGACCAGCACGACGTCCTCGTCTCCGGTGTTGTTGAAGCCGTGCCAGTGGCCCCGCCGCGTGAAGACGACGTCTCCCTCCCCGGCTTCCTGGTCCTCTTCGTCGGTGTAGATGTGGCCGCGCCCGGACAGGACGATGAAGAACTCGTCGGCGTGGGGATGCCGATGCCGGTCGTGGCGGGCGCCGGGAGGAAGCACCGTCCAGCCGAGGAGAAGATCCTCGGATCCGGCCTTCATCTGGTCCACCAAGAACTGGACCCGCATGTCCACCCAACCCTCGTCTTCCCGAAGGCCGCCCTCGACGGGGACGTCGTGGCGGTTGATGCGGAACTGGCCGTTCATGTCATTCCTCCCAGAGCGCGGTAGGCGTTGAACACTGTCACGAAATCCTCGTGGCTGAGGCCCAGGCCGTGACAGGCGTTGAGCATTTCGTTGGCGGCCGCCGCCAGCGGGACGGCGTTCCCCTGGCGGCGGGCTAGGTCGAGAGCGAGGAGCATGTCCTTCTGCTGCAGGGTGACGTTGGCCAGCGGTTTTTCCGGCATGCCCCCTTCGAGGATGAACGGGCCTCGATAGCCCATCACCGGCGAGGCGACCACGCTCTTCAGCATCGCGTCGACCGCCACCTTGCGATCCACGCCTCCCTTCTCGGCGAGGGCGACCGCCTCGCTGAAGGCGACCATCTCGACGATCAGGCACAGGTTGATCGCCACCTTCATCTGCACTGCCTGGCCTTGGCCGCCGATGTAGGTGACCGTGGGGCCGATGGCCTCGAGCACCGGCAAGGCTCGTTCGAACGCCTGCCGGTC